>Ga0224558_1002551_pt1 | contig 16451 bp, 15 predicted proteins | sample 714S32024metaG_FD_180682 | JGI IMG/M metagenome (GOLD analysis project Ga0224558, IMG submission 180682) | Peat soil microbial communities from Stordalen Mire, Sweden - 717 S3 20-24 | ecosystem: Environmental > Terrestrial > Soil > Wetlands > Peat | place: Sweden: Norrbotten County, Stordalen... | reverse complement strand
CGGGCTATCCGAGCGCCGGCTCCCAACGCGTGCAGTTTCAAGCAGCCGAGGCAAGCGTCCAAGGACCCGTGACGAGCAGATTGGCCCCGATGGCGATGCTCGCACTTCCGTCTCAAAAAGGGTCCTTTGCGCCACATGCGCCGCTTACATGATTGCTGCTTTCGCGTGGACCCCGGAGACGGACGGGCGAAGGCACTTTTAGCCGGTCGCCGCTTGCTGTCAATAAGCTTGGAGATGAAGTCTGTGTAGGCAGGGACAGAGTTGGCCCGCTTAGCGGTGATCCCAGTCACTCTCGATGCGATTGCAACCCACTGCAGTGGTTGCAACCAAAACAGCAAAAACGCCGGCTACCAGCCAGCTACGCTCACTTCGAGAAAAGCTCCACGGTAAAGGCTTCGTTGTCATTTCCGCTTGTTCTCGAACTCGATTGTCTTGAGCATGCTGCGATCGACACGGAAGTATTCGGCTTCGCCCGCGCCCATCAGCCCGGCGAAAGTACGTTCAAGCGCCCAGTTTATGCTGGCGAGCTTCATGTCTGCCCTAGCGCCGGTCGCCATGGTCACGGAAACCATATTATTTTCCAGAAAGTCAACCTTTGCGAGGTCCTTAAAAGGAATGTTAAGCAAAGACTCGCCCCGCGACAGCGAAAAAAAGTCATCGGCAAAATCGCTGGCGTCGTCTGACCACGCACGGACGAACCAGCTAGCCTTTATAGTAGTGCCATCGGTCAAAGTAATTGTTGCGGGGGACGGGCTCAAGTCGCGGCCCGGATACCGAGTGTGATCCAACTCTGTCGCTTTACCTGGCTCGGAAAATTCAAGCCGCTTGATCTTCCGTAGGCTGAGTTTGAGAGGGCCAAAATCTGACTTTCCTACAACTGCTTCTTCGTCCTGATCTCGTCCTGAATTATAGAAATAGGGTTGTCCAGTGAACGTCTTTTCGCCATTTCTCGTGGTGTACGTCACTGTCACGCCCCCTCCGTTGGTCTCCAATTTTGTCACAGCTGCTATAGGTATTGCTAATTGCAAGCCCTTTGACACCAAAACGATGAATGGCTTGACTTGCTGGCGGCCCTCCAATTTTACGCCCCACCAGATATACACGGCCCCGCCAAGGTCGCAGCCCACGTCTCTGAGCGTGGATTCCGTCCCGGACGCATCAAGAATTCTTGCAGATCGCAGCGCGGGTTCGCTCTTAGGCGTAGTGCGTGCCGCCGAGGGTAACACCGCATGCACGGGAGGCGAGACCGCCTCGGCTTTTATCGTGGGAGAAGGAACCTTCTCTGCGGTCGCAGCTCTGACTTTTTTCCATTCCACGACCCTTTCGCTTCCGGTCGCCTTCAATGTCAGGTGACCCTCGTCGACCTTAACTATTGCGAATGTTTGCTTAGGCTCGCTCGTAGGGGCGAGCGTAAGGCTATTACCGTTGAGCGTCCATTTCCCGTCGTTGGTCGAATTGCCGTTTCTGGTTTCCAGACTGCCATCCCGCAGTAGCGTCATATTCACTTCTTTTATGCTCATAAGCGGCTCGCCGGGGCCACCTATCACGCCGACAAAGCCTTGGGTCCATGGACCAATCAAAAGCTCTTTGGTCGGACCTTGCTGAACAGTCTTCTTAGTGGCTGCGTTGGGAGTTCCCACTTGGGCGATCCCCGCCGACAGGAAAGCTGAGAACATTAGGCCAAGAGCCGTAAACACGAGCTTCATTCGCTTCACGGAGAAATCCTCCCGAGTTCTGGAAATTGTCTAATCCTACCACAGCGCCGGGTGACGACCGGCGCGGCACCTTCGCTGCCCCCCCGCCGGGGTTGCACTAAGAGTCCTTTGTGCAACGATCTCCGTGTGGATCACTGGAACAGCCCGTTCACTTGCCCCCATGCTGGCGCAGAACTTCCGCCGCCCCTTTGTTGCCACGGGACACAGCTTCATCCAGAGGTGTCTTGCCGGCTTTGTCCTTCGCGTTCACGTCCGCACCTTTGTCTAGTAATATTCGGGCGACATCCCTAGCGGAGGGATATTCCTTCTCGCTTAATCTTTGAGAAATATATCCAGGAACTGTTGAACCAGGCTGGGCCTTTGACAAATCACCTCCGTTTGCCGGTGTTACGCTTGATTGTTCGACGGTGTACTCTCGACTGGATGCCGCTGCGTATAATGGGGTCTCGCCATCGTTGTTCTTGGCATCGACCTCCGCCTTCTTGGCGAGCAGCAATTCCACTACGTCCTTATTGCCGTACTTTGCAGCATAATATAGTGGCGTCCCGCCGTCCTTGTCCCTGGCATTGACGTCGACCTTGCGGGCCAGCAGCAATTCCACAACGTCCTTTTGGCCCTGGGTCGACGCGTAGTGCAAAGGCGTTTTGCCATCGTCGTCCTTGCTGAAAACCAAGTCAGGATTATCATGCAGGATCGCCTTGATCTTGTTCCAATCACCTCTGTTGGCCGCATCGCGAATAACCGACACATCTGAAGCCGACAGCTTCAGATCGGCGCTACGCTGGGTAGACGGCTGGGTCGCCTGGTCAGCTTTCACCGTTATGGCCGAGCAGAGGACCGCTGAAAAGATGGCCAGAAGGGCCTGAATACCGAGGAGCCTATTGTGTAATCGCATTGTAATTCCTTCGCACTTGGCGTGGCGTTCGCCTTCCCATGGCCTTTCAGCCAGTCAGCCGGGATTTCCATTTTGGCACCCGGCATCAGGCCAGTATACGCCCAATCGCCTTCCTTCGATCCTCCAGGTTCGGCTTTTCTCTTCGGGGAGTTGTGTTCGCCTCCCCAAGGCGCAGTTTTCGCCTGCCGCAAAGACCCAAGTTTCACATCGTCGGGTGTTGCGTCGTTGTCGGCAACGGTCGTTATGCGGTCAAGTGAACCACAATTGTGTTGCGTAAAGGGTCCTTTGCGCCACGTTGCACAAAGGTTAAGTTGTGAGAATGACGTTTTAGCGCCCTTCCCTAGCCACGCAGTGCGGCAACCCATCACGGTCTTTCGCGCGAGCGATAATGAGAAACTTATGAACTACACAACTCTCACTCAAATGGGGACGCGATGGATCAAATTCAGCGCCTTGCTGCCTCAATCACCTGCCCCTGACGCTCCGCGAATCCACCACGAGTGTTGGATGGATAGACATCTTTTGGAGAGGCTGCCGAAAACGGTCCAGGGTAACCCTAGCGACTCGCTTTGGGTTGCACTCAGTTTACAAATTGCCGCCCAATTGCGACGGCAGGGGAATGGCTCAGTTCAAGAAACCTTCCCAAAAGTTTTATCCTTCCCCTCTACCACATCTTCGAGGGGGGCGAATTCTACATTACAGATGTCGACTTGTTTGATGAGCCTTAGCTTGTGCTGCGCTAGACTGCCATTGGCGGGGCGCTTCCCTAGTCTGCTGCTGATTGTTCATGGCTTCCGGAGAACCTGGTCTTTGCCAGAGATCAGGCCCTTCTCAAGAAGTTTTCGATTGAGCCGATCGAGATAGGTCTGTGCGGTATCTCTAGATTCCGGACAGTGCACGTAGAACGTAATGAATCCGCCATCCTCATTCTGCGGCACACGAAGCTCCGGTTGATAGATAGTGCCCCTTGGACATTCGTCAAGGAACTGATTCACCACGTCCTCTGCGACTTGCCCCAGATTGGGTACTGGTAGAATCTCGACGGCGACGTAAACGTCGGAAGGCCCCGGCTTCCACTCAGCTCGTTGTGGTTCCATAGCGTTGTTTTTAGACACCTCCTTTGCGTCAATGCCAAACGCAATACTAATTAAAATAGCTTACACCTTTGGTACAGCGTCCGACTGTGCCGCGCCCCCGGCTTCAATCTCAAATAGGGTAGGTTTTGCGTCGTTCGGCGGGGCCAATGAAATCAGACCCTTCGGAGTCTCATAATTTAGTCCCAAAACCGAATGAACGTCGTCGAGTTGGGCCACGGGGTTTACTCAGCGAAGCCGAGCGGGCAGCACGGTCGTGATCTTGCGGAAAATCGCAAGTCTCTGCCTCGAAAAGCAGGCGCTGACTTCGGACCCTGGCGGTGGGGCCAGGCCGTGAAGACGCGCCGGCTTTTGGCATGAGCTTTGTGATAGATCCACTGTTACGCCGCAGCGTTTACTGATCTATCCGGACGTATAGTCGCCATTTTGGGCTTTGGCTAGGCCTTGAGTTCGCACTCTTCGAATCGGCCTTCCTGGTCGCCCCGGGTGTAACGGCAGCTGCGTCAGGTTTCAGGAAGATGAAACGAGTGGCCAGCAACAGAGGTTTGCCCCCAATGCTCGTCCCACGCCAATCTTGCAACCGCGTCAGGAGCCAGAACAGCATCTGGCGGGGAGGTTTTCATCGCTGCGAATACAGAGAGGCAATGCAAATCCGACCCGCCGATTTTCGGCAGTTCGGGATCTTCTGAGAGCCATGCGCAGCACTGTCAGGTCGCCCACGAGAATGACCTGACGTTCGGCTCGCGTGATGGCCGTGTAGACCCAAGAGGGGTCCAGCACCCGGGACTCGTAGATCGGCACCACTACGCGCGCCGCCTGACTGCCCTGCAACTTGTGGCAGGTGATCGCATGAGCCAGTGTGAGGTCCATGAGGTCTTCCAGTTGAAGTGTACGAGGCGATGATTCGCCGTCGAAAAGAACTTCCAGCCATCGCTCCCCGGGGCTATCCGGAATCGATTTAACCTGGCCAATCTGGCCGTTGAACAACCCGCGTGAGTAGTCGTTACGCAGCCACATTACGGGATCTCCGATGGTGTAGTACTGCGCGTTGAATCCCTTGATGTCGTGCGCCGGGGCGCCGGAAGGCCGAAACTGCTCGTGCAGGCGCGCATTCAGGGCATCAACTCCCCCTGGGCCTTTCTTCGTGGGTGAAACAACCAGCACTCCGTTGGAGTACCCGCCGAGTTGAAGCACGATGCGCTCCACTGCATCGCCAAGCAGCCCTGATTCGCAGGGCACAAAAGAGACGCCATCTGCAACGCCCTGGCACTCGGCGAACAGCGGCATTCGGCGTTCACGGATTGCGGCACTGACCTTGGGAATCCCACTTTCCGGCGCCTGCCTATGAATTACCGTAAGATTTGCGGTGATCTGCGCATCGCTCACGAGAGCGTGATAGACGAGGCCAAAGCCAATCGGTGGAAGCTGCGCTGCGTCACCCGTCAGCAGCAGCCGTGCCCCCTCCGGCATATGCCGGAGGATCGCATGCAACGTTGGTAGGTCGATCATGCTGGCTTCGTCCAGCACGACTAGGGTCCGGTCGTCGATCTTTATGAGCGACTTCAGCCGCTCCGAGAATCTTGCCACAGTAGGCGCATCCAGCCCGGGATCGTGCAAGGCGCTTTCGATACGCTCGCGCTCAGCCAGTTGGCCGATGATCCGTGCCAGTGTAAAGGCATCCCGACCCGTGGAACGCGCTAGACGCAAAGCGGCTTTACCGGCGAGAGCCCCGAGCAGAACGCGGCCGCCGAAGCTTTCGTAAAGGTCGCACACGATCTTCAGGGTGTACGTCTTGCCCACGCCGGCGCCTCCTTGCAAGCATGCGATCGCGTGCTCCATCACCTTCAGCGCCGCCGATTTCTGTTCTTCATGTAGCGGGCGCGAGGAATTTGCCATGCGGTCCAACAGCCGTGCCAGTTGGTCAGGAGGCGGAACCCCCACCGGGCTGGGATAACTTGGCTCGATCATCCGGCGCAGCTTCGTCGCCACATTATCCTCGAGTAAAGCGGCGCCCGGCGCCCGCCATCCGCCAGAGACAGGCAGAATGGCGCCGTTTCGTTCGCCGGCGGCGATCGCGGCATCAACCGTATCGGAGCCCTCCGAGGACTCCAGGAGTTTTGCCAAGCTGCTCCGGAGGCGCTCTCGGGTCAGTACCGTATCTCCGTCCGCCAGTGTGCCCTTCACCACAGCATCGACGGCGCCGACCAGCCGTCGCACGTCGGCCCCAGGCGCCTTGGCTCCGGTCTCCTGCATCACGCGGCGGGCGAATTCATCCAGTTTCGTCCAAGACGGGAGCAGCGGTACCAAGATGTAAGGATTTGAAGCCAGCGCCTGGATCGCCGAGTCGCCAAGAATGCGCGCCACGCGCCGTGCGATCTTCAGATCTTCCACGCCGCGTTGCATGAGCCAGTCGACCAGGTTGGACTCAGCCGCCGAGTCTTTCCATGCACGCACTACGGCCGCCGCAAGCCGTACCGCAAGGTTGGGCCGGTCCGGCGCAAGGACCCTTGCGATTTCTGGGATGTTGTTCTCGTCCGAAATGATAGTGGCGAGGTTGATGTTCCACTTGTTCCAAAGCCGGGTGGCGCGGTCAAGCCCCACACCGGGAGCGTGCTCGGCCAGGTAGCGGCAGATGAGCTTTCCCGTGGGCATCTTGCGGTAGCCGGACTGCGCGACGAGTTGCCGACCATACCTCGGGGACTGAAGATACTCTCCTTCGAAATACCATGTCTCTCCGACGGATGGCCGCCCGAGCAAGACTTTGGTCTGTGCTTTGACCTGGAATTTCTCACCCGGTTGCTCGACAGCCCGCACCGACAGGATCACACCCCAATCACGTTCGGCGATCAGTCTTTCAACACAGGCGAGCATCACCGCACTCCGGAGGTACGAATCGCCATCCCCGTTTCTTCCAGTAGAGCGAGCTGGGCCCGTAGCGCTTCGATTTCGCGGCGCTGCCGCTCTATCACAGCCTCACGCTCGGCCAGCGAGCGCGAAAGGTCAGTATTGTGTCGCGCGACCTTCTGCATCCGTGCGGCGTGGACTCTGTCCCCGTCGTCCTGCAACTCCCGGCTATTAATCCCACGAAGCCCTTGGATCCTGGCCAGCTCGTTGATCGCCAGCGCGAGCTCGGGCTTCTTGAAAAAATGCTGCTCCTGGGACTGACGCAGTCCCACCGCCTTGGTGATCGCGCGAACGTTCACCTGACCCTTATCATGGGGCAGCGTGGGAGTTCGGCATCCCTCGGCTTGTGATTCCCATTGTTGATCCAGCAGCTCCAAATAGGGTTCGAGCTTCGCCAGAATCTCCGGAATAATCGAGCGCGCCGGCATCTTCCTCCTCATCCTTCTATGCTGGGTGCGGGCAGCTCCAGCACTTTTCCATGGTCACGGCTTCTGCCAGCGACCCGGTTTGGGTCGGTGCCTTGCCGCTTCTGAATGCGTTCGAGCTCGTTCCGCTTCCGATCATAGTCTTTGGCCGTCTGATCCATCCGCAGCAGCGCCGCCGCAACTTGAGCACGAGCTGTCTTGACTGCCGCTAACAGCTCCCGATTGCGCTGCCTGAGCCTAAAGTTCACCTCGGCGAGCGAGCGCGGCTCGACCGCTGGTTCCTGGAGAGCTTTAATCGCTTGGTAGAGGTCTGGAAAACGGCAGCCTGGGTGGCTGATGTAATCGCGCGGGCACCCGGCTTCGCGGGCCACTGTGGAAGGGCCGATACGGAGCCTCCGCAGCTTTGCCTGTCTGAGAAGCTGCGGATTGAGGGGCTTCCCCTGCTTGAGACGCTGGATTGCGTCCCCGATCGTCTTTTCCCAGCCGCCCGGCGGTGGCGGAAGCGCTCGACGTCCCATGTGTCACACCTCCGGTAGAGGAACCTTCAATGCCTGCAGAATTGCAGCGGCTTGGTCAGCACGTTCTCGGGCGATGCGATAGTCACTCGCTTTCCCGGCCGACGCTCCCTGGAGGAAGGCCCTGTAATTATCCAGGTAACGCTGCAGCCAGAACTCTTCATTCTCCTTGTCAACCAGGAAGCAGGAGCAACCTGCGCACAAGGACGGATGGCGGATCGCGTAGTCTGGCTCCTCATTCAGCCAATGGACCGTCTGGCCTACCTCATGGCAGCGAGCGCCCACCGGATCCAGCCGAACGAAGCACTTCCCATGGGGAGCAAAGAATATCTGCAACCGGTTTTGCTCAACCCACTTTTGGATGGCCCGCCGGCCATCGCGCTCGTCTTTGTTGGCAATGAGCGCCTGGATCTCAGCGCGGTGCTCATCGATGACCTTCGCCATCCTGCCGGCCTGTGCGGGTTTGCCACGCGCATTCTCGTAAAGGATTCGAGCCGTGCTCTGGTTTATGTTGCTCTCGTAGGCATCCTGGAGTGCCGGGTTCTTGCCTAGATATGCCTCTTCTGTCATTGCGAGAGTCAGGTGTTTAAAATGCCGGCTCACGGCGGGCAGCATACGGCTATCTGTCCCGCAAATGTACCGTGCGAAGGTCTTGCGCCACTGGTGCGTGCGCAGGCGGAGGCCGCGGTTCTCGCGATAGGCCGCCAGGTCCTCGCCGCGCCGGTTCCTGTCCGGGAGTTTGCTCAGATCGACATAGCGATAAACGAACTGTCTCTGCCCTACGAGAATCATGTCCTCATAGGTGATTCCGATCCCGCTCTTGCCAGGCATGCCGTGGATCCCTGCTGGCTGCACGAAAAGCGTTCTTGCTATCTCTGGATCTCTCGCCAGCTTGCGCCAGGGATCCAGTAGTCGGGTCAGCACACGGAGCGCACGCACGGGTGCAGGGATTTCTTTCGAACCCACGGGACGCGAACCAACCAGCCACTCCACCCTCTCAGAGGTGGGAACGGTCTTGAATAGACGACCGTCGACGTAAAACAGCTCGTTCAGTCCGCTATAGGACCGGCGGACTCGGACGCTGGTGGGCAGACCTGATTCCTGGTCAATACCCGGCTCGAGCCCGCACAGCTCCGAAACGCGCAACCCAGTCTCTGACTGGATGACAATTGCGCAAGCATCCCGAATCGAACAAACCAGCGATCGCAGAAGTTGCGATCCGGAAACTGTGGAAGGCGTATACCCCTTCTTATAGGTGGGCCAGAAGTCGTTTACCTCAGCTTGGTTAAGTGGCGAGTGCCAAGGCTGCATCTCCCCAGGAAGAACCGAGAACTGAAAGCCCTTCACAGCGCGAAGCCCTCTGTCATTTTGGGGGTTGCGCCATTTCTGTCCGTCATTTATTGCCGCCTGTACACCTTCGGCATACATCTCGTGGAGTCGTATGACTTCCTCCGCGGGCAGCCCGGTCATGCGGTGCGCCGCATTCATGATCGGAAGTGCAACCTCATCCGGCAGCGGAGGAATGAGGGAAGCAGCGCGCGTAGCGATATCGCGCGAAACTTGCTTGGCGCTCCTGCCGTTAAAGGGTGGCTCGGGTAGAGCCGCGATGCCGGCTTCCCGTAACACCCCAGCTTGACGCCAGAGTTGTAACCATATACTGACGCGTCGCCAAACTTGCGAGACACTCATCCCCACGCCATCAGCGCCTGAGGCCTCATCGTCCTCATGATCTGGCATTGTTTCCTCAATTGGGGTCGGCTGTAAGTCCGCCAGCGCGGTTTCGTCAGCCATATCATCGAGAAAGACTTCTGAGGCGGCGTTGTCCAGTTCGCTGAATGAGAGGAAATTGCGTCGGATCATCCAGCGGGCGAGATAACCAATACCGGTGGACAATAGGCTGGCGCTGGCGGGCTTGAGGGGTCTCCCGTAATACTTGTTCTCGTCCGTAAACAACGACCACGTGAACCGCTTGAAGGCATCAAGCTGTGCAGCCCATTGTGGGTCTGTGAGGCAACTGCCGTCGGGCAGAGCGACATCCCAGTGGAGCCGGGATACCTCCGCTCTGGCGCCTGCTGTTTCATTGTCGAGCTGCCAGAATCGCTCTCCCCACTGACTTTGGCTTGATACCCAGAAATCGCCGATCTCCTTTCGCTTAAGAATGTCTCGCGCACCGTCGCTCGCCGCGACCTCCGCGGTGATCGTGCGCTGGAGTGGTTTGAGCATGGCGGTTACTCCGGTGCCGGAAGTGGCGGTAAGGACAACTTCTGCGCCGCCTTGCGAACCGGTTCAGAAAACTGGGGCAACCAGGTGTCAAGGAGCTTCTGTTGGACAGGGGCCATCCGCTTGAGCCATGCTTGGGGTGCCATGGTCTCTGCCGAGCGCCTCACCGCCTCCAATAGGTTATGTGCCTGTGCACAGGCGTACGGCGATTGAAAGTCGATGCTACCCAGCGGGCAAACGGGGCACTGGGCGTAGGCCGAGCACAACGTATCCTTCGGCCCGTAGAGGCCGGAATACGGATCCAGACACGTCCAGCCCGGCGTGGCGGCGCCGATATCGGTGTGCTCCGGCCGGCCGCGGGTTTCGAGCTTTCCCTGCGTCTGCCGCCAGCGCCCACGCACCTGCATGATCTCGGCCAGGCGTTCTTCATCTCGCTGCTTCGCCCCATCGCCCACGTAATTCCTCTCGGTAGTGCTGGCCCGTGCGTGGTTGGCCCATGCCTGCATGGCACGAAGATCGCCTCCGGTGAGCTGATGGACTATTTCCAGTCCGGTGACGCGGAATTGGCGAGTGTCCAGCGGGCCGAGGCCGTGCTCCTTAAGGAACTGGTTATAGCTATACTCCCATGAACCGCTGAGCAACGATCCCCATTTGCTCTGAAACGAGGAGGCTGGTCTTTTCCCTCTCGGTGGTACGAATAAAAACAGCCGCTCGGCGACCGAGTGGTGAACCAGCGGGCGAAGATATTCCGTCCACTGTATAAGGAACTGCACCAGCCTTGCCGGATGGGCCACATCCTCGTCGCAGGCAATACTACCTGATTGCCAGCGCTTGGCTCGTTCTTTCCACACCTTCCAATAAAAACGGCGGTGGCCGAGCACGCTGGCGACCCAAAAATCGCCTCTTTGGCTCTCCACCAGGCTCCCCGTGTTAACCCCGGTGTAGAGCGACATGAGAACTATAAAAGGCATTAGCAGGCGTGGAGTCGGATAAAAGTACTCACCCACCGAAATGAGCCCGCCGTGCAACTTCGTTATGGCCTCCTCGAGACCGCGGTTGATCTCGTGGACGATGTCTGTTCGGAGAATCTGTCCCCCGAGCTGAGCCTCGAGCGCGGCGATGCAAACCCCCAAATCGGCATAAGCCGTATATCGTTCTGGGGATGAAGGCACAGAATCCCGTGCCGCGTCGCGCTGCCTCCAGCCCTCTTCGATTCGGTGAACCGTACTGGTCACTTCCTCCGCACAGGCTGACAACAAGCGCCTCAGGTCCTCCGACTCGAGGATCTCTGTTGCCTTCCTCTTGAGATGTCGCATCGGCCAAGGCGAGTCTCTGATATAGAGATCGCGCGGTATCCGTCCAGACCACTTCGGCAATTGCCGCAGATGCTTTATGAGCCGCCGGAGCGTCGCAAACAGTTTGGCACGTGAATTTTCCTGGAGAGGCGCGCCTCTGCCGGTTCGGTTCTCGTTCAGCCAGCCAATGAAGGCATTGGCTAACTCGGTGGTGAGGCCTTCCGGAGTTGTCGCGGTGCGCCCAGTTTCAACCAGGAAGGCCACCAATCCCACGCGAATATGCGCCGCTTCTCCGCCACGGCTCGCGGTCCTTTGTGTGGTGGCTGTCCAATCCAAGAAAGCTTCCGCAAGGGTGTCAGCCAAATTCGGCAAAGCATAGAGAAAGGACAAGTCGATCACTTGTTCAGGTTTGGGCTCGCGCGGAGTAGGAACGACTACTCGAAGGAAGGGTTTGCCTTGTTCCGTTCCTTTTTCGATTCGGCGGCCAACTTCGGCACGCGCCAGATCGATATCGACGGCCGTCGCTTTCGATTCACGGGAGAAACGGGTCGGACGCGGCGCTCTAGTTGCCACGGATGATGCTCCTCATGACCTCGTAGGCTCCGTCAGCCGTTCGAGCTTTCTCCACGTTCACAACCCGGAGGTACGTATCCAGCGTCGTGGACAGATGCGCATGGCCGAGCAGCGATTGAATGATCTTCCACGGTTCCGAGATGCCCTGCCCGACCAGCGCGTGGTAGGTCCAAAGAGCATAGGTATGGCGTAAATCATGGTATCGGTGTCGGGGAACCGGGACCTGGCGAACCTCGCCGGTGTTAGGGTCCGTCTTCGTGACCCGTTCGGTCACGCCCGCTTTAATGACGGCTCTGCGAAACGCACCCGAGAGCGTGTCCGCACTTACGGGCTTACCGGCGTTTTGGTGCGCATCCACGCCGTTCACGAGGAGCGCTTTGGGCTCATCGCTCTGTTTCTTTATCCAATAGCGCCTGCCAACGGCAATACACTCCTTCCGTTCCCCATCGATGTAGGCGTGCAGATCCGGAATGAGGTAGTTCGGCACATTGACGTCGCGCTCTACCAGCCTCTTCGTCTTCGTTACGTGCATGGTCGTGAATCTCTCAGAGTCGCCGCCGACCGGGAGATCGAGAATTTGAAAGATGGTGAGCTTGGCGACCTCGTCAACGCGGAGCCCGGTCGATACTGAGAGTTCAGCTGCCAGCCGGTCGCGAGATGGGGTAGGGTCATCCGCACCGCGTTCGGACGGGAGTGGCCCGAGGTGCCCGGCAATGCGTGGGAAGCTGGGGTTCTTCGGATCACCACCAATCAGGGGGCGAACCTTTTCACCCGGCCTCGTGCTGCTCCTGGGCGCTCCGGGACCGCTCGCAATTCGGCGCGGGCCGGAATGAATATGAGCGAGTGGATCCCTATCGGCGGAGAGATAAACCTCTCGAATCTCTGTCGCCTCTTGCAGTTTCCCAAAGTAGAATCCCCTTTTGTGTGCCCACGCGTAAAAGTGCTTCACCAAGATTCTGCGCGCGCGGATTGTCTCCGCCTTGTACTCCTCATGAGTTCTCGGGCTGATTTCGCCAATCATGGAATCGCGGTATGCGTCCAGATCGGCACCATCCGCCAGATCCCAAGGTCGGCCCTGGTGGTCCAAAAACCGCCACCAGTCCAGAAGATCGTAGGCGGCCCTCTTCGTGGTGTTCCGATTCCAGAAGCCGGTCTTGGTCAGGTAGGCGTCGACCAGAAACAGCAATGCGGGTTCAACCACCTCGTCCGTGTCGTCGTCGATCAGGAAGGGGAAGCCCCCCGGGAGGGCTTTCGTCCTGAGCGGATCCCCATCGGGTAACGCCGCGCCGAACTCAACGATCAGATTGCGCCCCCCTCCCTTATCGGGATGGCCGCCGGGTGAGCGATTGCTTTTTATGGCGCCATCGCTGCTCATTGATTGTCCGCAGCCCCTCCTCAACAACCTCAGCCAACCCAACGAGATTGCCGATTTTGAAAGCAGATACGCGCCAGCCAGATACGAAGTTCCACGGAAAAATGCGAGCGTCGGCGGATCCCGGAAAAGTCTGCATTCAAACGCAAAAGCCTTGAAAGGGAACGCCGCCGAAAAAAGCGGATGCACCCCGGATTTCGATCGCTTTCGTAAAGGTGTAGACGAGAGTGCCGTCGACGGCCTCGGGTCCAGTGAGCGCAGCCGTGGTAATTTCAGGATAGCTGGCCGCGTAAAATGACCGGACGCTCTCTACATCGAGATCGGACGCCGGATCTGGTAATATAAGTCCTAAATATCTGAAGCTGCGGGTCATTTTGCAGATGGTCATATTGCCGCTCCTTCTCTTCTTCTCTTCTTTCGTTTTCTTCTTTTTTCTTCTTCCTGTTGCCGTTCGCTCGGATGAATAGACGGCTACAGAGTTGCCTGCGCGCGGGAGGGGCACCGGGAACCCGGTTTGGCGGATTCCCCACTACGATGGCGCAGTGTTTATCGACGCCCCAGCTAGCAACCGGAGGACCGGATGGCGCGATCGACAACTGTCGTCCAATATCGACACCGCGGCGGACCTGGCCGAGATCGGAGTGCCGCGTCGATAATGGTGCCGTGGTCCTGCATCTGATCGAAATCCTGTGCATCTTCGGCAGGGCTTGGAGTACTGCAAGCCCCGGCTGCGCATCGAGGTCACGTCCCGTCCGGCTCGTCCGCGAAAATGTCCCCCGAAATCCCCTTCGCCCCGAAACAGGGTTTGATCGTGACGAAGCCGTAGGGCCTCGCATTTGCACACCTCTTATAAACCGGGCAGACGCGTGGCGGCGGTCCCGACTTCGGCGATCGGCTTGTCCACCGACTCTGCGATCTCTTCCGGAGGCACCGAAACCACTTGCCCCGTTGCTGACGCTACTGGTTGCTGGTGCAACGCACCCGAAGCCGCGGCGGTCTCGTGCGAATCAAACAGGCTCGGCGTCTCGAGGCTGCCCGTCTTGGTCCCGAACACCGGTTTGCCGTCCTTCACCACTGGGCCCGGTTTCGCCTCAGTGGTCGTTGAGGAAGGTTTAGAGATGGATCCCTTTCGCTTGTTTTCAAGCTCCTTCTTCTTTTCCGCCTCGACAGCTTTGACCGCAGTGGCGTGAGCGGCTTCGATTTCGGTAAGGTTGGACCCAAGCTTCACAAACGTGTCGGTGAACCCGACGACCTGGGCGGCGAACTCCCGGTCCAACTCGTCCGGCGAACCAGTGACAGTCAGCGGCGTGGTTAGAGCGTCATCGCCAGAATCGCTGTCCTTTATACGCTTCGGAATTACGTTTACCCTGATGGCGTTGTCGCCCACCAGCGCAACGGTCAACATTACCGGCCGGTTTTTGAGGATCGGCAATAGTTCAACAAACATTGGTTCTCCTTTTTCGGTTTAAGTAGACTGCACTGCAAACAGGCAATGCCCGTTTTATTGACCGATGCGCGCCCGGCCGCGCGGCCTGCGGTTCAGATACGCTCGTTCCTTTTCCGCCTGAACTCGCAATCGCGACCATGTGGGCGGATCCACTGCCAACGGGGTCACGCGCCCGGTCGCCAGATTCACGAACCCTCCGTGATATGCGATGCGCCCATGCCGGAAGAGCCGAGCCAGTAGCGCCAATACGTGATTGGCGATTGTGCTGTTAATGTACGGCTCTTGCATCTGAATCGCCTCCGCGGCACTGCACGCCGGCATCCGGTCCCGTTTGTCGGCCTGCGCGTGAATGATAGAAGGAAAGAGCTCGTGAGCACACGGCAACCGTTTGGCACGATCTTTGCGATCCTTCCGCAGCGGTTGGCCCAACACGAACTGGCCGCGGTCAGCTAAATTGCCGGTGTCCAACAAGTAGAGGAAACGACGCGATTTTAGGCTCACCACTCGGGCGATCACAGCGCGAGCGGCGCGCGTATCCACGCAAGAGATCACGAAGTCGGAGTCGGGTACGTCCTGCCCAGAGCGAACGAAATGCGGCACGGCCTCCCAGTCGAGGCCCCAGAAGATGTTCAGTCTGTTGATCAGGACTACCGCCTTGTAAAGGCCGACCTCCGAGCGACTGAACGGCTGCCGCACACAGTTTGTTTCGGTGATCCGATCACCATCGATCAGGAATACGCGCAGCCCATACGGATGCCCGGAGGCCAACAGCGCCTGGTGCAAATACGGCATTCCCGTGGCGATCTGCGACCCGGTGCCGCCGCACCCGATGATCGTGATCACGATCCGGCGGTTCCGCCAATTCACCTGCGGCACATGCTCGGTCAGTTTCTGCGGCACAGCCACTCCTCCAACGTCCCCGCCAGAACCAGCCATTCCTGCGGGAAAGCGTTCCGTCCAGCCAAGTCACGCCAGAGCCCGAGATGGCCCTCGGGATGGCTGGTGAGTTTGACGCTTCCAGCATGCGTGAATTCGCTTTGGAAGAAACCTTCAACCCACTCGCCCAGGCTGGCCAGCCCGGCCGAGCGCGGTGTGGTCATGGAGCCAAGACAAACTCCACCGGCCTGGTTGACATTCCAGTACGGCGCAACCGCAATGGTGCTCCGCGGTCCTGGCCGTCGGTTTTCGAGTAAGGCGCGTACGCTGAGCCCGTGCTCGCCGTCAACTACGAACACCAGCGGCGGATGCGGGTAGACTTTGCCATTCAGCGTCTTGCCGTCCGACATCTCCGAAAAGAACATCGGCCGGACGGTGGCCGGCACCCACCACGCTGTCACCTCTGGCGCCCGCATCACAACGGACTCCGGCAGGATCTCCCGCGCCATCCCGAAGCCCAAGCCACGAGCCATCGTTCGCAGGAATTCCATGCTGATCGGCCTGCCCGCATCGAGGTACGGCGCGCCGCCTTCCGGATCGCAGTGCGGCTCGTGGACGGATGCAAACGCGATCCTCTTGGCGCCGCCGTACAAAAGGATCGCAGCCTTGAGCTGAAGCGCTTCGGCATCGCCGAAATGAGCGTCGAACCTCATTTTTGCTCCTCCAACACATCGCAGCCCGGCAGCAGCGCCAGGAGATCGCCCAGGGCTTCCATCATGCGCAAGAAGTGACGCAGATCCTCAAATCCACCGGCGATCGATTCGCAGTCGTTGGGATTGAAAGCTCTTGCGAAGGCGGGACTCTGCTGTTCTCCGCCGTTCATCGCATCTTCTTCGTCACTCTGAAAAGCCTGGCAGACCAGGTCCTGTTCGTGAAATGCCAGGATCGTGAATGGAACTGAGAAACTGCCGTGGGGATAGTATTCGTCCCACATATCGCAATAGGGGCGCTTGCGCTCACGCGCCATCGAGAGGCTTTCGAGACGGCAAGCGGCATCGAGGATTCGGCGCGCCCGCGACCCATTTCTCAAAGACTCTACGGCAGCCCCAATCCTATGGGA
>Ga0224558_1002550_pt1 | contig 16453 bp, 8 predicted proteins | sample 714S32024metaG_FD_180682 | JGI IMG/M metagenome (GOLD analysis project Ga0224558, IMG submission 180682) | Peat soil microbial communities from Stordalen Mire, Sweden - 717 S3 20-24 | ecosystem: Environmental > Terrestrial > Soil > Wetlands > Peat | place: Sweden: Norrbotten County, Stordalen... | reverse complement strand
TCGGACTCGTCGGGGGTGTCCAGTCCGGCGACCTCGTTGACGCCGGACGTCCAGGTCGCCTCGGTCACAGGAGCGACGCCGTTCGCGAACGCCGAACCGTCACCGTCGGCGCGAGTCATTGACTCCGACCCGGGATCGGCTTCAACAGCATCCTTGTCGGTGCCCATGGGACTCATCGCCGGGTCGACCGGCGCATTTCGACATTGACCACGAGCCCGACCGTAGCGAAGAAAACGATCATGGCGGAGCCACCGTAGCTCACGAACGGAAGCGGGATACCGGCGATGGGGATGAGACCGATGGTCATCCCGACATTTTGGAAGACTGAGAAGGCAAGCAACGCGAGCGCCCCAGAGCACAGCATCCGACCGAGGGGATCCCTGGCGATCTGTGCGGCTCGCAGCAGTCGGAACGCGATCAGTCCAAACAGGGCAATGACCAACACACCTCCCGCGAAACCGAGCTGCTCGCCCACTGCCGTGAAGATGAAGTCGGTCTGCTGAGCCGGGACAAAGCCGCCATTCGTTGCGGCGCCATGGAAAACGCCAGTCCCGAAGGCTCCGCCTGACGCGATGGCCAATATCGACTGGGCGAGATTCCAGTTGGCACCGCTCGTTGCAGTGTTCTGGTGGAGAAACGAGGTGAAGCGCTGAAGCTCGTAGGCGTGGATCAGTTTGAAGTGAATCGCCGCCGCCAAGCCTGCGATGCCTGCGACGGCCAGGACCACCAGGTACCTGAGCCGCGCGCCCGAGGTCACGATCATGACCGTGAGCACGACAACCATGATCAGAGCGGTCCCGAGGTCCGGCTGCTTGTAGACCAGCAGGATCGGTACCCCCGCGAGGGCCAGTACGACCACAAGGTTCCTAGGAAACATCGTCTCTTGGCGGCTGCAGTACACCGCGACCACGACGATCAGGGCGAGGGCTGCGAATTCCGACGGTTGAACATCGAGAGGTCCGAGTGCAAACCAGCGCTGCGCCCCGAGCGAGACATGACCGAAGTGAGTGAGCACCGCGAGTAGCGACATGACGATGAGGCCATAAAGGACATAAGCCCACTGCTCGAGCCAGTGATAGTCGATCAGTGCCACGACAACCATGACGACCAGCCCGATCGCAAGCCAGACGAGCTGGCGCTTCAAGTAGAACTTCGGATCTCCCCCGGCGGCGGTCATCTCGACACGCGTCGCGGAATAGACCATGACCGCGCCAATGAGCGAGAGCAGCACGGCACTGCCGACCAGGATGAAGTCACATCGGCTCAGCAGATCCCAAGCCGCGTGCCTTTCCCTGCGATCGCTCCACCGCGCCGGCACGCTCGGGTAGTGGGCGGCCATGATTGGCAAGAATAACGGGGCCAGCCCGTCAACTCTCTGCGGCGTCGCCAGCCCCCTACGACTCGAGCCACCGGCCCCTCTCCCGATTTGCCTCGCTCGCTACGCCTGGCTGAGCGGACGGTGCGGACGATGCGGTCCCTCCGGGGGCTCCTCTCATATCTCCCCGTGTATCTCCCCGTGTTCCCTTTTCGCCTCCCGGGACCCCAGCCCCGCCTCCCGGGGACCCAGCCCCGCCTGTCTGGGCCCCAGCCCCGCCCCGGGAACCCCGCCTCCCGGGCCTGATACACCCCCCGGTTAGCTTGAGTCTACGAACATACGTTCGATTTGACTCGCCGGAGGAGGTGAGCTTTGTGTGCGAGACGACCCAAGAGCTCGAAGCGTCGCTCTCGCGGATCGTGAAGGACCTCGACGCCTCTTTGCTCGCGGGCAGGGACGCGAAGACCCTCGTGGGCCTGTTCTCGCGCCTCGAGCACCTCGCAGCTGCGGGCAAGGCCATCTGCGCTCTCCGGGTCGCCTCAACCGGTGTCTTCGAGGCCGAGGGCCACCGCCATGCCTCAGAGTGGCTGGCAGCTGAAAGCGGTGAATCCCTCGGTGCTGCCGTCTCGGTCTTGGAGGCCGCCGCGGCCGTGTCGCAGCTCGCCGAGCTCGACGATGCGTTTCGCTCAGGTGAACTGTCGGCCGCCCAGGCCAGAGAGGTGGCCGGCGCGGCCATCTGTGACCCCGTTTCGACCACCGAGCTGCTCGATGCCGCGAAGTCCGGAGGCTTTGAGACACTGCGGCGGCGTTGTGCCGAGATCAAGGCCGCAACGGCCTCCAAAGAGGACGAGGCCGCCAGGACCAGGCGAATCCATGCCGCCCGGAGACTGAGGACCTGGACCGAGTCCGACGGCACCTTCCGTCTCGATGCTCGGCTCAGCCAAGACGCGGGTGCGAGGGTGCTTGCAGGCCTTGAAGGCGAGGCAGACAAGATCTTTGCCGAGGCACGCCGCTCAGGTGCGCGCGAGCCCTCGCAGGCCTACCTCGCCGATGCCCTCGTGGCTCTGGTCACTTCACCCGGCATGGACGCGCCACACCGCCCCAAGGCGCTCGTGCACCTGCGAGTGGACCTTAAGGCACTGCGCCGTGGCAACACAGGACCGGGCGAGGTCTGCGAGATCGCCGGAGTCGGCCCGGTCTCGGTCGCAACCGCACGCGAGCTTGTGGGAGATTCGATCGCGAAGGTCCTTGTCACGAGCGCCACCGACGTGCACGCGATCTGCAACCTCGGCCGTTCGGTCCCCACGAGGCTCTACAACGCCTTGTTGGAGCGGGACCGCTGCTGTGTGGTGCCAGGGTGCTCGGCCACTCACAACCTCGAGATCGACCACCGCGTCGTACCGTTCGCCGAGGGCGGTCCGACAGAGCTCGCAAACCTGGCGAGGATCTGCCACCATCACCACTTCTTGAAGACCCACGAGGGATACTCCCTGCAAGGTGAGCCCGGTGCCTGGGTCTGGGTGCACCCCGACGGCTCCCGCCATGGCCCAGGAGCCTCCCCGTGCAAAGACGTCACCGCTTCCCCCGGCCAAGGCCCGCCGCCGGCTGCTCGCCATGGCGCGGGCAGCGCCCCGGCACAACGAGCTGATCGGCCCGCGGCCCTTGTCCGACCCGCTGAGCATGCACAGCCGCCACGGCCCGAGCAGTCGAGCCTGTTCGCCGGTGCCGGCGACTGCACGGGTGCCGGTGCCGGCTCGGGTCACGCGGTCTGAGCTGAAGCGGCAACGCGCTCGCGAAGCGGCGCAGCTATCAGGCGCGGGGCATTCCCGGGCCGCACGCGTCCGTGCTGCACAGCCAGGCACCCCTGCTAATAGCCAGCGCCTGATCGGCTGGACAAGTCAGTCCAGGTCGCGCAATCCGCCCATTGGCTCGATTGATGTCGACTTGGTCGGCTCCGTGCTCGTTCCGCGCGCCGTAGCAGGCGACCCGGCTCCACCCACGACCGCCCACATCACGCTGAGGGGTGGTTCTTCCCCTGTCCACAATCTGATCTGACGCGCGGCTTGGTACACGAGCATGCCGAGTCCGCTGCGAACGGCGGCACCTTGACGCCGAGCCTCCAGCAGGAAAGGTGTAAGCGGCGGGTCGTAAACGAGATCCACTATGAGTTGACCCGCGCCGAACCACGAAGGGTCGACCCCAGCGATGATGGCCGAGTCCTCCGCGCCCGAGCCCACCTCGGCCAATCCGGCCGGTCCCATGAGTTGAGCAGGATCGGCAGGCTCCGCACGCTTGGCGCGCTCGGCGGGCACCGCAGGCTCCGCACGCTTGGCGCGCTCGGCGGGCGTCGCCTCCCCCACAAGACCTTCGCTCAACATGGCGACGGGTGTCGCCTGAATGACCAGGTCCATCCTGCGGAGGTCATCGGGCCGCCCCACCCGCACGACGTTCGGGGCCAATGCAACTGAGCGCCACGCCGCTGCCACGGTCCGGTTCACGATCACGATCTCGTGCGCGCCCGCTTCTGCCAGAGCCAGCACTGCCGCCCGCGCTGCTCCACCTGCACCGATCACGCCACAGCGTTTGCCGGCCGGATCGAAGCCCACACCCTCTCGAAGATCATCCAGCAAGCCCGCTCCGTCACAACTCTCCGCCAGAATTGTGCCTGCGTCGAAGATCAGCGTGTTCGCAGCCCCCAGCCGCCGCACCTGCCGTGAGCGACGGGTCGCGAGGCGGGCAGCGGCGTCCTTGTGCGGCATCGTGACCGACAGGCCACGGAAGCCGAGCGCCGCAGCCCCGGCGACGGCTCTGTCCAGCGATCCGGGTGGCACTTCGAATGCCATGTAGCTCCAGTCGAGGCCCATGGCGGCAAACGCCGCATTCTGCAACAACGGCGAAAGCGAATGGCGGATCGGAAAGCCAACAACCCCCGCGAACCCAGTGGACGACGTCGGCCAGGCAGCCATTGGACGGGCAGTGGCTGGCATCTCTGCGAACTGGCTCATGACTTACCTCGATTCTGGTCAAGCCACGACTGCAGAAGCACGGTCGCGGCCACGGCGTCGATCCCCACCCGATGTGCACGAGACGCGGCGCTCGGCCGAGACGGTCGAGCTCGTCGGGCCTTTTGGCGGTCTCGCTCACTGCCACCCGCGCCGAACGCTTCCTGAGGCAAACGGCGGCGGCGGTCGGCTTCGACGGTCGTCAGGCGTTCGTCGTGCAACACGACAGGAACATCCAGCTCCGTCTCGAGTGCCGAGACCTCGGCCACGGCTGCCGATGCGGCAGGACCCCGATCGCCCGCCAGGGTCAGCGGGAGCCCTACGACGACAAGGCCGGCGCCCAACTCTGATACGAGGGCGGCGATCGCGCGGCGGTCAGCGCTCGGCTCGCGGCCCCTGGTGATCACCGAGTGCGGGGTGGCGAGCACACGCTGCGAATCGCTCACCGACACGCCGATGCGCCGTTCCCCGAGGTCGATTCCGACGACTCGCGTTCCCACCGCCGAACCCGTCATCCCACGAGGCTTCGCGTCGTCTCGCCCGTCGGTCAAGCCGACGCCTGGCTGTCAGGCTCAGACCCCGGCTTTGGATGAACCCCGGTCTCAGATTCGAGCTCAGATTTGGGCACCGTTTCACCCAGGCTTCGGCTCAACGCCTCACCCAGCTTGACCAGCGCTTCCTCGATACCGGCGACGTTCCGGCCACCCGCTGTCGCAAGCTCCGGTGTGCCGCCACCGCCGCCGCCCACCGCGGCAGCAGCCAAGATCGCGGCCGCTCGAGCATCGATCCCCGAACCCTTTCTCGCGGCGACGACCAGTGCAACCCGCTCGGGGCCGGTGACACCGGCAAGGCCGACGGCCTCGACACCGGGGTGATCTCGAACCGCGATCGCTAGATCCCGCAGCTCTGCCGCCTCGAGCCCGTCCCGGCGCCCGACCACCCGGCCAACCATTGGGCCGTCCGTGGCACCAACTCCACCGGCAGCCAACGCGTCCGCATCCCTGCGCAATTGGTCGGACCGCAATGTTCGCAACTGCTCCTCGAGCGTCCGTTGGCTCGCGAGCAGCCGATCGACCGCCGAGGCGAGGTCCGAGGGTTGAGTGCGCAGTCGTTGCGCAGCCTGTTCGACCGCGCCCTCGAACAAGCGGAACCGAGCAAGCGAAGCCTTGCCGGTGACAGCTTCAATGCGCCGCGTGTTCGAGCCGATGGAGGCTTCCGAGACGACCTGAAGAGGGCCGATGGTCCCCAGAGAGCTCACGTGTGTACCTCCGCACAACTCGACCGAGTAGTGACCCGCCTCGACCACTCGCACGACGTCGCCGTACTTCTCGCCAAAAAAGGCCATAGCGCCTGCACCCTCGGCTTGCTGGCGCGATGTCTCGTAGATCCGGACGGGCTCATTGCGCAGGACCTCGGAGTTCACGAGATCCTCCACACGCCCTATCTCCTCCTCGGACATCGGCCCGAAGTGGCTGAAGTCGAATCGCAGGCGGTCCGGCGCGACAAGCGAACCCTGCTGGCGCACGTGGTCACCGAGCACCTGCCGTAACGCCCAGTGAAGAAGGTGCGTTCCGGTGTGATTGCGGCGGATCGACTCCCGGCGGTCGAAGTCGATCGCCGCGCCCGCCTCTTGACCCGCCTCGATCGATCCTTCGACCAGGTAGCCGAGGTGCCGTGTCAGACCCTCGACGACCGATGTCGCGTCCAGCACACGGACCCGGCCCGTGGATGTCGTGATCGACCCGGTGTCTCCCACCTGGCCGCCGCCTTCGGCATAAAACGGAGTTCGATCGAGGAAGACCTCGATCAGCTCCGCAGTCTCGGGCGCTTGCTCGCCGTCGATATTGGCAAACGACTTCTCGACCGAGCTCGGCACGACCGCCAGGACCCGAGCCTCCACCTCGGCCTCCTGGTAGCCGAGGAACTGGGTCGGGCCGAACACGGTCCTGATCTCGCTCCATGCGGCGGTGACCCCCTCCGGCGCCGAGGTAATCGCCCGGCCCGCCTCACGGGCCCGTTGCCGCTGTTCTTCCATCGCCAAGTCAAAACCCTGACGGTCGACCTCGATCCCCCGCTCCCGCGCGATCTCTTCGGTCAGGTCGATCGGAAAGCCGTAGGTATCGTGAAGTTGGAAGGCGACGTCTCCCCCGACAGCAGAGCCACCCGCCGCGAGCTCCGCCTCGAGCAACGTGGTCCCTGACCGCAACGTGCGCAGGAATGCCTCCTCCTCATGCAGGGCGATCCGTTTGATGAGGTCCCGGTCACGCTGCAGCTTCGGGTAAGCCGCGCCCATGACTTCGGTCACCACGTCGATGACGCCTGGGGTGACGAGGCCCTTGGCACCTAGGCGCTGCGCTACGAGCACGGCCCGGCGGATCAGGCGGCGAAGCACGTAGCCGCGGCTCTCGTTCGAAGGGAAGACCCCGTCGGAGATCAGGAACGTGAAGGTGCGGGCGTGGTCCGCGACGATACGAAGGCCGATGTCGGTCTCTTCGGTGCTCCCGTAGACCCGGCCGGTGGCGGCCGAAGCGGCCTCGAGGATCGGCGCGACAAGATCGGTGTCGAAGACCGACTCGACGCCTTGGATCTGCGTGAGGATCCGGTCAAGCCCCGCTCCGGTATCGATGTTCCGCCTGGGAAGCTCGGTGAGCGAACCGTCGTGGTGGCGCTGATACTGCATGAACACCAGGTTCCAGAGCTCCACGTAGCGCTCGCCCCCCTGGGCGGGACCACCGCCGGGCCCGTACTGCGGTCCCCGGTCGAAGAAGATCTCCGAACACGGGCCGCACGGTCCCGTCTCGCCCATCTTCCAGAAGTTGTCCTCGTCGAGTCTCTGCAAACGACCCTCGAGCAAGCCCGGAACCTCGCGCCACAACGCGTCGGCCTCGTCGTCGGAGACGTGGACAGTGACCCAGAGCTGCTCGGGATCGAGGCCGAGAACATCAGTGAACAGCTCCCATGCGTAGGCGATCGCCAGCTCCTTGAAGTACTCGCCGAAGCTGAAGTTCCCGAGCATCTCGAAGAATGTCACATGACGCGACGTGGTTCCGATCACATCGATGTCTACGGTGCGCACGCATGGTTGCACGGTCGTCGCTCGTGGCCCGGGCGGCGGAGACTCGCCGAGGAAGTACGGCTTGAACTGCACCATGCCGGCGATCGTGAACAACATCGACGGGTCGTTCGGCACCAGGCTCGCGGCCGGGAGCGCGAGGTGACCGCGGTCGACGAAGAACTTTGTGAAGGTGTTTCGCAGCTGGTCCGCGTTCACCTCTTGCCTCACTTCTCTTTCGCGCTAGTTGCTTGTCCGGGCTCTGCCGGCCCTTGGTCGCCGCGCCGCGCCCTCCAGCGCTCAGCGAGCACCTTCTCGGCACCATGTTCCGAAGGTTCGTAGTAACGGCGCCCGACAAGCCCTTCGGGCAGATACACGGCTTCGACGAACCCTCGCGGGTCGTCGTGAGGATACTCGTAGCCCAGACCATGCCCGAGTGCCCCGGCACCGCGATAGTGCGCGTCTCGAAGCTCCGGCGGTACCGCCCCGAGAGGACGATCTCGGACGTCAGCCTGTGCTGCCCACCAGCCGAGCGCGGCGCGGTTCGACTTCGGGGCCAGCGCCAGATGCACAACCGCTTGTGCAAGGTTGAGGCCCGCCTCCGGAAGCCCGACGAACTCGACAGCCTGGGCCGCTGCGGTGGCGATCCCAAGTGCATGGGGATCAGCCATTCCAACATCCTCGCTGGCGAGGATCACCAGGCGCCGTGCGACAAAGCGCGGGTCTTCGCCTGCCTCGATGAGGCGTGCCATCCAGTAGAGGCCCGCGTCGGGATCTGAACCTCGCAGGCTCTTGATGAGAGCCGAGATGAGGTCGTAGTGCTCCTCGCGCCCGTGACGGAAGGCTCGTGTTTCGCGAGCACCCTCGATGTCTTCCATCGTGATCGTGGGCAACGTGCCAGACTCCGCGCCGGTCCCCATTGCCTTGGTCCGAGCTCGACCCCGTGCGAGGGCCATCGCAACTTCCAAGGTGGTGAGCACGGCCCGGGCATCGCCTTCGGCCAGGTCGACGAGGCGCGACAGCGCATCCGGGTCGGCCTCGAACCCCTCGACGCGCAAAGCACGATCGGCGAGCTCGCGAAGGTCCGCCGGCATGAGCGCCTCGAATCGCCAGAGAGTCGAACGACTGAGCAGCGGAGCGTTCAGCGCGAAGAACGGGTTCTCCGTCGTCGCGCCGACCAGGACGACTACGCCCTCCTCGACACCGGACAAGAGCGCGTCCTGCTGAGCCTTGTTGAAACGATGGACCTCATCGAGGAACAGGATCGTCCCGCGGCCTTCCGCACCCAGTGCCCGGCGAGCGTCGTCGAGCTCGTTTCGCACGTCCTTTACGCCGGCATCGACCGCGGACAGCGCCCTGAACCGGCGTGCCGTGTGCTCCGCGAGCAGACGTGCCACCGTCGTCTTGCCCGTGCCCGGAGGTCCGAAGAACACCGCTGAGCTGAGCCGGTCGTCCTCGACCAGGGCGCGAAGGGGCGCGCCGGGACCGAGAAGATGGCGCTGGCCGACGACCTCGTCCAGCCGGGTGGGGCGCAGGCGGGCCGCTAGTGGTGCCCGGACCTTGAGCTCGTCTGCGGCGGCGACATCGAACAGGTCGGGCGGGCGGTTGTTGCCAGCTCGGCTGGGCGGGCTCGGCGTCACGCTCCGCTCGTGCCCGTCGCGCCCGGAGACCCAGTCGCCGGAGACCCAGTCGCCGGAGACCCCGGCACTTGAGGCGCCACAACCCGGATGCCAAGGTCTGCCAAGACCCTGGCCGTGAGGGGTTTGGGCGCGCCCGACATCAGGTCCGCTCCGGACTGGGTCTTCGGGTAGGCGATCACCTCACGGATGTTGTCCTCGCCGGCCAGCAGCGCCACAAGCCGGTCCAGGCCGACTGCGAATCCACCGTGGGGCGGCGCACCGTAACGGAATGCCCCGAGAAGGAAGCCGAAACGGGACTCTGCGTCCTCATCTGAAATCCCGAGCGCCTTGAAGACGCGGCGCTGGATGTCCGCCCTGTGGATTCGGATGCTCCCCGATCCCAGCTCCCAGCCGTTCAACACCAGGTCATAGCTTTGCGAGCGCACGACCATGGGATCGGTCTCGAGCAGGTCGATGTCGTCGGGGTGCGGCATCGTGAACGGATGGTGCGCCGCGACGAGATGCCCCTCGTCGTCCATGCCCTCGAAGAGCGGGAACTCGGTGATCCAGACGAAACGGAACGGCCGTTCGCTGATGGCCGGCTGACCCAGGTCGAGGCGCAGCTGGCCCAGCACCTTGCACGTGCCTTCCCGCTCGCCGGCGACGACAAGCACGAGGTCGCCTGGTTCGGCTGCGGTTGCATCCACAATTTGGCGCTGGTGAGCCTCGGAAAGGAACTTGGCGACCGGCGATTCCAGCACGCGCTCGGCGCGCACTCGCATCCACACCAGGCCGGCAGCCCCGAGCTCAACTGCCCGCTCGACAAGCCCGTCGAGACGGCTCCGGGGCCACTCCCCCGCGCCCGGCCCCGGTACGCGAACGGCCCGCACACAGGCCGCCTTGAAGGCGTTGAACTCCGTGCCCGCGACGGCCTCGCCCAGATCGACGAGCTCCATTCCGAACCGCAGGTCCGGCTTGTCGGTCCCGAACCTGTCGAGGGCCTCGTTCCACGTCATCGTGACTATCTCCGGTGGCCGCTCACCGGTGACCGCGAAGGCCGCTTCGATCACGGCCTCGCTCACAAAGGTGAGGACCTCTGCTTGGCCCACGAAGGACGCCTCGATGTCGAGCTGGGTGAACTCGAACTGGCGATCCGCGCGTAGATCCTCGTCCCTCATGCAGCGCGCGATCTGGTAGTAGCGGTCGATGCCGCCCACCATGAGCAACTGCTTCGCGATTTGGGGGCTTTGAGGCAATACGTAGAACGACCCGCGCTGCAGCCGCGACGGGATCGCGAACTCGCGCGCCCCTTCCGGCGTGGGCGTCCAGAGCATCGGGGTCTCGACCTCGACGAATCCCTGGCGCTCCATGGCCCTGCGCAGCGCGCTGTTCACCCGTGCGCGCAGCCTGAGGTTGTGCTGCATGCGGTCGGTCCGGAGGTCCAGGTACCGGTAGCGCAGTCGTACCGCTTCGTCGGTCTCCGACCGCGCGTCGAGCGAGAACGGCGGAGACTCCGCGCTCGAGAGGACCTCGACTTCGCACTCGCCGAGCTCGACCTCGCCCGTCGACAGCCCGGGGTTCACCTTGTCCTCCGGACGAAGCCGCACTGTCCCCGTCACGCGGAGCACTTGTTCTGCCCGCAGCTCGCGCGCCCCGTCGACGACGCACTGGATGATCCCGGTGTGATCGCGGAGATCCGCGAATGCAAGGTGCTCGCCGTGCTCGCGCCGGCGCGCCAGCCAACCGCAAACGCTGACTGTCCTCCCTGAATCTGCCGCCCGCAAGGCACCGCAGTACGCGCTGCGGAGCCCTACCGGCACCAACGACTCGTCGTTTGCGATGCTCATGGCGACCTCGTGATCTGGCCGAGTCGGGCTGCAAGCCCGTCACGGACTACTTTTTCTTGCAAGTGCGCGTCTGAACCGCGCAGCACCCGGATGGTGACAAGGCCGGCCGCGAGATCGTCCGCACCCACGATGCATGCCACTCTCGCGCCCGATCGGTCCGCCGCTTTCAGCTGCGCCTTCATCGAGCGCGCGTCGAATGCCCGGTCGACGGCGAGGCCGGCAGCCCTCAGTTCGTGGGTGAGCTCGAGCGCTATCCCCTTGTCACTCGAGTCCACGACGAACGCATCCAGAGACCCGCTGAGCCGCAGGTCGCTTGCAGACAAGACTCCTTCGGCGTCGCACGCGAGCAGGATCCTCTCGATCCCGGCGCCGAAACCCACACCGGACAGCTCCGGGCCACCGAGCGCGGCGACCAACCCGTCGTAGCGGCCGCCTCCGCCGACGCCTTCCAGGGCATCGGAGCCGTACTCGAAGGTGGTACGGGTGTAGTAGTCGAGACCCCGGACGAGGTAGTCGTCCTGCTCATAGGCGATTGCAAGCCGGCCCAGGCCCCCGAGGACAGCGGCGAAATGCCGGCGGCAGTCCTCGCACAACGCGTCACGCAGCTTTGGCGCCCCCGTCCTCACCTTGCGGCATTCGAGGCGCTTGCAGTCGAGGATGCGGAGCGGGTTCACGGCCCACTTGTAACGGTGCTCGTCGCACAGCTCCACGGCGTGCGATTCGAGATAGCGGGCCAGCTCCTCCCGATAGTCCGGAGCACACGTCTTGTCACCGAGGGAGTTGACTCGCAGGCGCAACGACGACAAGCCGAGGTCCGCATACAACGCGGCCAGGAGCGAGATCACTTCCACGTCGGCCATGGGATCGCCAGTGCCGAGCGTCTCGACACCCAGCTGGTGGTGCTGTCGGAATCGCCCTGCCTGAGGACGTTCGTAGCGAAACATGGGCGCCGCGTACCAGGCCTTGAAGGGAGGCACGGGGGAATGCTGCACATAGGCACGGACCACCGAGGCCGTGCCTTCCGGACGTAGCGCAATGTCCCGGCCACCGCGGTCGGTGAACTCGTACATCTCCTTTGTGACCACGTCGGAGGAGTCTCCCGAGCTCCGACGGAACACCTCCGCGTCCTCGAAACCCGGGCTCACGACAAGGCCGAAACCGAACCTTTGCGCCAGAGCGGCAAAGCGCCCTACGAGCTCAGACCAGCGCGCGCTTTCCGGAGCGAGAATGTCCTGGGTTCCCTTGGGGGACTGGAAGCGGGTCACCCGCCGGCCGGTGCGAGAGCACCGCTCCTCCCGGGAACGAGCCGGTAGGCGTCGTAGACACCGTCGAGCAGCCTGAGATTCTCCAGAAGCGAGTCGAGATGCTCGGGGTCCGCGAGCTCGAATTCGAAGCGCATGCGGCTCACCCTATCTGGCGTCGTGTGGGTCGACGAGGAGATGATGCTCACGTGGTGCTCGGAGAGCACCTTGGCGACATCGGCCAGCAGCCGGTTCCGGTCCAGTGCCTTGACCTCGATCGCTGCGACGAAGACTCCCGTGCGGTCCTCGTCCCATTCCACTTCGATCAGACGCTCCTTCTCGTCAGCGGCGAGAGCGATCGCGTTCGCGCAGTCCTCCCGGTGCACCGACACTCCCCGACCGCGCGTGACAAAGCCGATTACCCGGTCTCCCGGCACGGGCGTGCAGCATCGGGACAAGCGGACCATCACATCGTCAAGGCCCTCGACGTAGATGCCCGTCGAGACACGACGGTGACTCGGCCTGCGGGGCTGCAACGCGGTCGAGGGCAATTGCTCCTCGCCCTCACCCCCGCGAAGCTCACGCTCGATTCGTTGGACAAGCGCCTGTCCCGAGACGTGGCCTTCGCCGATCGCGGCATGGAGAGAGTCGAGATCGGAATAGCCCATAGATGCCGCTACAGCGACAAGTGCAGGCGAGCTCTGCAGCTTCTGGACCGGCAGCCCGCCGCGCCTGAGCGATCGCGCCAACTCCTCGCGCCCGGTCTCGATCGCGTCTTCGCGGCGCTCTCGGGAGAACCACTGGCGGATCTTGTTGCGGGCACGCGGCGAGGTGACTATCTGCAGCCAGTCGCGCGACGGGCCCGCCGAGGAAGTCTTGGAGGTCACGACCTCGACCGTGTCACCCGAGTGCAACTTCGAGTCGAGCGGGAGCAGGCGCCCGTTGACCCGTGCCCCGACGCAGCGGTGACCGACCTCGGTGTGAATCGCATATGCGAAGTCGACCGGAGTCGCGCCCGCGGGCAAGGTGACGATCAGGCCCTTCGGCGTGAACACGTACACCTCGTCCTGCTCGAGGTCGATCTTGAGCGTCTCCAGGAACTCCACCGGATCGGGGGTCTCCCGCTCCCAGTCGACGATCCGCTGCAGCCACGCGATCTCGTCTGTCGACCGCGCTCCACGCTGGGCCCCGGGCTTGCCGGCGGCTCCGGGCTTGCCGGCGGCTCCGGGCTTGCCGGCGGCTCCGGGCTTGCCGGCGGCTCCGGGCTTGCCGGCGCCTCCCTCCTTGTAGCCCCAGTGCGCGGCGATCCCGTACTCGGCACGCCGGTGCATCTCTTGGGTCCGGATCTGGATCTCGAGGGGCTTCACGCGGGGGCCGACGACCGTGGTGTGCAAGGACTGGTAGAGGTTGAACTTCGGCGAGTTGATGTAGTCCTTGAACCGGCCCTGGACGGGGGGCCACAGAGCGTGCACTGCCCCGAGCGCCGCCCAGCAGTCCTTCTCCGCGGTCACGATCACGCGGATCGCCACCAGGTCGTGGATCTCGTCGAATTCCTTGCCCCGCACAACCATCTTCTCGTAAATGCTCCACAAGTTCTTCGGACGCCCGGTGACCTCGGCCTCGATCCCAGCCGCGCCGAGTCGCGAACGCACGACCGCGAGGACCTCGGCGAGCTCGACCTCACGCCGCGGAGCGCGGGTGGCGACCATCTGAGCGATCTCGGCGAACCGTTTCGGGTGAAGAGTCTCGAACGCGAGATCCTCCAGCTGCCATTTCACTTCCTGGATGCCCAGGCGATGCGCCAGGGGGGCGTAGATGTCCCGGGTCTCCTCGGCGGTGCGGCGCTGTTTCCACTCGGGCATCACCGACAGAGTCCGCATGTTGTGGAGCCGGTCCGCCAGCTTGATGACCAGCACCCGCCAGTCGCTGGCCATCGCGACGAGCATCTTGCGCATCGTGGCGGCCTGCTGCGCCTCTTTCGAATCGAAACGGAGCCGGTCCAACTTCGTGACGCCGTCCACGATCGCCGCCACCGCAGGGCCAAAATCCTCCCTGATCTGGGCGAGGGTCACCCCCGTGTCCTCCACCGCGTCGTGCAGCAATGCCGCGGCAGCGCTGACGGTGTCCAGGCCGAGATCGGCGATGATCGTCGCAACTGCGACCGGATGGGTGATGTACGGCTCGCCGGAGAGCCTGTGCTGACCTTCGTGGGCCTTGGTCGCCAAGGCGTGCGCCCGCCTCACGAGATCGAGATCCTCGCCGCCGCGCCGGGCGCTCAGAGTCGAGAGGATGCCTTCGACCTCACAGGTCGGCGGTGGGATGAGGGCCCGGGCGGGGTTCTCCGGGGACGCCTCAGCCAGCTCGGCAGTCGACCCGGCCAACACAGGATCGACCACGGACATGACATAAATCTACCTGCTGAGGACGACTGGACCAGCCTGTTCGCGCGAAGTCGGCGGTCGATCGCGCTCGCAGCCCAACTAAACTCCCTGCGGAGGATCGTGACGAACCCAAAGCCTGAAACGCCGCCGGCAGAAAGAGCCACCCCGTGAGCACCACTCCGGATGTCGGGCTCGAACTGGACGAAGGGCTCGAGCCAACTCGAGCCCGGCGCGCAGAGCCGCCGTCGCTCCGGCCCGCGCTCGTGGTCCTCGCCTGCGCTGTCGTCCTGTCGTTCGGTGGGTTCGCGATTGCGCTCATCGGCAGCAGGCAGGCCACCCCACCGATTGTCGCCGGCCTCGGGACACCGGTGCCGGGCGTGAACCTCTCGGCAGTTGGCGCGTCACAGGTGCTCCAACGCATCTCGAGTGGCGGCACACCGCCGCCCGACGTCCTCGGCGCACTGGTCGTGCCGAATGGCGCGCGGATCGTCAGCACGACCGCGCAAGACGCCGGCGTGAACCAGTACGACCGGAGCATCTACTTCCAGATCGACACGAATTCCACCGAGCTCCTCAAGTTCTATCGAACGGAGCTGAGGCGGGCCCGTTGGTCGCTCCTCGGGACCTACCCGCTGCCCAGTGCTGGGACCGAGGTCCTCGCCCAGCGGACCGGGTCCGATGGCTACGAATGGGAGGTAGGCGTCGCGGTCACAGCCGTCAACCCCTCGATTTCGCCTTCGCTCGCCGGTGACGGGCAAACCTCGGCTGTCACGGGACTCAGACTTCGGCTGTTCGAGGTCCCCGACAGCGGCTCTTGACCCTGACCAAGATCTCGGGACCCGTCCCCGGTTCGTGAGACAAGTGGACTGAGCAGGACGGCCCAGGTCAGCAAGTCGAGCGGGTAGATGAGGTACCCGAACCGCGTTGCCGGGGCGAGAAGTGTGGCGAGCAGCATGGAGAGACCGCTGAAGCCTGCGGCGCTCTTCGGGGTCGTGGGCGTCCACCTCAAGAGCCCGTAGCCCACCGCGACGAGGCCCACAAGCGTGAGGATTGTGATCAATTCCGGCTTGGCCGCCGGGAAGAGCGACACCAGCTCCTGACCTATGAGCGGGCTGGCCGCCGGCGATTTCACCTTCGTGAGACCAAGCGGGAACCTGATCGCGTTCAGGATGAACGCGTGAGGGGCGAGGCCGACGCCGATGCCGAGGACAGGGACCACGACCGCCGCGGCCGCCAACGAGTACCGCCAGACGGCACGGCGACCCCGCCGGTCCCACTCGCCCAGAACGAGCAGGATCAGCAATGGCCACGCCGTGAACTTGAGAGTGCCGGCGAGCCCCATCGCCAATCCCGACGAAACGGGTCTTCGGCGCGTCGCCAGAGCGAGGCCGAGCAGCATCAGTGCGATCACAGGCAGGTCGTCGCCGCCGGTCACCATCGGCAGGGCTCCGCTCGGCAGGATGACAACCACCTGGAAGATACGCCAGCGCCGCCGTGAAGTCGTGTCCGCGACGAGAAGCGCCGCGGCGATCACGATCAGGGAGAAGCCGGTGAGCGGCACCCGGGCGTCCTTGAACTCGGGCGGCCCGGATGTGGCATTGACGAGGCCGAAGGGGATCATCCCCGGCAGGTAGGGAAAGAACGAGTTCTCCGACTGGCTCGTCACCGATGTGCCGATGGACTTCGGGTTGGACAGGTAACAGTTCTTGTGGTGCGCGACCCGATCCGCGCAGGCCTCGATGACTGTCACCTCGTTCTGGACGTGCGCACCCGGCTTCGACTCTGCGCGCAGGATCACCTCGACGCTGAGCGGCACCAGCACGACCGTGATGAGAAGCCCCAGTACGAGATAGCGGCGTAATCGGTCGCGGGCCCTGCCCGCCTTCGCATTGGAGCGCCGGGCGCGGCGGCGGCTCACCGCCCAGCTGACGACCGCCGCGACGAGATAGGGGCCCAGTGCCATCTCTGCCCACTGGCGGTAGTCGTCGCTGACGGC
>Ga0224558_1002549_pt1 | contig 16454 bp, 13 predicted proteins | sample 714S32024metaG_FD_180682 | JGI IMG/M metagenome (GOLD analysis project Ga0224558, IMG submission 180682) | Peat soil microbial communities from Stordalen Mire, Sweden - 717 S3 20-24 | ecosystem: Environmental > Terrestrial > Soil > Wetlands > Peat | place: Sweden: Norrbotten County, Stordalen... | reverse complement strand
CCAAACAGAAAAATCAAGCGCTAAGTCCCATCTTTGTAACACGTTACATGTAACTACCTTACTATCATCGACTTAACTCATTTTAGGGGGGAGGGGGGGGTACCCCCCACAAATTACTGAATTCTACCCGCCGGTTGGCCCAAATCCCGGTTGGCCCACATCGTTCGTGGAGACGAAATAACTGGAGGCACGCCACCTCTCTCGCTTTTCGGAATATCCTATCCGGAGCTGCCTTCGCTCTTCGCCGCTTTCAGATCAATTCCTACCTGCTCGGCCTTCTTATAAAGATGCGATCGCTCCAGTCCCAACGCACGCGCCGTGTTTGAGATCTGGTGGTGATTGCGTTTTAACTCCGCCAGGATGGTTTGCTTCTCGAAGGCGCGCACGCGGTCGGCTAGCGGGCCGGCGCCGGCCGATGCGGAATCGGACGCAGCTACGGAAGCGGGCAGCGCCAGCGCCACGGTTTCGGAAGTGACTTCGTCGGAAGTTGCCAGCAGCATCAGGCGCTCGACTGCGTTTCTGAGTTCGCGGACATTGCCCGGCCACGGATGCTCTTGCAGCGCGGCCATCGCGCTTTCGGTGAAGCGCATTGGCTTCCACCCGTTGGTGGCGGATACCTGCTGGACAAAGTGCTCGATCAGCGCCGGGATGTCTTCGCGGCGTTCGCGCAGCGGGGGCAAGCGCAGGGGGAAGACGAACACGCGGTGAAATAAATCCTGGCGGAATTTTCCGTCGCGCACTTGCGCTTCAAGATCGCGGTGGGTGGCGACGACGACGCGCACGTCCACGGTGATGGCGCGCTCGCCGCCGATGCGCTCCACTTCGCCTTCTTCGAGCACGCGCAGCAGCTTGGCTTGCATCGTGAGCGGCATGTCGCCGATTTCGTCGAGAAAAATGGTGCCGTGTTGGGCTTGCTCGAACTTGCCGAGATGGCGGCCGGCCGCGCCGGTGAACGATCCTTTTTCGTGGCCGAACAATTCGGATTCAATCAGCTCCGCCGGAACCGCGGCGCAGTTCAGGGTGACGAAGGGAGCGCCGGCCCGCGGACTGCGCTCATGCAGGGTGCGCGCCACCAGCTCTTTTCCCGTGCCGGTCTCACCGAAAATGCAGACGCGCGTTTCGCTGGCGGCCACGCGTTCGACTTGCGCCATCACGCGATGCATCGTCTCGCCTTTCCAGACGATTTCGTGTTTGCCGAGACGGCGCTCCAGGTCGCGATTCTCACGCTCGAGGCGGCCGAGCTTCAGTGCGTTCTCCACGGTGAGCAGCAATTTTTCGGTGGAGATCGGCTTTTCCAGGAAGTCAAGCGCGCCCAGCCGCGTGGCACGCACGGCCATCTCGATGTGCGCCTGGCCCGACATCATGACGACAGGAGTTGGCACGCCTTGCGCTTTGAGTTCTTCGAGAAACGTCAGGCCGTCTTTGCCGGGCATCACCACGTCGGAGAGTATCAAGTCGAAGGATTGCGATTTGGCCAGTTCGAGAGCCTTGTTTGCGTTGTCGCAGACGGCGGCTTCATGCCCTTCCAGACGAAACGCCCGCGACAGCGAAGCCAGCGTGTTGGCCTCGTCATCCACGATCAGCAGGTGCGCTTTTTGCGCCACAGTTTTCTCCTTCATGCGCCATCGAGGCCGGCGAGGACGCCGGCGCTACGCTGCGGTTCACGCGGTAATTCGATGCGAAACGTCGTTCCCGTTTCTTTCGTGCTCTCGACGGAAATTTTGCCGCCGTGATCGCTTACTACGGACTGCACAATCGCCAGTCCGAGTCCGGTGCCATGCTGCTTGGTCGTGTAATAAGGAGTGAACAGGCGCCCACATTCTTCCTGGGTGAGGCCGGAGCCGGTATCGGAGACCGACAGTTCAATCCGGTCGCCCAGATCGCGGGTGCGAATCGCCAGTTCTCCCCCTTGCGGCATGGCGTCGATCGCGTTGAGTACCAGGTTCTGCAGCGCCCGATGCAGCAGATCGGGGTCGGCGGAAATTTCGGGCAACGCCTCGGCAAGCTCTGTGCGCACCACGATCTGATTTATTTGTTTGTCGTTCTCTCGCAATTGCGCGTGAAAGACGCGCAGCACCGAGTGCACCACATCGTTCACCTGTGTTGGCCGGCGCTGGGGTTGTGGCATCCTGGAGAATTCGCTGAAGCGGCCGATGATGGTTTTCAGATTGTTGATTTCCGCCAGCAGGGTCGCGGTCCCCTCGTGAAAAACTTCCTCAAACATCTCGGGCGATTTCTGTTTCGCGCGCATCAGATTCTCAACCGTGACCTGCAAGGGAAAAAGAGGATTCTTCAATTCGTGCGCCAAGCGCCGCGCCAGTTCGCGCCATGCGGCCACGCGCTCGGCTTGCAGAGTCCGGTCTTTTTGCTGCAGGAGATCTTCCGTCATGCGGTTGAACGACGCCGCCAATTCGCCCAGTTCGTCGTTCGATTCCACCTCGACCTTGGCGCCGAGATCGCCCGCGGCGACCCGGTGCGCCGCCTCAGCCAGCGAGACGACCGGGCGTGTGACTCGGGCTGCGAACCACATGCTGGCCAGCACCGCCACGAAAATTCCGGCGCCGCCGACCAACATGGCGGTGGAGACGACCTGCCTTTGCAATTCGATCAGCGGACGCCGCGAACTGCCGACGAGCAGAATGCCCATCAGTTGCTGATTGGTCCCGCTCTGATTTGACGGGCTTTGATTCGAACCTTGATTTAGCGAACTCTGATTCGTCGCACTGAAGATGGGCCCGGTCAGTGGGATGGCATGAAAAACTTCGGCATCAGCGGAATCGGAGGTCCAATGGATCACGCGCTGAGATTCCTCCAGTGTATCGCGTACCTGTGCGACCAGCGGAGCGATCTGGTCCACGCCCGCGGCCGGCCCATTCAAGTCAAGCAGAGATTTTGGATTCCATTTTGCGTCCAGGTTTTGATACAGCAATACATGTGTCCCGGCAGGGATGTCGAGCGTCGCGAGGAAGCCCTGGTCGAGTCGCTCGCCGCCAATCACGTACAGAGGTTGTTCTCCGATGCGGGCCACACGCACGGCAAACAGGCCGAGGGTTGCGCCCTGCGGCAGCTCTTCGCGTTTCAGAAACGCCCCGGCCGGGACAACAGGCGCGGGAGGCGTGGCTTGGGGAGGCGTGGCTTGGGGAGGCGTGACTTGGGAAATGGCGGCTTCGGGATATCCGAATTTCGCCTGCCACTGCGCGGAGGAGAGGATGGCGCCGCGATCGTCAACCAGTTCGAGAAAATCGAGCTGCTGCTGCCCCGCGAGTGTGTGCGCTTTGCCTACGTACTCGCCTGAGTCGGTGGCGCCGCGGTTCATCTCGAGAGCGATGCGCTGCACAGTTTCGCTGGCTGCCACCGATTCGACCTTGCGCGCAACCTCCAGCCCTCGCCGCTGGAACTCCGATCGAAACTGAGCGGCGACCGCATTCGCGCGGTCCCGATCCGCCTGCTCGAACGTGCGCCGGATCGTGCTATACACCGACGCCGAAATAACCGCGACACAGAGCAGGACCGTCGCCGCAAACAACATGAGAAGTTTTTTGCGGAAGCTCATCGCGAGCCCGCTTCCAGCCGCGAATCAGCCAGCCAAACATCAGCCAGCGAGAGCCCCGACTCGTTCCAATCGCCGGGTCGTCCCGGTTCCCAGTCACGCACGCGTGCGCTCGCCGCACTCGCCACCGGCAAATGAAAAAGCGGGATGACGGCGTATCCCGCGAGCAAACCGCGCTCGGCTTGATACAGATCTGCCAAAGAGTTGTTGCCAGGCGTCGCCGGGAGTGCGGGCTGCGGCAATCCCAGTTGCCGTGCTGCTTCGCCGAGCGAGGTGGCTGGATCGGGACTCGGCAGCGCCACGCGCATCAAGCGGATGTCTTCTGCTCCCGACAACGATACTTGCACGGTGATGCCAACTTCGCGCGCGTTGAGGGCAATGCGCTCGGCGATCAGTTGGGCTTGCGGGTCCCTTGGATCGTAGCTCAAATTGAGCGTGGGTTGCCGCGAGTCCGCGAGCAGAGTTCGGGCATGCTGCGGGTTCGGTTGCGCGGAAAAGACTGCGCTGTAGCCAGTCATCCAGTTGGGAAGAATGCTGGCGGCGGGAACTCCCGCGCCTTTCAGGAGCACGGACTGGATGGGCTTGCGATCAATGGCGAGAGCCAACGCTTCTCGCAGGCGGGGGTCCTGCGTTTTTGAGTTCGCGAAGAAAACCAGCGCCAGCAACTCTACGGGCAGCGATAATGAAGGCGATGTGCTGTGCCGCTGCGCTCCGTTGGCTGCTGGCGGGGCCGCCTCGATCGCGTCGGTCTTGTCCAGTTCGAGCGCGACGGCCTGGTCGCGCAGCGATTTGCCGACTTCGATCTCGACCGCATCCACAAAAGGACGCCCGGCCCAGCTCTCTTCATTCGCGGCGAGCCTGAGCAGTTTTCCCGGCTGCCACTCGGCGATGAGGAACGGGCCGGTGCCGATGGGAAGATGATTTGGATTGCGCTTAAGCAAGAGATTGCGCGGCAGCGCGAGTTCGGCGAGCAGCGCAGGCATGGGCGCCTCATTCTCGATCGACACCGAATCCACCGCCGCGCGCACATTCCAGCCGGAGTGGAGCGCTCCCAGAATCTGCGCGATGGCTGCGGGCGACGCCGCGCTGCCGTCGTGGAATTTCACTCCGCGCCGCAGCGTGAATTGCCAATGCCGGGCGTTCGGGTCGCTCTGCCACGCCACAGCGAGCGCGGGCTGCGGGCGGCCTTGCGCATCCAGTTTTACAAGAGTGTCGCCGATCAGCGAGAGCGTGCGCGCGGCGTCCCAGTAGTCGGCGGGCGTGGCGTTGGCGGGAAGGTCGAGCGCATCCGGCGCCGATTGCAACATGACGCGCAGAGTTCCGCCGTAGTGTGGACGGGTCGTCGCTGATGCCGCGGGCGATGCCGCTATCGTTGATGCGATCAATGACATGATCATTGCCGCGCCTGCCAGGCTTTCGCGGAACCAGAGTTTCCGCGACCGCCGGCAGTTGCCGAGCGTTGCTCGGCTTGGACGGGCGAGGGCGCCCGTCCCCACACGGGTGCCCGTCCCCACACTAGCTGATGCGGGTCTAGTTGCTGCACGAAATCGATACACGATACGCTTCATACCATCCCGTGTCTTTTCGTCTTACGATTGCGGCTGCGCCATTGCCGCTGCTTTCCGGCCACAGCGCGACGATTCGCCCATCGAACTCTGCCGCTGAACTGACAGCCACTGGATCGCGATCGGGGATCTCGAACGCGCGCAGGCCGTCGTGCTCCGTATCTCCGCTTTCCGAGACCAGCAACTGCGTTCCGGTCCCGCAACGGGAGTTAACCACAGCCAGATCGCTGCCCCACTTCCCGCCGGGGATTAACTGGTCCGTCATTCCATCGACAAGATGCAGCGATCCATCCAACGCAGCGAACGCCCATAGCGTGTAACTGGAGCGCGGAAGCGCGACCGCCGAGTAGAACGAAGGAACGTTGGACACTTTTCCGATACCGGGGGAAAGTGCTCCAGTGAAGAAATTGCGCGACGCCGCATAGAAGGCGCGGACGCTGCCGTCGTCCGGCGTCAGGGGCCAGGGATCGTCAGTATCATTGCAGATGAGGAGGAGCGGCGCGACGGCGCTCGAGTTCGACCGGCAGAACGTTCCCGGCAGGTAAGCGTCGAACAGGTGATCGCGGCGCAAGAGCAGGCGTCCACGCACATCGCGGGGAAAAGTACGCGAGTGAGCGATGGGCGACGACGTCTCGAATTCCCACGGTCTTGCCGGATTCGGTCCGGCCGGATTCGCTCCCTGATGACGATAGATCGCGACCATGCCGTCACCGAGTACGATGAGGCGAGATCCTCCCGGCATTTCGACGAGGGACAAATCGAGCATTGGTTGTTCTTGCGTGAACAGAAGAATCGTTTTCAAAACGATCGGCAACGCGGCGGCGAATGGCGTTCCCGCTGACACTCGCGGCAAGGAGACGAGAGCGACCTTCTTTTCGTCGGATCCGATCACAATCTCGGCTGTCCAAACATATTCGCGCAGGCTCTCGGAGAGAACGACCTCGACGGTTCCCATCGCTTGCCCGGCTTTGGTGGCGTGCACGCCTTCGGCGTACAATTCGGCTTCGAGTGCGCTGCGTACTTCGCGCACGGATTTGTCGTCGAGCGACGAACGGTTGGTGACCTCGAGTGCGATGGCGCCGGGTCCGGCGGTTGCGGCGATTTTGTGGGCCAGTTGGCGAGCGGTGTCTCCCAGGTTCGAAGCGCATAAAGAGGACGGGAGAAAAACCGTTGCGACTAGGAACGAAGTCAGCCAACCTAGCCGCAGACCGCTGGACGCTTGGGCTCGCATGTATGGAATGCGCTGATTATAGCGCGTGATCGATGGCGGCCTGTTCATAAGATGATCTCCGACAGCGCGGTTCAGTTCCTAACTGAGAACTGAGAACTGGGAACTGTTGCCCCTCGGCTATTGTTGAGGTCTTCTATCGGATGGTTCCACGTCTTCCGCCTGGCTCACATGGTTCGGAGCGCCCATACCGCGCAGCACATCGTTGGTGAAGAAAAACTTGCCGTCTGCCGGGACCATCATGATCTGCAATTTGTCAGAGAGGCGCTCGGCGACGATTTTGTTGATCAGCAGCGGATTCTGCTTCAGGATCGCGCTCTCGCTCGTCATACGCTCGGCGTCGGCAGAGGCGGTTAACCGGATACGTTCGGCCTCCGCTTGCGCCAGAAGTTTGCGGCGTTCCATCTCCGCTTTGCTGTCGATGAGCTTGGCCTCGCCGGCAGCCTCGGCATTCTTGACCGTCGCCTCCTTGCGCGCTTCGGCTTCGAGCTTCGACTGCTCAATCTGTTTCTCTTTCAGCGGGAGCGTGTATTGCATGGCATCGGACTCGCCCTTGGCTTGCAGCACGCGGACGGCAGCTTGTCCCTCAGCCTGTTTCACTTCTTGCACCTTGGCTGCGTCGGCGTCAGCTTCGGCGATTTTGACTTGCTTCTGATGGATCTCGGTCTCGACGCCCATGCGGTCATTCTCTTGTTCCTTCAGCAGCAGCGACTCGAGGCCCTTCGCGTATTCCTGCGGAAGTTCGATGTCACGCAGCATGACTTCTTTCACCACGATGCCGTCGGCGGCCAGCCGTTTTCGAATCATTTCGGCGGAGCGCTGGCGAACTTCTTCGCGCTTGGCGGAGAAAACTTCACGAACCGTGTAGCCCGGTACCAGTTCGCGCCACGCCGTGGCGACCACGGGCGGCACGATTTCCTTTTCCAGGGGTTGCGGTAGGTTGGCTTCGATGTAATCGAGACGCTTGGGGTCAATCTGGTAACGGACGGTGATGGCGAGGCCCAGGGTGAGTCCTTCTTTTGCTTGGACACGCAGGGCTTGCGCGTGCAACGCTTCGCCTTTTGCCAGCGAATCTTCGCTGATGCCGGTGGTGAACAACTGGTCGCGCGTGTTGAACAGTTCGACCCGCTCGACCAGCGGCACAACGAAGTGCACTCCCGGATACAGAGTTCCGGCCAGTGTGCCTTTGGTCTGGCTCACGCGCACGCCGGCCATTCCGCTGGGGACGATCACGATGCCCGCCGAGATCAAGAGCGGTGCCCAGGCCAGCATCACCAGCGCAACCGGGGTGCGCCAGCGGACTTTAGGGCTAGGACTAAGGCCGGGCGCGCCTGCCTCCGGATCTAAGTTTGAACGTCTGCGCTGCCAGGCGATCAGCAGGTAAGCGTCGTAGGTGAGAATTCCGGCGGCGATCGCAAACATCGCGATTCCCGCGCTCAACAGCAAATACTTTAGCCACAGCATGGTGGTGCTCCTTTCAATGCTTTTGCTCGTGTTCCGAAAAATGTTTAGGATTTTCCGGACGGCGCGCGAACGCCACGCGGACGACCTGTCCGAAGATGAGTTCTTCGATCAGCAGAGAAGCGGCTAGCGAGAACGTCAGACCGCCGATGATTACCAAACCTTGCAGCATCGTTTCCATGACTTGCCTCCGTAAGACTTTGACCGCCCCTAGACGAGGCAAGCCTCGTCTCTACATGAAATGTGGTGCCTATTGCCCGTTGCCCGAGCTCTTTTCGCTCTCGACCTGCGCGATCGTCTCGGTCTCCGCGCCGGCTCCAGTTCCCGTTCCAAAGACTGCCGCAATCTGCTCGTCGCGTTCCGCGCGAATCTGGACCGTGTCGCCTACGTCGACGATCGCGAAGAGTTCCTCGAGATCCTGCTTGCCCATACGAATGCATCCCGTAGATGCGGCTTTGCCGATCGAATTCGGCTGGTCGGTGCCGTGGATTCCGTAGCTCTTCGCGCTTAGCCCCATCCAGCGCGTGCCCACCGGGTTGTCCTTGCCGGCGCCGATGACCTCACCCTTGTGGTAGTACGTCGGGTTGGTTACGCGGTTGACGATCTTGAATTCGCCAGCCGGGCTCGGAGTCGAAGTCTTGCCGACCGCGATGCGATAGATGCGAACGACTCGTCCGTTTTCAAACAGCGCCATCTTGCGGTCGGGAATGCTGACCAGAACCCAGTGCACCGTGGCTTTGGCGAACTCAGGAGCCTTGGGACGCGGCGGGGCGGGGACCGGCGTCTGCAGGGCCGCGCTGACGGTGGTCATTCCGAGCACTGCTCCGAGAACCCAGATCGCTTTTTTCTGCCGGTTCGCTTTGCCGTTCCCCAGTTTCATGGCGCTGCTCCTGTTCACTTCTGCGTGTTCTCGCCAGAAGAAAAAGCAAGCGGGAAGCCAGGAGCTAGTCGATTGAAAAGAATGAATTTAAGAACGTACGCAGGCGGGATTGGGTGTGTGCATAAACGCGGGCGTGTCCGCTGTGACACGAGGTTTACGTCGAGATGGTTGGCGTTTCCAAGCGAGGACTCGATGAGCTAGATTCTCCGGACGGAGACTTCATCATTGTTTATTGGAAAGTAGAAGACCTAGCAAGGGCCCGGGCCGTGTTTCAAAGCTCCATGAGGAAGATGGATCTGGAGATGGTCGAAATGGTCGACTCGACCTGGGATCGATCGCAAGTGGCTAGACTTGAGCCGGTCATGGAGCTTTGATCGAATCCCGCTTACAAGTGGACAACGAAAACACGTGACCAGGCGTTGGCACCAACAACCGGGTTCTTGGTGCAAATGGAAAAGCCCCGGGCAGCGTCTCAGGGCTTTGGGGTCTTGCGATTCGGGTTCGGGCTTTGCGCGAGGGGGCGAGGCACGTCAGGAGGCTCGATATCCGAATAACTTTCGGCACTCCAGTCTCAGGAAATTGTCGAAGACGGGAATGTGAAGGTCGCCCTTTTCAAGGACGAATTTGCATGAAATGAGACAGGCACGCCATTTGAATTCTTCGGTACCGTGTTTCTTGCCGTAGGCGGTGATATCTTCTTGGGAAACGCCAAATACCACCGCTCCTATTTTGGACCAGACGCAAGCACCCGCGCACATAGCGCAAGGTTCGTGGGTGGAATACAACACGAAATCTGCTAGATACCGACCGTAGCCGGAGGAAACATATTTCAAGGTTTCCAGCTCCACATGCTTGATGGATGAACCCGAAGTTTTTACGCGGTTGCCGGCTGACGCGATAACCACTTCCCGTTTTCCAATAAGACGCGTGATGACCGCACCGATAGGATAGTCGCCCCGGTCGCGGGCGCGCTTTGCCTCCGCGATCGCAAGCTGCATAAACTTTTTCTTCGGTTTGTAGGTCGGAGGAATCATTTTTCTCCCCGAGTCCGAAGGTCTTAGGCCGCTTTCTTCGCAGCTTTCACCTTCGCCCATCGTGCCCGCTGTGCCGCTGCGATTCTCTTTCTGCCTGCTGCTGATATTGTGCGCTTGGGTTTCGGCGCTCGACCTTCCGCCTTGGCCCAACGGGCTTTCTGCGCGAGGCTCATCCGCCTGCGAGCCGAGGCTGACACCCCACTCTTCGGTTTCGTGTATGAACTACCGCCGCCCAACTTGCCAAGGACGGAAAGAGCCGCATCAACATGCCGAAGCTCGTTTGCCAGAGTCGTTCTCGCCGTCCGCAATTCCGACACAAAGCCCGCTAGTCCCCTTAGATTTGCCATGAATTTCCCCTCGCGAGAGATTGTAACTGATGGGCTCCGTGTCGTGAGGGGCTGGTGCCCTGCTCAATTGGCTCGCGGATCTCCTGAATAGGAGTGATAATCGGGGAGCCGTATGCGGGTTGATGAAACTCTAGGGCATACCGCGACTGAAACTATTTCGATTTCATCACATAGACGCCGTCCCAGTCAGGATCCGGTGCTTCCTCCATGAAATCAAGACAGCGTTGCAGCAGCACCTGGGTGGGGCCGTCATCCGGATACGCGGCCAGCAAGTCGCCAAACTTTCCGGCTGCCTCCCGCCAATTCTGCCTGCGGTATTCATCGAGCGCTGCACTAAACTGGGTCAGCAGTGTGGCGTAGGCGTGGCGTTCAGAAATCTGAGCCAGCAACTCGTAAATCACCACCGGCTGTTCTTTCCCCTTCACACGGATCCGGTCGACCTCTCGCGCCACAAACTGATGCGCCACTTGGCAATAAGTGCTTTCGCTGATGATCACGCGGCTGCGGTATTGCTTCGTCATGCCTTCCAGACGGGAAGCCAGATTGACGTTGTCTCCCATCACGGTCCACGCCAGGCGTTTGTCAGATCCCATGTTGCCGACGTTCACCGGGCCGGTGTTCAGCCCAATACCGATTGAGATCTCGCGCCGCCCCTGCTCCGCCCACTTGCGGTTCAGTTTTTCCAGGCCTGCGATCATATCCAGGGCGCAGCAACAGGCGCGATAGGCATGATCCTGCTGCGGATAAGGTGATCCCCAGAACGCCATGATGGCGTCGCCGATGTATTTGTCGAGTGTGCCCAGATTGCGAAATAGAATGTCCGTCATCGCCGAGAGGTATTGATTCAGCAACTGGACGAGATCGTCCGGTGTCAGCCCCTCGGAGAGCGAGGTGAAATCGCGAATGTCGCTGAACATCACCGTCAGGTCGCGGACTTCGCCTCCGGGACGAATGTACTTTTGCGGATCCTTCTCAATCAGCGCGATGACCCCGGGCGAGAGGTATTGAGAAAATGTCTTGCGGATTTTCCGTTTCTCGCGTTCCTCGTGAATCACCCGATAGCTGGTGATGGAAGCATACGAGCCCACCAGTGTCGCCGCCGGTATCACGAAGCTGTACCAGCGCCCCCAGTGCACAAAGCCGTAGTAGACAAAGCAGAGGAAAGCGCCCAGCGCCACCATGGCAGTGAGCGTTGCAATGAGAGGGCGCGAGTGGCCGAACCAGAGTCCCAGTCCGATGCCGAAACAGACAATGAAGCTGATGTCGACGATCTCTTCGCTTGAGCCACGGATGAGAAAAGTGCGCTGCGGTTCGGCACTGTGCAGGAGATTGTCGAGAATGTTGGCATGGACCTCGACCCCCATGTAACCGGAGCCTTCCTTTTCAAACGGTGTGTTGCGCAGGTCGCCGATGCCGAGCGCGGTACCGCCAACCAAAACAATCCTGTCGCGAAAAGCATCTACGGGCACCGTCCCATCAAGCACGTCCACCATCGAGTAGTGCGGATAGGAGTGATAGGGACCAGCATAGTTGATCAGCGCACTGCCGTTCTGCCAGGGATGCAGTTCGTGATCGCCAAACTGAATGCGCTCCATGCCGTTCGCCGAGATGTAAGCTGCGATTTGCTGGTCGGGAATGCTTTCGTATTGACGCAGGACCTGTAACGCCAGCGACGGAAAGAAATCCTGGTCCTGATAGCGAATCACGAATAGCGCCCGCCGGATCGTGCCGTCGGCATCGGGAGCGATGTTGAAAAAACCATAAGATGCCGCGGCTTCGGCCAGTTTCGGAAGGTTGGCTTCCACCCCAGCGGCCACAGACCCTCCACCCTGAACCCATGCCCGGCCCAGGTCGAAATCCTGGTTGCCGGATTTGACTTTCAAGATCTGCGGGAAGGCCTTCGCCCACGCGATGTCGAAATAGGCCTCGGCCCGCTTGGGATCGGTAAACTTGGAACGCTCGGCACTCAGAAAAAGATGGCCGAGAACCACGTTTCCGGCGTCTTTAATGGAGGCGGCAAACTGCGCGTCGACATCGGATTGTTGCTCTAGCTGCTGAACTTTATTTTGCAGGCCCGCGGGCAGAGAGGGTCCGATTTCGCTGTGCAAGCGTGCGAGGACGTCAAGCGCTTCGCTGCTGGCGGCGGTTGGAAATGTTACATCGAAGGCGACAACGCGGGCGCCTTCCTGCTTCAATTGACGCACCAGCAGAGCGTAGTCGCTTCGCGGTAGGGGGTAGGAGCCGATCGTCTGCAGCGTCTTGTCGTCAATGCCAACGATGACGATGCGAGGGTCCACAACGCGCTTGCCGCGCATGCCAAAGCGAAGATCGAGCGTTCGCTGCTCGATGTCCTGGAGAAACAGAAAGCCGGCGCTCTGGCTACCGGCGATTCCGGAATAGGCGAAGAGCACCAGACCCACCGCCGTCGCCACTACCGCAATGGCGGCGTGGGTCTGATGCGAAAGCCATCCGGCTGCAACTCTGAAATGCACCCATGTCCCCGCGAATGCTGGAGCAGTTGTGCCGATTGGCCGGACTGCTTCACCTCACCGGGCTGGTGCTGGGGGCGGGGCTGCCACCGCCTCGGGTCTCTGCGATCCCCAATCCCACACCTAGTCCGGCCGCCGCTCCTACGCCGATCAAAACATTTCGCAGCGTGTGAGTATGCACTTTGCCCACTCTCACCGGTTCATTTGGAACGTTGGTGTCCTGCATGCTCGCCTCCGCCACCGGCGCCGGAGTCAAAGTTGCTTGGTATCCTCCGGGCGGGATATCCAGTCCGATGACGACCATCTGGCCCCCTGCAAGCGTCACGGTGTTGGTCGAACCGGTCGACGCATTGTCGCTCTTCAGCACTTTTGCCCCGGCCCCAGGCGCGACCACCACTTTGCCTACGTAGCAAATCACGGTGGTTCGATTATCTGCATAGCCGACATAGAAGTCCGTTCCAACTACGCCGATCACCGCGTTCGGCGTCCTGACTTCGTACTTGCCATCCGGCTTGGTGATCTTGACCACCTGGTTGCGCAGCTTGCCATAGTTCATTTCAATCGAAGTTTGCTGCGATACGGCGTCGTGCTGCACCACTTTGAGCTCGCTGTTGGAGCCGAGACTGAGAATGGAGCCGTCCGTGAGGCCGGCCCGCAAGCGTCCCTGGGCATCGGTTTTCAGCAGATCATTCCACTCGAGGCTATCCTTCACCTTTGCCGGCTGCGCATTTCGCGAAGCAGAAGGGATAAGCGCCTTCACTTCTCCGGCCGTTTGGCTGGTGGCGGCAGCCGCAAACATGGGCGTTGCAGCCAGCAGAAGAGACATCAACACCGACAGCAGTGACTTAGCCATGTCAAACCTTAGAAGTCCGAGGTTCAAGGAGCCTATTGTCCCAGAAAAAAAAGAGAAGTCAAGAAACTTCATTCGTTGCTAGTGTCCTAATAGGAAACTACCCATTCGTTGTACAGGGTAATTTGTGGCGACGACTGGCACTCCCCCGACGAATCGAGAACTGGTCGCTGACGAGTCTGCAGCAACGGCTGGTGAAAACCGGACGGCTGGGGAAACATGCCCGTTATTGCTGGTTACTCTTGGCGGAAGGGCATCTGTACGGGCGCCGGTTAGGAAACGTTGGGCAGGATCGATCGGGAATCAGCTTCCGGCGTGTCTGGCAGAACCTCTGATTGAGACATTGTTTCCTCGATCGAAGACATTGAATCATTTCAGTCGGTAGGGTTGCGCGGGAACTTTTGGTAGGGTAGGCGCACGTTTTCGATTACGACTTGATCGGCCCTGATGTTGACCGGCGCCTGAAAGTCAGGCACGCCACACGGACCACCCGAGCCACATGCGGCGTTGGCTGCTCCCGCAGTGACGAAGTCGTCCTCATCGACACCATCGCCGCTGACGCCCAGGCCGCCCACAAGTACGCCGTCGCGATAAAGAGGCAGGCTTCCAGGGAAAAAAACGACTCCACTCATGTTGTTGGTGTTCGGCGGGAATGTTGCCGAACTTGGTCCCTGGGTACAGGGGTTCGCGGTGTCGTAGAGATACAGCGGGAAAAAGGGTCCATCGCCCGATCCGTCGATCCCGGGCGGAAACAGCGGCTGCGCTCCGAAGCCAATCGTGCGATTCGTTACCGCGGTTCCCACCGGAACGCCGGGCAAATCGCTGACGCCGACCGTACTGAACCAGACCACGTTACGGGCCTTGGAGGCTGCGACGTCGACGCTGAATACCGTTCCATCATGCATGCGATACAGGCCGAGAAGCGTGCCGTCGAGGTCTGAAACCGCAATCGTCATTTTAGTCCTCATGCCGGGTGGGAGCCGGATGACCGAACGCGTAAGGTTTGCCGTGGCTATGGCGTTCATGATGATTTCGTTGACATCACTCTGCGCCAGCGCGCTACCCGCATTGGGGCCGACCAGGTATCCCTCGGGCGGCATCGTGCCTTGTTTCATAGGGGATATCTCGTATGAGCCTGCGAAGGGGCCGGGAGACGTGCCCGGCGGTTGCGTGGTTTGGTCCACGAAAGGCAACGCGATGCCGCCGATGATTACCACTCCCGGCGGCGGGAGTTGAGAAGGTAGGGGCAGAAATCCCGAGTTGTACGCGCCCGAAAATGCAGCGTATTCTGCAATCGCCGGCGATGTGCTCACCACGCCCACGCCGCCGACTACGACGCCATTGAACAGGGGCACGCCGCCAGGATTGACATTCGTGAGCGGGTCGTCATCGTTCGTATCTTTTTTGCCGGTAATGATGCCCGGACCGAAGGTGCCTTCGATCGACAGCGACGGATTCAACGCCTGTCCCGGTAGATAATTGTTGCTCAGGGTGCAGCCGCGATTAGTGTTTTCGATTCCGTATAGATCGGCATTGGGAGTGCCCGGGACTCCGGGTGGAAAATGAATGCCGCTGATGAATCGCACGGTGCGTGACGAGAGCGGCGCCTCGTCATTGCTGAAGAAAGCCGCGGTGCGGGCCAACCCAACTGCCAGATCGTCCGAGCGCACCGTGTGGCCAAAATTGATCGCCATTGTGGGCGCTCCGGGCGTCTGGAATACGGCAAGAATATTTCCGGTCCGGTCGACAACCGCGACCACCATGGGCTCGTTCACCGACATCACCGCATTCTGCACAACGCTGGTTACATCGGCGACGCTGAGCGGGGTAGCGGCTGCCGGAGGGTCGGACGAGTTCGAAGATGAACCACTCCCTCCACAGGACAGGCACATCAGAACTGCTGCACAGAGCAACAGAGAGAGTCCAGAAAGTCCAAAGAGATAATGCTTCCTGGTTCTGGTCTTCATAATTCGAACTCGGTTCATGCGAAGTCTCGCTTCAAAATCTTTACACTGGGAGCGGGCCGCAGCGCTAAGCCCTTCTTAGTAACTACGAATTCCGCACTCCGCCAGATTCACTTAGCCGTGATTTGGGCCCGATTATTGCGCGCCGCCCATTATGCCCCGGCTTGGGACAAAGTCAAGCAATGCTTGCTACTGGTCGGAAGTTGTGATAGGAGTTATGCCCCACGCGGTTCCGGCTTTTAAAAGCGACTCAGTTCTGGCGATGAAGATTGAACGGCGAGAGCGTCACTGTTTATGAAGGCGTGGACTTCTCAGACCGCGTTTCTGTGCCTGGTCGCGTTGCCTGGCGTGATGTTGGCACAGGAGACACCCAGCGCTCCTCCAACGCCTTCGGTGCAGCGGATTCCCGGACACACGTCCACGCGCACCGCATCGCTGCAAGGCACGGTAAGAGACACCCAAACCAAGCTGGGCATCCCCGGAGTCAAGATCAGCCTACTCCGCGCGGGCGTCGTGGTTAGCGAAAAATGGACTGACGCCGAAGGTATCTTCCGCTTGATCGACCTGACGCCGGCAACCTATGAACTCAAGGTCGAGAAGCAAGGATTCCAGGCCATAGACCTGCCAAGTCTCCAGATCAAGGGTCCGGAAACCAAAGATCTAGCGCTAGAGCCGATTGCGGGCGGGGTTCTGCCGACGAAAGGTCCATCCGGGGTTCCTGGCGCTGTACCTGCGCCCCCGGCGCCACCACCATCGCCGGCGGGACCCTATCCTGGGTTGCGAACTTCCCAAGCGTCTTCCTCTCCCGGGCCGCTGGGAATTGCTCCCGAACAGGTGCCTCCAGACGCCGCGAACTTCGCGAAAGAGCCCGACCGGTGGGATGTTCCCATGCCGGCCTGGGACCGCTACGGCAAAGGCGGTGAATTCCCCTATACCAAGGGGCACTGGTACGACCCGTTTAATCGCAGCCGCCTCAAGGGAGACGAGCCCATCTTCGGGCAGAGATGGGGGCAGAGATGGTTCTTTGACTTCACGGGGACCAGCATCACCGGCTTGGATGTGCGCCGCCTGCCCGTCCCCAGCGGT
>Ga0224558_1002548_pt1 | contig 16455 bp, 12 predicted proteins | sample 714S32024metaG_FD_180682 | JGI IMG/M metagenome (GOLD analysis project Ga0224558, IMG submission 180682) | Peat soil microbial communities from Stordalen Mire, Sweden - 717 S3 20-24 | ecosystem: Environmental > Terrestrial > Soil > Wetlands > Peat | place: Sweden: Norrbotten County, Stordalen... | reverse complement strand
ACGCGGCCGCCGGCCGTCACCTTGATTCTGGCGCCAATACCGTCGCGGTTGCTGGTCGTGCCTTCCAGCTTCAGTTCCAGCCAATGTACGTTCCCGGGGCTGTCGTTCAGCCACACCTCCGCGGGCGAACTCAAGGCGGTGGTCACCACGTCCAGGCGGCCATCTCCATTGAGGTCGCCCACAGCAGAGCCGCGATGCCGGGCGGGCGGCTGCGCGTTCAGACCGCATTCCGCTGTCAGCGCCTGAAACTTCGCGCCGCCCAGGTTGCGAAACACCGTGTTGGGCTGATCGATCGGCGCGCTCGACCCGGATTTGAGCGCCTGCACGTGACCGCGCGTCACAAAGATGTCTTTCCAGCCGTCGTTATCGAAATCCGCAATCGTGGGGGAGTACCCAGCCATGGGCAGAGTGAGACGGGCCAGGCCGCTGCTTCGGGTGGCATCGGTAAACCCCTTCCTGCCCGCATTGCGGAAGAACGGAAATGTCTCGCCATCGAGCGCCGCGAAAACGATATCCGGCAAGCCGTCGTTATCGATGTCCCGGAAATCCACGCCCATTCCCGAGATGAACCTTCCGTCTTCTGCCAGCGCCACGCCGGCCTTGAAAGCAATTTCCTCAAAACGGCCGCCGCCCTTGTTGTGAAAGAGGGAATTGTTCATCTTGTCATTGGTGATGAAGAAATCCATCAGGCCGTCCAGGTCGTAGTCCGCTACTCCGATCCCCATTCCCTTCCCGGGGTGTGCCCGGATTCCCGCTTCTTCCGAAATGTCGCGGAAGGTCCCATCGCCGTTGTTTAGAAATAACTGGTTGGGGGTCGGCTTATAGAATTTCGGATGGCAGTAATCCAGTTGGCCCGGCGCCGCCTCGCAGGACGGCTCCGTATTCGGATCCCATGCCAGGTAGTTCACCACCAGAAGGTCGAGCAGGCCATCGTTGTTGACGTCCACCCAGGCGCCTCCGACCGACCACAACGGGCCGTACTGCGGGTCTGGCGCGGCGAGTCCGGCCTTGGCCGTGACATCGGTAAAGGTGCCGCCATCGTTGTGGTACAGGTGATTCCCATGCACGCCGCCGACGAAGATATCCTCGCGGCCGTCGTTGTCGTAATCGCCGATGGCAACCCCAACGTCGAACCCCGTTCCCGCCAGGCCGGCCTTGGCGGTGACATCTGTGAAGTGGCCTTTGCCGTCGTTCTCGAAAAGCCGGTTGGAGTACTTCGCGGAGGTTTTCTTCAACGATAGAATGTCGGCTCCATTGGTGAAGAAAATGTCCAGGTACCCGTCGTTGTTGTAATCGAACACCGCCACTCCTCCAGCCATGGTCTCGGGCGCATGGCGGCGGGGAGTCTCGCAGCTATCCAGGCGGAATCCGATGGGCTGGTAAGTGAAGTGAATCGGCGATGGCGCGTTCTGCCCGGACACGATTACACACGCGACGGCCGTGGCCATCGCACACACGCAGCCGGCACGTTTATGAGAAAGGTTCACGGGAGCCGCCCGGGAAGCCGGAGGAGCGGTGGCGGGGGTGACTCCGCGGCCAACTTCTGCACCTTGTCGAACTCGTCCTGCGCGTCGTGCTCGCGCCCCAGGGAACTCCACAGACGGCCCAACCGGTAATGCGCATCCGGCTTGGACGGGTCGATGCGGATCGCCTCGCGAAAATGGCGGGCCGCTTCGCCGGAATCGTTCTTTGCGGCGAGAACAATACCCAGATCGAGGTGTGCGAGCCGCATGTTCGCATCCAAGGCCAGCGCGCGTCGAAGGTGAGTCTCGGCCACTTCATCCCGGTCCGTGTGCATTTCCGCGTCTCCGAGGTAGGTCAAGGCTTGCGCGTGCTGCGGCTGAGTCTCCAACTCCGCATCGAACTCATGGCAAGCCTCTTCGTAGCGCTGCTGCTTCCAGTAGAGATATCCCAGCCCGAAGTGGGCGTCGGGCGGCACAGGCGATGCCTTTACCGCGGCCTCAAACTCCGCAGTCGCGGCCTCCGTCCGGTTGGATGCATCGAGCGCCTCGCCTAGAAGGATGTGAACCGGCGCGGAATCCGGGTCTTTCGAAAGCAGGAACTGGAATTCACGTAAGGCTTCCGGATACTGTTCCGACCATAAGTAGCTCTGCGCCAGAGTGTAACGGAGCTCCATGTTGTCCGGCTGCGCCTCGGAAGCGAGTTTCAACTGCGCCGCGGCGTCCCGGTACCGGCTGGCGCCGTAGTAGCTCATACCGAGAAGAGCGCGGGCCTGGAAACTGCCGCTATCGGCCCGCACTGCTTCCTCGAATGCCGCGGCCGCTTCGCGGAGATGGTTGGACTTGAAGTAAGCGAGCCCCAGGTTGAGTTGCAGTCCCGGCAAATGAGGATTCAGGCGCAGGGCCGCTTTGTAGTGTTCGATGGCGAGATCGTACTTCCCCTCGCGAGCCAGAGCTGTGCCGCGTGCCGCCTCGGCGGCGGCGTCCGGAACTGCCGCCCACACCTGGTATGCGGCCAGCACGAAAACCAACACCCGGATGGAACCCGCGACCATAGCCGATTTCTACCAAAGGCCCAGCATCGTGTCAACGCGGGCGCCTGTCCCCCCCAAAAAACACCTGCTCGCTTACCGCGCCGGTTGGCCCGGTAAGCGAGCAGGTTGTAGAGCCAGCAGTTACCAGGTCAGAACAGGAACTTCGCGCCGAACTGGAAGGTGCGCGGTTGGTTGGTACCGGTCAGTTGTCCGAAGTTGCCGGAGGTCACCGACGTTTGTAGACTGTTGAACTGCGTTTTGTTGAAGGTGTTGTAGGTTTCCGCCCGGAACTCGACCCGGGCGTTCTCCTTAATCTGGAACGCTTTGAACAGCGCCATGTTCCAGTTGTTGCGTCCCGGGCCGACCACGTCATCCCGAGCCGCGCTGCCCCACTGGAGCGGTCCCGGCTTCGCGAACGACGAGGTGCTGAACCACTGGAACCGGGTTCCCGGATAGGTGATCGGCGCGACTACGTTCGCCCGGTTGCTGGTGTTGCCGCCGTACCCGAGGTTGTCGGGGCCGCCGCTGATGCTAGTGGGGTTCCCGGACTCGAAGAGTGCGATGCCGGAAAGCTCCCATCCGCCCAGCGCCGTCTTCATTGCCTGGCTGCCTGAGGTCCGGAACAACGGGAGCTTGTAGATAAAGCTCGTGACGGAGATGTGCCGCCTGTCAAAACCGGCGGAACCATAGTCCCAACGGGTATTGAAGGGATTGGAAACATTGGAGAAGATTTCGCCGTCGATAATGTCGAAAGCGTGGGAATAGGTGTAGGCACTGTTGAGCGTCAGGTCCTTCCACACCGTGGCCCTCAGATTGACCTGCAACGATTCGTAACTGGAGGTCGCTCCGAATTCCATGGGGGCTATGCTTGACCAGCCCTGATACGGCCGGTAGAGGTTGGCATTTAAGGTGGTGCCGCTGTAACCGCAATTGCCGCCGCAAACACCCAGGCGGTTTGGATCGTTCTGCGCCAGGGTGTTGATGCCAACGCCTTCCGACTGGTGATAATTCTCGTTGCCCACATAGGTCACTGTCAACACAGACTGTTGGGCCAACTGTTGCTGGATTCCGAGGCTCCACTGAATCGAGGTGGGTACCTTGTATAGTGGGTCGACCGTCGTCATGGTGGCGGGAAAGTACGGCGACGACGCCGTTAGTCCAGTGGTATAGCTCGTCGCGGGATTGTCGAAGTACACTTGCGTCGGCGCGGACGTATAAGCAAACGGAGTGTTGCTTTGGCCCATGTTGTACTCTTCGTTGCCTGCGAGCCGTTCATAGAACATCCCGGCTCCAGCGCGCAGAATGGTCTTCTGGCGTCCGGTCAAATCATACGCAAACCCGAGGCGCGGGGCAAAAGTGTCCCAGTGGTTACTAACCAAGCCCTTCGGAATTCCGTTCCGTCCGGCTATGCCTACGCCGTTCATGTAGAACTTCACGTTCGACAGAAGAATGCCGGAAACGGTGGTGAATCCGGGGCCGTTCTGGTCCAAAGCGCCGCTTGGCAGGAAGGTCGCCGCTTGCTTGGGATCGTAGAGGTTTTGATAGAAATTCGACGCATCGCCTTCGGTATCGTAGGCGTGGGGAATGCCTTCCCAACGGATACCCAGGTTCACGGTCAACCGATTGCTGACCCGCCAGTCGTCCATGGCATAGAGGTTATAGTTGTTCGTGGTGATGTGCACGAAATCCACACTGGCTGGTTCGCTGTACGCAGAGGCGAAGCCCAGCAGGAAGTCGGCAAATGCGTTGCCGGTGGCCGATGAGTCGAAAGTGAATTGCCCGCCGGAGTTTAGCTGGAATTGCTGCCACTTATGGGTGTACATATAGGACCCGCCGAACTTCAGGTTGTGCGAGCCGTGAGTCCAAAGAAGATCGTCCTTCACCTGGTAGCTACGCCACGTGTTGAGCCAAGGCCACCACCCCGGGGTATAGCTGATATTGTAGGGAGATCCAATGCTAATCCCTGGCAGCTTGTTGGCGGTATTGGCACTGAAAAAGTTCTTCACGGTGTATCCGGACGGCTTCTGGGAGAGCCCAAAGTCGGTAATGTCAAGGTCATTGCCGTTGAGGTTGAACGCTGCCTCATTCAGCAGAGTTGGGCTGATGGTGTAAGTAGCGTGCACTACACCGGCCCAGGAGGGAACGGACATGACCGAACCGGCCGTTGCATACGTGCCGCCCGCCCATAACGGCGGGGATTGCGACTGGACGCCGTTATCGTAGATCAGGGAGCCCATGAGGGCCAGTTTGCTTCCAATCTGGTGATCGACGCGGAAGTTCTCCTCGCGGTAGAAGGTCGTGTTATTGGCCACCGCGTAGTACAGATTGTTGGCGGCGTTGGCCGCGGGGAACATGCCGGCATTCAACACGGCAAGGGCGTTGGAGTCGAGCAAACCGGTTGGAATTTTGTTACCAGGGAAGTTTTGGCCGGGGCTGAGCCCGAACCCGGCGAGCTTGGCTATCTCGGCCGGGTCGGCGGTATTCGGCACATGAATGGGCGTCGAGAGGTAACTGAAGTCGCCGCCCCGCGCGGCGACGGGAACCGAGGTCGCATTGATCTCGCCCCCCTGGATCAGCCTGCGCCACTCCTGGTTATAAAAGAAAAAGGTCTTCTTTTCGTGGCCGATCTTCGGAACCGGCCCGCCGAAATTGAACCCGAATATGTTGTAGCGGAGTTCCGGTTTGGGCTGACCATTCAGATTGGCAAAGAACGTGTTTGCGTCGAAAGCGTCGTTACGGACGTACTCCCAGGCACCGCCATGGAATTGCTTCGCGCCGCTCTTGGTGACCATGGTGACTATGCCACCGGATGCTTGGCCCAAGTCGGCGGCGAAGTTGCTCGTCATGATTTTGAATTCCTGAAGCGAATCTTGAGACGGGGAAACAATAAGGATGCCCCCGCTGCCCCGGTCATAGGCTTCTCCGCCATTGACGATCCAGTTGTTGTGGTCCGGACGCTGGCCACCATAGGAAATGGAGTGGCTTTGGTTCTGCGCCATCGGGGAATCAAAATCCGGCATGGTGGATGCGGCGCCGGGCACCAAAGCCGCAAGCTGAAGGACATTGCGGCCGTTGGTGGCAAGATCCGCAACTTGGGCATCGGTAATCGTCTGGCTGACCTCGTTGGTGTCCGCCTGGATCTGGACGGCGTTGGCTTCGACGGTGATACTCTCCTTGGACTCGCCCACCTGAAGCGCCGCATCGGCTCGGATGGTGTCATTCGCTTGCAGCGTGATGCCGGTCCGTTCGGAGGTTTTGAAGCCCGGTGCCTCCACCTTGACCGAGTAGTGCCCGAATGAAAGTTCGTGGGAGGCATAGCTGCCTGTGGCGTTGGTCATGGTGGACCGGACAAGTCCGGTTTCCACGTTCGTGATCGTGACCTTGGCGCCTGGAACAGCGGAGCCGCTCGGATCGGTCACGGTTCCTACTATGCTGGCGGTTTCCTGGCTGTACGCTGCGGTGCTCAGCAAGACAATGCCGAATATCAGCGCCAAGCGTATTCGCCGCGTGTGATACGTGCGTATTCTGAAAAGTACTTTTCTCATATCTCTCCTCCTAACCTCTTCTCGCGATATAAGCCTAAGCCAACGAGATTGTAGTCACTTTTAATTAGTCCTGCAAGGGGTGTTACGAGTGGATGCCACCGTGTCGTCACTGGTACTTCACCGTGTAGTCAAAGGTGAACATGTCGTATCAAGTCCCTTTTGACGTTACCCAAAGTCCAAAGAGATGTACTGGTCCACCGCCCGGACTGCCGGGTTGGGCCCTGGCGTATTTGATCGGGACTAAAATGGTGCCAATACTCCCCCACGCAGCGTCAGACCTGTGCAACTGCCTGGAATGGAGGCGTACTGGAAAACGGGGGGGGCGCCACCGCGTTCAACAGGCAGGCTATTCCTGCCGTCCACGGTGGAAACGATAATGATCCCGCACGAGGCTGAAAGGCGCTCCCTCTATCTGGCTTCGTCGATGACTTCTATGGCCCTCACCTCGGCGTAATTCACCTTCGGCGAGAAAGAGAGCAGCAGTTTGCCTTGGCCGTTGGGATGCAGGCCGTGAAATTCGCGTACCACGGGGCGGAACGCCCCACCGGCGGCCTGAAAGATATCGAAATCCTGAAGCAGCATGACGCCATTGCAGGTGACATCGAAAACTCTACAGCCCACACCCCGGCAACCCGCGTCTTGAATCAAAGGGCTGAAGAACGCCTCGAGGAAGTGGAGCTTGACTGTGTAGCTACCCGGCGCAACGGGGATGGCGTAGCTGAAATTACCGTACCGCTCGCCGGCATAAAGACCGGGGACCTTCGGCCCTGGCCCGGTATTTCCAACCAGGGTGGTGCGCCCCTCGATGAAGTAATTGTCCCCGCTCCAGCGTATGCCGTCACCATCTGTAAAATCCGATCGACGGGCGGAAAGCCGGATCGGCTTCAGCTTTCCCGGCGTACCCGGGGTCAGTTCCAACGCACTCACGGATGCCGGCTTCCCCCAACTCGAAAGAAACTCCAGGTGGATACTGCCCTCTGACGTTGGGTACACATCCTTGAAAACGCGTACGTCAACCGCGGCGGAACCGGCGTCGGCAATCGGATCGAAGTCCACCAGCAACGGATGTCCGTTCAGGTTTACTTGGAAATGGCGGGTATTTTGGGCGTCCTCCTTTTGATCCACATCCGGCTGCCTTAGGGAATCGGCGAAATAGAGCCCCAGCTCGTAAACGCCCGAATGCATTGGGATGTCGTAACGAAACTGACGCTGCGATTGCGGGACGGTCATGTCGGCTGAGATCGCTTCCCGCATAGTTCTGAACGGGCCCTCATCAGCCACAGGGGGGAAGAAATGAAACGGACCGAGTTGCGGAGCGCCTCCTTCACAGTAACGGTCAGCTTCCCACCGGTGCCCCAGCACGTCTATATAAGGAGCCCCCGTACGACCGGCTGCGATGCGGATTTCGCTGGCGCCAGGGGCTGACGCGGCCGGCAGCGGGCCTGCCTCACTCTCTTCCGGGCGAGAAACGGAGCGCGCCGTAGCGACGGAGGCCTGTGGAGTCCTGGATCCCGATTCGAACAGCAGGTAGCCAAGCCAACCGATCACGAGTCCGAACAACACGGCTACTCCAACAAGGATCTGCTTCAAACGGCGAGGTTTACCCTGCGCAGGCATCGCGGCGCCGGGTGGTTGCGCCGGCGCTTCGGAACGAGTCTCGAAGACAGGTAGATACCTGCCTTTCGGGATGGTGATGACGATCGCCTCGTTCTTGCCCTCATTGGCGAAGTAGTGCTCCAGCTTCATGCGCAGCAGCCGGGCCTGCGAGCGGACAATGTTGTCTTCGTTCGGGTTGTAACCCGGCGGCCGATCGTACACGCAAATGCCGACCTGATGTTCCGTTGCCGCTTCGGGCTTGTTGTCGAGAGCACACCGGCAAACGTGGAGGAAGAAAGCTTTTAGGCGAGGCGACCTCTCAAAGGTGCTGCTGGAGGCCACGCGATGCACCAGTTCCTCTCGCTCCACTGCACCCTCCGCAGGAGCGTCCTTGGAACGCGGTACTGGCACATCTGCTAGGCCCATCTGGGTCGACTCCCCGTTACAGAATACCACCCGTCACTAACCCGAGAAAGGAACCGGTTCGGTTCGAGGCGGGCCTGCTGTGCAGCCACGTGTACACACGTGTGACCACCGTGTAAGCGCAGCCCTGGGTCACGGTGACCTGGGCGCCGGCGATGGCGTCGCCTGTAGGGTTGGTCGCACGGCGGGTAATGTTGCCGTTATCGATCTGCGCGCACACACCGCGGCTAGCAGCGCCGGCGCGAGCGTAATTGTTAGGCGCCGAAAATGCGCCAGTCCACAGCGTTGATTCTGATCATTGGGGCCAGTCAGATGGCGGTTTCTCGACCCATTGCTGCTGATGGACTTGAGGAACGTGACTCCACCCCTGGCTTGGGATATCGTGACACACAAGTTCCCACGTGGGCTAGGTTTGGTACGGTGTCCGGCACTCAAAGCTAATGTAATCATTTGGTGGGCCGAATCAGCTGCGGCGCTTGGCCTTGTCCGGTTAACCGTTAGCCGGAACCGTTAGAAACCGCTGGCATTGGGCCTTCTTCTGGGAGCAACCATTAAACTCCATTAATGTTGAACGCACGACACCGTGCCAAACCTAGCGCGCAGTGACCTTGCGTGCTAGCGTTGGTTTCGGGAGATAACTGACTGGCTGCAGAAGTGGTGGGTTACGTGAACGGGGTTGGGTACCCACCGATAGGGTGCCTGCCCTCTACCACACGCCTCCCCACTCCCTACGAAGTGAAGTCGTGGGTGGTGGTGCTCCGAGACGCCGCCTTCTGCTACATTTTGGCTGATAGATCTTAACGTCAGGAGGCACTTGGTGCACGATCATCGGTTTTCCAGACGCCATTTCTTTTACGGCACGCTGCTGGCGGGAGCGGTCCCATCGGGCGGGTTCGGCAGTACGCCGTCTCTTTCTGCAATGGGCTACAAATCGCCAAACGAAAAGCTCAATATCGCGGCCGTCGGAGTCGGCGTGCGGGGTCCCGCGATTCTGGTCGGCGCCGCCGCGACCGAGAACATTGTCGCGCTGTGCGACGTGGACGACGAGCGCTCCGCCCCCGGCTTCGCGCAGTACGCCAAGGCCAAAAAGTACAAAGATTATCGCAGGATGTTCGAGACCGAGGGCAAGAACATCGACGCCGTGATGATCGCGACTCCCGATCACATGCACACGCCCGTCGCGTTGCTCGCGATGCAGCACGGCAAGCATGTGTACGGCGAGAAGCCATTGACCCGCACGGCCTCGGAAGCGCAACTGCTGGCCGATGCGGCGGTGAAGTACAAAGTGGCGACCCAAATGGGGAACCAGGGGTGGAATCACGAAGGCACCAAAACCGCATGCGAAATCTTCTGGTCGGGCGAGATCGGCGAGGTCAAGGAAGTGCACGCCTGGACCGGCAGCATATATGGAGGACAGCCCAACCTCCCGGCGGCCGGACCTGAGGCAAACCCCGTCCCACCGACACTCGATTGGGACCTGTGGCTGGGTTGTGCCGATTCGCGCAGTTTCAATCCGCTGATGACGAATCAGTGGCGCGCTTTCATCGACTTCTCGACGGGCGGATCGCTGGGAGACTGGCTGGTGCACAATCTCGGGCCGGCTCACCTGGCCCTGCAACTCGATAAGGCGAGCCCGGCCAGCGTAGAGTGCGTTTACGTAGAAGGCAAGAACCGGTGGCTGTGGCCGTTGCGCGCGGCAGCATGCCTCCAGTGAACGTGCATACGTACCAGAACATGCGTGGCGACTTCCAGGATCCACCCGGAATGGCGGAAGGCGAGCGCCTCTTCCCGCCCATGAACAATCTGGCCGAGAGGGGTCGCCCGTTCGTTGAGGGCGGCGACGGCATGATGCTGGTCAGCACCCAACTGACGGCGGATGGCAAGCCCATCGCGCAGCAGGGCCGTGGTGGGGCGATTCCTCCGGGCGGCGGCCGCGGACCGGGGGGGCCGGGTGGACGCGGTCTTCCTCCGGGCGCTTCTCAAGATCCCAAAATGCGCGCTCCCGGCAACGGCGCTGTTTTCGTCGGATCGAAGGGCTACATGGCAACCACCTCCCGCGGCGAAGGCGTCTGGCTGCTGCCGGCGTCGCGATGGGCGGAATACAAACTGCCGCCGCAAATGCTACAGCGCGGCGTCAATCACCAACAGGACTGGATTCGCGCCTGCAAAGGCGGTGCGCCTGGGGTATCGGACTTCGCTGTCGCGACCAAATACATCGAGTGGCTCTCGCTAGGTGCGATCGCGCTCCGTGTCCCCGGAAAGCTCATGTGGGACGCCAATAAACGGCGCTTCAGCAACAACGAGGAAGCCAACCGCCTTCTCAAACCCTTCCTCCGCAAGGGATGGGAAATGAAGGTGTAGCACGCCCATACCGCATCGGCGCGGAAGGAGCGCCGAACACGATGAAAATCCGCATAATCGGAACGGGAAGGCAGCAAAGTCCTATGAAATACGCTCTTCTGGCAACCGTTCTCGCGCTGGCTTCGCTGGCCCTGGCGCTGGACGGCCAATTCGGAATCCACGACCCCTCCACGGTCGTGCGGTGCAACGGCAAATTCTACACCTACGGCACCGGCGGTTCCGCTTTGGTTTCCGATGACGGCTGGACCTGGAGACGCGGCGCCACGCTCCCGCGCCGCGGGATGGCCCCCGACGTCATTCACATCGGCGACCGCTACTACGTGTATGTAGCCGCGAACATCGGGGCGCAGCCCAAAGCCGCCATCAATCTGATTTCGAACAAAACCCTCGACCCGGATTCCCCCGACTACAAGTGGGAAGAAGGCGGCGTGGTCGCCTCCTCAGACGGCGTCGAGGACTGCAATGCCATCGATCCGGGCGTCCTTCTGGATCCCACCGACGGCAGGCTGTGGCTGACCTACGGCTCGTATTTCGGCTATATCCGGCTGGTCGAACTCGATCCCAAGACGGGTCAGCGCCTCAACCCCAACGACCAACCCCGCAACCTCGCCATCAACTGCGAAGCGTCCGACATGATTTATCACGATGGTTGGTATTACCTGCTGGCCACGCACGGCAGTTGCTGTCGCGGCGCAGACTCCGGCTACAACATACGCGTGGGCCGCGCGAAGAAAGTTACTGGTCCCTTCCTCGACAACGACGGCGTCGATATGATCCAGGGCGGCGGGAAGCTGCTCATTGGCTCCGGCGGCCGTGTGGTTGGTGCCGGCCATTTCGGCCTCCTCGATCTGGGTGACGGCGTGCAGAAGTTCTCCATGCACTGGGAAGCCGACTTCGATAGGGGCGGCGCCAGCGTACTGGATATCCGCCCGCTGCTGTGGAAGGACGGCTGGCCGGTTGCCGGCGAGAACTTGAAGGAAGGCACCTTCGAGATCGAATCCGTGCGCACCGGTACGGCGCTAGAACTTGCTGTAGAGGGTATGCCGGTCGGAGGCCCGCGCGGCAGGGGCGGTAGGGGCGGCGGCGGACCGGGGGCTGGCCCTGGAGCAGTCCCTGGAGCAGTTCCTGGCGTCGGAGCGGGACCCGGGGGCCGTGGAGGCGGAGGAGGAATGTTCGGCGGACAGGGCAGCCCGATTCCGCCGCAGGATGTCGCGCAGGTCTCGAAGAATTGGCCCGCGGGCAACATCGACGTTCGCATGGCAAATTACCTGTGTCAGGCCCAGCAGAAGTGGGCGATTACAGCCGTCCCCAACGCCGGCGGCTACCCCGGCTCGCCGTATTTCAAGATCACCGTCGCCGGCACGGACCGTGCGCTGGCCGCCACCGAGGACGCTGAATTAGTCGTCCTGTCCGCCTTCACGGGCGGGCCCGAACAACTGTGGCGTATGGATCAGCTTGCCGACGGCACGTGGCGCATCATGCCCAAGTCGATACCCAATTCCAAAGAAGCGCTCGTTCTTTCGGCCGTTGGTGCCAGTTTCGCGACGCTGGCGAAGTTCGATCCCAAGAGCGAGAAACAGCGCTGGCTATTCAAGACGCCGTGAACATCAGAGGAGAGCCTTCCATGAATTCGCTCCGCACACAACACATACCGGCACTCGCCTTGGCGGTCTCGGGGCTTTGGGCGATTGGCGCCGCTGCTCAAATTCCTCCGATCACACTGACCAGTCCCACATCGCCCGAAAAAGCGCCCGGCGCCGACGGCTTCATCCAGCGCTGGGTGCTGCTGGAACCGATCGGCGTCAATGGACTCACCGACAGCGCCGTCCAAGCGGCCGTCAAGAAGGAGTATTTTCCCAACCAGTTCACCGTCATTCCACACGACGGCGACAAGGTGACCGTCGGCGACGCGCAGCTCACCTGGCACGCCGTGGACACGAAGGAATATAACGTCAACCTCTATCGCTTCGCGCGCGCACTGGGCAAGCCGACGTCGGACGTTTTGTTCTGGGCCGTCACCATCGTCAACTGCCCGCAGGAGATGCGCGGCGTGCGCCTGGCCATCGGCTCCAACGCGGCCTCGGTCTGGTGGGTCAACGGCAAGGAGGTCATCGGCATTTACGGCGATCGCCAGACCGTTATCGATGACGGAGTCTCCAAGCGCCTCACGCTCAACCAGGGGCCGAACATCGTGCGCGCCGCCGTCATCAACGGCGGCGGAGCCACCGACTTCTGCGCCCGGTTTCTCGACGCGGAGGATAAACCGCTGAAGTGGTTCACCGTGAGCGTGGGCGACGTCCGCAGGTGAAGCCCTCGCCACGCGCCTGGCTGGTTTCAGTAGAAAGAGGCCAAAATGACGATTCGATCAAGTGCCATTCTCTGGTTTATGGCTTGCGGTTTCTGCTGGGTCCAGGCGCCCGGCGATTCGCAGCCTGCAAGCTCCAACGTGATGGGGGCCGAGTACCCCAGGGTCCATTCCGACAACCGGGTGACCTTCCAACTGAAAGCGCCCGATGCGCAGAAGGTTCAGGTCCAGGTCCCCGGCGCCCGCTACGACATGACCAAAGGGGAGGACGGAGTCTGGAGCGTAACCACACAGCCGCTCATTCCGGGCTTCCACTACTATTCACTGGTGGTGGACGGTGTCGCGATGAACGACCCCGGCAGCCACACCTTCTATGGGACGGGCAAGGATTCGAGCGGGATCGAAGTGCCCGAAAAGGGAGCGGACTATTATTCCTACAAGGACGTGCCGCACGGAGACGTGCGCATCCGTGCGTATCTCTCCAAGACCACCGGCAAATGGCGGCGCTGTTTTGTCTACACTCCGCCGGATTACGACAGCAACACCGGCACGCGTTATCCGATTCTGTATCTGCAGCATGGCATGGGCGAGGATGAGACGGGGTGGATCTTTCAAGGGCGCGCGAACCTCATCCTCGATAACCTGATCGCCGCGAAGAAAGCCGTGCCCATGATCATCGTCACGGAGAATGGCTATGCTTCCAAGCCGGGCGCGCCGGCTCCGCAGAGCGCCGCGGGGCCCGGAAGAGGAGCCGCCGCCGACACCTCGGCCTTCGAGGAAGTCGTAACCAAGGACCTCATCCCGATGATCGATTCCACGTTCCGGACGATCGCCGACCGCGAGCACAGGGCCATGGCCGGTCTTTCGATGGGCGGAAATCAGACCTGTCAGGTCACCATGCGCAATCTCGACAAATTCGCATACATCGGCGCCTTCAGCGGCACAATGAACGGCCTGAGTACAGAGCCGCTCGATCCGGTTACCGCCTTTAATGGCATGTTCAAGGACGGAGCGGCGTTAAATAAGAAGGTGAAGCTCTTTTGGATCGGCATGGGCACGGCCGAGCCGAACCCGTTCCCGGGCGCCATTGGCGCGTTCCGGGCGATGTTGGACGAGGCTGGGGTCCGCTATGTCTACTTCGAGTCGCCCGGCACCGCTCACGAATGGCTGACATGGCGAAGGGACCTCAACGACTTCGCTCCAAGATTGTTCCGGTAGACTCTTTCGGAGGTTTCCATGACTCGGATCCGCGCACGTTTCCTATTCGCCGTCCTGGCCGCCGCTCCGTTCGGTTTCGCGCAGCGGGGCCCGATCGACCAGCAGCTCACCTTTACGCCCTACCACGCCAGCGGCATCTACGACGCCGGCGAAACCGTTGGCTGGGCGGTAGCGCCCGGTCCGGTCACGCCCACCTACGCCTACAGGTGGACGATTCGACGCAATAACGCGGTGGTTCTCAAGGAAGGCAAGCTCGATCTTTCTTCGGGCAAGGACAAGATCGAAATCACCGGCGACCAGCCCGAGATGATCTACGTCGCCATAGAACCGTATGCCAACCTGGTTGCCGATACGTCCGCACCGGGCGTCGCGGCAGGCTCCGCAAGTCCGGCGCCGCAGCCCGCCCCCGCCGGCGGTCCCGGCCGTGGCGTCGCGTCCGGTTATGTGGGAGGCAACACCGGCCGCAACAACGGACTCTACGCGGTCGGCGCCGCCGTCGCGCCGGCGAAAATCGGGCTCTCGACGCCGCGTCCCGACGATTTCGACGCATTCTGGGAGGCCAAACTCGCTGCACAGGACAAGGTCCCCATCAACCCCGTCCTCACGAAGGTCGAGACCGATGTGCCGGGCGTCGAGTTGAGTATGTTCGCACTGGACGCCCTCGGATCCCAAACGCATGGCTACATCGCCAAACCCGCCGGGGAAGGCAAATTTCCCGCGCTCATCCAATTGCAGTATGCGGGCGTGTACGCGTTGAACGCCCGCGGCGCCGCGCAGCGTGCCGCCGCAGGCTGGCTGTTTGTCAACGTCGATTCGCACGACAAGCTGCCGTCGGATGCCTCTGGGAACATCCCGCTGAACTATCAGAGCATTGGCAACACCGATCGCGAGAAATCGTATTTTCTGAACATGTACCTGCGCGACTCGCGGGCCCTGGATTACCTGTTAACGCGGCCCGATTGGGACGGCAAAACGATCGTGCTCACGGGAGGCAGCATGGGCGGACAACAGAGTCTCGTGCTCGCCGGCCTGCGGCCCGACAAAATCACCGCGGTGCTGGTCTGCGTGCCGGCCGGGGCCGACACCAACGGCGATCTTCACGGCCGCAAAGCTGGCTACCCCAACTGGCCGTCGGACAACCCGGATGTGATGAAGACCGCGCTTTATTTCGACACCGTCAATTTTGCTTCGCGCATCCAGGCGCCGGTGCTTGCGGGCTTGGGCTTCATCGACACGATTTCGCCCCCCGCCGGGGTCTGGACGGCGCTGAACCAGATCCCCGGACCCAAAGAACCGCTGCCCATGATCGAATCCGAGCACGACAACCTGACGCCTCAGAAAGGAAGGGCCTGCCCCGCGAGAACGGGGGAAATACTCGATCTTCTGGTGAAGGGCGGCGAGTTCCGGATCTCGCCGCCTAAATAACGATGATCAAGATAAGAGGACTCCGATGGTGGATGATCAGCCTGATCATGCTCGGCTCGGTCATCAACTATTTGACCCGAAGCACATTGGCGGTAGCGGCCCCGACGGTGCTTCAGGAACTGCATATCGGCGCGCGGGAGTACGCGCTTCTCAGCTTGGCCGGCTTCGCGCATCAGACGCTTTCGGTAACGGTGATCACCATGTCGTCCGACCTGTTTCGCAGAAACGAGGTTGCCACGGCCGCCGGAATGGCGGGCACGTTCGGCAACGCGGGCTTGCCAACTGCACAAGGAGAAGTCTGAAAATGCCGGAAAACGCGGCCCGCATTCGAAATCCGATCCTGCCCGGATTTAATCCGGATCCTTCCATCGTTCGTGCCGGAGACGACTATTACATTGCCACTTCCACGTTCGAATGGCATCCGGGCGTTCAGATCCACCACTCCCGCGACCTGGTCCACTGGCGCTTGCTGACACGCCCTCTGAATTGCGCCAGCCAACTGAACATGCTGGGCGACCCGGATTCGTGCGGTATTTGGGCTCCCTGCCTCAGCTACGCCGATGGCCTCTTCTGGCTCATCTACACGGACGTGAAGCGATACGGCCGCACCACTCAGGGATCGGCAACTGGCGCGTCGCTGCGCGACACACACAACTATCTTGTGACCAGCCCGCGGATCGACGGCGAGCGGTCGGATCCGGTTTACCTCAATAGCAGCGGCTTCGATCCTTCGCTGTTCCACGACGACAACGTGTGGTCATCGACCTCAACATGAAAGCGTTCGAGCCCGAATTCGCGGGCAAGATGAATTTTTTCCTCTCGGCCGTCAACGATCTTCTGCGCCATCCAGATGACCAGCCCAGCATCGGGATTATTCTGTGCAAGACCAGGGAGCGGTTTGTCGCCGAATATGCCCTGCGTGATATCAATAAGCCGATCGGTATATCGGAGTACCGCCTGGCCGAGAGCCTTCCCGAAAAACTGCAAGGAAGCCTTCCGACCATAGAGGAACTGGAAAAGGAGTTGGGCGCCGCATCTGACCAGGAATCCAAATGAGTCCCAAACAGAGTATGCCGGTACTGCGGCGT
>Ga0224558_1002546_pt1 | contig 16462 bp, 11 predicted proteins | sample 714S32024metaG_FD_180682 | JGI IMG/M metagenome (GOLD analysis project Ga0224558, IMG submission 180682) | Peat soil microbial communities from Stordalen Mire, Sweden - 717 S3 20-24 | ecosystem: Environmental > Terrestrial > Soil > Wetlands > Peat | place: Sweden: Norrbotten County, Stordalen... | reverse complement strand
AGATCACCTGCTGGCACTGGGTTGGTTTCATCGCCTGCGTTCTAGTGTTCCTGACGCTCGACCTGGGCGTCTTCCATCGTCGCGCCCACATCGTCAAGTTCAAGGAAGCGCTCGCCTGGACGGCGGTCTGGTTCTCACTGGCGATGCTCTTTGCCCTGGGCCTGAAGCCCCTCCGCGGAGACAAGGAGTCCCTCCAATTCGTCACGGGCTATCTGATCGAGCTGTCGCTTTCGATGGACAACGTCTTTGTCATCGCCCTCATCTTCGCGTATTTCGGCATCCCCCGCGAACACCAGCATCGCGTCCTGTACTGGGGTATCATCGGCGCGCTGCTCATGCGCGGCCTCATGATCGGTGTTGGCGTTGCCCTCATCAACCTGGTGGATTGGGTGCTCTACCTCTTCGGCGCCTTCCTGCTCTACAGCGGCGTCAAGATGCTCTTCGTCAAAACCGAGGTTCACCCAGAGAGGAATCGCGTGGTCCAGTGGGCGCGCAAACTCTATCCCGTCGCGCAGCTCGACGGGCAGAAGTTCACCACCGTCTGGGAAGGTCGCAAGGCCCTCACCCCGTTGGCCCTGGTCCTCTTGATGATCGAAACCACCGATCTTCTGTTTGCGGTGGATTCGGTCCCGGCTGTCTTCGCCGTCACCAGAAAGCCCTTCATCGTCTTCACCTCGAACGTCTTTGCCATCCTGGGCTTGCGTTCTCTTTACTTCCTGCTGGCTGGGGCCATCGGCTATTTCCGCTACTTGAAATACGGCCTGCCTCTGGTGCTGGTCTTTATGGGCGTCGAAATGTTGCTCGATCCCCACGACCGCCAGCCGCCGCTGTGGTTCCAGGTGGACATTCCGATCTCGGTCTCCTTGATGGTAGTCGCCGGCATTCTCCTGGTTTCCATTGTCTTATCCGTCTTCGCGGCAAGCCACGAAGACAAGCGCACACCCAAGGCTGGGCGGTCTGCCTGACTTCGCTGCGTTATGCGCGCACGGCCTCCTGGCTCCAACGGCCTCCCTCGCTTTCATCATCTTGTGCTCCGTCGTAATCTCCATTCCCCAACGTGAAATTCCGGTGGTCACTCTCCCCGCCTCAGCCCGGGCTCGCCGGCCAATTGGCCGACGCCCTGCGCATCCCGCCGTTGCTCGCCCAATGCCTGCTTAACCGCGGCCTGAGTGACCCAGCCGCCATCACTTCCTTTCTCCAACCCCGCCTCAAGCAACTGGCCGATCCGTTCTTGCTGCCAAATATGAGCGCCGCGGTCGAACGCCTCCTCCAGGCCCGCCAACGCGGCGAACACCTCGTCATCTTCGGCGATTACGATGTGGACGGTGTCACCTCCACCGTCCTGCTGCTCGAAGTGCTGCGCCCTCTCGGTTGGAAGGTCCACCACTACTTGCCCCATCGCCTCGATGAAGGCTACGGCCTCACCCAGGAAGCCGTGGAAAATTGCCTCACAAAGTTCCCCGCCAGCCTGCTCCTGGCGGTGGATTGCGGCTCGACCTCCGTCGCTTCCATCGCTTCGCTCCGACAGCGGGGCGTGGACGTCATCGTCCTGGACCATCACCAGGTTTGCAGCCCTGCACCCGCCGCGACAGCCCTGGTCAACCCCCAGCTCGCCCTCGCCCCCTTTGTCTCCATCCCGCTGTCCACTTCGACGCCTCCAGCATCCGCCGATCACCCCCCCACCTCATGTAACCCATGCAACCCATTTGACTCATGTAACTCATCCCCGCCCTTCACCGAACTCTGTTCCGCCGGCCTCGCCTTCAAACTCGCCCATGCCCTCCTGAAACGCGGACGCGAGACCGCTCTGCCCGGCGCGGCCGACTTCGACCTGCGCCCCTTGCTCGACCTGGTCGCCCTCGGCACCATTGCCGACATTGTCCCGCTCACCGGCGAGAACCGCATCCTGGTTTCCACCGGCCTGGAACGCCTCAACGCCACCCGGCGGCCGGGGCTGATCGCCCTGAAACGGGTCGCCCGCTCCCCTGCCCGGCTCGGCACCTACGAGGTCGGCTTCCATCTCGCCCCCCGCCTTAATGCCGCCGGCCGTCTGGAAACCGCCGAAGACGCCCTGCGCCTGCTAATGGCCCGCGACTTTGCCGAAGCGCTGCCCCTCGCGCAAAACCTCGACGCCAGCAACAGCGAGCGGCAAAAGATCGAACGCGGCATCGCCGAAGAAGTCATTGCCGCTGTGCGCGCCAGGTTCAACCCCCAGACCGACTTCGTGATCGTCGAAGGTCAAATGTCGTGGCACATCGGTGTCGTGGGTATCGTAGCCTCTCGCGTGCTTCAGCAATTCTACCGGCCGGCCATCATACTCGGCGGCGACGGTAGCAACTTACGCGGCTCCGGCCGCAGCATTCCCGGTCTCGACCTGGCCGCCGCGCTGCGGGAATGCAGCGACCTGCTGCTCCGCCAGGGTGGCCACGCCATGGCCGCCGGGGTGAGCCTATTACCCGCCAACCTCGACGCCTTCCGCGCCCGCCTCAACCAGCTCGCCCGCAGCGCGCTCAAACCCGACGACCTGCAGCCGCCCCTCCGCCTCGACGCCGAGGTCAGCCTTGCCGACATGACCTTGGAGAGTCAGGCCGCCCTCGACCGGTTAAGGCCAACCGGCCAGGGCAATCCCCCCGTCCAGTTCTTCGCCCGCAACCTGACCCAACAACGCCCCCCTCAACGCATGGGCGTGGATAAACAGCACCTCAAAATGTGGATCACCGACGGCGCCACCACCCACGAAGCCGTTTGGTGGCGTGCCGGCAATGAACCCCTGCCCGCCTCCCTTTTTGACCTCGCCTTCGCGCCGCAGATTAATGACTACAACGGCCGCCGCATCGTGCAGTTGAAGGTATTGGACTTGCGGCCCACCTGACGATGGCGGTGTCGGCAGTTCAAAGCACCTGAAGTCGCAAAAGCCGGTATAAACTGTGCCAAATTGCCCGGGAGCCCGATTTCCCCTGAGCTTTGGGCGCAATTCTGCATTCTGCACTCTGCCTTCCGCATTCGCTCCGGGGTGGCTTTAGGGTCGCATGAAGGTGGCTTTGGGGTCGCATTGAGGTGGCTTTAAGGTGGCTTTAGGGTGGCTTTGGGGTGCCTATCCCCTGGCTATCAACACGCTTTGGGGTGGCTCTGATATGGCTTTGGGTGGCCTTGCCCGGCCTTTCGAGGTTCTAAATTCTAGGGCTAACGCTAACGAAACACCTCTGTGCCAGAGAGAAACCGAAAGCGGACTGGAAAAAGGACTTGCATATCTGTGGAGCAGGAAAAGAATCACGAAAAAGGCCTGCGTTAGTCGTGGGCAAGAAACCAAATGGGAAATATCAATTCACAAGGGCCAACCAATCAGGAGATCCAAGCGATGAACAACGTCCAACGAATCAGATCGAGCATTCTAAAAATCACCGCCGGGCTGGCAATGGCGGTCGCCACTACTGCTTCGGCGCAAACGTTTAGCCTGCTGCACTCCTTCGCCGGCGTCCCGAATGACGGGGCCAATCCGATGGGTTCGCTGATCCTGTCGAATGGCACGCTCTACGGCATGACGTCGCAAGGCGGCGTGGCCGGTAGTGGGGTGGTGTTCAAGATGAACACCAATGGCAGCGGCTGTACCAACCTGCACTCCTTCTCCGCCTATGCGGGCAACGGGGAGTCGCCTAATGCGGGGCTGGTACTGTCGGGTTCGACCCTCTATGGGTTGACGCCGGCCGGCAGTTCGATCGGTTTAGGCTTGGTGTTCCGTGAGAATATTAATGCCAGCGGTTACACCAACCTGCACTCCTTCGCCGGCGCCCCGAAAGACGGGGCGATTCCTTATGGTTCGCTGACGCTGGCGAATGGCAAGCTCTACGGCCTGACGATGCATGGCGGCACGAATGATCTCGGGCTGCTGTTTCGAATGAACGCCGATGGGATCGGTTACACCAATCTGCACGTCTTCGTCGGCTACCCGAGTGACGGGGGGTATCCGATGGGTGACCTGATTCTGAGCGGCACAACCTTCTATGGGATGGCGTCTGAAGGTGGCCCGGGCAATTTCGGGACGGTGTTCCGCCTGAACATCGATGGCACCGGTTACACCAATCTGCACTCCTTTGCCGGCTACCCGAGTGAGGGGTCGGGTCCTGCGGGTTCGCTGACGCTGGACGGTTCGACGCTCTACGGCATGACGCAGCAAGGCGGCGCGAACATGAAAGGCACGGTGTTCAAGATGAACACCGATGGCAGCGGTTACACCAACCTGCACTCCTTCGCCGGCGGAGCGGGCGACGGGGCGTCTCCTCAAGGTTCGCTGACGCTGGTGAATGGCTGGCTCTACGGCATGACGCCGTTCGGCGGCGCAAGCGATTACGGCGTGGTGTTCCGCGTGAGCACCGATGGGAGCAGTTACACCAACTTTCACTCTTTCGCCGGTGGCGCGGGTGACGGGGCGACTCCTTATGGTTCGCTAATGTTGTCGGGTTCGACGATCTACGGCATGACGTACTACGGCGGCACGAACAATGAAGGTGTGGTCTTCACGCTTTCAAATTTGCCACCAGCACCGCCAACGTCGTTGACCATTATTTATACCAACAATCAGGCCATCGTTTCGTGGCCGTCTTCGGTGTCGGGTTGCACACTTCAGACCAACAACGATCTGACTAAGGGCACTTGGAGCAATTACACCGGGCCGATTATCAGCAACGCGGTGACCAATTCACCGACGAAGGGGAATCTGTTCTTTCGACTCCGGTATCCCTGAAACGGTGATGCAACCGCCGTTGGTGTCGTCTGTTCCGCATTCGCGGTTCGTCGAGGGAAGTGGGGCAACCGTAGATTGGTCCCAGCAGAGACGTCCCAGGAGGCGGGCTGGGGTTGTTCTTCGATGGTGTTCTGTGCTTGATCTGGGGCGGTAATCCCAACACGGTGGCACCACGCCGCGCGCCATGCGAGTGGAATATCCTGACGCGATCTATCACGTGGTGGATCGTGGGGACCGCCGGGAAGACATCTTCATCTTTGCCAGTCAAGTGGATTGCGGCGTGGGTTCAAATCGGCGCGGGCGAAGGGGCTAAGTCCGTGCTCCATCGCTCGGGCCGTGGACGGCACCAACACAGACCCGCGCGGGCCGACGAACCCTGCGCACAACTGGAATTCCAATCTGCGGTTCTCCTCTCCATCCACTTCCCAACCAATCTGCCAGGCGTCGATTTCTTACGTGCAGATTGCAGCCCGCTTGACTCCCTGGTCCTCCTCTGCCAGCTTACGCCCACAATGAGTGGGACCGAAAATCAATTCTCCCACATCCGCGTAACGCCAATCGCCGGCGGCGCGGAAGAAAACGCAATTCCCGATCATCGAACTCCCGTCAGGAGAGAGGTTTTCCCGTCAACTCACTGGACAGTCGTCCTGACAGCCGTGGCGAGCGGCGGCCCGCAGGCCGAGGCCGCCATGGCCAGGCTATGCGAGTCCTATTGGTATCCCGTTTACGGGTTCCTTCGTATGAAGGGGTATGCCCCCCATGAAGCCGAGGACCTGACCCAGACGTTTCTTGGCCGAATGGTGCATAAGGATATGCTAGCGGGGCTGACCAGCGAGGGCGGCAGGTTTCGCGCCTTCCTGCTCACGGCCCTGAAGCGGTTCCTGGCCAACGAATGGAATCGCGAGCACGCCCAGAAACGGGGCGGTGGCCGGATCATTGTCTCGATTGATGAAACAGCGGAGAACCGCTACCAGAAGGAGATCGCTGACAAAACCACGCCCGAGACCTTGTTCGAACGCCATTGGGCTCTCGCGGTGCTGAACCGGGTCTTTGCCGGGTTGAGGGCCGAGTACCGCTCCGCAGGGAAGGAGGCTCTGTTTGCCCGCGTCGAGGGCTGTCTGCCGGGAGCCCAGAGCCAGACGGCCTCCGGGGATGCGGGCACCGAATTGAAAATGAGCGAAGCCGCGATTCGCATGGCCGCCCATCGTCTCCGCCGACGCTATGGGCAGTTGCTCCGCTCCGAGATTGCCGCGACCGTTTCCAGCCCCGACGAAATCGACGCGGAGATCCGGTACCTGATTGAGATAGTGGGCCGAACCTGAACAGGAGTTCGATTAAGAAAAGCGTGATGGTTGCCGCTTTTTCCTGAGGTAAGCATGTAGATAAGCGTTTATGGACCCATCGCGCACCTGCCGGGAATGCCAGACCGAGATTCCCTTTGAAACCCCTTCCGGGTTCTGTCCGCGATGTCTCCTTGCGCTCGGCTTGGAGGCCGCAGAGGCCCCGGAACTCCTCGGAGAACGAGAGGACCCGCCTTCGGATGGCGCGGGTGGAGTCCACCGTTTCGGAGATTATGAGTTGCAGGAAGAGATCGCTCGGGGCGGCATGGGCATCGTGTGGCGCGCGCGCCAGATCAGCCTGGACCGGCCAGTGGCCCTCAAACTCATCCTGGCGGGGCAAATGGCCACCGAAAGGGAGATCCAACGGTTTGTCCGTGAGGCGCAGGCAGCCGCCAACCTCGACCATCCCAATATCGTCCCGATCCACGAGGTCGGCGAGCACGCCGGGCATCATTATTTCTCGATGCGCCTCATCGAGGGTGGAAGCCTGGCCCAGAGGATGGCCGACTACCAGTTGCCCAGCGAAGCCCCACTTTCCGGCGATCCGGCCGCGGACAAGAAGGGCCTCGAGGAGCGCAAAGCCAAGGTCGTCACTCTCATCGCCCAAACAGCTCGCGCGGTCCATCATGCCCATCAACGGGGCGTTCTGCACCGGGACCTCAAGCCGGCCAACATTCTGATCGATGGCCGGGGCGAACCCTTCGTAACCGACTTCGGACTGGCCAAACGCGTGGACTTGCCTGCCGAGATGAGCCGGTCGGACACGGTGGTGGGCACCCCGAACTACATGTCTCCGGAACAGGCGCGCGGACGCCACAAAGACCTCACGACCGCGACCGACATTTTCAGTCTCGGAGCGGTGCTCTATCACCTGCTAACCGGCCGGCCGCCGTTCCAGGGCCCGACACCGTGGGAGACCCTCAGGCAGGTGGTCGAGCAGGAGCCCCCTCGGCCCAGCGTCGTCAATCGTCAGGTCGATCCGGATCTGGAGACGATTTGCCTGAAGTGCATCGAGAAAACTCCCGCTCTGCGCTATGCTTCCGCCGATGCCCTGGCCGACGATCTCGGCCGGTGGCTCCGGGGGGAGCCCATCCACGCCAGGCCCAGCACCGAGTATCAGAGGGTGTTCAAATGGGTCCGGCGCAAACCCCGCGTCGCAACGTTGATCGGATTGATAATCCTCACCTCCCTGGCGGGTTTGGGCGGGGTTCTTTGGGAATGGAGGCAAGCGGTGGTGGCGCGGGGCCAAGCCATCCAACAACGGGGGCTGGCCCGCGCGGCGGAACAGGATGCCCGCGAAAAGCTGTGGTCCTCTTATCTGGCCCAAGCCCGCGCAATCCGCTGGAGCGGCCGGCCCGGCCGGCGCTTTGAAAGCCTGGCCGCCCTCTCCAATGCCGCGGCCATGCGGCCCTCGATGGAATTGCGCGACGAAGCGATCGCCTGCATGGGCTTGTTCGATGTGCGCGTCCGCAGGCAGTGGCGGGTCGCCTCCAAACCCCTCTCCATCCAGGGCCTGGTCTTCGACGCCCGGATGGAGCGATACGCCTGGGCCCACCCCGAAGGCGACATTACGATTCACCGCCTCGCGGATGATAGGGAAATCCTCAGACTCGCTGGGCCGGGACCCCGGAACCAGGCGAGCCTCTGTTTTAGTCCCGACGGACGATTCCTCGCCGAACGCTACGACGCTCAAACCACGAACTTCTTCCGCGTCTGGAACCTGGATGACCGTAAGCCAGTGCTCTCCCTGCCTTTTCCCGCCACCGAATCCGCCCTTGGCTTCTCCCCCGACAGCCGCCGGGTGGCGACGGGCCTGGCGGGCATGATTCTCCTCTATGACCTGCCCTCGGGCCGGGAGACCAATCGGATTCCGGTCGGTTATGCCCCGTCCTCGATCAGTTTCGATCCCTCGGGACGCAGGCTCGTTGTCTGCGGCAGGGACAGCTCGATGGCCGAGATCTTCGACGCAGACACCGGCCGTCTGGAGCTTGGTTTGGCGCACCCGGCTCAAGTGGCGTCGGTGGCTTGGAGTCCGAACCCGCGGTTGCTGGCGTGTGCCTGCTGGGACACACGGATCTACCTCTGGGATACTTTGACGGGCAAGACCAACGCGGTCTGCGCGGGCCACATGGGAGCCGCCGTGGGCGCACTGTTCAACCGGAGCGGGGATCTCCTGGTCTCAATCTCTTTTGACGGGTCGACCCGGTTCTGGGATCCGGCAACCGGCGAGCAGGCTTTGAGCGTTTCTGCGGGTTTGGTGCCCTTCAGCCCATTCAGCCCCGACGACCGGATGCTGGGTTTCCGCGCAGGGGACGCGGATATTGGGATTTGGGATGTCGCTCCCGCAACGGAATGCCGCCAGTGGCGGACTCGAATCGCCGCTAACGCGGTCTTCCTCCACGCGGGAAGGGTGCTGGCGACCAGCGATAGCCAAGGTCTGAGGTTTTGGGACGCCAATAGCCACCGGTCTCTTGGGTTTCTCTCTTTGAAAGGCTGCAGATGCCTCGCTTCGGTGTTCGATGGTCAAACGCTCTGCGCGTGCGGCGAGGACGGTCTCTATCGCATCCTGCTCGCCATCGATAGGAAGACTGGAAACCTCGAAGTCGGGCCGCCGGAACGCCTTTGGCCGAGCTTGTTCACCGACGTCTCCCTGACCCCCAACGGCCAAACTCTGGTCTGCTCCAGCAGGGGGAACTCAGAGGTCTTGATTTTTGACCTCAACCATGCCGCCAGTCCGAAGGTCTTGGATTGCCAGGACGGCATTAATTCCGCGTCGATCAGCCCGGATGGGCAATGGGTAGCCTGCACGCCGTGGAGCGGCACGAAGATCAAGGTCTGGGACCGGGACGCGGTCAAGGTCGTCAAAGAGCTCCCTCTGGCGGGCAACGTTGCCGTCGCCGCGTTCAGCCCGGCTGGAGACCGGTTGGTGGTCAGCGATCCAGCGGAGATCAGGATCTGGAAAACCAGTTCCTGGGAGCTTCTGGCGTCTATCCAACGGGATCGCGCTTCGGGAATTGTCGGCAGGATCGTGATCTCGTCCGACGGCCGAACCTTGGCGGGCCAGCGAGGTCGCAACCACGGGATTGTGCTCGTGGCTCTCGATTCGGGCCGCGAGTTGGCGACCATCGACGCGGGAATCCCCCTTTGCTTCGGCGCCGACGGCACCCAACTTGCCGCCTGGAATGAAGACACCGGCAAGCTAATGCTTTGGGACCTGCGGCAAATCCGCCAGGAGTTGGCCGGCATGAAGCTGGATTGGGAAGCACCTCCCTTCGCTCCGGCGCCGCCCGATCCCCAGGCTCCCCCCTCGCCGGACGTCCGGCATTGAGCGCCAATCAAATCGATAAAACGCGCAATTATCCCGTTACGTTTCGCGCGATTCCCTGAGTAAGGAGTTAGAGACAGTATCGTTTCTTTCCATCGGCTGCCTGCGAGCCGCTCCGGCGCCGCTGGAGAAGGCGATCTGGAACCTGCGAACTAGCGTAACTTAATGATCTGTTTTTGAACTGCCCAATGGCCATGAATACAGACGCCGCGCCTTACACCGTTTTCACGGGCGGCGTCAACGCGGCGGGCATCACCGGGACGATTCCCGCCGCCAGCATCGGCAACGGCACGATCACTTCGAGCATGCTGGCCCCCGGCGCCGCGGCGGCCAATCTCGTTGGCTCCAGCCAAAGCGGCGTGCCCAGCGGCGGCATGGTCCTCTCCGCCAACTACAACGACGGCAATCTCATGAATGGCGGTTACGTGAGGCTGGGCCACTTTGATATGGGCGAAGGCTGGCAACAGTGCGCCTCCGGCAGCCCGCCCGCCAGAGCCGCCACCGCCCGCCCACGCTCTCGGCGATGGGGCAAAACCGCCAGAAACTCGGCAATAATTGCCTGTTCACGCCCTCAGCCAGGTCTGGCAGGATGGGGCCGCAATGAATGAGAGCGAAAAGCAATTCTCCTTCACCCGCGCAGCGCCAAGTACAAGCGGGCACGCCAAAAACCAAATTCCTATCAGTAACTATGAAAACTAAAATCCAAAACCTGCTCCTCGTGCTGGCGTTGTTGGCCGGCGTGCATCAAACCCTTGGCCAGGCCATTGTCATCAATTCGTTCAGTCAGAACGGGGTGTTGGTCTGTTCGGGCCTGCAAACGGGCACGGTGGCGACGGTGCAATGGGCGTCGTCTTTGTCCGGGCCGTGGCAGACCAACTGGGCCGGGCTGACCGGCGTGGCTGTGAGCAACAATGGCACGCTCACGGTGAGCGTGCCGATGTTCTACCGGGTGCTCGGTGTGGCCGCCACCAACCCGCCCTCCGGCATGGCGCTGATTCCCGCCGGGAGTTTCACGATGGGAGATACCTTCAACGAGGGCTCGCATGATGAACTGCCGTTGCACACGGTCTATGTCTCGGCATTTCAGATGGACCGGACTGACGTGACGTATGCGCTGTGGCAGCAGGTTTACAACTGGGCGATCGCGCACGGCTACAGTTTTGACAATGTGGGTTCAGGGAAAGCGACGAATCAGCCGGTGCAGACGGTGAGCTGGTATGACTGTGTGAAGTGGTGCAATGCGCGGAGCGAGATGGAAGGCCGGACGCCGGCGTATTACACGAACGCGGCGCAGACGACGGTTTATCGGACTGGGCAGGTGGATGTGGACAACAGTTCGGTGAAATGGAATGCGGGTTATCGGTTGCCGACGGAAGCGGAGTGGGAGAAGGCGGCGCGGGGCGGGTTGAGCGGGCAGCGGTTTCCGTGGGGCAATACGATTTCGTGGAGTCGGGCGAATTACTACGGTTATCCTGGGCTGGATGGTGTAACCTATGACCTTGCCACCGCTATTGGCTATGATCCGGCGTTCAGCGACGGCGTTGATCCCTACACCAGTCCGGTGAATTATTTTGCGCCGAACGGCTATGGGCTTTACGACATGGCGGGGAATGTGGGGCAGTGGTGTTGGGACTGGTATGCATATTACGACAGCGCCTCGCAGACTGACCCGCGTGGGCCGACATCAGGCGACTACCGGCAGTATCGGGGCGGCTGCTACAGCGACTACGCGAGCGACTGCCGGGCGGCGTTTCGCTACAGCTACACCCCGGCCTCCTACAACAACGACTGGGGGTTCCGTTCCGTCCGATCCCCAGGTCAGTGAGCAGAACGACTCACCCGCGCAGCGCTGAGCACAGGCGGGCGCGCAAAAAGCAAACATCAGTAAAACATGAAAGAACAAAACAATGAAGACCACGAAGCAAATCCTGACCGTCATCGCACTGCTGGCTCTGTCCGGCAGCATCGGCACGGCGGCGCCGCTCGGCACCGCCTTCACCTACCAGGGCCGCCTCAATGATGGCTCCAATCCCGCCAACGGCCACTACGACCTCCAGTTGACGCTCTACGATGCCGTCACGGCGGGCAACGTGCTGGGCGTCCCGCTCACCGCCAACGCCGTGGCGGTGACCAACGGCTTCTTCACCCTCACGCTGGACTTTGGCAGTGTCTTCGATGGCAACGCGCGCTGGCTGAACATCGCGGTAAAGACCAACGGCGGCAGTGTCTTCACGACCCTGACGCCCCGCCAGCCGCTCTCGCCGTCGCCCTATGCAATCTTCGCCTCGAGCGCAGGCACTGCCACTGGCGTGGCACCGGGCGGTGCCAGCACGGCCAGTTTGCAGGACGGTTCGGTGACGACCGCCAAGCTGGCCGACGGATCGGTGAACTCGGCGAAGATCGCTAACAACGCCGTGGGTTCGGCGGATCTGGCCAGCGATGTCGCCTCCCTGGGCAAAGTAACGGCCGGGACCATGAGTGCCGGTGCCACGAGTATCTCATTCGGCGTGAATGCGTACCTGTCGGACCATGACATTTTCCTGCGCGGCGACACGTTTCATGGAATTGGCTGGTACGGCAATCCCAAGTATTTCGGCGGCTCGGGTCCGAATGGGCCGGTGCTCTACGGTTTCGAGGGGGGCGGCTTGGGCACCAAGCACGACACGCTCGGGACAAATCTGCTGCTCGGCTGGAGCAACACAGGGGTCACAGTTGACCCGGAAGGCCGGAATACGAGCGGCGTGACGTGGGGTCTCAACTTCGGTTGGACCGGCAGCGGCGAGGGCATCGCCTCGAAGCGTAACGCGGGTGGGAATGCATACGGCCTCGACTTCTACACGGACTACTTGCCGCGGCTCAGCATTGACAACGGCGGGCGCGTCGGAATTGACCCGGAAGGCCGGAATACGAACGGCCTGACGTGGGGTCTCACCTTCGGTAGCACCTCCGGCAGCGGCGAGGGCATCGCCTCGAAGCGTGACGCGGGTGGGAATCAATACGGCCTCGACTTCTACACGGGCTTCTTGCCGCGGCTCAGCATCGACAACGCCGGACGCGTCGGCATCGGCACCACCAGCCCGAGTGACGCAAACCTGGACGTGCACGGCGACATCCGGCTCAACGACACCCAACTGCTGCTGCGAGGGGGCACCGATCGCAATAACGGGCTCGCCTGGCGCGGGACCTTTGCCTCAACCGCGGTCAACGCTCCGGTCCTGTATGGCCTCAACGGCGGCGCCCTCGGCACCGAACAGTCGGGCACGGAGAACATAGCCCTCTCATGGGATACCAGCAACACCGTGCGCGTACCCGCTTTGCTCCGTTCAGGCTCTGAAACCGGCACCTCAGAACCTCCGGCGCCGAAAGGTCTGGTGGTGCGCCGCATTAATAGCACCAGTGAGACGGCTGGCCAGATTGTGGCGCGCACGGACTACCTCACTTTGGAGCGCGATGGAACCGCAAGCGGCTTTGTCATCAACTATAACGGGTTTGAAAACTTTACCATCGCCTGCATCGGGATTGACAGCGCCGGCAACGCGAAAAACTTCTATACGGCGCTCCCGCCGGGGCCTTCTGGAACTTTGCGTGTCTATAATAATTCGGACTCGGTTGTCCATTTTGAATGCACGTTTGGCGTTACCTATAGTGGTAATGATCATTTGACCACGGTGACGCTTTCCCGCTACGGCACCGACTACTTCTGGAGTGGCACGCTCGTATCCACCTTTAACCAGTAAGGGAGATCGTTATGAAACACCGAATCAAGCAGTGTTGCAGATGCATCGGTTTCCTGTTGCCCGGGATTGCGCTGGCCTGCTCGGGGGCAGATTACACGATTGACTGGTGGAGCACAGACGGCGGCGGCGGCACCAGCGCCGGCGGCAATTACAGCGTCAGCGGCACCATCGGCCAGCCCGACGCGGGCACGCTGAGCGGCGGCAACTTCACCCTCCAGGGCGGTTTCTGGGCAACGCCTGCCACCGCGAGCACCCCCGTCCTTATCCACATTCGATTGAATGGTGATGGTACGATCACCTTGGAATGGAACGGTGGAGGTACGCTGCAAGCCGCACCAACTGTCCTGGGCGCGTGGCAGGATGTCACGAGCGCGGCGTCCCCTTACACGTTCACCCCGGCCCTCCCCGCGTTGTTTGTCCGGGTCCGGTTCTGAGGCCGGGCAGGCGCACACAGTCCGGTACTTCAACAGCCGGCTCTCGGTTTGCGGGAGCCGGCTGCTTTTTGTAGCGCAGCACTCGCCAGGTGATCGGCGCTCTCTTTGTAGCTGTGAAGTCCGCCAGAAAGGGGGCCTCGACCGCATGTGGCAAACCACCCCGCCCCGCATGCCCATTCACATCCCGCCGCCCGAAATATTGAAAGGCTCAGTCTCGGAAAACAGGAGAAGGTAAAAGCCGCGCTTGATTATTTCTGACGGAACACGCTAGGAAACGGGTCAAACCGTAGATTGGTCCCACCTCAGCGAGGCGGTCTGGGGTTGTTTTTTGATGGTTTTCTTTGCTTGACATGGGGCGGTTATCCGAACACGCATGGCACCATGCGCGTGCGCCAGGCGAGTGGAATATCCTGCCGCGATCTATCATGATGGATCGTGGGGACCGCCGGGAGGACATTTCCATCTTTACCGGTTAAGAGGATTGCGGCGCTGGTGCAAATTGGCAACGCCAAAGGAGCTAAGACCGTGCTCCACCGCTCGCGCCGTGGACAGCACCAACACAAACCCGCGCGGGCCGACGAACCTTGCGCACAACTGGAATTCCAATCTACGGTTTGACCCTTTTTCGGGGAGCGCGGAGCGGATTGAAAGTGTGGCTATTGGGCTGGTGCGGCGCGTGATGGTAATGCCTGATACGTGAGGAAAAACAAAATCAGCAACCGGCTGTCACGGGGCCGGCTTGATGGGCGGGTGTGCTAAAATCGCAGCACCGCCTTGACGTTGCTCTTAATCTGCTGCTGCCGCTCCCAGCATACGAGGCCATGGCCCGAATGGAGCTTCGCCTTTTCCAGGCAGTAAATATAATCGCACTGGCAGACCGTCGGCGCGGAGAACCCGTCCGCCCCATTGAGCCGGACCTCAGACTTGCGAAGGCTGCCTCGCAGAGTGAAGCAGGCCAAGCCATTGACCATTAGCTGCCGCGGTTCGTCACAGCGCTCCTGTCCGCTTATGATCACGAACCAATGGTCCGCTTCAAATCCAGGCGGACGCGTCTTCCACACTTCCCACTGGTGGATTCTCATCGGTCCGGGCCTGTGCCCGCCTGGGACATGGCGGCTTCCAGCTTGAGTCGGTCATTGGACAGCGGGTAATCGTCCGCGAAATAGCCATCTGGGCGTGGGCTCTGAAAACGATTGGCCACAACCGGCAGCCCGGCCCGGATCGCGAGCCTGATAACTGTGGCCGGCTTTTCGTGGATAAGGGAGGATGTCCTATCCACCTCCGATGCGAGGTCCTCGTCAATGTCAACACTGCGCTTCATAAAACGAATTTGCACCTTTTGGGTTCCAGCTGCAAGCGCTTTCGGCTCATGCGACGCCAGAAAAAAGGAGATTCAAGGAGTCAGCCGTAGATTGGTCCCAGCAGATACGCCTCAGTGAGGCGGTCTGGGGTTGTTTTTCGATGGTGTTCTGTGCTTGACCTGGGGCGGTTATCCCCACACGCGGGCACCATGCCGCGCGCCATGCGAGTGGAATATCCTGGCGCAATCTATCACGTGATGGATCGTGGGGACCGCCGGGAGGACATTTCCATCTTTGCCGGTCAAGTGGATTGCGGCGCGGGTGCAAACTGGCATGGCCAAAGGGGCTAAGTCCGTGCTCCATCGCTCGGGCCGTGGACAACACCAACACAAACCCGCGCGGGCCGACGAATCATGCGCACAACTGGAATTCCAGTCTATTTTTGGAGCGGCTCAATGCCGCGCTTGAGTAGGCCGCCGTAGAAACAACGCACGGCGTTTATGGCCAGGTTGACCGTGGAAGCGGCTTGCTTCCACTCGGCATTTAAGTGATAAAGCCATTGTCCAATGTCCTCGCGCCCGAGCGGGGTTGGCGAGCGCCGGGTATGCCTGGCCAACGAATAGATGAAACTGACGTAAGTGTGAATTATGCGCTCGGCCTTGCGGCTGAGCGCGAGATACTCAATGAACTTTTGGCGTAAGGCAAACGGATTGGAATGTATGCATGTATGAATGAAGGAACACCCTTTCTGAACGTACTGGACACGCTGCTGGGCGGCCGAGCCAAGGACACGCTGTACCTTTGCATTCGGGATTTGGTCGAGCACGGCCTTGATCTGGCGCGCTTCGCCGCCGGTGAGACGACGCCGCAACGCCAAGACATCACGCAGTACCTGGCGGCCTGGTCCAGGCACGCCGGGCTGAGTGAAGAGGAATCGAGCGCCTGGCTGGTTGACTACTGTGCCGCCGTGCTCGTAGCGATTTCCAGAAGAACCCCGGCGGCTGTGCGGCACAGCACGAAATCCAACCTCCGTTACATCTACCGATCCGCGGTTCCGTTTCTCTGTCACGGCGCGAACAACCCGTTCCGGGCCCATTGCTGCCCCGAATGTCCGGTGTATGCCGACATGGAAGCCAAGCGCCAGGCCAAAGCCATCGAATTGGCACAGCCCAGGCCCGCTTTCAGGCCGCCGGACCCCGTGATCGTGTCGCTTTCTGTGAAGGCGGCTAACCAGGAACAGTTCCAGACGGGTCTGCGCCTCGCCCTCGATGAAGTTCGGAAAGGCACGAAGCTGCGGCGTATCGTCGAGCTCTTGAATGAGCGCGGACTGAAAACCAGAACGGGACGGGACTGGAAGTATGGCATTCTGCGCAATGAACTCCAGGCCTTGAAGAACGCGCCCGTCCCGCCGCAAGGTGGCGGCCAAGGCGCCAGCCCTCCTGAACGCCCCAACGCCGAACAAGAATGCGAGGTAGGCAGCGCGCCCGGCTGAGCGGTTGGGGATGTTTCGAGGCTTAACCCGGGCGCGCTGCTTACCTCGCTGGTTGGACGAAGCGGCTGCGGCGGGCCGAGGACGTTAGAGGA
>Ga0224558_1002545_pt1 | contig 16473 bp, 11 predicted proteins | sample 714S32024metaG_FD_180682 | JGI IMG/M metagenome (GOLD analysis project Ga0224558, IMG submission 180682) | Peat soil microbial communities from Stordalen Mire, Sweden - 717 S3 20-24 | ecosystem: Environmental > Terrestrial > Soil > Wetlands > Peat | place: Sweden: Norrbotten County, Stordalen... | reverse complement strand
CTGTTTGGCTCGCAGCCCGCCCCCCTGCTCGTTTTATCTCGTTTCTAAGCCCCAAAACACCAAAATTCACCCACACGACTACCTGATGATCGCATATACATGTCAGCCATTCTGATATAACATCGCCCATGGCCCCTTTGCGCCCCTTCCTTCAGTACCCCGATAGCCTGCTCGTGGTGCTGGTGCGCTCGCGTCTCGTCGTTGGCCAACCTGCGGGCATCCTCACCTTCCCGATTATAGTGCCAGGCCAACGAAGTATATGCTGCGGCAAAGTTCAATGACTTGGCCTGGTAAAGTAGGCGAAGCGCCTCCTTTTTGTCTTCAATTTCGTCCCCGACTCCATAATACGCGTCAAAGGCCCTTCTAAGAACTGCTTGCCCCGGGTGCTCAGCTTCGAGTGGTTCCTCCAGGTCCGTCGTCGTGGACGCGGGGAGGTTCTCACCCTCTTCACCTTTCTGGGGCGCTGGACCGCGTCCGGCAAGTTCCTTCTCCACCGCTAGCAAAACTTCGATCGCCGTGCGGAGAGGTATTTGGAAGAATTCGCGGTTCGGAGACCGTTTAAACCCGTTGCATTCTAGAACCGCATGAACGTACTCTTCGGCGCTATGGCAGTCGCCGACAACAATGCTATAGGCAACAAAGAATGGCGTCGCGACACCAGTTGCTTGCGAGAGTTCCTTGGCGCGTTCCTCTGGTTCGCGGGTTGTTTCGCCGATTTTCACCAACCCCTCCATCGAGGGATTGACCAGAATGTAAATGTGGCCGGGCTCTTTCATATTATTTGGGATCGGAGGCGATCTGGACAACCAGTCGTAGCCTTTAGTAAGGGAGATCGTCCACCCGAGAAAGAAAAAAGTCTATCGGATCGTTTCGACATGACGGAGTTGGTCCTAGCATTGTGACATTGGCATGGGAGCCCGATCCTTTGTGCAACCTTTTTCGCTGAAACCACCATCAGTGTCTTGCTTCGGGAACCACTTCTGGCTCAAAGGGCCGAAGGCGATATTGCATTCGGTTGTCCGGGACGGAAACCAGAGAGCGGTCTAGCTTCGCCCCAGTCGGTCAGGCCAATGGCAGAAGTAGGTTCATATGTGCGCAATGACAAGTCTTGGTAAAGGCCGGGGGAAGACACACCGCGACCAATTGACGCGATTTGCACCACGGAACCGAGAGGTAAAGAAGAACCCCTCACCCCGACCCTCTCTCCTCCCGCTTCGACGACGCGACAGCGCGGCGAGTCGCAAAGGGGTCACCCAGTCAATGAGAATGTCATGTTCTCTTCACCCGACAGCGGCTCATTGCACGCGAGAGAATTGTCTGCTGGAAATAGATAATTCCACTGACTCCTTCATGGCCCGTACCCGCGGCAGCCACCGGCACTTCAACCACGCAGCAAATCCCGACATCGTCACCATCGCCGGGCATCCGGGAGTTGAAATTCCTAAAGGCACCCTGAACGGTATAATGAAGCAGGCCTGATTAAAGGTCTGAAGTTATGCGCTACGCGATTGTTGTTGAGAAAGAGCCAACCAGTTGTTCAATGTAGCCGTGAATGAACTCTCCTGAGAATATGGAGGTCGCGATGGCTTGGTATCGCCGCGAGCAATGGGCGTTGCTGCGCGCGATAGCCGCCGACGCGGACAAGCTGGAGCAGACCTTAGGACGAATGGCTTGCGTTTGCTTCCGGGGAATTGCGCAAGCTGGAGGCCAGAGGCCTGCGGGTTCACAAGATTGACGTTGAAATCGGCGCTCTGACGCGGTGGTGTGAGAACGAAGGGCGGCCTGTGGACGGCGAGGCTCGGGCAGAGTATGCTCGAGCGAGGCTTGGGCCCTGAGGTGTAGTGGGCCATCAGCTAATACATTGCGCCGCGTTCGTCTATGAGGCTAGAATTTCGCGAAGCGTATGGAGTGCGTCCAGCTTGCTGGCGCTTTCGGACCGTGCTGGCATTCGACAGCGGCAGCAAGCTGCGCGCACTCCAAACGCTTCGCGCGGTTCGGAGACCAGGAACTGCTGGAGGCGGTGTTAGTAGGCGACATGGATCCCGATCCATACATCACGTTGATTGAAGCACTGCGCTCACCGTACGTCACGGCTGCCGCGTACGGTATTGACCGGCCGCAATTTCGGCGCGGGACTGGTCGAGCTTAGCTTTGACCTCGTCCGCAAGCTCGAGCTGGTCTTCGCAGAACTCATCGAGCCATTGCTTAAGGTCCGCCAATTCCTTTGCTGAGAGCTTCGGGATAGCAGCCTGAATTTCCTCCACTGTGCTCATACTCGTAACGTAACTGCTTCAAGCGATATGTGAAGCCGGGAGCTTTCAGGCCCTTCACAATATCCCAACGGCGCAATAAAGTCCGCCAGGTCGCACCCAAATCGCCGCTTCAAGCGTAACTCCCGCCCTCTCCGGAACGTCTTATGCTCATATAGCCTTTGTGCTCGTGCGTACGTAAGCCATCTGCGAATCTGATAGTTATGACCAAAGTCGCGTCATGTCTGGCCGTTTTGCTGTTGGTGACCCCCAGCGGGATTGCCGCCCTGGCCCTGGCGCTGAACCCCTACGAAAGCAAGGTGGATCAAATGGCGCGCAACGCCATTGACGATCTGGTCTTCGCCAAGCTGGAGCGGTGCAACATCAAGCCAGCCATAGTCTGCTCGGACGGCGTGTTTGTCCGGCGGGCGTACCTCGACATCATTGGCACGCTGCCCAGCGGATATGAGGCCAAGGAGTTCATCCTGGACCGGTCCCCAAATAAGCGCACGGCCCTGGTTGATCGCCTGCTTGTGCGCAATGAGTTTGCGGATTACTGGGCCATGAAGTGGAGCGACCTGCTGCGCATCAAGGCGGAGTTCCCCATCAACCTCTGGCCCAACGCCGCCCAGGCCTACCACCGTTGGGTTCGGACCTGCCTCAAGGACAACCTCCCCTACGACCAGTTCGTCCGGCAGATGCTCACGTCCAACGGCAGCAACTTCCGCATGCCTCCCGTGAACTTCTATCGCGCGATGCAAAACCGGGAACCGGCCGGCATCGCTCAAACCGTCGCGTTGACGTTCATGGGAACGAGGGCAAACAACTGGCCGAAGGACAGGTTGGCCGGCATGACCGCCTTCTTCACCAAAGTTGGCTACAAATCCACCGCCGAGTGGAAGGAGGAGATCGTTTACTTTGATCCCGCTAAGACCAACGCCTCCGCCACCAATGAAATGGCAATAACGGCAGCCGTCTTTCCGGATGGCGCCACCGCGTACTTGTTGCCGGACCAGGACCCGCGTGAGGTCTTCGCGGACTGGCTGATTGACCCGAAGAATCCCTGGTTCACGCGGAACATCGCGAACCGGGTCTGGGCCTGGCTGCTGGGGCGCGGCATCATTCAGGAGCCGGACGACATCCGGCCCGATAATCCGCCCTCCAATCCCGAATTGCTGGCCTTGCTGGAGCGAGAGCTGATCACCAGCCATTACGACCTGAAGCACCTCTACCGGCTGATTCTGACCTCGAAGACTTACCAGCTTTCTTCCATCCCGAAGTCTGACGATTCGGCGGGCGACGCCAACTTCTCGCACTATCTCCTCCGCCGGCTGGATGCCGAGGTGCTGATTGACGCCCTCGACAAGATCACCGGCAGCACTGAGAACTACTCGAGCGCCATTCCCGAGCCCTTCACCTTTATCCCGGAGAACCAGCGCTCGATTGCGCTGGAGGATGGCAGCATCACCAGCTCCTTCCTCGAGATGTTCGGGCGCTCGTCCCGCGATACCGGGCTGGAGTCCGAACGCAACAACCGCCCCACCGCCGACCAGCGGCTGCACCTGCTCAATTCGAGCCTGACCCAGCGCAAGATCGAACAGAGCCCGATGATCAAGAACCTGGTGGTAGCTGGGAAGACCCCGCGCGACATCGCCACCGGCATGTACCTGGGGATTCTATCCCGCTTCCCGACCGAAGACGAGTTGAAGCTCGTGGAGGGGTATTTCCAGTCGGGCAAGGTGGCCCGGCGTGAGGCAGCGGTGGACTTGGTCTGGTCTCTCATCAACAGCGCGGAGTTCCTTTATCGGCATTGACGCAGACAAATAAAGCATAAGGTAGAAACATGAACACACCATACAGTTCGAGTCCTGGAGCCTTCACACCCCTGTCCGACAAACAGGTTGCGCGCATGAGCGGCACAGCGATGTCACGGCGCGAGGCTGTCCAGCGGACCCTCCTCGGCGCAGCCGGGCTGGTGCTGGGCCGTCACCTGAGTCTGCGCGCCCTGGCGGCAGTCCCTTCCGCCAAGGCCAAAGCCAAGTCGGTCATCCAGATTTGGATGTGGGGCGGCCCCTCCCACTTAGATACGTGGGACCCGAAACCAGAAGCGGGCAACGATTACTGCGGCCCGCTGAACAAGCCGATTGCCACGAGTCTGGACGGGGTCAGGATTTGCGAGCTGATGCCGCTGTTGGCCAAACAGGCCGACAAGTATGCCATCATCCGCAGCATGACCCATGGCAACAACGGCCATGAGACGGCCTCCTACATGGTCCAAACCGCCCGGGAGCAAGGCGGCCGGGATGTCTTCCCGAGCGTGGGGGCCGTGGTCTCGTTATTCAAAGGGACCCAGGCGGGATACAAGGGGCTGATTCCTCCTTACATTGTGCTAACCCAGCCACAGGGGCGGTTTTCCGAGTCGGGCTTTCTGGGGGAGCGTTACAAACCCTTTGCCACGGGAGGCGACCCCAACCAGAGCCGGTTCGCGGTCGAAGGCGTGGTCACCCCGGGCATCTCCGACCAGCGGCAGCGCGACCGGCGTGAATTGCTTCACCAGCTCAACACGCTTGAGCACGCCATGCCGGGCGATGCCCAATTGACAGCCTCCGAGCAGTGTGAGAAGCAAGCCTATGATTTGATCCTGGGCGACGCGGGCAAGGTGTTTGATCTCTCGCAGGAGAAAGACGAGCTGAGAGACCGTTACGGACGCAGTACCTTCGGGCAGTCCTGCCTGGTGGCGCGTCGCCTGGTCGAACGCGGCGTTCCCTACATTACCATCAATTACAACGGCGGCTGGGACACGCATAAACAGAATTTCCAGTTGATGCGCCGGCGCGTGCCGGAAATGGACAAAGGGATGGCCACGCTGCTGCAGGATTTGGCGGAGCATGGCCTGCTGGACAGCACCATTGTCTGGTGGACCGGCGAATTTGGCCGAACGCCGAAAGTCCAATGGGAAGCGCCCTGGAACGGCGGACGTGGTCATCATGGCCAGGTGTTTTCCGCCGTAGTCGCCGGCGGTGGCTTCAAGGGCGGCCAGGTCGTTGGCGCATCGGATGCGAAAGGCGAGGCGGTCAAAGAACGGCCCGTGTACCCGTGCGACGTCATCGGCAGCATGTACGAACTGCTGGGCATTGATCCCGAGGCCAAGCTGCCGCATCCGCAGGGCCTGGTGGTTACCGCCACCCCTTCTGCCGCGGACAAAGCCCCCAGTGGCGGTCGCCTCAAGGAAATCATGTAACCGGCGGACCGTCCGGTGACCGCACAACCCGAACCAACGATGGCAAGCTCCGCAGACAACCCTCTCCACACCGAGCGCCGTCCGCAGCGGCTTCGGTATTCGGCCTTCGGCCTTCCTTCGGATTTCGGCCTTCGGCCTTCGGATTTCCCCAAGGCCCTTTCAGCCCTCATGCTGCTGATGACCTTCGCCCCTTGGGGCCGCTCTCAGCCCGCGCCTCCGCGCATCGGCTACGTCTGTCCCGCCGGTGGCCGGCAAGGAGCCGTGGTCCAGGTCACGGTCGGCGGTCAGTATCTGAACAACGCAACCAACGCCTATGTCTCCGGCACAGGTGTTCAGGCGGAGTTCGTCGAATACGCCCGACCCCTGACGCAGAAGGAGTTCAATGACCTGCGAGACAAGCTTAAGGACCTGCAGGAACAGCAAACCGCCGCGGCTCGCAATACCAAGCGACCCGGCGGACCGGCCGGTTCCATGCCTGCTACGAATGTCGTCTGGACAGTCGCGGACGAGAAGCTGATTGCAGAAATCCGCCAGAAGATCTTCCTCTACGCCCCGAGAAGAAACCAAACCCCGGCCATTGCCGAAACCGTCACCTTGCGTGTCACCCTGGCCACGAACGCCGAACCGGGTGAACGGGAGATTAGACTCGCAACACCGACTGGACTGTCGAGCCCACTCCGCTTCTGGGTCGGCCAACTGCCGGAGTTCACCAAGCGGGAGTCGAAAACCGTCCCAGACGCGGCAACCTTCCGGCAGTTGCGATTCAACAATGAGCAGAAAGCCGCTGCCCCAACCGAGATGAACATCACCCTGCCGGCCATCGTCAATGGCCAAATCCTGCCCGGCGGCGTGGATCGGTTTCGGTTTCAGGCCCGCAAAGGGCTGCATCTGGTCGTCGCCGCCAAGGCGCGAGAACTCATCCCGTATCTGGCAGACGCGGTCCCAGGCTGGTTCCAAGCAGCTCTAGCCCTGTACGACGCCAAAGGCAATGAGCTGGAGCACGCCGACCATTATCTCTTCCACCCCGACCCAGTCCTCCATTGTGAAATCCCCAAGGACGGTGAATATGTGGTCGAGATCAGGGACTCCATCTATCGTGGCCGCCAGGATTTCGTCTATCGGATTGCCGTGGGCGAGTTGCCCTATGTGACCAGCATTTTCCCTTTAGGTGGCCCTGCCGGCGTCGAGTCCACGATCGAACTCAAGGGCTGGAATCTTCCCGTGACCTCTCTCACACGGACAAACGTGGAGCCGGGTGTTTATCCGCTTGGCGTGCGCAAAGAGGATCGGGTTTCCAATGACGTGCCCTTCGCGGTGGATACCTTGCCGGAATGCCTCGAAAAGGAACCAAACAACTCGATTGCCACCGCCCAGCCGGTCACCTTGCCTATCATAGTCAACGGGCGCATTGATCACCCGGGCGACTGGGACGTGTTCCGTTTCCAAGGCCACGCCGGGGACCCCATCGTTGCGGAGGTCTATGCCCGCAGGCTGGATTCCCCGCTGGATTCGGTGCTCAAACTCACTGACGCTGCCGGCAAGCAACTCGCCTTCAATGACGATCATGAGGACAAAGGCGCGGGCTTGGATACGCACTACGCGGATTCCTATCTCGCCGCCACCCTGCCTGCCGATGGAGCCTACTATATCCATCTCGGCGACGCGCAGCACCAGGGCGGCCCGGAATTCGCATACCGTTTGCGCATCAGCCCGCCGCGACCTGATTTCGCATTGCGCGTCGTGCCGTCCAGCCTCAGCGTCCGCGGCGGGGCTTCCGTCCCTCTCACTGTCTATGCCCTTCGCCGGGACGGCTTCACCAATGAGATCACTCTGGCTTTGCAGGATGCGCCCACGGGATTCAAGTTGACCGGGGCCAAGGTCCCAGCGAATCAGGACCAGGTCCGGCTCACCCTGATGGCTCCCCCCGAACCCACAGAGGAACCTCTCCGCCTCTGCCTTGAAGGCCGAGCCCTCGTCGAGGGACATGCGGTCCTCCATCCTTCTGTCCCGGCCGAAGACATGATGCAGGCCTTCGCCTACCGGCACCTGGTACCCGCCACGGAAATGGACGTCGTCGTGTCCGGGCGCTTCATGAACCGGATGCAACTGAAGATCCTTAGCGCAACCCCGGTGAAGATTCCTGCTGGTGGCACCGCGCGCGTGCGCGTCGGCGCGCCCAGCAGCGCGTTCGCGGACCGGTTCCGGCTGGAGTTAAACGATCCGCCGGAGGGCATCACGCTTGGGAAAGTATCGCCGATCAGCGAGGGCGCGGAAATCGAACTGCTCACCGATGCCGCCAAGGCCAAGCCCGGCCTCAAAGGCAACCTGATCGTCAATATCATGCAAGGCCAGGCCCTGATCGCGGCTCAGAAGAATAAGAAGCAAGCCAATCAAAGGCGTCCCGCCCTCGGCACTTTACCCGCTATCCCCTTCGAGGTGGTCCAGCCATTCGAGGAGAATTGACTGTCAGTTTGCACCGGAATCCGTGCCTTCGCCGCCTTGTGCTACTCATGATGATGGCAGCGGCTCAGTTTAGAACCGGCAGCCCGTTGACCTGCATGCTGCCCGCGGCAGCCAGGAAGACCACTCGCTGGTATCCCAGCCCCGTCAGTAGATTCGTCCATTTATGCCTCACCTCCTCTGCTTCACTCTGACGCGTATAGTGAATCAGCATGACCACGGCCAACTCGCGGCCCGGCTGTTGTCTTGCCAGATCCAGGACGGCATCTTGCTTGAGGACGCTTAGAAACGGGCCTTCCGTCTTTGCGGGCTTCAGCACGTAACTGGTGTTGTCGGTGTAGTAGCGAACAATGAGATTAGCCTTGTCCTGTTCGGTAAACCGCACCACGGGCGCCGTTCGCGGGGTCGAACAAGCGGTTGCCAGGAGCAGAACGAACAACAGTGATGCCGAAGCCTTAAGCATAGGGCTGTTCAATTACGTCAGCCAAACTAACGCGCCTCCGTGCCGGGCGCAAGTGACAAATGACGACGGTGACAAATGACTCTGTAGTGCTAATGCTCTCGCAATTATTATGCCACTCCGCCTTCAGGTCCTATTGCAGGCTCCTGGCGCGCGCCAGCCGCGACCGGGACAAAAACAGCGGCGGCGCTAGCAGTGATTCACTTGGCAGCCTGTACAGAAACCGGATAGTGTCTTCCAGCTTCAAGACGCATTGAATGCCCGAGCAACTCGCCCCCGCCAGGCCTTTCAATGTGACTGCTTCTCCCCCGCCTTTGACTCGATTCGTTGGAGCGCCCGGCGCGCCGCATCCCGCTCTTGCCTCGACCCGTGCTTCACGGTGTCGCGCAAGGCCGGGATCGCCTCGGCGGCTGGAGGACCGGAGCGGCCCAGAGTCTCGATTGCGAAATCCCGGAACAGGGCACGCCGCTTGATCTGGTCCATCAGCACCTCGAAGGCCTCGTGATCCGCCGGGTCTAGTTCCGAGACGCGCGCGGCGGCATTCACGCGAGTCGTTTCATCCTCTGACCGCAACTGTTTCTTCATGCGGGGGAGGAACGTTTCAGTTGGGACGCCCATCTTCTTCAGCGCGCTGAGCACCTGGGAGAATAGCATGCCGTTGGTCCCATCCAATGCCGCCAGCAAGAGCGGCACGGCGGCTTTGGCATCCGGGCCTATATCGCCTAACTCCGAGGCCGCGACCCAGCGGTCGCTGGCCGGTTCGTGGCTGGCGAGACTGTTCGTCAGGAAAGCGAGGGCATTGGTCTGGCCAGGGTCAATGTGGCAGAGGGCAACGGCGAGTGTGCATCGTAGATTCCAGTTTGTTTCGTGCTCAAACAACCCCTGCACGAGCGGCAGGGCCGGAGCGGCCGCGCGGCCGATTCTCCCCAAGGCTACCGCCGCCTGCGGCCCAAGACGCATGGGCGGTTGGTTCGTGTTTGGCGGCGCCTTGAGCACCTCGATCAGTGTCGGCACGGCGGCCCGGGCGTTGGGACCAATCCACCCGAGCGATTGTACCGCCAACATCTGCTCCCAGACATCTGGACTCTTCAACGCCGCGCACAGCCAAGTAACCGCCTGCTCCGCCCCGTCGCCCGTGGACCCCAGAATGTACACGGCCTGGCGGCGCTCCATGCGGTCCGTTGATTTCAAATGCCGTTCCAGCAAGGGCAGAAGCTGCTTTGCCGGCGGCTTGATCTCCTTCAGCGCTTCCGCCCCTTCTACGCTCCTTATCTCCGGATCCACGAAGGTCAGCAGTCCCCACGAACGGGGCAAACTGTTGAGCAGCCGGCTAAGGTCCTTGCGGCCTCCCGAACTCGGCCGGTTGTCGAAGGCTTGTTCGAGCAAGTAAGGCATGGCGTTGGTGCCCACCTGGCGCAGCGCCGCAGCGGCCTCCTCACGCCGGCTGGCGTCCCAGGTCATCCTATGTCCCGACCGGCAGTACTCCTTAAACCAATAACTCAACCGCCTGCCCGCATATTCCGGTTCGGCCGACTGCCATGAGAAGAACCCTCCGCCCGCAGCGACCAACAAAACGAAGGCCGCCAATAACCACTTCTTCTGCGAAATCGTCACGTCGGGGATTTGACCGCGCCTAACCGACCAAGTCACGCGCGATCCACTGCACGCCAGGCGCCTGGCGCCTTTCCCATTGCCAAGGTTCCCCGGCTCGATTCAAGATGGCCGCATGACAAACACCCCGATTGACCTTAAAGCCCGCGCGCATCAGGCCATGTTGGAGGCCGGGTTCCGGCCCGACTTTCCACCGGATGTCCTCCACGAGGTGCAACTCCTGAAGCAAGGCGTGCCAAAGGATAACGGGCCACAAGTCCGCGACCTGCGTTCGCTGCTCTGGTCCTCGATTGACAATGACAGCTCGCGGGACCTGGACCAGGTCGAATACGCCGAGAAATTGCCCGATGACGCCACGCGGCTGTTAGTGGGCATTGCGGACGTCGATGCCTGCGTCCCCAAAGGGTCGGCTACTGACGGCCTGGCGGCGGCGGAGGCCACGTCGGTCTATACCGGCGTGACGACCTTCCCGATGTTGCCGAGCGAACTGTCCACTGACCTGACTTCGTTACTGGATGCGCACGACCGACTGGCCCTCGTCATCGAATTACACCTTTTAGATTCGGGTGAGGTGGACGGCTACGAGTTTTATCCGGCCTGGCTGCGCAACCGGGCAAAACTGGCCTACAGGTCAACAGGGGCCTGGTTGGAGGGACACGCGGCGGTGCCACCGGCAGTCGCAAGCGTCACAGGAATGGAGGCGCAACTGCGCCTGCAACGGCAAACGTCCGAATCGTTGCGCGGACTGCGCAAGCGACACGGCGCGCTGACCTTCGGGTCTGTCGAAGCTACGCCGGTGGTCGAAGATGGTGAACTAAAGGACCTGACCGTCAGCCAGCACAACGTCGCTGAGGACATCATCGAAAGCTTCATGGTGGCCGCCAACGTGGCCATGGCCCAGTACCTGAAGGAGAAGCATTCATTGTCCATCCGGCGGGTGGTGAAAACGCCAAGGCGCTGGGACCGTATCCGGGCCATCGCCGTCCAATTCGGGGCCACGCTTCCGGACGTGCCAGATCCGCGCGCGCTGTCTGAATTCCTGGACCAGCGCCAGGTGGCCGATCCAGCGCATTTTGCGGATCTCTCCCTCTCGGTAATCAAACTGCTTGGCCCGGGCGAATACATCGTGGAAACCTCGGGCTCGGAACATGAAGGTCATTTCGGATTGGCGGTGCAGGATTACACTCATTCCACCGCGCCGAACCGTCGTTATGCTGATCTTGTTACCCAACGGTTGCTCAAGGCAACCACCGTCAGCCTCCCCGGCCCCTACCCGGAAGCGGAACTGAGTGCGATTGCCACTCATTGCACCGAACGGGAGGATGCCGCCCGAAAGGTCGAGCGTCTGATGCGAAAAGTGGCCGCCGCCAGCCTCCTGAGCCGGCGTGTGGGTGAAGTCTTCGACGGCATCGTCACCGGCGCTTCGCCCAAAGGCACTTACGTCCGCCTGTTGAAGTTCCCTGCCGAAGGCCGGGTGGTTCGGGGCACCCAAGGTATTGATGTCGGCGATAGGGTCCAAGTGGCCCTTGTTTCCGTGGATGTGGCCCAGGGCTTTATTGACTTCGAGAGAAAATAGGCCTGCGGCGCGGTTGGACAAACTGAGCGCGAGAGCCTAGGTTATTCAAGGTCTTCAACCGCCAAGTCGTCCAGCGTGCCGCCCTCCAGGCCGGTGTCGCCCGTAAACGAAAATAGGGACCAACATTTCACCCGCCCGATGAGTCATCCTACAAACCAGGTCACGGCGCGAAAACGAGGGAATTCTGCCAAGGAGCCACTCTAAGCATTGCGTCCGCGCTGTCCTATCCATGTTATGCAATGTTATTATTGCGCAATATTAGCATTGTGCAATATTGCAATTGCACTATGAAGCTTAGAATAGGTCCACCTGTGACCGGCGAGGATTTCTATCCCCGCCCACACCTGATCCAAACCCTCACCCGGGCATTAAATGGCGGCCATGTCGCCTTTCTCGGTCCCCGTCGCACCGGGAAGACCTCATGCCTCAAGTCAATCGTCGCCAATCCACCCGACGGCTACGTGCCGCTTCTGCTGAACCTCGAAAAGCATCACTCCATCACCGATTGGCTTAAAGAAATGGCTGCAGCCACTCGCACCGCCCTCGAAAAACCCGCCCCCAAGCTGCAGTGGCTCAAAGAAACCGGTGCCGACTTCCTGAAGCGCCTGGAGAAAATCGACTTCCACGGGATCAAGATCGAACTCTCCGGCGCCAAACAGCCCGCGTGGCGCCCGGCAGCGGATGAGTTCCTTAAGCTCCTCAAAGAGTCCGATGCGCCGCTCCTCTTCCTCTTGGACGAGTTCCCCGCCTTCCTGAATCTTGTTGTGAAGAAAACTTCGCGCGACGAGGTCGAAGCCGCGTTGAACTGGTTTCGCTCGGCGCGTCACGAACTCAGTGACTCCTCCGCTCGTTTCCTTGTCACCGGCTCCATCGGCCTGAAGTCCGTCGTCCGCCGCCTCGGACTTTCCCCCACAATCAATGATTTCGATGTCCGCGAAATCCCTCCGCTCAAGGACGCCGAAGCCCTTGATCTCCTCCAGCGCCTTGCTGCCGACAACAATGTTCCCCTGGATGAGCCCGGTTGCCGCCATATCCTCCATCTCCTCGGCGCCAACTGGCCTATCCTCCTCCAACTCTTCGTCTCTGAAATCCAAGACGAAGCGGTCACCAAACCGCCCACGCAAAGCGCACTCGATCTGCTTTATCGTCAACGCCTCGTCGTCGGCAGCCGCAACGAGTATTGCGACAACATGTTCGCCCGTCTCAAAGACATCTTTAACGAAAGCGAATGCCGTCTGGCCCGCGAAATCCTCCGCACCGTCTGCCGGGCCTCGCGTTCCTTCTCCCGTGACGACTTCGAAGCCTTGCACGTCCGCCTCATTCCCCAAGACGCCCATCGCTCGCTCCTAACCGACGAACTGGACTACGTGCTCGACACCCTTAAGCACGACGGCTACCTGCTACAGGCGACCAGCGGCGAGCAACGCACCGGCTTCGCCTCGCACATCCTGCGCGATTACTGGCGCCGCAAAACCTCCTGACAACGCCTATGGCATCTCCACAGCCATCGTTCCAGCCGCTCGCCCTTTACAACCCGGCGCTGCTCCCGCCGCGCCTTCTCCTCGCCGAGTTCACCGCCCGCCGGCCGCTGCTCAACTCCTTGATTGATATCGTCCGGCACAATGCCCCCGCCAAGCCTCTCCAGCACGCGCTGCTGGTCGGCTCGCGCGGCATGGGCAAGACCACCACCCTCTGGGCCGTCGCCTACACCGTCCAGGCCGACCCCAAACTGTCCCGGCAATGGCTCCCCGTCGTTTTCGACGAGGAAAGCCGCCGCGTCGGCGACCTCGCCGATTTCTGGCTCGAAGCCCTCCGCCAATGGGAACACGCCGCCAACGATCCCGACGACCGCGCCCAGCAACTGCTCGACAAAGCCGGCCCCGACATCGAAGACGCCGCCCGCAATGCCTTCCTCGAAAAGGTGGACCGCAGTGGCCGCCGCGCCCTCCTGCTCATCGACAACCTCAACGATCTGCTTGCTTCCATCCACGACCCGGAGCCGCTCCACCGCCTGCGCGCCTTCCTCATGGACGATTCTCGCGTCATGGTTCTCGGCACCGCCACGCGCTACTTCGATCAAATCACCGACCTCGACCAGCCGTTCTACGATTTCTTCCGCGTCTTCGATCTTCGCCCACTCACGCTGGAGGAGATGAAGACCTCCCTGCTCGCTCTCGCCGAAGCCCGCGGCGACAAATCCATTCCCAACACGTTGGCCGAACGCGCCGGCACCATCCAGGGCCTTTACATACTTACCGGCGGCAACCCCCGCCTGATAAAGACCTTCTACCGCCTCCTTACCGAAGGCCTGCGCGGCGACATCCGCACCGACCTCGAACGCCTCCTCGACGAGTTCACCCCCTATTTCAAAGCCGTCGTGGACGCCCTGCCCGTCCAGCAACAGCGCATCTTCGATGCCGTTGCCCTGGCCTGGGACCCAGTCGAAGTCGGTTCTGTCTCTCGCATCACCCGTCTGCCCAGCAATCAGGTCAGCGCCCAGCTCCGCGCACTGGGTAAAGCCGGCCTCATCTCCGAAGCCGCCAGCCACCCAAAACGCAAGACCTACTTGCTCGCCGACCGCTTCTCCAACATCCACTACCTCATGCGCCACGGTCGCGCCGCCCAAAACCGGTTCGATTGGTTCGTGGCCCTGGTGCGTTTGGTCTTTCCGGATACACAAGCCGAAACGCTGGCCAGGCTGGCTCGCCAATCAGCAGAGTGCGGAGCGGAGGGCCGGCGTGATGCAAGGGACTTGCTTCACAGTGCGTTAGCCCGTGCGGAATCCGCCGAGTCCCGCCGGCAACTCCTGCACGCGACGTTCCGGGAGAGTTGGAACACCGAAACCCTGTCCTCGCTTTCCAACTGGCTGGATTTGACGGAAGCCAAACAGTACATGCCTGAGGCTGAGGTCGTCGCATTTTTCAGCCAAATGCCACGGGACCTGCGGAAGAAGCTGGGCTATAAGCCTGCCGACGCGAACTGGTGGTACTATCTTGCGGACGCACTCCAGGAGAAGGAGGTGTGGACTCTTGCTGAAGCGGCCTACCGGAAGGCAATCGAACTCGAGCCCAATTTGGCTCCAGCGTGGGCGAGTCTCGCTTACCTCTCGTCCTCCAAATTGGCGCGACCGACTGAAGCCGAGGAACTCTCACGTAAGGCAATCGAGATCGACCCCAAGGATCCTTATTACCCCACAATCCTCGGCAATGTTCTTGAGCAGCTAGGGCGATATAACGAGGCCGAAGCGGCATACAGGGGAGCCATCGAGGTGGGCCCGAACTATGCCTGCGCATGGGGCTGGTTGGGTGCCTTGCTCACAGATCACACGAGCCGAAGCTTGGAAGCGGAACAAGCCCTTCGGCGGGCTATCCAACTCGACGCAGAAGATCACTTTTCCTACGCACACTTGGCAGAATTACTCGCCAAAGATCCGGCCAGAGTCTCTGAGGGAAGGTCTTGCATTGTGAAAGCCCTTCAACTGAAGCCGGGCTCGGAATGGTATCAAATGCTGTTCAACGAGTTATGTGCCCATGCATCCCCTGATTGGCAAATCGTGTTGCCCAGTCTAGCGGCTTGGTGCGTGGCAAATCCCAAGAACGCCGAGACCTTCGATTTCACAGTGGACGGCTTCCTTCACTACGCGCGGCTCACCAAACCCGCCGATGCCCTGGCCCTCCTGCAAACCTTGCCGGACGCCAGCCCCTTCGAAACTTTGATGGACGTCTTTCGCGCTCACGCTGATCGGGAGCACCTCAACCGGCTCGCCCCTGAGCGTCAAGCCGTCGTAATCGAGCTCCTTGATCGGTTGTCCACACCTAACCGGCAATGACCGCGCAAGAGAGGGGGAGCAGGCGCACAGGCAACCGTTGGACCAGGCCGTGAGTTCTCTCAAAGCTTCGAACTGTGCCATTTTGTCTCATACCAGAGGCCAAAACGCAGCCCCGCCCCAAATGCCAGGCGCTATTCCCGCCTTGGGAGCCTCAGTTGCAGACGCCAAACCGGTTGTAGCAGTCAGGGAGACTCCTGGGAGACACACCGGACACTCGCCGGAGCCTCCCCGTAGCACCTCTTATCGGGGATAAGAGGTGCTACGGGGAGGCTCCGGCGAGGCTCTGGCGAGGCTCCGATGGGGCTACGGATCAGGAGCGGTATGTCTATAGAAACTTCTTTGTGGCCCATGCGAATTGGCTTTGACTCATCTCACCACTGGGGTATGCTCTGCGCCCCTAATTCAGAAAGCATGATTTTATGGCGAAGCTGACTGTCAGAGATTTGAACGTCCGCGGCAAACGCGTGTTCATGCGCGTGGATTACAACGTGCCGATGGAAGAGAAGGAAGGCAAGATGGTCATCACCGACGCGACCCGCATCGTGGAGACGCTGCCAACGCTGCGGCTGCTGATCGAGCAGGGCGCGAAGCTGATCCTGACGGCGCACCTGGGCCGGCCGAAAGGAAAGCGCGAACCCTCCATGTCGTTGCGCCCGGTGGCGGAGAAACTGGCAGATTTGCTCGGCTGCCCGGTCGCGTTCGCCGACGACTGCATTGGCCCGAAGGTCGAACAGACGGTCGGCGTGATGAAGCCCGGGGACGTGCTGCTGTTGGAGAACGTCCGTTATTACAACGAGGAAGAGGCCAACGACCCGGCGTTTGCCGAGAAGCTGGCCAAGGTCGCCGACGTCTATGTCAACGACGCGTTCGGCGCGGCCCATCGCGCGCATGCCTCGACGGAAGGCGTGGCCCGCGTGGTGGCCAAACGCGGCGGCCAGTGCGCGGCGGGCTTGCTGATGGAGCGCGAGCTCAAGTTCCTGGGCGACGAGCTGGATAAACCGGCCCGCCCATTTGTCGTCATTCTCGGCGGTGCGAAGGTTTCTGATA
>Ga0224558_1002544_pt1 | contig 16474 bp, 21 predicted proteins | sample 714S32024metaG_FD_180682 | JGI IMG/M metagenome (GOLD analysis project Ga0224558, IMG submission 180682) | Peat soil microbial communities from Stordalen Mire, Sweden - 717 S3 20-24 | ecosystem: Environmental > Terrestrial > Soil > Wetlands > Peat | place: Sweden: Norrbotten County, Stordalen... | reverse complement strand
GTGGTGCAGGCAATTCAAGGCGGCACCATCCTGCAAGCCATGCTGGCGGCCGGCATCGAGGCGCCGCACAAGTGCAACGGTGAAGCGAAATGCGGTAGCTGCCACATCTTCGTCACCGAGGGGCGCAAGGGCTTGTCCAAAGTGCAGCGTCTTGAAAATGAAAAGCTCGACAGCATCGTCGGCGTCAGCGCCAAGTCGCGCTTGGCGTGTCAGACCGTAGTCGGTACCGAGGATTTTGCGATCGAACTACTGAGCTTCGTATGAGCAGCGTAGACGTGATCGTGCACGTGCGTTTCAGCCCGGATGGCGGCGTAACGGCGATCAGCGAACGACCGATTTCGACGCCGCCGCAGCACTGGTTCAATTATTTGTCGGCGAAGGTTGGAGAGTCCTATCAGCCGCTGTCCGGTGGCCGGGGCATCTTCCGGATCGCACGCAGCGACGTCGATAGATTTAAAACGTCATTGTCGAGCGCCGAGTAGTCCATGGACAGTCAGCTACTCAACGTGATTCATACCGGCCTGGTAAACGGCCGCCTGGTTCCCTATCTTGGCCCGGGTGTGCTGAGTTTGCCGGATAATCCGTCTCCGCTACCGGCCACGGCGAGTGTTCTGGTGGGCAAGCTGACGGCCAAAGCGAGCGTGCCGCACAAGATCCGCAATAATTTGACCGCGGCCGCCCAGTTCATCGAAAACTTCAAGCATCGCAAGACGGTCGCGGCCGCAATGAGTGAGGCCTTCGCGCCCAGCATGGCGCCAACGACTTTGCATCGCTACTTGGCGGGCTTGCCGAACTTGCCGCTCTGGGTCCATGCCTGGTACGACAATTTGCCGCAGCAAGCTCTGGCGGAGCAAGGCAAAGCTTGGGGTATGGTGCAGGGCGTAAGTCAGGCGGAACACTTCGGCACGTGGGTGCACTTCTTCAACGCCGACGGTTCGCGGCGTGAGGACCTGAGCGCGGCCAGCAGCGAATCTGCGTGGCCCACCTTGTTGTATCAGCCGATCGGATCCGTGTCGCCCGCCGCGAATTACCTGGTCTCCGATTCCGACTATGTCGAAGTGCTCACCGAGATCGACATACAAACTCCGATTCCTCAAGCCATCCAGAAACTCCGCAGCGGCCGAGGCTTTGTGTTCATGGGCTGCCGATTTTCGACGCAACTCGAACGCATATTCGCGCGGCAGATCATCAAACGTTCCTCCGAAAAGCACTGGGCGGTGTTGCCGGAGGAGCCGACGCGTAATGAACGACGCTTCCTGGATCTATACGGCATCCAGCGTATCGACGCTCCGCTCAGAGAGTGGGTGACAGCGTTGATCGCGCTCGATCACGGTGCGGCCACGCAGCGGATGGCCGCAAATTAGATCTCGCCACTTTTGATCGACTGCTAGAGGACTGACATGACTTCAATCGAACAGACCGGATTCAAGCGGCTAGAAAGCGAAGGCCGCCTTCTCAACGCGCTGCTGAAGGCGCCTACGAAGGCACCCCGCCGCTTTGGTTTTCGCGGTGACTTGGCGTTGAAATTTGCCGATAAATTGGCGGACGAAGCGCGTCCACCCGAACTGGCGGTGCAGCAGGTGTTGGCTTCAGGACGTACCGGGGAATCGACGCTCCAGTTCTTCGCAGCCTATCTGTTGTCGTTCGAATATTTGAAGTTGGTCGCCGATGTAATGGGCGACACCTTGAGTCCGGACGGCAAATACTTTGTCTACTGCAACAACATCGATCTGAGTTCGAAATATCGAGTGAATATCGGCGGCGTCAATTTCTTTGTACTGCCGATCGATGAAGCCACCGTGTACAACGAAATTCTCGAGCTGCTGTACATCGAACGCAATGATCTGAAGAAGCTGGATACCGCCGGGAAGCTCGATGCGATTACCGACAAAGCCCTGGATTTCTCAGCCAACTTTGAAGAGATCACGTATCAGGAAGGGGTGCGACGCATGGGACCGGTACGTAATCCGAATGAGAATCGCCCGGTCTGACGCCTTATCCGCGATGCATTTGAACCTATTCATCGGCGCGCTTCATCAACATGCCGTTGATCGCCAGGCGCGAGCGCTCCGCGACGCCGATCGAACTGTTGTCATAGGCGTCGCGCGCCGCGTTCAGCGCCAATTGCGCCTTCTCGGCTTCATCGACGGTTAGTGCCAGTCGGCCTGCCATGTGTGTGGCGTCGGGAGCGACGTCTAAAATCGCGCGCCAGTTGGGATGCTGGACGACTACCACCAGTCGATCGGCCTCGTGCTTGCCGTCCAGGCAGATGGATTTTCCGATGACCTCGACCTTGCGGCCATCTGCGGTGGCTTTGATGAAGGTGCGCATGAATATGTCCCGTGGGTTGATGAAGTCTCTCAAAGGCATCGTTCTTGCTTACTAAGACTATCTGCAACCCGGCGACCGACCGGATTGCTGGTTTGTCGCACATAAGACAAAAGGAGTACGTATGCCGATCTACGATTACACATGCAAGAAATGCGGCCAAACCTTCGAGTTACTGGTGATGTCATCCACAATTCCAGCATGTCCGCGCTGCGGTGGTCGCGAATTGCAGAAACTGATCTCCGCGCCGACCGCCCCCGGCAAAAGTGCTGGAATCATGGCTGCGGGACGCGTCCGCGCCGCAAAGGAAGGACACACCATAAACTACAAGCACTCGAACGGGAAGATCGTGGATTGAGTAGGAATCAAGTTCGCCAGCGCCGAGATTTTTTGGGGGGAGATTCAAGGTGCTGGCTTCGGCGTATCTTCATCCGCGACCAACTCGATGCCGTGAATGCAGACTTCACCATCGATAACCGCGAGAGATACCGGCTTCAAGGCTCGGCCCCTGCACGGCCCATCCACACAGCGGCCGGTACCGATTTCGAACAACGAGCCGTGTTTGCCGCACATCAGACGCAAGCCGCTGGGGTCAAAAAACTGATTGCGTTCCCAGTCCAGATTGACGCCGTTATGCGGGCACTCGTTGATGTAGCCAAGTACATGGGTGCCCCAGCGCACGACAAAGATGGAAAAGGCCGTTGCGCGGCCATTGTCCGCGTGCCGCAACAGTTGAAAGGCTTTCGCCCGGCGGTTGGGAATGTCGTTCAAGTTACAGACAGCGTAGTGGATGGCCGCATCATGGATGGCGGTTTCGAGCAATTCACCGCGCGAGGTCATCGTTACGCATCCAGTGGGCGGTCTTCGACAACATTTGCAACAAGAATTCGCATAGGCGATTGGGGCCCACGACTTCTCTCATCGCACCGGTCATGCATAGCATCCAAGCGTCGCGCTCCAACGCGCCAATCCGAAACGGCAGGTGACGCATGCGCAACCGCGGATGGCCGCGTGCCTGCGAATATAAGGGCGGACCGCCCAACCATTCGGCAAGATATTCTTTGAGTACAGCCTTGCTGCGGTTCAGATCAGGTGGGTGAAGAGCGCGGACGGACGCGGCTTCCGGCAAAGTTTCCATCCGAAGATAAAAGGTGTCCACGATCCGGTCGACCGCCGCTTGACCGCCGACGAGTTCGAAATGTGACTTTGCAAGCTGATCATTGGTGATCATGCAGTACACGAAGCAATGTCCGTGCCAACGAGCATGGCGTCCGACACGGCCGCAGGTTCAATGGCTTCGTGCGCTTCTGCGCGCAAAACCCGCCGCCGATCACCCGTCCGATGTTTCCTTCACGACAGACAGACGAAGTATTGTCGAGTCTGTGACATCGTGAGGACCGCGTATCGACTACCGGGTTCGTTATGCCACCAGCACCGGGATAGCGAGCGATGTGCGGCGTCCCAGCAAGATGTCTACCTTGCGGCGTACCGACCCGATGGTCAGGGGCTTGGCGAGCAACGAGTGAACGCCATGTTTAAGGCAGTTCTGCGCCGTCGGATCGGTTGATGAGTCCGCGACGACGGCAATCTTGACTCCGGGAATGCGTTCACGAATTGCATTGATCACGCCGACACCCTGTTCCTGCACGATGGGCATTCCGAGCAGGATCACATCCGGTTTCCAGTCCACAGCCTTCTCGTAAGCTTGCGCGACGCTGGCGATCTCGTGGGTCTCATTCTCGTCGTGCAACATGAACTGCAACACGGCGCGCGTGATTTCATCGCTGTCGATGACGAACACGCGCTTGTTCTCCACCGCTTTGGAACTCTCGACACCGATTTGCATACGTGCCTCGCAGGTTTATTGGCGCAAGCGGTCTAAGCAATTTCCGTTCCCGTCGAAGCCGGCTTGCATTGGAATCATCGTCTTAGGTCCCGACGCCGAGACCGGCCGTCAAATCGATTGCTCGACGGCGGCCCTCAGATGACGAATGCCCCGCACAGTGCGACCCGAGTTGTCCACTTTCATACAGCCGCCGCTGCGATGTCGGACAGTCGAGCGGCCGATGTCGGGTTCGGAACAAGGCTAGCAGCCATGCCGCCGGAGCGCATTTACCCATGAAATACAGCGCCTTGCAGCGAAACGACCAACCTGGCACGCACCTTGCTTAATTCCCAGTCGAGCGGCGAGTGGTTAGTGGATGTGACGCCAATCCGAAGAAGATCAAAGGCTAGCGTTTACCAACCTGCGGCGGAATTAGGTCGACGGTACAGAGCGCGTGTCGGTCGCGCGACTTGATGATCGTTTCATAACATTTCGAGTAGGAAGGAGTCTTCAAAATGGCATCTCTGCGTCAAATCGCCTTTTATGGAAAAGGTGGCATCGGTAAATCCACCACGTCCCAAAACACGCTCGCGGCACTCGCCGATCTCGGTCAGAAAATTCTGATCGTCGGTTGCGATCCCAAGGCGGATTCCACGCGCCTGATCCTGCACGCCAAAGCTCAGGACACCATCCTGAGTCTCGCTGCGGCCGCCGGTAGTGTGGAGGATCTGGAGCTCGATGACGTCATGAAAGTGGGCTACAAGAACATCCGCTGCGTCGAGTCGGGTGGTCCAGAGCCCGGAGTGGGATGCGCCGGCCGCGGGGTCATCACGTCCATCAACTTCCTGGAAGAAAACGGCGCGTATGAAGGCGTCGACTATGTTTCTTACGACGTGTTGGGCGATGTGGTCTGTGGCGGTTTCGCCATGCCCATTCGCGAAAACAAGGCGCAGGAAATCTATATCGTCATGTCCGGCGAAATGATGGCTATGTATGCGGCCAACAATATTTCCAAGGGCATCTTGAAGTACGCTAATTCCGGCGGCGTGCGCTTGGGCGCATTGGTGTGCAATGAGCGCCAGACCGACAAGGAACTGGAATTGGCCGAGGCGCTGGCGGCCAAGCTCGGGACCAAACTGATCCACTTCGTCCCGCGCGCCAACATCGTGCAGCATGCGGAATTGCGCCGCATGACGGTCATCGAATTCGCGGGCGAGTCGAAGCAGGCGGACGAGTACCGGCAATTGGCGAAGAAGATTCATGAGAACAAGGGTCAGGGCATCATCCCGACGCCCATCACCATGGACGAACTGGAGGACATGTTGATGGAGCACGGCATCATGAAGCAGATCGACGAATCCGAAGTCGGCAAGAAGGCGGCCGAATTGGCCCTGTCGGTAGCTTAGAGAAAGTCCGGTCCCCAACCCCTCTCCCCTATGCAGAGGGGAGAGGGAACTTTAGACAAGAGGTAGCACCATGAGCCTGAGTACAGCGGCAGAGCTGGAAGATACCAAAGCGCGCAACAAGCAACTCATCAATGAGGTGTTGGAAGCGTATCCAGAAAAATATGCGAAGCGGCGCGCCAAGCATCTCGGTACCTTCGAGGAAGGCAAGCCGGATTGCGGGGTGAAGTCCAACATCAAGTCCGTGCCGGGCGTGATGACGATTCGAGGCTGCGCCTATGCCGGCTCCAAGGGCGTCGTGTGGGGCCCGATCAAGGACATGATCCACATCAGCCACGGGCCCGTCGGTTGCGGCCAATATTCGTGGGCCGCGCGGCGCAACTATTATATCGGTATCACGGGTGTGGATACATTCGTCACCATGCAATTCACGTCCGATTTCCAGGAAAACGACATCGTCTTCGGCGGCGACAAGAAGCTGTCCAAGATCATGGATGAGATCCAGGTGCTGTTCCCTCTGAACAAGGGCATCACCGTGCAATCCGAATGTCCGATCGGTTTGATCGGTGACGACATCGAGGCGGTATCGAAAGCGAAATCGAAACAATACGACGGTAAATTGATCGTGCCGGTACGTTGCGAGGGCTTCCGCGGCGTATCGCAATCGTTGGGTCATCACATCGCCAACGACACGATCCGCGACTGGGTCTTCGATAAGCAAGACGGCAAGACCTCCGGTTTTGTCGGTACGCCATACGATGTCGCCATCATAGGGGACTACAACATCGGCGGCGATGCCTGGTCCTCACGCATTCTCCTGGAGGAAATGGGTCTGCGGGTGATCGCGCAATGGTCCGGGGACGGCAGCATCGCGGAACTGGAGGCGACCCCGAAGGCAAAGCTGAACGTGCTGCATTGCTACCGCTCGATGAATTACATTTCGCGCCACATGGAAGAGAAGTATGGGATTCCCTGGGTCGAATACAATTTCTTTGGCCCGACCAAGATCGAGGAATCGCTGCGGCGGATCGCCAGCCACTTCGACGATCCGATCAAGGAAGGCGCGGAGCGGGTGATCGCCAAGTACAAGGCACTGACGCAAGCCGTCGTCGACAAGTACAAGCCGCGCCTCGCCGGCAAGAAAGTCATGTTGTTCGTCGGCGGTCTGCGTCCCCGTCACGTGATCGGCGCGTACGAGGATCTGGGCATGGAAGTCGTCGGCACCGGATACGAGTTCGGTCACAACGATGACTATCAACGCACGACGCACTACGTCAAAGACGGCACGCTGATCTACGACGACGTGACGGGCTACGAGTTCGAAAAATTCGTCGAGAAGGTGCAGCCCGATCTGGTCGGCTCCGGCATCAAGGAAAAGTACGTATTCCAAAAGATGGGCGTGCCGTTCCGCCAGATGCACTCCTGGGACTACTCGGGGCCGTACCACGGCTATGACGGTTTCGCGATCTTCGCTCGTGATATGGATATGGCGATCAACTCCCCGGTGTGGGCATTGACCAAGACCCCATGGAAGACCGCCGGGAAGACGGAAGCGGCGCAGGCCGAATAGCGTGTAGAGCGAATTCGCTCAAAAGCGAACCCGCCATTTTTCAAGACTGGAGGAAATTGCCATGACTCAGAGCGCCACTCATGTACTCGATCACTTCGACTTGTTCCGTCAACCGGAATACAAAGAGATGCTCGAGAACAAGAGGAAAAACTTCGAAAATCCGGTAGCCACCAAGGAGCTTGAGCGGGTACGCGAGTGGACCAAGACCAATGAATATCGCGAACAGAATTTCGCGCGGACAGCATTGACGGTCAACCCCGCGAAGGCGTGCCAACCGTTGGGGGCGGTCTTTGCCGCAGTGGGTTTCGAAAGCACATTGCCCTTCGTACACGGTTCGCAAGGGTGCGTCGCATATTATCGGAGCCACTTCTCGCGTCATTTCAAGGAACCCAGTTCCTGCGTGTCGTCGTCGATGACGGAAGACGCCGCAGTGTTCGGTGGCTTGAACAATATGATCGACGGGTTGGCGAATGCGCACAGCTTATACAAGCCGAAAATGATTTCCGTGTCGACCACGTGCATGGCGGAAGTGATCGGCGACGATTTGAACGCTTTCATCAAGACCGCCAAGGAAAAGGGCTCGGTACCGGCCGATTTCGATGTGCCGTTTGCGCACACCCCGGCCTTCGTCGGTAGTCACATCACCGGCTACGACAATGTCATGAAGGGTATCTTCGAACATTTCTGGGACGGCAAGGCCAACACTGCGCCGAAGCTCGAGCGTGTGCCCAGCGAGAAGATCAACTTTATCGGGGGCTTTGACGGCTATACCGTCGGCAACTTGCGGGAAATCAAGCGAATCTTCAATTTGATGCAGGTCGGGTATACCATTCTGGGCGACAACAGCGATGTCTGGGATACACCGACCGACGGCACGTTCCGCATGTATGACGGCGGCACGACCTTGGAAGATGCCGCCAACGCAGTGCATGCCAAGGCCACGATTTCCATGCAACAATATTGCACGGAAAAGACGCTGGCGTTTATCGGTACGCACGGTCAGGAAGTGCTGGCGCTCAATCATCCGGTGGGGGTCGCGGCAACCGACAAATTCCTGATGGAAGTGTCGCGTATCACGGGCAAAGAGATTCCGGAAGAACTGGCTAAAGAGCGTGGACGCGTGGTCGACGCGATAGCGGATTCCAGCGCGCATATTCATGGCAAAAAGTTCGCGCTTTATGGCGATCCCGATTTGTGCCTGGGCCTCGCGGGCTTCCTGCTCGAACTTGGCGCGGAGCCCACCCATGTGCTTGCGACCAATGGCAACAAGGAATGGATTGAGAGGGTGCAGGCCCTGTTCGACAGCTCGCCGTTCGGCAAGAACTGCCACGTATACGCAGGCAAGGACCTATGGCACATGCGCTCGCTGTTGTTCACCGAGCCAGTGGATTTCCTGATCGGCAACACCTACGGCAAATTTCTGGAGCGCGATACCGGCACGCCGCTCATCCGCATCGGCTTCCCGATTTTCGATCGGCACCACCACCACCGTTACCCGGTGTGGGGCTATCAGGGCGCGATGAACGTGTTGGTGTGGATACTGGACAAGATCTTCGATGAGATCGACAAGAACACCATTGTGCCGGGCAAGACCGACTTCAGCTTCGATATCATTCGTTGACCTCTATGAGTTCCCTATCGACCAAGCTGCAAGAGGTGTTCGAAGAGCCGGCGTGCGGCAAGAACCAGGGGAAATCCGAGAAGGAACGCAAGAAAGGCTGCACCAAGCAGCTTTCGCCCGGGGCCGCGGCGGGCGGCTGTGCGTTTGACGGCGCCAAGATCGCTTTGCAGCCGATCACAGACGTCGCGCACCTGGTACATGGCCCGATCGCGTGTGAAGGCAACTCATGGGACAACCGGCATGCTTTATCGTCCGGTGCCGAGACTTATCGAATGGGTTTTACCACCGACATCAATGAACTCGACGTCGTGTACGGCGCTGAGAAGCGCCTATACAAAGCGATCAAGGAGATCATCGAAAAATACGATCCGCCGGCGGTGTTCGTCTACCAGACCTGCGTTACCGCTCTGATCGGCGATGATATCGAGGTCGTGTGCAAGGCCGCCAGTAAGAAATTTAACAAGCCGGTAATCCCAGTGAATTCTCCGGGCTTCGCCGGCGTCAAGAACCTCGGCAACAAGCTCGGCGGCGAAGCGCTTCTGGATCACGTCATCGGCACTCAGGAGCCCGATTACACCACCCCGTACGACATCAATATCATCGGCGAGTACAATTTATCGGGTGAGTTGTGGCAAGTAAAGCCGTTGCTGGATGCGATGGGCGTCCGCGTGCTCGCGTGTATCAGCGGCGATGCCAAGTACAAAGAGGTGGCGTACTCGCATCGCGCGAAAGCGTCGATGATGGTTTGTTCGAAAGCCATGATCAACATCGCGCGGAAGATGGAAGAGCGCTATCAGATCCCGTTCTTTGAAGGCTCGTTCTATGGCATCGGCGATATGTCGGATAGCTTGCGCGAGATTGCGCGCTTGCTGGTGGAGCGCGGCGCACCCAATGACATCATCGAACGCACCGAGAACTTGATCGCGAGCGAAGAGGCGCGCGCATGGGCACGCATTGCACCCTACAAGGAACGTTTGCGGGGGAAGAAAGTTCTGCTCATCACCGGCGGCGTGAAATCCTGGTCGGTGGTGGCGGCGCTGCAAGAAGCAGGTATGGAAATCGTCGGCACCAGCGTCAAGAAATCCACCAAGGAAGACAAGGATCGCATCAAAGAGATCATGGGTGATGAAGCGCACATGATCGATGACATGACACCTCGAGAAATGTACAAAATGCTGAAGGAGGCACGCGCCGATATCATGCTGTCGGGCGGACGCTCGCAGTTCGTCGCGTTGAAGGCCAAGATGCCGTGGCTCGATATCAATCAAGAACGGCATCACGCCTATGCGGGATATGAAGGCATGGTCAAGCTGGTCGAAGAAATCGACAAGACCCTTTACAACCCGGTGTGGGAGCTGGTGCGCGCCAAGGCGCCGTGGGAATCGCCAGACGCGGCGACTGTCTAGCGAGCCGCTATATGGCTATCGTCAAACCTCCCTTCAAAGCCGCAACCGTCAATCCGCTTAAAATGAGCCAGCCGCTGGGCGCCAGTTATGCGTTCATGGGCATGAATCGCTGCATGCCCGTGATGCACGGTTCGCAGGGCTGCACTTCATTCGGCGTGGTGTTGCTGGTGCGTCACTTTCGCGAAGCGATCCCGCTGCAAACGACGGCGATGAACGAAGCGACCACCATCATGGGCGGCTACGACAATGTCGAGAAGGCCATTCTGAACATACGGGCGCGCGCCAAGCCGGAACTCATCGCCATTTGTTCCACCGGCCTCACCGAGACCAAGGGCGATGATGTCGACGCCTATCTGACGCTGATACGCCAGTCTCATCCCGAAGTGAACGACACCGCGCTCGTTTATGTCTCGACACCCGATTACATCGGGGCATTTCAGGACGGCTGGGCAAAAGCCGTGACTGCGTTGCTCGACGCCTTGGTGGAACCCGCAAACGAGCCCGAGCCCGGACAAGTCAACGTATTGCCGGGTTGTCATTTCACGCCGGGCGACATTGACGAAGTCCGAGAGATCATCGAGGCGTTCGGCCTCAGGCCGATTTTCTTGCCGGATGTCTCGGGCTCGATGGACGGCCATATGTCCGATGAGTTCAGTCCGACCACGATGGGCGGCACGACGCTCGTGGAGGCACGCTCCATGGGGGCTTCCGTTTGGACGCTTGCGTTGGGCGAACAGATGCGCTCTTGTGCGCAAGCGTTGGAAATTAGCACAGGCGTGCCCTTCACGGTATTTCAGCGGCTCACAGGTTTGGGTGCGAACGATCAATTCCTGTCGGAGCTTGCCCGCATCTCAGGGGTAGCGGTGCCGGCCAAGTACCGACGTCAACGCAGCCAATTGCAGGACGCGATGCTGGACGCCCATTTCTTCATCGGCGGCAAACGCATCGTGATCGGTGCCGAACCGGATCTACTATGGGCGTTGGCGTGTAGTCTTGCCGAATTGGGCGCCAAAATAGCTTCTGCGGTCACCACCACACACTCGCCCTTACTCGATCTCATACCCACCGACGAAGTGCTCATCGGCGATCTCGAAGATCTGGAAAAGCGCGCTGCGGGTTGCGACTTGATGATCACCCATTCTCACGGGCGGCAGGTCGCGGAACGACTGCATATGCCGTTTCACCGGGCGGGTCTGCCGATGTTCGATCGTTTGGGTGCGGGGCAGCATATGACGGTGGGCTATCGCGGCACGCGCGATTTCATATTCGAGATCGGGAATATCTTCCTCGGGCATCCCCATGAAGCGACGCCCGATAGTTGGCGCTTGCCGGAGACCTGTCATGAAGATGACGCGGCGGTTGCGGCTCATTGATACACAGCGAGGAGTAACAGGTATATGAAAATCGCATTCGCCACACAGGATCTGAAGCGCGTGGACGCTCACTTTGGCTGGGCAAAGCATCTTGCGATTTATGAAGTGTCCCCGGAGGGCCATCGCTTTCTCGAAGCGATTCAGTTCGATGGCGATCTACAGGAGGACGGCAACGAGGACAAGCTTACGCCAAAGCTGAACGCCATTCACGACTGCGCGATTTTGTATATTGCCGCAATCGGCGGCTCGGGCGCCGCGCGCGTGGTGGCGAAGAACATTCACCCTGTGAAGGTTGCGCAGCCGGAGGCCATCGTCGACATTCTCGGGAGATTGCAGACCGTGCTCAAAGGCACGCCGCCACCCTGGCTGCGCAAGGCAATCTTGAAAGGTCAAGAGCGCGTCACAAACTTTGACGATGAGGGGATAACTCATGGTTGAGGCAGCAGAGGCACTGAAAGTCGAACCGATCGCCTCACCGTTCGTCAAGGAACTCATCAAGCAATGGCGTGCACAGGATGCCCATGGGGCCTGGGACCGCAAGAGCGACTTGCAATTACTCGAGCCCTACATTCTGGACAAGGAACGACGAAAACAGATCCCGCTGCTCGGCGATCCGGATCCTGAGACCATCTGGCGGCTGGAATTGTTTTACAACGCCATCGGTCTGTCGATCGAGCGCGCCACCGGCGTCATGGTGACGCCGATGATGAAAATACATCACGAAGGCTTCGGCCGCATGATTCTCGCTGCCGGCCGCCTGATCGTTGTCAACAAGCAATTGCGGGACTTACATCGTTTCGGCTTCAACAGCTTGGACAAGCTTGCCGAAGAAGGTGCGAAATTTGTCGCGATGGGGGTGGAAATGGTCAACAAGTACTCCGAGGTGGCGAGATACGGCTGATTTGACCGGAGGTGGACGATGGAAGATGTTGCTGCGCTGAAAGCGCAGATCAAGAAATTGAATGCGCAAGCGACCAATCTGAAAATGAATTTGCATGATTTGGCGGAGGACCTGCCCATCGGCTGGGAACAAATCCGCGAGGTCGCCGACCAAGCGTTCGAGGCCTACAGAGGATTGATGGAAGCGCGGGCGCGCCTGGCAGCGAGCGAAGGCTGAATCATGAGCGTCGTCACGATCAAGATGCCTGACGGCCGCAGCTGGATCCCGAAATTCGTCAAGGAGATCAATCAGAAAGCCTGCATCGGTTGCGGCCGTTGCTTCAAGGTCTGCGGACGTGATGTGCTGCAGCTAGCGGGTGTCAGCGAGGAGGGCGAGCTTGTTCCCTTGGCGGCGGATGTCGATGATGACGGCGATGATGAATACGAAAAGAAAGTCATGACGATCGCTAACCAAATGAATTGCGTTGGCTGCGAAGCATGCATGAAGATTTGTCCTAAAAAATGCTACACGCATGCGCCAATGATGGAGGGCGGGTGACGGCGGCCGGCGGGTTGGATTATCAGAGGCTAATGGCCGCAGCGCGCGATGCGAACGACATCGCCACACTGGCATTCGGCGGCGTATTGTCACGTTTTCGGATTCTCGGGCTCGACTCGCCTGCATTGACGCGCCTCTTGGGCCGGTACTTTCCGGGCTCACCCTTGGCGGCGGGGGATGGTCAAAGCGTGGCCGCAACGGGTGAGGTCTGTACCGCGCTTGCTGCGGAAGAATTCGATGATCTGCTTAATCTCCTGCGCGAGCACCGCCGAGATGATTCGGAGGAGACCGCGTGGTTGGCGCACGCCCTCGTCAGCGCCTGCGCGGGCGAGAATCATCTATGGGAAGATATGGGGCTGCCCAACCGAGAAACCCTTTCCCAGTTGATCAAATACTATTTTCCGGTCTTGTATTTCAAGAACACCGGCAATCTGAGATGGAAGAAGTTCTTCTACCAACAATTGTGCGAGCGTGCCGAAGTGCGGCTATGCAAAGCGCCGAGCTGCGGCGTTTGCAGCGATTACGTGCAGTGTTTCGGGCCGGAGTAAGCTCAAACACCGGCCGCGAGCAAGACGTGCGATGCCTTGATCAGGGCGGTGCACGGGCTGCCGTTGGCCAAGCCCAGTTCCTTTAGTCCTTCGGCGGTAACGATGGCCGTGAGCGTGCGCCCACCCGCCAATCGAATTTTCACTTCAGTGTTGACGCTGCCCGGTATGACCGCCGAGACATTGCCGCTCAACCGGTTACGCGCGCTTATTCGGATGTCTGGGTCCGGGGACAGCAATACGAAACTGGATTTTATCAGCGCCACGGCCTCAATTCCGGGCTTGAGCCCCAATTCGTCGACCGCTTCGTTCGTGATGTTGGCAAATATCTCGAGCCCATCGCCGATGTCGAGGATAACATCGGCGTTGACCGCTCCGTTGCGGACAGCCTTGACCTTGCCTCGAAACTGGTTGCGGGCGCTGATGTGCATGGGTGATTACCTTCAAGAGCACATTCAATACTGTCTGAACACTATCACATTGAGCATCAATATCGGTAGATGTCAAGAGCGGTAGATCAGCTCAGCACACGAGACTGCAAAGTCGCGGAGCGCAAATGAACGGTTAACCCGCGCGTTAAGGGCCGGATACCATTGGCAGCGAAATCATGGCGCGCCGTGACCAGGCGCGTTGTTCGTCGTCTCGGTGCTGAGCAAAATCCACCGTTCGAGCTCGGCTACGTGCATGGTTTCTTCTTCGACGAATTCCTTGGCCAGCGCTTTGATCTCCGGATCCTTGGTGGAGTCGAGGATGCTTTGGTAGTAGGCCAGACCGGCTCTCTCCGCCTCCAAAGCGACGTGCAACGCCTGTTCACGCCCTATAAGCGGGTCGGCCGCCCATATGGCTGCGGTTTCCGGACTCTCGATATCCGGCCAATGGAAGTCGCCGGTCTGCAAGTCCGGCAATTCACGAAATCCCGCCCTGGCGCGCGCATCGGTCAAGTGCAGACAGGAGTACTCGGACAGTCGGCGAAACAGCTCCATGACCTCCCGGTTGCCCGCGGTGGCCATGGCATCGGCGAGCTGGCCAAAGCGCAGGGCCGCCTCCTGCTCCAATTTGATGGCGTAGGCGAGAAATTCCTCAACCGTATCCATGATTAGCCGCCCTCCCTCATAGAGACGGTATTGGCGTTTTGGACGGTGCCTGGGCGATGGAGTACTCCTCACGCGCGATCCATTGCTTCAATGCCTCTACATGCTCCGCCTCTTCTTTGACGAATTCTTTCGCCACCTTGCAGATCTCTGCGTCGGAATTGGTGTTGGCTACGGCGTAGTAGAACTCGTAGCCGCGTCGTTCGCCCTGCAGCGCCACCTTGAGCGCGTCCAATCGCGACAGCCGCGCGTCGCCGGCCCATGTCGCGGTGCGCTCCGGCGTAATGTTATCCGGCCAGAGGGTGCGCGCCGGAACGCTCACGGGCACGATGTGGCTGACCATGCGCTGCTTGGCTTCCTGATAATGCATCCGTGAAAAGCCCGCCAGCTTCGTGAACAAATCGCAGACCTCATCATTGCCCTGAGTCTTCATCGCAGCAGCCAGTTGTTCATAATGCACTGCGGCATCCTCTTCAACCTGCAGGGCGAAGTTGAGAAACTCGTCCAACGATCTGATCTGGAGACCACCTTTGTAGATCGACGCCGCTATGGACAGGCTGGGCCCTTTAGCCGGCAGGGTCTCATCGCCTTTGAAGCTGACAAAAATATCCTCGTCACGCACGAAATACTGACAGGCCAAACGATAGCGTGGGGGCATGTCGTTGACCTCGGCGTCCATGATTTCCTGCTTGGTAATTTTCCCGAGCTGACGCAGCATCTCTTTCTCCTTTTCCGTCAGAGCGATGCCTAGACGCTTAGAGTGAGCCATATGGGTCACTTCGACCTGACAGGAACCACACTCCCCATCCTGGCAATCAAACGGAATGGGTATTTTGTATTCCTTCGCGATCGCCAACAAAGTCCCGCGGTGTCCTGCGATCGCGTAGACCGTAATCTCTTTGGGCATTTCCGGCGATGAAAAAGTCACGTTGGCCATAAGTTGCGTAATCCTGTCAGGCCATTGAGGCGCTCATTTGAGGAAGCGAGTATCGGGCAGCGTGCGGTTAGCTTTCATGCAATAGTTATGCCTATTTTAGTTGCCTGATTCCCCGCCTATTTTCGCCGGTGTTCTGGGGTGCACCCGCAATTGTCGGAGTCGCGACGCATGTCGGTGGACGCCTTGTAGGTTTTCGCACATTCGTCAATCGATCACTGGAACAGCTTCGATGCTCCAGAGATGGCAGGCGTTCCCTCCGGAGCGTTTTGCGTGGAACGTCGCATCGTCCGCATGACGCAGCAACGTTTCCGGATCGGTTCCGTCTGGGGGTAGAGGCCGACGGTCGAAATTAGCGCGTCCCGCAGCGCTTACGGCCTGGGTCCCTCGTGTCGAGCCGCGCGCGCGCGGCCTGCACGCAGGATTGAGCGCGTATTACGCATGGCAAGGACAACCAGAAACGTCGGGATGCGCGCCTGCACAGCGAGCCGATCAAACTCCTTCCTATATATCTCGACGACTTCCTCTTTCGGAATCTTCAACTTTTCGGAAAGTGTCGCGATGGCTCTGGCGTGATCGCCCTCAAATTTCGAAACTGACTCGGTCATGTCAAGTTATCGTGGGCAGCACCACCAGGCGCAACCATTTTCACCGCCATTTGCTGCACTGTCTTCACCCGAGACTTGACCTCTGTACGGCACAGTAGCAGGCGTCTGCGACGCCATAAATAAGTAGAAGCCACGAGAGACATTGGAGCGTACCTGGCTCACAGGTGCGCGGCGGCTGGACCATCCCGCTCGCCGGTCAGCGCCATGAATCCGGACATCGCCTGGGCTACGAGATCAAAGGCCGGCAACTCGCTGCGCGAACCCGACTGGCCGAAGTACTATTTTGCAACACTGTGAATCGCCACCATGTCTCGGACCATCGGTCGAGCATC
>Ga0224558_1002543_pt1 | contig 16480 bp, 20 predicted proteins | sample 714S32024metaG_FD_180682 | JGI IMG/M metagenome (GOLD analysis project Ga0224558, IMG submission 180682) | Peat soil microbial communities from Stordalen Mire, Sweden - 717 S3 20-24 | ecosystem: Environmental > Terrestrial > Soil > Wetlands > Peat | place: Sweden: Norrbotten County, Stordalen... | reverse complement strand
GTGTAGGGAGTGTTGCCGTTTTCTGGTATAGTGCCGTCGGTGCTGTAGTAACAGGTGTCCCCGCTGGGGATGCCGGTGATGGTCACGGTCTGGGGGTTGGTGAAGCTGCCGCCGTCCGGGGAGATGACCGGCTCCTGAACAGAACTGGTGGAGACGATGGTAAAGGCAGCCGAGACCTCGCTGCTCCAGCCGAACAAGGTGTCATAGACAGCGGTTTCCACCGTCTCGGACTGAGATATGATGAAGGCTCCAGCGTAGACCGTGTGGGTGCCGCTCGTTTCCGGATCGGAACCGTCGGTGGTGTAGTAGATCGGGTCTCCGACATCAGCATCAAAGATATTCACACTCGTGGGTTCTTTGAAGCTACCCCCATCGGGCATGATGCGTGGCGCGGCCAAGGCGTTGGAAGCCGATGCCAGGCCAGCGTGCACCGACAGCATGAAGGCAAGCATTACCATGACCACAAATGGGGAATACCACTTGAAGCGTTTTCCAATCAGCAAGTTTCTCCCTCCAATCAGTTCTTTAGCTATTCCAGAATAGGGGTTTCACCGTGTCCTGTCTTTACTCACGGTCGAATCTCTGAGCATTTGAGGCCAAAGACCGACTGCCAGAGCAGCCTCCACGCCCCGAGCAAGCAGAACTGTATGACTCCAGCGATGAGGAAAATTAACCGGGGGAAAACAAAGCCGCGCAGAAGGAAGGTGATTGCTACGACAGAGACATTGATGAACAGCACGGTGATGAACACGTTGTACAGTGTCCCCAAGCGCCGCTTCCAGGTGTGGGAGTATATCTCGAAAAACCAGAAGCAGATCAGCACGCAAAAGCTTATGTAGGGGATCAGGGCAATCAACGGAACCAGGTTGGCAGAAGGTATCGCCCGCCCGAACCGTACCAGGAAAGCCAAGAAATATCCGAGGCTTACAAGACCGGCCTCTATTATGAACAAGCAAAACCACAGCAGCCATGGTTTATGCAATGTTGTCTCCTTTACAGCGCGTCGCGCGACCGAAATTCAGTCCACAACGCTAATGTCAGCATTGGACAAGGTAGTCCCTTTCACTTATTTACCAACCAATGAAAATTATAATCGCTGCATGACTATTTAACACCTGTCAAAAATGCTAGTTTTTTGAACGAACCTGTTATTATTGACAGGGAAACAGATGCTCTTAAAGACGATCGGCATCACCGTGATCCGCTGTGATTGTCGGTCTAGCTGTGCATCCAAGCGCTTCCAGGATGCATTGCGGCTCATTAAACCTGTCAGAAATGCTGAAGGAGACAGCAGTATAATATAGAACCTCCCAGGGGATGGCTAACATTCGGCGCTAGCCTCATTCCTTTTTGACTTCGCTAAAACTATTGGCGATCCTAACGGCGTCGGCGATCTCCCCGTCATATTGCAAGGTATATTCGTACCGGCCGTCGGCAGACACCCAACTAATGAACGTATACCGGTGATTGGCATCGCTCATCAGGATCTTCCCGCTCTTGGCCTGCAAACCTTGCAACTCACCGGCTTCCTTAAAGCTACCGGTCAGTTCCCGGGCATCGTCCATAAGACTCGCTGTTGGGCTCTGAACTTCACACTGCCAGGCTCCGCTCTCCCAATAGAAAGAGAGTTGGTCCTGCCACCCCTGATAGCCGCCGATCGCCGATGGCTGTCCGTCCTCTGGCTGCTGCACGACAACAGAGTTCGGGGCGACAACGCCCGGAGCGCCTATCCTGATGCCGCCGAAATTCCCCCACTGGTTGGCCTCGGAATCATTGGGAGGCATGTTCAATTCAGGGCTGTTGACCGGAAGCTGCTCCGGTAGGGTGCTAAGCGTGACGCCGTAGCTGTCCGTCCCGGCGCTGTACTGGATACCGCAGTATGGATTCTGGTTGTTGGACAGAGGAATGGACGGCCAGTACCACGGAATCAGGACCGGTATTTTCACTTTGGCATACAGGGCGCCGGCAATTTGTTGATTAAGCTGTCGTTCCGCCTCCGACGCTACGGTTGCAGCCTGGTTCTGCGTCGCAGGCGACGGAATCGTCATTGCCTGGGTCGTCGTAATCTGCCGGTTTTGAGGGGTCGCAGGTGTAGAGATTGATGCAGCGGGTTTTCCGTGGCCGCCGCAGCCAGCCATAACCACGATGAGCAAATAGCCGACGACGAGTAAAACAATCTTTTTTCCTATGGCAGTCACCTCCCGTAGTTTACGATGTTGCAATGGTTACAGTAGTGATCGCATCCTGGCGCTGCAGCACCGGCTGCAATCGCCCGGCGTGATTGGCTCTAGGGGCAAATTCTGAGCGATCTATTAAATTCTTCAAAATAGTTTTGATGCTCATCTTTTAAACTTGCTCCGCATTGGGAACAAAATTTCTGGTCAAGGCTTTTCAGTTGAGTATGGCAATCTGGACATTCGCTAATTGCTGGGCCGCCGCATAATGGACAAATCTTTTCGTGTCCATCTCTGCTTATAAAATTACAATTCTCTGACTTACAGATAGCACTAGCCATTGTGATTCTCCTTTTCAGGTTTTTTCTTAACCATTCGACAAATGATAAATAATTCCTCTGTTGGAAAATGTCGAATATAGTCTACCATCAGGTAGCTTGACTTTTTATAATGTCACAGATAATATAGTACATATACAGTATTAACATTATGATCATCTTGGTGGTGATTACTATTTGAGGGTTATTATCGCAAATACATCAGGAATGCCTATCTATGAACAAATCAAAGAACAGATCAAAGAAGCTATTCTGAGCGGTGAATTATGCGAGGGAGAGGCGCTTCCGTCCATCAGACAGCTTGCTAAGGATTTGAAAATCAGCGTGATAACCACAACAAGAGCTTACACCGATCTAGAACAGGAGGGTTTTATAGCAACTGTGCAGGGTAAGGGCTGCTATGTTTTGCCTAAAAATAATGAACTAGTGCGTGAGCAGCTTCTGCGTAGGATTGAAGATAGTTTTTTAGATGCCATAAATACCGGTAGGATTGCTAAATTATCGCGCGCAGAATTGAGGAAAATGCTTGAGTTTGTATTGGAGGAAAATCAGTATGAATAACGCTATTGAAATAACAAATCTTCATAAAGACTACAAGGATTTTTCACTAAATAATATCTCCTTTTTATTGCCGACTGGTTATATCATGGGTCTTGTCGGGCAAAATGGCGCGGGTAAAACCACTACAATTCGTTTAATCTTAAATATGGTTACCCGCAGTAATGGTAATGTGAAAATATTCGGAATGGATAATATTATGGATGAACAGGCAATTAAGCAGGATATAGCCGCTGTCTTTGATGAGACTTATTTTGTAGATGGCTGGAAGGTCTATGAGGTAGAACAGGCCATTAAAAGTTTTTATGCCAATTGGAACAGCACGTTATATTATCAATATGTGAAAACTTTCAATTTACCAATCAACAAAAAGGTAAAAGATTTTTCTCGAGGCATGAAAATAAAGCTAATGCTTGCTGTTGCCTTGTCACATAATGCAAAACTGCTTATACTTGATGAACCGACTAGCGGGCTTGATCCTGTAGCTCGTGATGAACTTCTCGAAATATTGAGCATGTATCTTTTGGATGGACAAAGAAGCATCCTTTTTTCAACTCATATTACCTCAGACTTAGAAAAAATTGCAGACTATATAACTCTAATTGATAAAGGCAACATATTTTACACTGGCACAAAGGATGATTTCTTGGAAAGCTTTTACCAAATTAAGGGCGGTTTAGCTGAGTTTACTGAACAGTTACGTGAGAAGATTATCGGGCTTACTACCTATAAAACCGGATTTTCAGGATTAATGCCAGCTTTAGAAACAAAAGGCTTATCTAAAAATATTATTTTGGAAACACCCACCATTGATGATATATTAGTATATATAAGCAAGGAGCGGAAATTACATGAATAATCTTTTTAATGCAATAAAATTAGATTATTTCATCTTAAAGCCGTACTACTTGGTAGTTGTAATACCAGTCATTGTAGCGATACTAATTGGCATTTTTACATCAAATCCTCCTTTAATAGCAATGGCACTTTTAATTATCGAAGCACTTTTTATGAACACCCTCTTTTTTATATATGAAAAAAATAATCTTAATAAGTTGTATGGAGTTTTACCAATTAGAAGACGACAGATTGTGCTCGGAAGATATTCGTTTACTCTACTGTTCGGAATTATAGCCGAATTTATTGCAATAATTTTTACATTGGTAGTTATCTACACTCTTAATATGCAGGTTAATACCTTCACAATAATTACATTTATATACTCTTTTCTTATTTATTTAATAATTGTCTCGGTGCATTTTCCGTTTTATTTCAAATATGATTATTCCAAAATAAATACTATCGCATCTTTACCGTTTACCATTATATTTATCGCAGTCGTAGTCACAATGATACGAAATCCAAAACTATATAATTATATAATTCAATATTCCATTCATAATCAGCATATAGTTTGGCTAACGGTGATATGCATATGCCTGATTTTATTCGGTAGCTCATGCTTTTTATCTTGTTTATTTTATAATAAGCGCGAGTTATGATACTGCAACCACAGTCCCAACCTTAAATCAGATATATATTAAAGTAACGAAATGCACGAGGCTATTGCATGGATACTATATTGGAAGTCCGGATCCAACACGCCGGTTACACCGACCATCCCCATGCCGTCAACAACATCAGCTTTTCCCTCAAACGTGGCGAGTTGCTAGGCCTGATCGGCTCCAACGGGGCCGGCAAGAGCACGGTCATCAAGGCCATTCTCGGTCTGCTCCCCGTTATGTCAGGTACTGTCAACTTCGTTAAGCCAGACAGCCGGCATGCCTATATCCCTGAACAGCCAATTCTCTATGATGAATTGACACTGTGGGAGCATCTGGAATTGGTGGCCTCGGCGTACAGCCTGGGAAGACGGGAGTTTCTGGACAAGGCCGGCATGCTGCTCGAACTGTTCCGCCTGGACGGTGCGCGGCACGACCTGACGGGCAGCTTTTCCAAGGGCATGCAGCAGAAGTCAATGCTGATCGTCGGCTTGCTGATCGGAGCGGACGTCTACATCATCGATGAGCCCTTTATGGGGCTCGACCCGCGAGCCATCAGGGATCTGTTGAGCCTTTTGGACCAGGAGCGGAGGCGGGGAGCGGGAGTGCTGATGTCGACCCATGCCCTGGACACGGCGGAGCGCATCTGCGACTCCCTGATCCTGATGGATGAAGGTAAGCTGATCATGCAGGGAAACCTGCAGCAGATCAGGACCATCTGTGGAACGCCCGAGGCGTCCCTGCTCACCTGTTTCAACACGATCCTGGAGAGCCTGGAGTGATCACGCCGCAGCAGCTGTTCGCCAGGCGCCTGGCCTCAGAATGGCGATTCCAGTATACTGCCTGGAGGTCGGTCATCAACTGGATTGTCGCCATATACATCGTGCTGCCAGCGATTGCCTTCGGCGTGTATGGCTACATCATGCTATGGCGGCAACCACCGGCCTGGCTGGGACTAATCCCGTTGAGCTGGCTGGCGGCAGTGGTGTTCTATTTTGCCTGGTCAGGCACAATCTGGATCCTGGTGGATGAAGCAGACCAGTTGTTTTTGCTGCAGCGCGGGGGCTGGATCAGACAGTTGTCCGGGCTCAGCCTGTGCTATTCCGCAGTCGTCAATCTGATCGCCAGCCTGCTGCTATTTGTGCTGCTCTCCCCTGCCCTGATCCTGCACCTTTCCTGGGCGCAGATCGGGCTGTTCCTGGCAGTCGCCTTTTTGTTGCGTCTCAACTTTGGCCTGGCCAAACACCGCATCGCGGCGTGGGGTAATGGCTGGACGCGTTTTATGCTCAAAATGGCGTTGTTTCTGGCTCTGGGAATTCCCTTCGTCTGGGGCATCGGTCTGATTCTGAATTATATGTTCGCATCCTTGGCAGTCATAGCCCTGCTGATGCTGTTGTCCGTTGTCCTGATCGTGGCCAGGTTAACTCAACAGGGGACATTTCTGAGCGACGTTGCCCAGGAGATGAGCGCAAGGCTGCGTTACGCCTCCTTTATGTTACGCATTTCAGGTTTGACCTTCAAAAAACCGCCTGCGCAGAAAAGGCGTCCCTGGCTGTTTCCCCGTTCGAATAACCTATTCCGGGAGCGCAATGCAGTCAACAACATGACAGAACTGTGCATCAAGGTGTTCTTGCGAAACCCACGCAACGTAGCGCTCTACCTGGTGCTGATGGCGCTTTGCGTGGCTTTTGCTTGGCCATACCCCGCATGGTTCAAACTGATCATCTGGGCCTGCTACTCCTTTTTGTTTGCCGGTGTGTCGTACTTCTACTGGCAAGATTCTGCCACTGCCAATTTTATAACATTATTCCGATGGAAACAGGGCGATCTCTCGGCGGCAGCAAGGATGTCCATCTTCATACTGATGCTGCCCGGATTTCTGTCAGTCGGCCTCATTCTGGGCTTCCAGGCCCTCTCGTGGGCCGGCGCCCTGGCAGTTCTGCCGCTCTCATTTGTCCTGGGGTACCTGGCGGCCAGAATCGTTACCCGTTATCTTTGACCTTCCGATTTGCCTCATCTCACCGACATGAGATTATCAAAGCTGGACTCTACCGACTACAGTGTCATCGCTAGCTTTTTATGTAACATGGAAAACTCATTGCGCCGCCATCTTGATCGATCCGGCATTCACCTGCAGGCTTGCCTGGCCCTTTCCCGAACCCAGCATCGTGTCGAAAGTGCTGCCGATTCCATTCATCAGCGGTGCCTGTCCATTAAAACCGGAAACAATAATTTTGCCTGCATTGCTGACGGCCTTGATAGCCAGATCGGACGTTGCCGGTATATCAAAGCTTATCTTGCCGGTACTGGTCTCCAGATCGTACCTGCCGATCAACGGGTGGATTGATGAGAACTCCAGGATGCCAGTGTTGGAATTGACCGTTACATCACCGCCCGGTTCCAGGACTCGAACCAGACCCGCGGCATCCCTGACGGAGATATTTCCTGCTATCCTTTCCAGATCAATCTTGCACATGCATCCCTCAACATCGAGGTTCCTCTGGAGATCGACCGCGGTCACCTCCCCGGCGCTACTGGTTACGCTGGTATCTATTTTTGCAGGTACTTTAATTTCCAGGTCATAAGAAATGTTGGGAGATTGGGGCGGCACTCGAACAAAAATCTGATTGCTGCTCCGATCCACCTCCACGCTCGCCTGATCGGCCTGTTCCCTGGCCGGACCACTGGCGGGGGAGTGAATCAGCGCCCTCACAGACAATGCGTCGCCTGATGCAGGGAGCAGGTCAATCCTGCCTTGCTGATTGTCCACCACCAGTTGATCCCCATCCTTGACCCCCAGGGGTTGCGAGTCCCAGGTTCTCGTGTAAGGCTGACCCAGCGACTCCAGGAAACCGCTGGCATCGCGGCCGACGACGCCAGCATTGTAGATTGACCCACCAATAAGGATCAGCACGATGATCAACAGCAGGCTGGCTATGGAAAGGCGCACTTCAGTTTCAGAATCTTTGATCAGCAATCGCTTCAGGAAATACTCTGCTCCGATGCCCACCAGCAGAAGAGGCGATAACTTCCACAGCCAGGTAAGGTTGGGGATCAACCCGAAGTTGTAGAGCAGCAGCGTCACGCCTCCGATGATCAGGCCGCTGGCCAGGGTTATTGGTCCAGCTTTAATTTTCCTGGGCGCTGTCACCGGTATTCCCCCTTCCGGCGCTTTTTCTCAGACTCCGGTACAGGATGTAGGCGCCGATGGCAATGATGATCAGCGGCGGGACCAAACGCTCCACGATGAATGTGTAGGGCTGGATGGTATAGAACACAGCCAGGATTCCCACGCTAGTATAGAACAACGACAGGATTCCCAGGCCTATCAGGATGTAGCCCAAAATGTTCTGCCAGTTGGGGTTGCCGATGTCAACATATGGCTTATCCTCTATGAACAAACCCTCGTTCATCTGGGCGGCCAACTGAAGGGAATCGAAGATTGAGTAGAACATCAGTATCGGCACCACTAGTCCGCCTAGAGCTCCAAAGTTGGCTACCGATGCAAAAAAGATTGTTCCGAAAAAGATGATCATCGCCTGCAGGCCGCGGTTCATCAACCCGAGGTACATGTATCCACCGCCGGGGAGCAATGATAGTATCAGCACTGCAAAAGCACCTCTCTTAGTGTTGACGTTGACTCCGTGAGTATCGGCTGCCACCCGTTTCTCCAGACAGCGGTGGCAGTAGTGCTTGCCATTGAGTTCGATACCGCACTCTTCGCATATAGGGTCCTGGCATAGGAAGCACAGGGCTTCGGCCTCTACCTCGCTGTGATTAACGCAGTTCATCTGTTCATCAACTCCTCGAAGTTAAGTTTGCCAGTCAGGCTCTCGATGACGTTCGCAGTATCCTGCATCACGCTGTCACTTGCTGTGGCGTAGGAATGCACCAGCCTGTCGGCTCCTGTCGCGGCCAACGCCTGCGGAGCCACCAGCCAGGAACCGATCCCCCAGGATAATGCCAGGGCAAGAGCGGCAGCCACGGCCAGGTGGCGCAGCAGGCCCGGCGTCTGGGCGGGCGATGTCGGCACCGGTTGTAGGCAATGCTGAACGCTGACTCCCGGCGATAACTTGCTGACCTCAATCATCACCGCATCCAGGAGATCATCCGGGGCAGGCTCGCTCCGCCAGAGGTCGAGCATTTCGTTCAGTCGACGTAGGTCCGCCATTATGTCAGAGCAGGTATCGCAGCTACTCAGATGTTTTGCCAGAGCCGCTCTCTCAAAGGAATTGTATTCCCCGGCCAGATACCGGCTCAGCATCTCTTGCACTCTGCTACAGCGCACCGTCTTCACCTCCCGGCAACAGTTTCTGTTTCAACATCAGTTTCGCCCTGTGGATCCGGGTGGCCACCGTTTTTTCCGGCAATCCCAGGCAGTCCGCCACCTGCCGGTAGCTCATTTGCTGGTAATGGTGCAGCACCAGCGCCACCCTGTAATCATCAGGCAGGTCCATAACGGCCCGCTGCAATTCCTTGAGCCGTTCCTTCGCCAATAAGGCGTCTTCGGGTCCCGCCCGGTCGTCCTTCAGGATATTACTCCGGCCGGAATCGCTCCCCCTATAATTGTGCAGTTGCTCCCGCAGGCGCCGTCTGAGCATGTCCAGACAGACGTTGGTTGCGATCCGGTAAAGCCAGGTTGCAAATTCCGCCCTGAGGTCAAATCCCGGCAGGGCGCGGAAGACCTTGATAAAAACCTCCTGGGCCGCATCCCGGGCATCTTCCGGTGTGGCAAGCAACCTGGCTGCCAGGCCGTAAACCCGGTCCTGGTAGCGCTCCACCAGGTCCCCATACGCCGCCAGTTCGCCTCCCTGCGCCCTCTTCACCAAGATCTCGTCCGTCGCCATGGAATGACCTCTCAATTAAACACTCTATCTATTAGACGTTCTAGCCATTGTTTTCTTTCATGACTCCTTAATCCTTTCTTGTTTTGCTATAGAATGCCTGCCGCAACGCCATCCGAATTTATGTCAGGAAAAACAGATAGACGTGATAGGCAGGGATTTGGCCATATATTTACCACGAAATCAATGGACAACTTGTATACAGATAAAAAAGAAACGCGAGAACCTTACCCGCGTCTCCACGTTTCGCATCGCAATTGCTGTTATCTTAAATGACTCACCCTTGAGCCTTCATGAACACGTCGGCCAAGCTGACAACCTCTTTCATGGACAAGTTCGGACTGACCGCTAAAACCTCATAAGTGGTGTTGCCCGATGACCAGAGTAGAACATGGACGGTTTTCATTCCCGTCGGCTTCCGGGTCAAATCGTCATTCGGATAGTTAAGGTAGGAAATCCCGAACCATTGTGCGTTATAACCAGCGACTTTTGTTTGTACAGTATCGGTGACACTTACGCCTTCAGGTATATATAGTGGAATAAGTTTGTTATATACGCAAAAGCCTGCCTTGCGCCCCTGCTGATCCTCATACATACCCCCTACGGTCCTGAATGGCCGGTATTGCCACAGGCTATTAAAAGCATGCTGGTCGGTGATCGCTGCCGTAATCTGGCTAAAAATGTTTTGATAACTTTGATAATCTATCGGCTTGGTTAATCCCACCCCGTCGGCTTTATACTGGATGACAAAATCGACAGCAATATCTGCAGCAAGTGTTTTTGGGAAACAGACCTGCACGCCCATCTTTTTTGACAACTCAGCGTCGCTCTGGTGCGTGGTGATGACGTTTGCCGGTTCGTAGAAAGCTGTGTTGGCCGGTTTTTGAACTATCTGGCCGCTCTTATTGGTCGTGAATACTGTCTCAATGGCCTGGATGGCGCCGGCGGCCACAATTCTGGCATCGGCTGAAAAGATCAGCACCGGTCCTGCACATAACAAGACCGCCAAGGCAGCGGCGACTGCAAGCCGCTTGAAATACCTGGCCTTCCTGTTCCTTGTCTTTGCGCCAGCAATGCCGACAAGGATTCTATTGAAGAGGAGTTCCTCCGGCCAGTTCATTTTATTCGCTTCATTCAATAGCTCCATCCTGATTCTGCTCTCGAATTCAGGCGTGTTTGCCATCAATGTCAACCCCTTTCTCAATGCGCATGGGCAGGCCGGTCTCCTGCCGCTCATCTTCGTCAAAATCTCCGTACAGTTCGTAAAAAAGCTCCCTCCTGGCATGGTGCAGCCTGGACTTTACAGTTCCCTGGAAACAGCCCAATACTCCGGCAATGTCTTTGATCGAAAGGTCATTAAAGTAATGAAGCACGACCACTGTCTTCAGGGGCAAGCTCAACTTTTCGAGGGCTTCTCTTACCGTCAGGCTGGTTTCGTAGTCGTCCAACCCGGAATGGGGATCTGTGGCTGTAATCAATGTGTCCATGCGGTCATCATCGACGGGAACGGCATGAGCCTGTTTTTTTACCATGCCCCAGCCCGTCCTCACCAGTATCCTGTAAAACCATGGATCAAATCTTTCAGGGTCATGTAGATCCTTGATTCTGTCAAAGCATTGAATGAAGGCCTCCTGAACGATATCCTGGGCGATCCCCCTGCTTCCGGAGATTAGGGCGGCGGTTGCCAAGGCTTTCTTGCTATACAGCGCATACAGCTCGCTGAAACTATGCAGATCTCCTTGCTGGCAGCGTTTGATCAGATCAGAATTTACCAAAGGCTTTCTCCCTTCCACTTCATGGGGTCCCCTATATTATAAGAGCATTTAGATTCGTAAAAGGTTCACTATTTTAAAAAGAAGTTGAGAAGCGCATCAAGTCCGCTGCCCGAATAGAGATGGTCTCCCAACTACAAAAGCAGCCGGTCATCTTTATATGACCGGCTGCTTTGCTTTTACTCAAGCCAACTTCATCCTGTAGCAACGCCTGATTTACATTTTGTCATGGGATCGTATGGTTCGTAGTAATACCTCGTATTACGTACCATGCCGTCAGGTGCATATGCATCGAAATCGGCCGCTGATTCCGCTCTCCCATACCTCTTTCTCAATATAGTAAAGACCCTAACAGTCTGTATCATATTAAGGGCTCACCTTTGATATCCCCAAAATGTTTAAGCGGCCAATAGATCCACTCAGCTTTGCCGACCACCCCGCTGAAGTCTTCGAAACCCCAGTTACGGCTGTCGAAGCTGTTATTGCGGTTGTCTCCCATCATGAAGAGCTTATTGGCCGGCACGGTGACCGGTCCATAATCGTAGTCCGGTTTTGCCATGATGTATGGTTCTTGCAGAGGCTTCCCGTTTACGTAGACAATGCCACTCCTGATCAGCACTGTATCCCTGGGCAGGCCAATCACGCGCTTGATCAACGGTATTCCGGTAGGGCTGACCCCAGCCGGCGGCCGGAAAACAATCACGTCGCCCTGCCGTAGTTCGCTTGGATGAATGAACAGCTTATCCACGATAACGCGGTCGCCGATCATTATCGTCGGCTCCATGGAACCAGTAGGTATCTGGAAGGCCTGAGCAACATAGGTTTTGACAACAAGCGCCAACACTACCGCCAACAGAACTGGAAACAGCCAATCGATCAATAACCTGCGCAGCATAGGGCAACCTCGCTTTCATTCAAAAAATCAACCAGCACAAGGATATAGTTAGATGCAGGGAAATCCCGGACATTCATTAGTAGAAACTCACACCCGTGTACCACCGAGCAAGTATAAGTTGCGTACTGACCCCGGTTAATTGAACAGAAATTTAAGCACTTGATCTCTGTTTCTTTCGCTATTACTTTTATTGCTCTTGACCAGGTGTATTCGGTATTATTATACCTTGCACCGGGTATATAGCATATTCATCAAACCCGTTGTGGTTGCTTCCCATGATCACTTGGTCTGGAGCAAAAGCTAAAACCTCGTTTCCTAACGGGCACAGCACCGCCGCTTCAAATGCGCCGTTTTCAAGCACATATATCCAGCTCAGTTCCGTTCCTTTTACGAATTCCGGAGAGCCGTGCTTCAAGCCGTCGGCATAACTATAGAAGGTTTTGTAATCGTCGCCCGCGCGCTCCCCAAGCCAGACTTGACCCAGGACCCCCAGAGCGCCCCCGGAATACCCTGCGTATGGCGGTTCCTCGTTAGCAGGCTGCACGCCCCAGTTTAAAGTATAAAATGACACTTTGTCCGGGGTGGCTTCTGATGCTTTATGAACGTCTTGCGTGTACCAATTTGGAAAGATACCATTTGTAGAGACAGTTTGAGACGGAATGTGAACGCCGCCTTGAATGTTGGGCGGGTTGGGGATAATAATTCCCGGAACGCTGTAAACGGTATATGCGTCGTGCCCGGCGTGGTTTTCGCCTACGATTACCTGGTCTGTCGCAAGGGCCAGATACCTCGCGTTTTCCAAGGGGCAAAGAACGGCAGCCTCAAAGATGCCATTTTCATTATTTTCGAGAACATATACCCAGCTCAGCGGAGTACCTAACAACCCCTGTGTTCCGCTTATTGCCCTTTCATAAACCGATTTCATATCAATCGGTCCGGCGTAAGTATTATAACTTGATTCTCGGGAACTGCCGGCATTTTCTCCGACCCAGATTTGGCCTCCAACTCCCAGTTGATACCCAGCCGTTACTTTGCTTGTTGGAATTTCATCACTAGGCTCATTCAAATTTAAACTATAAGCTGATGCTGAGACGGGGAATTCCGCATTCGATGTTGTTTGCAAGTCATGTAAGAACCAGTCCGGATATTTATCGTTAATCAATTCAATCGACAAAGAGTTAGGTGATGGTTGAGCCTGAGCACCTGGAATCACACTCGTTGCAGGGGGGAATGAACTGGTTGTAAGGGGATATGCTGGAGCTGTAGCAGGGTGCTTGGTAAAAGTACAACCAGGCAGCAGTGAGAAGATAATTAAAGTTATCAAACAAGCCAACTTCCTCACAATTAACGCCCCTTTTTTATGGAAGGTAAGTTACGTCTACCCAAGAATATACTGGTTAATCATTACAATCGCCTAATGGTTTCTGTCAGGCTGTTACTAAACCAGACTTAATAAAGCAATTAACCCAAAACCGAAGATAATCACCCCTGAGAGTTTATTTATCCATTGTAATTTATCTAGATTTAACCTCGTGCTCAAGGCACTTGTGACTAGGACTAAAATAACCTCCCATAGAGCGGAGCCAAGGAAAACTCCTGTCACCAGCGCCGACGCCAATGTATAATTTCTTCCGGTATCCGTTATCCCCAAACCGGCGAAAACTCCTGTGAAAAAGATGATGATTATCGGATTGGTGACGGTCAGGAAAAAGGTTGAAACGAGAGCGCTGAACAATCCCTTCCGATTTCTGAGTTCTTCCGTTGTCGTCTTCGGCTCTGAATCTATGGAAATACATTCATTTTTAGCTGGAGAGTTCTCAGAGAGGTTGGTCGTCTTTAAAAAAGTGCGCACGCCTAAATAGAGGAGAAACAAACCGCCCACCAAACGAATTAGGGACTTGTGACCGATTAGAAATCCCGAAATGAAGGTAAGTCCAAATCCTGCTATAGCACCGTATAGTCCGCCAGCAAGCGCAGCTCCGAATCCCGAGGCCAATCCACGAGCCCTTCCCTCCATGAGAGTTCTCTGTATGCAAAGAACTGAGATTGGTCCAACAGGCGCTGCTATTGATAACCCGATAATGAGTCCTCTCAAAAAATATGGAACATAAGCAATAAATTCCATCGCTCTCCCATTCTCATGTTTTTTCCCAAAGTTCCGGCCCTTGGAGAAACGGCCTACTCCCAGGAAACATGCGTTGTTCCTTGCAGAGAACTGGCGTGAGCGTCCAGCAGTGTCAGGACGGCCTGCTCCACGGCATCCTTGATTCCTGCCGGATCATAGGGGCCATCGAAGATGCAGTCCCCTGACTCATGGCGTTTTTCCAGCTTGCGCAAGAGGGGTTTGATGTGATCTTGACATCTGGAACTGTCCATGGAATCGCACACGATTTTGATCGTCAAATAATCTTCCGAGGGAAAGACCCCAAAGGCAAAGTGAACGGCCGTCGGAAAGCCATACTGCTCATCGGCGGTGAAAGTGATGATGCAGTACCTAAACGCTCCCAGCACCGAGATGATCTCACCATTCTCATTGATGATATGGCTGGCGGTGATGATCGCATTGTGATAGAAGTGTGTCACCGTCTCGAATACTTTTTCGATCTCCGCTTTGATGTTAATGATAACCTGATTCTGCTCGGTTTTGACCTTTTTTGATTCTTCATGGCTCTGATATTTTTTTAAAGCAACCTCGGCCCTCACTGCCAACTCCTGCGAAAAGTCCATCTAAGGCAACCCCTCCTTCTCCCTGCTCAATCATGGCTGTAACCAGGCTATCTGGCTCCGGTACGAGATAAACCGTAATAGCTAAAAGCACCTGCCGGGGCAAATTGATTTAAATATTAGTTTGACCCCAACCAGCGATAATGCCCGGTGATTGGGCTTGGGTAGCGCAGCAGGTAATCACCCTCGGTCGCCCATGGCCCGGTGTTATGGATCAGCAGGGGAACACCGTCCGTGCGGCGCCGGTCGGAGATGATCCCTATGTGGCCTCCGTTTCCAAAGATGACGATGTCCCCGGGCTGCCACTCGACCAGGTTGGAGACATCCCCCGGTATCACTTGGGTGGTCAGGGACAGGGCGTGGCGTTTAAAGAAAATGCCCAGGTTGGTTGCCCGCCGGAAATCGATATTGGGGTCCGGGTGTTTGCCCGTGGCTCCATAAGCAGCGGGGCCTTCCGCAATATCCTGGTCGACCATGTCCTTCAGGTTGTAGCCAGCCTGCCTGAACGCCCGCCAGACCAGGTCGGTGCAGGACCCCCACCCCTCTGGAGGGTAGCCGCCCTTATAGTAGCGGGCGTCGTAAAGCGTGTGCCTGGCAACCTCCTGCCGTGCCCCGGCCACCAGGTCCAGGGCGTCTGGGATGCCGTTCTTATTCTCGTCGTGCGCAGATATTTCCAATGGCACCTGGCACTTCGGGCCAAGGAGCACGGGAGGCAGGTATTTGGGAAAGGGAAGATGGCGCAGCAGGCGGGGGCCTAATCCAACCGCCAGCACCGCCAGAAACACCATCGCCACTGCCAGCATCGCATGCCAGGCCTTTAATCTCCTCAAGCCCTGTTCACTCCATCCTTGCTTATTGTCCTGGGAGACTTAAAAAAGCTGTCGATCCTCCATGAAGAGTATCTATTACACCGTGGTGGCCGCTTGCAGAATGAAAGTATACATTGTAACCCCTGACTCCCGTGAAAGTCAGTGTTCCCCAGCCAACGAACATGTTCGTTGATATATCAGTATCTGCCATAGTGGGAAGACCAATTTTATGCTGCGCCACCTGACGCTCTATCTGCTGCTGTAGTTCATCCTGAAGGCGGAGTTCTTCCTCGCGCTCCGGGTACCCCCCGTTCGGCCACCTTTGAGGGTCTTTATAGACAATTCGAATCGACCCCGACGGTGGTTCCATATCCGACATCAGCCCGGCCCAAAGAATGGCATTGGGCGTCTCGGCCTGATTGGTGAGCTTCACCTGCAGCCCTGTATCCGGGAAGGGATAGTGGGTGAGATCCGGAGATTGAATCACACCCACCGGGGACAGATACATACTTAGACCACAAAGCAGAACTGCAACGATGACGGCAACTAAAACTCTGGCAAATTGATAATTTAATATCTTCCTGATCATCTCCGGCTACCCCTTTCATCCTGCCCGATCAACTCGATATTCTTAAACTGGCTCCTGCCATCATCACCGCCAGGTGTTCGAATCATCCCTTGGCAGCAAGACAGTTACAAGGCCGGGAATTTTTCTCGTGAAGGCAGCCTTGCCTGGTTGACTCACGGTAAAGACATCCACTTCACCGTCGTTCAAGATCTGCATGGCTCCAAGCAGCCTGCCATCCTGGAATGCCCAGAACCCCTGTGCCTCATTGCCGGCAGCAGCTACCACGAGCACGCCCT
>Ga0224558_1002538_pt1 | contig 16495 bp, 11 predicted proteins | sample 714S32024metaG_FD_180682 | JGI IMG/M metagenome (GOLD analysis project Ga0224558, IMG submission 180682) | Peat soil microbial communities from Stordalen Mire, Sweden - 717 S3 20-24 | ecosystem: Environmental > Terrestrial > Soil > Wetlands > Peat | place: Sweden: Norrbotten County, Stordalen... | reverse complement strand
TGAAGTTCCCAAGCCCGGATTTCTCTTGCAAGACAGCAGCAGCCGGGCATTCTATAGTAAGTAATATGCGATGGTTGCCAGCAGGCATTGTTTTGGTGCTTGCCGGAATGTGTCTGGCCACAGACACTCCCCCGGCCGCAGCGCCATCGCTCTGCTCCAATTCCTCCGGCGCGCCCAAGTGCCAGGGTCCGGTCAAAGACCTGAAGGCCGCTCGCCAAGCTTTCGCGCGCGGGCTGAAACTCGAGAAATCGAGGAACCTGGACGAAGCTTTTTACGAATTTGAGGAAGCGTCTCGCCTGGTACCGCAAAACGTGGACTACCTGACCGCGCGGGAGATTACGCGACAACATCTGGCCGGGATGCACCTGGAACGCGGAAACAGCGACCTGCTCGATGGCCGGCAAGTGGAGGCGCTGGCGGAGTTCCGAACAGCGCTCAACCTCGATCCGCAGAACGAATTCGCGCAGCAGCGAATAAACGACGCCCTGGGGGCCGCACCGGTGCGCGTTGCAAGCCCGCCGCAAATGGTCGCCAGCACCGACGCGATCACCGCTAAACCGATCGACGGACACCATGACTTCCACTACCGCGGCGATTCGCGCGGTCTGCTCACCGCCGTCGCTGCGAGCTATGGGCTGACCGTGATTTTCGACGATAGCTTCGCCAGCCGCCGCGTGCGATTCGATATTGAGAATGCCGATTTCGCAACCGCCATGCAGGCGGTCTCCGCGGTCACGAAGACCTTCAGCGTGGCACTGGAAGACACCATTCTTTTTGCTAGCGCTGACACCCCCGACAACCACCGCTCCTACGACCGCATGGGCATGCGCTCGTTCTATATCCCGGGCAGCAATTCGCCCCAGGACTTGACCGACCTGCTGAACACGCTCAAGACGATCTTTGAGTTCAAGTTCGCTAACATCAACGCCGCATCGAGCACGATCACGGTGCGCGGACCGCAGGCGCCACTGGAAGCCGCCACCCAGTTTCTCGAACAGTTCAATAGTCCCCGTCCGGAAGTAATGCTCGATCTGAAAGTCTTCCAGGTGAGCCACACCTACATGCGTATGATCGGGCTGCACGTCCCGGATAATTTCAATCTTTTCAATATTCCGGTGGCCGCACTCGCGGCTCTTGGCGGACAAAACATTCAGAGCCTGATCAACCAACTTATTTCCTCTGGCGGTATCAACCAAGCAGGCAATCAGACCATTTCCGCCCTGCTCGCGCAATTGCAAAGCCAGCAGAATTCCATCTTTAGCCAGCCGCTCGCGACCTTTGGCGGCGGGCTCACGCTGATGGGACTTAGCCTGGACAAGTTGTCCGCCGCGCTTACCATGAATGAGAGTTCCGTCCAGGAGCTCGATCACGTCCACCTGCGTGCCTCCCAACAAAAGGACGCCACTTTTAAGCTGGGAGAGCGCTATCCCATCCTCAACGCCAGCTTTGCGCCGATTTATAACAGTGCCGCCATCGCGCAGGTCGTCGGGAATCAGTCGTTCACCGCGCCCTTTCCTTCCGTCAATTATGAGGACATTGGGCTCACGCTCAAGGCGAAACCGCTGGTTCACAACAATTCCGACATCGCGCTCGAGCTGGAGCTGCAATTCCGCACTTTGGGCGCTACAAACTCAAATGGCATTCCGATAATTTCCAACCGTGAGTACAAGGGGGGAATCATGCTCAAGGAAGGCGAACCGGCCGTCGTAGCGGGAATGATCACCGCGTCCGAGGAGAGGAGCCTGAGCGGTCTGCCCGGGTTTTCCAAAATCCCGGGCTTCGGCCTGCTCACCTCGCAGAGCACCAAACAGGAAGAGAACGATGAGCTACTGATCCTGATTACGCCCTACGTCGTCCGCAGCCCGGAGCGCACCGAACCGCCGGAAATCTGGATAGGCAAGTAAATCGGGCCATCGGGTGATTTCAGCGCGCGCCGTTCGCTTTCGTCGTTCGCCGCTCGCAGAACAGAAAGGCGAACGACGAACAGCGAAGGACGACGCCTCAGATCTCCCGATTTTACTTGTCGCCTTTCTCCTGGCGCGCCTGGAAGTCTACAATCTTCTTCAACAGATCGACGGGGGCACCGCCGGGTACGTTCCGTCCATTGATGAACAGAGTCGGCGTGGCATTCACGCCCACCGACTTGCCCAGCGCAATAGAGGCTTCGATTCTGGCCTTCGTATCCGGCTTGGCGGCGCAGGCGGCGATCTCTTCGGCATTCGCGCCCGATGCGGTCGCGATGGCCTTCAGCTTTTCGTCGGCGTTGGCCTCAGTGATATTGGCCTGCTCGTCAAACGTCTTCTGGATAAATTTCCAGACTGCATCATTCGAAGCGCGACCTACGCAATCGACATAGCCGGCGGCTTTCTCCGCCCAGTCGTGCATGGGCAGCGGGAAATTCTGAAAAATGAAGTGGACCTCGGTCTCCTGCGCGAGCAGTTGATCAATCCCGGGCGCGACCTTCGCACAGTGCGGGCACTGCATATCGCTAAATTCGACAATCGTCACCGGAGCCTTTGCCGGTCCCTTGGCGGGGCCGTTCACGCCTTTTTCCAGCTTGGCGCGGGCATCGTCAAAGGGCCTCGCACCAAAGGGCAAAATGTCGCCCGTAATGGCATGCTTGCCGTCCGCGCTGACCAGCAACCGATTCTGGTTCGAGCCCTGCGGGTTGGTAATAACAACCGTGACCTCCGCCAGTCCCGGCACTTCGGAGGGACGAATATCAGCCACCTTCCAGGTCACCGTGGGATCGTAGCCAAACATTTGGGACAGGAACGAGTCGACCGTCTCTTCGGTGGGCAGAGCCATCGAGCTTCCCCCGGCGGGTGAAGCGGCCGCTGGTTTGGCTGCCGACTTTGCCGGGGGAGCCGATTGGGTTTGAGCAATGGCGATGCCGGACAACAAAAGAGCCGCGAGAAGTGTGCGATGCATGCTTGTCATATTTTGAAATTCGATTGGAATTCGATTGTTACAAAAAGCGGCTGAGTTGTCATTTCCGAAGCTTTGCCAGTGGAGAGCCGGGCGAGACGCCCGTCCCTCCACCGAACATCTCATCAGGCGGTCGCGGTGCTAAACCTCCGACTTGGCCGCGATTGGGAATCTGCGCCCGTAGCCGAATGCCTTGGCGGAGATCTTGATTCCGGGCGCCGCTTGTTGCCGCTTGTATTCGCTGCGCTCCACCATGCGGATCACCCGCCGCACCAGATCCAGATCGAAATTGTGAGCATGGGCAATCTGTTCGGCCGAGCACGATTCTTCGACGTAGTCTTCGAGAATCGCATCGAGCACATCGTAGGGCGGGAGTGAGTCCGAATCTTTCTGCTCCGGACGCAATTCGGCAGACGGCGGCTTCTCGATGGTCGCTTCCGGAATTACTTTGCGCCGTGAGTTCACGTAGGCGCTCAGGCGGTACACCAGCGTCTTCGGCACATCCGATATCACGGCCAGCCCGCCCACCATATCGCCGTAAAGAGTGCAATAGCCGACGGCCAATTCGCTCTTGTTGCCGGTCGAAAGCACGAGCGCGCCGAACTTGTTCGACATGGACATCAGCAGCAATCCGCGGGCGCGGGACTGAATGTTTTCTTCGGTGACGTCCTGCGGCAGCTCGTCAAACACTGGCGCAAGCGACTGGCGCGCGGCTTCATAGATTTCCTGGATCGAGATCAGTTCGAAGCGAATCTTCAGGTTGCTGGCGAGTTCCCGCGCATCGTCAATCGAACCTCGCGAGGAGTATGGTCCGGGCATGCCGACTCCGATTACGTTCCCGGAGCCTAGCGCACCGGCCGCAATCGACGCGGTGAGCGCGGAATCGATGCCGCCGCTGAGCCCGACGATCGCCTGCTGGAAGCCGCATTTGTGAACGTAATCTCGCGTCCCCAGAACCAGCGCTTCGTACGCGCTGGCTTCTTCACCCACAACCTGTGAGTGCATGTCTCCACTGATGTTCGGGGAATCGATCTTCTGGGAGTCGAAATAGATCAGGTCCTCCTCGAACGACTTCGCTTGCGCGATTACCTGTCCATCGGGCGCAATCACCAGGCTCGATCCGTCGAAAACCAGGCTGTCGTTGCCCCCGACCTGGTTCACCATCGCGACCGGAACTTTCTGATTCTTCGCGATGGCCGCGAGCATGTCGCGGCGCAGTTCGCGCTTACCCAGCCAAAATGGCGAGGCGGAAATGTTGAGCACGAAGTTGCCGCCGGCTCGAACCAGTTCTTCGACCGGGTCGACGCCATACAGACGCTGGTTCCAGAAACGCTTGTCGTTCCAGGCATCCTCACAGATAGTCAAAGCCATCTGGTTGCCGCAAAAGCTGAACAGTTGCTGGCTCTTGGCGGGAGCGAAGTTGCGCATCTCATCGAAGACGTCATAGGTGGGCAAGAGCATTTTCGACTGGATGAATTCGATGCGCCCGTCGCGCAGCAGGGCGGCAGAGTTCATCGCCTTCTTGCCGGAGTCCGCATCGGCCGGGGTTACCGTCCCGCAGATCACGGCAATGCCCTGCGTTTCGGCGGCGATCCTCTCGACGGTCGTGCGGCTGCGCGCCACAAACCACGGCCTCTCGACCAGATCGCGCGGCGGGTAACCGCAGACGGCGAGTTCCGGAAACAGAATCAGGCCGGCGCCAGCGCTCTGCGCCCGAAGCGCAAACCGGATGATCTTGGCAGCGTTGCCGGAAAAATCCCCCACAGTGGGGTTGATCTGGCCGAGGGCAATCTTCACAGTCTTAGTGTAGAGGGTCGAGGTGTAGAGGGTCGAGGTGCCGGTGGTCGAGGTGGGCGGAATAAGGACTTAGGTTGTCAAAGAGCGCTGAAACGCTAAAGCGATGCCCTGATACGAAACCGGAGTTTCTGATGCAATTTTCCGCAGCCTGCTAGTTGGGGCCTGGGTCGGTACCGGGGCTGGGCGATGGCGGCGCTCCTGTCGGCGTGCCCAACGGTGGCGGAGTGCGCGAGTTTGCCGGATTAGACTCCGGCATTTCTTCCCCGGGACGCCTCAACGTGGGCGCGGTCGCTGGGCGATCTTCCTGTTTCCTGGCAACGGTTGGTGTACCCAGATCGACTTCCTTTTCCACGCGCACGATTTTCTGGCCATCCACTTTCATGGTCTCGACGCGCACGACTTCGTCGCCGACGAAGCGCACAAAATCCACATCCTGAGGGGGCGTGCCGTAGATCCATTCTTCGTACTCGGCTTCGTTCTGAACTCCGCCCTGAACTCCGGCCTCATGCTCGCGTACTTTCCTTGGCGGACGCCCCTTGGCATAGATCACCATGTCGTGATTCATTCCCACCAGCACGTGGTGATTCTCGATGGCCTCTTTGACCTTCGGAGAAACGGTTTCCAGGTAGGCCTCGAGCGCCGACTTGGCATCGAAATCAAACACCGGGCGCAGCAAATGCTTCAGCTCTGGCCCGGTCAGTTCCGGAACATACTTGTCGAAATAGAGATCGACGAAAGAGCCGCGGGCGTTGGCGGAGGAATCGGAGGGCGAAAGCGGCCCGCCTCCGTTCGCACCTGCAACCTCGAGGCGCTGGTACCACTTCTGCCTCTTGATGGGACCGCCGTTGATCTCGAAGCGGATGTGGTCGTCTTTGATGACAACGTCGCTGATGCGGGCCTTGTCGCCGGGCTTCGCGGCTGGTCCCCAGAGCGCCATCAACTGTTGCAGTTCCGGGCCAGTGGGGGTTAGAGCGCCGTTCTTGAGTTTCAGTCCAATCTTCCCCATGGGAAAATTTGTACGGATATAGACCAGTTCTGCATTGAACGTGTGAATAATTTCTGCGCGGGTTTCCCCGGAAATCCTGGGGGGCGGAGTGTTTTCGGCGAGCGTTAGGGCGGAGAACACAAGAAGGATTGCCAACGAACGATAACAAACGCAGTCAACGTGGAAGTACCGCATGGAGCACCCCGGGCCCACTGGCTTAATTATAGACCGCCTGAATCAGTTCCCGGTTCTCAGTTCTCAGTTTTAGTTCTCAGTAACCCCGCCTTTCTCAATGAGGACTGAGAACTGGGAACTTAGAACTACCCAGCGGTCACCGGTTACCTGAGTACTTCCGTAACGGTGAGTTGTACTTTAAGCACCTGAGGTCACCAGTCGAAATCAACCTAGAATGGATGCAACACCGGCCAGCTCATCCCCGGGCTCGGGCCGACAGGATTGCCTTTTGCCGTTGAAGCTGCCCATTCCCGCGCGTATCCCACTGCTCTACGTCATCCTGGGAGTGCTGTTGGCGCTCAGCGTCCTTCCGATGTACTTCTACTCGGCGCAGATCGAGAGCATGAATCGGGAGCGCCTGAAAACCAACGAAATGCTGCTGCAAAACACGGTCACGCGTTCGCTGGCCGACGACATTTCCCAGCACCAGGAAACGTTGCGCATGATGCTGGCCAATTTGTCGTCGTCGATTCAGGTAATGATGCTGGCCGGTCCGAGCGGGAGCGACCTAAGCGCGCAGAAATTTCTGACGCCAGAACTGCGGGCCATGCTGGAGAATTTTGTTTCTTCGTCGAAAGACATTGCCTATGCCACGGTGCTGAATGCCGATGCCCGAGGAGTTTCCGCCGGGCGCATGGAGCCCGACGCTTTTCTGCAACGGGAGCTGGAGCGAGCCTATCAAGCCGCGCGCGAAGGCCGCGTCTACAGCGGACAGCCGTTGATGGTGGGCAGCGGGAAATCGGGGCGGACTGTCATGCTGGTCAGTTCGCCGATCATGTATGACGGACGTTTTCTCGGGATGATCGCGTCGGTGGTAGACATGGACTACCTGATCCGGCGGTTGCAGCAAGTCAGTCTGAGCGGATTGATGCCGTACGTGGTGGACAGCCAGGGAAGGCTGGTGGCGGCGGCCACTGCCCAATATGCTACCGGGCAGGACATGAGCCACTTCGAGATCGTCCGCAGCTTTGTGGGCGAGGGCGCGAAAGCCCAGTTGGCGGCGACCCGCGAGTTCACGGTTCGCGATGGCAAACAGACGACCGAGATGCTGGGGACGTACAGTCCAGTGACCTCGCTGGAATGGGCGGTGGTGGTGCAGAAGCCGCGCGAAGACGCGTATCGCGGAATCTACGAGATGCAGCGCACGGGGCGCTTGCTGGCGTGGCTGGCGGTGTTTGTGAGTGTGGGTCTGAGTATTATGTCGGCGCGGCGGATCACCAGCCCGTTGCAGGTGCTGGCGCAGTCCAGCCGGGCGATTGCGCGCGGCGATTTCTCACAGCGCGTGCACCTGAAAACGCGCACCGAAATCGGCGAACTGGCGACGACGTTCAACACGATGTCGGAAGAACTGGAACAGTTCGTCGAGGATCTGAAGCGCGCCGCGGAAGAAAACAAGGCGCTGTTCATGGGGTCGATCCAGATGCTGGCCGGCGCGGTCGACGAAAAAGATCCTTACACGCGCGGCCATTCCGACCGGGTAACGAAATACTCGCTGATGATCGCGAGCGAGATGGGGCTGGATCCGGGATTTCTGGAGATCCTGCGGGTGTCGGCGCAGTTGCACGATGTCGGCAAAATCGGCATAGAAGACCGCATCCTGAAAAAACCGGGCGCGTTGACGCCGGAAGAATTCGAGATCATGAAGACGCACACCACCAAGGGGGCGAACATCCTGCGTCCGGTGCCGCAATTGCGCGAGATGCTGCCCGGCATCGAACTGCATCATGAAGCCCTCGACGGGCGCGGATATCCTTACGGTCTAAAAGGCGACGAAATCCCTCTGCTGGCACGCGTGATTGCAGTGGCAGACACCTTCGACGCCCTGACCACGAACCGTCCTTACCAGAAGGCGCACGATTCTGAAGAAGCCTTGCGCATTATTCAGAGCGTCTCGGGAAAGCGCCTTGACCCCAAGGCCGTGGCCGCGCTGCTGGCGGTGTTTGAGCGCGGAGAAATTCGTATTCAGAAACCACCGACGCAGACGATGGCGCTCGAAGCGGCCGTCGGCGTTCCGTTGCTTATCGAGGCCGGCGATCCTCTGGTCGAAACCACGCGCACCTGAGGTCATTTGTAATTGGCAATTTCAAACCCAAGGCCGATCTCGGGTTTCAAATTGCCTATTACAAATTACAAATTACCAATTTCTCCGCCGCCGATTCTCCTATAATCGTTACACCTCATGATTCAAACTCTTTTTGGCAGTCTGGACGAAGAGAAGAAACCAAGTTTTATTGAGCGCATGAAGGAGGCCGTCTCGCGCACGCGCGAGAACCTGGCCGAGCGCATCGAAGATGTCGTCTCCATCGGCAAGGAGATTGACCGTTCCACGCTGGACGATCTGGAAGCCACGCTGATTGGCGCGGACCTTGGCACCACTACCACCCATGAGGTTCTGGAGAAGCTGCGCGACAAAGCCGATCGGAAGCAGATCAAAGATGTGAATGAACTCAAACGTCTGCTGAAAGAAGAATTGCTGGCGATTCTGACCTCGACTGGTGCACGGCCCGTAACCAAGGTGGACGGCACGCCGGAAGTAATCATCGTGGTGGGCGTGAATGGCACTGGCAAGACCACCACCATCGGAAAATTAGCGCAGGTCTTTCGTGCGCAAGGAAAGACGGTGCTGCTGTGCGCGGCGGATACGTTCCGCGCAGCCGCGATCGAGCAACTCGAAATTTGGGGACAACGCACGGGAACGGAAGTGATCAAGACGAAAGCCGGGGGCGATCCGTCCGCTGTGTTGTTCGATGCGCTGCAGGCGGCAACCGCGCGCAAAACCGATTACGTGATCGTCGATACCGCCGGGCGGCTGCACACCAAACAAAACCTGATGCTCGAACTGGAAAAGATGAAGCGTACGGCGCAACGCATAGTGCCGGGCGCGCCGCACGAGACTTTGCTGGTGATGGATGCCACCACCGGTCAAAATGGATTGCAACAGGCGCGTCAGTTCACGCAATCGTCCGGAGTCACGGGGATAGTGTTGACCAAGCTTGACGGCACCGCCAAAGGCGGGGTCGTGGTCGCAATTTCGCGCGAGTTGGGATTGCCAGTTCGGTATGTGGGCGTCGGGGAAAAGGCTGGGGATCTGCTGCCGTTCGACGCGAAGGAGTTCGTGGAGTCGCTGTTTGCGTGAAATGCTCTTGGCTCTTAGCTTTTAGCTAACAGCTAAGAGCTAACAGCTAAGAGCTAACAGCATTTTATGACCATCGACGAACAACACATGCGGAGGGCGCTGGAACTAGCGCGAGCGGGCATCGGGCTGGTGTCGCCCAATCCGGCGGTGGGCGCGGTGGTGGTGGACGCTTCGGGCCGCGAAGTTGGGGCGGGCACGCACACCTATGACGGCGTGAAGCACGCCGAGGTTCTCGCACTGGAGCAAGCGGGCGCTGCGGCCCGCGGCGGAACTCTTTACCTGAATCTGGAGCCATGCTCGCATCAGGGACGGACCGGGCCGTGTGCCGATACCGTGATCGCGGCTGGAATCGGCCGCGTGATCTGCTCCATGGAAGATCCGAATCCTCGCGTGGCGGGTCAGGGATTAGCGAAGCTCCGCGCGTCAGGCATCGGCGTACAGGTCGGCTTATTCGAGGCGGAAGCTAGGAAGCTGAATGAAAGTTTTGCCAAGTATATCCGGCTGCGCAAGCCGCTGGTCACGCTGAAATCGGCGATGACTCTCGATGGGAAAATTGCTGACGCCACGAAACCGGGCACGGAGCACAGTTCGGACTCTGGCTCGGCTACGCCCATGTCGGAGGGCGCGCGGAGCGGGTACCACTGGATCACGGGCGAGGTGGCGCGGGCGCATGTGCAGCAACTGCGCCATCAGAATGACGCGATCCTGGTAGGAGTGGGGACGGTGATGGCGGACGATCCGCTGCTGACCGACCGGAGTGGCCTGCCGCGACGGCGCAAGCTGCTGCGCGTGATCCTGGATTCTTACTTGCGCATTCCACCGGCGTCGCGAGTGATCCAGACGGCGGAGAGCGATGTTCTGGTGCTGTGTTCCACGGCGGAGGACGAGGCCAGGCGGGCGCTCGAAGCGAAGGGGATTCGCGTAATGCAAATATCCGGGGCCAATGCGGAGGGACGGCCCGACTTCGGAGCGATTGTCCAGACCTTGGGAGAAATGGAGATCACCAGCGTGCTTCTCGAAGGTGGAGCGCTGGTGAACGGTGTGGCCCTAGCGTCGGGCGAGGTGGACAAGGTGTTCCTCTACTACGCGCCGAAGATTCTTGGCGGCGGCGCGGTTCCCTTCATCGCCGGGGAAGACCTGCGCGGGAAACCACAGTGCGTGCAACATTTCGAATTGCGGCGCTTCGGGGAAGACTTCGCGCTGGAAGGTTATTTGCGCGACCCGTACTCGCCCCACCCCGTATTGAAAGTCGGGGTGGAGGGTTGAATGAGCAACACCTTTGTGGCACTTTTTTTGTTGGTGCATTTTCTCAGTAGCCCAAGTGGGCCGACCGTCAATACCGCTAACCAAACAGTAGCGGCAAAGTGGACGGCAGACCTACGCGCTGCAATAGGAAGCGCGCCCCAGGGGGAAGTGTTCGGTCGCAAACGTGAAAGGCACGGCAAGCCGAGAACCTCGCTGTGGTTCCTGGACGACAGCACAATCATTGCCACATTCGTCACACAGGAAGGGGCCAACCCCTCCCTATCCAGCCGAGACAGCTCTGATCCCAACCAACCGTTGCGGCTACGTGCGATCCTTCTCGATGCGGACACAGGAAAAGTTAGGTCGACACAGGCTTGGCCGAGTGAATCCAGATTGGCCGAGATTGTGACTGCGAACGGCGGAAAGTTCGTAACGCAAACCGGGACGACGTTGACTCTCCACTCTTCCGACGCTAAGGAACTGAAGAAGCTTAGCCTGCCTCCCCCACCGCAGAATCTTAATGGCTGGAATGCGCACCCATCTCCTACAGGCAAGAACGTTCTCTTCGAGAACAGTGATTGGAGAACGACCTCGCCAAAATCTTGGATCTGGGTCAACGCCACTGAGCTTCAGATTGTTCGCTCGTGGAAGGAGGAACAGAGCGGTTGGGTAGGCATTTCGGACAGCATGATAACGATGACTGCATGTCTCTTCTCGGAGTACCGTTGCGAGCCTAATCTTAGAGTGAAGACTCTCGAGACAGAGTGGAAGACCATCGCGCCGATCGAAAAACGATCCCATTGGGGCTGGTCTCCCCAGTTTGTGAATGAGGACACGCTGTTTCTCTCCGGCGCTCCTTGGGAGCTTTTGAAAACCGATGGCGAGCTGATCTTGACAGAGACAGCTCCGTTTGAAGGAGGCGGGGCCATCACCTCCGCTGGCGGGAAGCGTTTCGTTGTTCCTTTCTTCAAGGTGACCGGCAGGGTCGAGGCTCTCGATATCGGGGGACACGGGGAGCTAAAGACAATTTCGGTCTACGATGCACCGTTCCACGAACGGTCTTACAGGCTCGATGTGAAAGGACCTAAGATCAGATCGTTCTCCGACAGGTCACTGGCCCAACTTGCGCTGTCGCCGGATGGTTCCAAGCTGGCCATCTTGTACGACGAATCAGTTTACCTTTTCCAGCTACCTCCGCCGCCACCGACAGCTGCTCCTGCGCCGCCGTCAAAGGCAGACGATGCCTCGCATCGAGAGTAAATGAATTGCTATCCCCAGCGAAGCGCGGATCTGCATTTTGCAGCGAACAACAGGTTTTTCGCTTCGATTAGGATGACAACGTGGATCTATGCTACGAAGTTACGGGATACTACTCTGGAAGGAGTCGCTCTCATGTTTACCGGAATTGTCGAGGAAGTGGGCAAGGTCGTAAAGATCGTGCAGCGCGGTGAGAACCGCCGGATCACCATCGAGGCTGCGAGTACACCGAAACAATTGGGAACCGGCCACAGCATCTCGGTAAGCGGCGTTTGCCTGACGGCTCTTGATATCAAAGCAAAATCATTCTGCGCGGACCTGGCGCCGGAAACGTGGGTGCGAACTTCATTCTCACGGATGCACGAGGGCGCACTGGTGAACCTGGAGTTGCCGATGAAGGCCGACGGGCGCTTCGATGGCCACATCGTCCAGGGGCACGTGGAGGGGGTGGGCAAGGTGATCGAGTTCGAGCGCATCGTAGACTCGGACGGCCGGGATTCCGAGAACTGGTGGCTGCACATTGAACTGCCGCCGGAGATCGAGAAGTACACGGTGTACAAGGGGTCGATCTCGATCGAGGGCATCAGCCTTACGGTCGCCAAGCTCGAAGGAAACCGCTGCACGATCGCAATCATTCCGCATACGGTCGAACTGACCAATCTTGGGTCGTTGAAACCGGGCGACCCTGTGAACCTGGAAGCCGACGTGATCGCGAAGTACGTCGAGAAGATGATGAAAGGCGACTCGGCGCAAAGCTCGATCACCGTGGAGGAGTTGGTTAGGCAAGGATTTTAGAGGGAGTTCTCAGTTCCCAGTTCTCAGTTCTCAGTCAGTGCCGCCGGGTCTTACTGGGAACTGGGAACCGAGAACTTGCTCTTACGCTTCCAGCTTCAACTCGTCCAGTTCCAGGAACTCTTTAATGATGGGCGCGGTGGATTTCTCCATGTCCTTGTAGGGTCCAAAGAAAATTGCGCGGCCTTCGTAGAGGAACACGATGCGGTCGGCCAACTTCTTGGCGAGGCGCATGTCGTGCGTGACCACGACTGAGGTCAGATGCAATTGCAGTTTCAGCCGGGCGATGAGATCGCCGAGTAGATTGCCCATCAGCGGATCGACCATGGTGGTGGGCTCGTCATAGAGCACGCACTCGGGTTGGGCGGCGAGGGCTCGGGCGATGGCGACGGAACGTTTCATACCAGTAGAAAGGTCGGAAGGCAGCTGGTCGCGCATCTCCTTGACGCCAACCATATCGAGGAGGCCGTCGACGACCTGGTAAATCTGGTCTTCTGAAAGCTCTCTTCTTTCGCGCAGGGGGAAGGCAACGTTTTCGCCGACCGATAAGGAATCGAAGAGCGCGCCGTTCTGGAATACCATGGTGACTTTTTTGTGGATTTCTTCGAGTTGTCCCTGGTTGTAGTCGGTGATGTCCTGGCCAGCAACAATGATGCGACCTGAATCCGGCTTCAGGAAGCCCATGATGTTGTGGAGCGCCACCGATTTTCCTACGCCGCTGCGGCCTAGAATGCAGACCATCTCCCCCGGCAACACGTCGAAGCTGACGTCCTGGAGAACGACGCGATCTCCAAATGCCTTGGAGACGTCCTTAAACTCGATGTAGGGAGATAGTGTCTCCGCAGCAGCCATGGCTATCAGCATGGCATGAGATGCCAGCGCGGCTCAAGCGCTACGTATCGGGCAGCCGTGAGCTTTCAGCCGTCAGCCATCAGTAAAACCTAGCTACCGACCGGCTGGGACAGGGCCTTCAAGACACCAAGGCAGCCGTCAGCCGTCAGCCATCAGTAAAACCTAGCTACCGACCGGCTGGGACAGGGCCTTCAAGACACCAAATGAAAAAGGGTGCGAAAGTAACTCCGCGCCCTTTTCTTATCTATAAGTTTGTTATACCAATTCCGACGCACCTGACCGCCAACTTTTCCGACTTTATTTTACTAGCCAATTCAATGGCGTAGTGGGCCAGTTTCCGAGTAGCCGGCAAGTGCACAGTGACGAGCCGATTCCGGGGTTGTCAGTGGCCGTTTGGTGATGGGTCATTGGTTGCTGAGCGGTAGTCTAGCCCGTTCGTTGGGGTACCCCCTCCCCCCTATTTTTCGTAAAGCGTTCAGGAATAATGACTTATTTGTAAAGTATTCAGGAATAAGGGCTTAGCTTTACTTTCCCACTCTTCTCGAGGAGTGTCGCAAGAAAAAATTAATATACCGGCCCTTTAGAATCATAGATTTGGCGAAAAAATCCTTTCAAATCTTTGTTTTTAAAGGAGTTATTCGTAAAATATTTCGGAATAAGGACTTAGGGGGAAGCCGTCAGCTTTCAGCCGTCAGCCATCAGTAAAACCTAGCTACCGACCGGCTTGGACAAGGCCTTCAAGACACCAAATGAAAAAGGGTGCGAAGTAACTCCGCGCCCTTTTCTTATCTATAACTTTATTATATCAATTCCGACCCACCTGACCGCCAACTTTTCCGACTTTATTTTGCTAGCCAATTCATTGACTTACGCGGAGAACCGTCAAAACAGGGGCTTGACAAGATTTGGCAGAATCGAGGAGCAGGTCTCGAAGCTTTGCTGGCGGGGTCGCCCGGGGGGGCAGCCGTCAGCTTTCAGCCGTCAGCCATCAGTGTCTCGAAGCTTTGCTGGTGGGGTCGCCCAGCTTGGCCGACGCCAATGTGATCGACGCGATTGGGTGGTTTTGAGCGTTATCGAGATGTTACGCCAATGAGCGTTGCCGCAATCAGACCACCGAGTGCATTCACCTTACTTAACATCCAGAGGGAAGACGACGGTGCCGATCTGGCTGGCGTTGTTATCGCGGACAAGAAAGCGGACGTCGTAGGAACCGGGAGGAAGTTGCAGCTTCTCTTGCAGCTTGATGCCTTCGCGTGTCCATTGCCGGAGAAGCTCGGCATCTGGATTGCCGTGGACGGGATGAAAAATCTCTGCCGCTTCGCGCGTATCCCTGGTGAGAGCGATGGCGCCGACGTCGAGATCCAAGGGATTAGGGCGGGAGGGATCGATTCTGACGCTGGTCGCGGGAATGGTCACGAGGAAAGCCGTCACAGTTTTTCCGGCGTCCGCGGGCGCGGCGTCTGGCGGGAGCACTTTCACAAACATGGGCACGCCGCTGTAGCCCAACGAAGAAGCAAGGGCATTCACCTCTTCGTCGCGCACTGATTTGGTGTCAGCGAACGGGGGCACACCGTAATAGAAGCTGTCGCGGGCGCGGACTTGCACGTGCTCGGCTGCGACTTTTACCTTCAGATTGCGCCACCCCGGTTTGCGATCGGTAGGCTGAACCAGGAATCCGAGCATGTAGTAAGAGCGGGAGTCGTCGATGGCTTCGGAAAGGCAGCCCATCAGATCGTTGGACTCCAGGCAGGCGTTGCCGCCGGTGGCGTCGGAGAATTCGTGCATACGAATGTCGAGGGCAGACCCGGGTCCGCGACGAGCCGGGTTTCTGGTCCAGTCCAGCAGGCGAATAGTGTAGACGGAAATGTTGGAGTCAAAGAGGCTCTTCCACATTCGGTGAAGGCTGGCGGCGTAGAGGCTCCACTCCAGGACCGAGCCCTCGGCTACGAGGTCGGGGACATAGCCGGCGGCAAAGATCATGGCCTTGCGTCCGGGAACACCGAGATAGGCCTGAGCGATGTCGCGAAGCTGCCAGATGGTGCTGAAGACCCGGTTTTCCCGGGCCATGATGGTCTCCGCCCCAATGGGCAGCTTCTTCAGGGTCTCGATCATGGCATTTGTGTCCGTGGTGAACGGTTGAACCAGCTTGAGGCCTTTGCTGGTAATGCAGACGAGCGAGACCGGCTGGTTGGCTACCACGCCCTTCTTTAGAAATTTGATGAAGTCGTCTTTGCCGTCGGTCCGTTGCAACGGACTGGTGTTCAGAAGATCGAGAACGAGGATGGTGAGGCGCAGCTCGCTCGCATTGTTGTAAGCGAGGTTGGAATAGCCTTGATCGAAGATTGCGGAGGGTGTGGCGCCGACGACGGGCGAGTGGAATTCCTCGAAGAGTGAAATCGCCTGCGGCTTGCCGTTTTCTTCCAGCCTAAATGCGTCCTTCGACAGACCCTCGACGGGCTTGCCTTTCCTGTCCTTGACAACGACGGGCACGAAAACCAAATCGGCTTGGGCCGTGAAGGTAGCGACGGCGGGGCTTGAGGCACTGGCTTGCGGTTCTGCCGGGTTTTGAGGATCAGACGTTTGCTGCGCGGAAAGAATGGCGGAACAGAGAAAAAATGTGAGGAGCGCGTTCAGGGGGACGACGGACCGCGAATTTACTGCACAACGAATCACCTGGGACCTCCTTTTTGACCACAACAGACGGGTGCCATTGTCCCCCCAATCTCTGCTGGCCATCAGAATGTTTGACCGCATATTTAGCCGATGGCTGTGAGGATTCTATCGCACAGTTGCCATTATCAGGCGATAGCGCTCATTGGGAATTTCAGGCAAGTGCTTCCCGCGCCGCGAAAATTGTGGGGCAACTCCCGGCGAGCGGCTGTGCAAGAGTGAACATCTTTGGTGATCACCATTCTGACATAATTTGCCGAGGTGTAGCTCCATGCCAGCAGAAGCCATTGACCCTCTGGCGTGTGCATCGACGGGCAGGTTTCGAGAGGAGAGTGGAATATGGACGAGAAAATTGTGCAGGAGATACTCCATGATTTGTTCGCCTCCCTTGAGGCCTTAGACACTCAGAGCGCGGCTATTTTGCAATTCTTGAAAGATAAAGGGATAGCCAGTGAGGAAGAACTTGCCTCCCAGAGTCTTTTCCAATCGAAGGATGAGCCTGAGGGAAGGGGCTGGGCGGTAGCGGAGGAAGCTCCTTTCGGGGTTGGATTTTGACCAAGTGTAGCAGCCGCAGCCGGGGCGGTGGGAATGTGGAAAGC
>Ga0224558_1002537_pt1 | contig 16495 bp, 11 predicted proteins | sample 714S32024metaG_FD_180682 | JGI IMG/M metagenome (GOLD analysis project Ga0224558, IMG submission 180682) | Peat soil microbial communities from Stordalen Mire, Sweden - 717 S3 20-24 | ecosystem: Environmental > Terrestrial > Soil > Wetlands > Peat | place: Sweden: Norrbotten County, Stordalen... | reverse complement strand
GAGCACCGGCGCTACGTTGCGGCGGGCGAAGATGTCGCCCGGCAGCAGCAGCACCGGCAGGCGGTTGATGGTGGCCAGCGCCGCGCCAGTAATCATGTTGGTCGCGCCGGGTCCGATGGACGAGGTGCATGCAAAGGCGCGCAGCCGGTTGCTTGCCTTGGCAAATCCCGCCGCCAGATGCACGCCGGACTGCTCGTTGCGCACCAGATAATAAGGGAAATCTGGATTCTGTTGCAGGGCCTGGCCGATTCCCGCCACGTTGCCGTGCCCGAAGATGCCCAGCATGCCGGCGAAGAACAAATGTTCCTGCCCATCGCGCTCGACATACTGGTTTTTCAGAAATTGAATCAGGGCCTGAGCCATCGTCATGCGCCGCGTTGCCATGTGCCTCCTCCATTGAGCGGATCGTAACGCCCCCGGCTGTTACCTGTTCACCATCGGCAGACGAGGATCTTTCTCGCGCCAGGCGTTTCTCACCCACGCATAATCGGGGTCGTCGGAGGAGGCCATGGATCGCGCCGAGCCCGCCAGCGCGTTCAGGTAATAGACGTTGTAGCCGTGCGCGGCCACCACCGGGTGATAGCCTTCCGGCACCAGAACAAGCTCTCCGTCGCGCACTGTGAGCGTTTCGTCAATGCGGCGGTCAGCGGTATAGACCTTCTGAATCGCAAAACCTTCCGGGCGCTCGATGCGGTAGTAGTAAATCTCTTCGAGGTCCACTTCCGCGGGAGGGTTATTGACATCGTGTTTGTGGGGCGGAAAGCTGGACCAATTGCCCTCGGGCGTGAAGACCTCCACCACCAGCAGGCGATGCGCGGGAAACTCCGGCGGAATCATGGCATGAATCTGGCGCGTGGCGTTGCCGCCGCCGCGAATTTCGATGCTCACCTGGTCAGGCGTCACCAGCCGCGCGGGATGTTCTTCTTCAGCGCGGCTGTAGCAAAAGGCCAGGTCGCAATCGCTATCGGCCATAACCGTGAAGCTGGTTTTCAAAGGCAGATAAAGCGTGTAGGGAAGGCCTTCGAATACGGACTTGCGCCCGCCGATGCGCCGCCACTCGCCCCGCGAGCTCTGAACCGAGCAGACGCCTCCGAGCACCACGATGGCCAGCTCATTGCCGCCGGTTTCTGCTTCGTATCTCCGGCCCTGCGCCAGCTTGCGGGTCTCGAAGGACAGGTACTCGTAGCCGAAGTTTTCGATGCGGTTCCGGAAGGTTTCCGGACGAACCAACAAGTCAGTCATCATCTCACCACCGGGAATATGCACACGTGTTCATCCAACAGCCTATAATCGTCTCCAGCGAGCATCTCTGTCAAGAGGTGAAGATCACGCCGAGGCTCTTCCGCCGCAAGCCCCGCTGCCGTGATTGGCTCTCTTGACCGGCATTATCAGCGAGTGGTACGGTTTTTATGCACACGTTTGCATTTTCCGGAGGATCCATGCCCATAAGTGAAGTGAAGCTCGCCTTCAAAAGTCCGCTCTTTCAAATGACCCAGACCACGCCCACCTGCCTGTGGAACGATTCGGCTTGCATTGAAGAGCTTACCTATTCGATCGAACATGGAGCTGTGGGAGCCACTTGCAACCCCTCCATCGCCGTCTCCGTGCTCAAAAAAGAGATGGCCTCATGGAAAGTGCGCATCAAAGCCCTAGCGGAAAGCTGCCCGCAGGCAACCGAAGATGAGATCTCCTGGAAGATCGTTGAAGAGATGTCGGCGAACGGGGCAAAGCTGCTCAAACCGATATTCGATAGCCAAAAGGGGCGCAACGGGCGCTTGTCCATTCAGACGGATCCGAGAACCTATCGCAATTCCGACGCGATTCTGGCGCAGGCAATCCGGTTCAGCCAGCTAGCCCCGAATATGATTGTCAAGATTGTGGCCACGCGCGCCGGAATTGTCGCCATCGAAGAAGCTACTTATCGGGGGGTGAGCATTAACGCCACCGCCAGCTTTACGCTGCCGCAGGCCGTGGCCGTCGCCAAGGCCGTGGAGCGCGGCCTCAAGCGCAGAGAAGCTGAAGGACTGGATATCTCCACCATGGGGCCGGTGTGCACCATCATGGTGGGGCGGCTGGACGACTGGCTCAAAATCCTGATGGAAAAACAGCAGCTTTCCGTCGATCCGGGCTATCTGGAGTGGGCCGGAGTTGCCGTTTTCAAAAAGACCTACAAATTGTTCCGCGAGCGCGGCTATCGGCTGCGGCTTCTTTCCGCGGCATTCCGCAATCACATGCACTGGAGCGAGTTCATCGGAGGCGATGTGGTGATCTCTCCGCCCTGCGCATGGCAGCGCCGCTACAATGCCAGCGATATTGAAGTGATTCCGAGGATAGATAAGCCGGTCGACGCGAAGATTGTTGACACGCTGCTGAAGAAATTTCCCGACTTCGAGCGCGCCTACACGGAGGATGGCTTGTCCCATGAGGAATTCGATACCTATGGCGCCACGCGGAGAACTTTGAGGGGCTTCATTGCGTCCTGCGCGGAGATGAATGGGATGATTCGGGACATCATCCTTCCCAATCCTGATACGGAGTAGGGGCGCGAGGATGAAACCTGTGCAATCAAACTTCTCCGGGCAGATCGCGAGCGTCGATATGGGGCGCCTTCAGGCGAGAAGACTCGCGTCCTGCGCGGAGCGGCAAGCTGAACGCAAGCCGATCCCGATCGCGAATATCCGAGTTCCGGAAACCATAGAGATGATATGGCTTGCAGCCGTTAGCCGGCGGGCAAGCAGTTGCCGACTGGCGCGTTCTTCTACTGGAAGACCGAAGCCTGGCCAGTTTTTTCTTGACACTCGTAGTGCAGAGTTGCTAGGTTGCTTACGCGGAAGAGGAATAAGAGAAATCCACCGCCAAATGCAAGCCTTAGTCTGTCCTTGAGCGGCAACGCTCTGTGGTGGGATGTCGGCGTGTATTTGGAGGCGGATTTTTTTTTGGAGCCTTAGCCGTATTTTATCGGAGCCTTATCAGAGCCTTAACCATGGTGGTTGAGCATCTTTGGAAGGCAGTTGTGATTCAGAATCTTTGGAGGCAGTATGATTTCGATGAATCGGTTTATGGGGCAACGAGTGCGCATTTCCGGGTGGATTCGCCTGGCCATGGCGCTGTTGTTGGTTCTTCCTGCGCTGGGCGCCTACGCCCAGTACGAAAATGGAAGCCTGGTGGGATCCATCCACGACTCCAGCGGGGCCGCAATCCCCAACGTGAACGTCTCGGTCACCAACAATTCGACCGGAATCGTCTCGAATGTGACCACCAACGCCTCAGGCGACTATGAAGTCCCGTCTTTGCGCTATGGCATCTACACGGTTACCGCAAAGGCAGCCGGTTTCTCCGACGCCGTTGCCAAGGACATCACCATCTCGGTCGGCAGCCGCGTTCGCATCGACCTGGTTCTGAAGATTGGCTCGGCCCAGACCACAGTCGAAGTTACCGGCGTGGCGCTGCAGCTTGAAACTGAATCCAGCCAGCGCGGCCAGACAGTCACCGAGTATCAAAGCGAAGCTCTGCCGCTGGTAACCCGCAACTATTCTGACCTGGTGGATTACGTCACCGGCGCGCGCCCCGCGCCAGCCGATGCGACGACCACCGCTGTCACCAGCCTGACGCGCGCCGGGTCGTTCAACGTCAACGGCCAGCGCAGCATGTTCAACAACTTCATGCTTGACGGCATGGACAACAATGCCTATGGCGAGAGCAACCAGGGTTTCGACAACCAGATCATCGCTCCCCCGCCCGATTCCATCGCTCAGTTTGAAGTGGTGACCAACAATGAGAGCGCAGAATACGGCCGCTCCTCCGGCGCCACTATCAACGTTGCCACCAAGAGCGGCGGCAATCAATTCCACACCACGCTCTACGAGTTCATTCGCAACACCGATCTGAACGCATTTGGCTACATCAAACCTGTTACCCTTAATTCCGTTACCGGCGCTCAGTACCCGTTTTTCAAACCAGAGTTCAATCGCAACCAGTTCGGCGCGGACTTCGGCGGCCCGATCATGAGGAACAAGTTCTTCTACTTCCTCGATTACGAGGGCTTCCGCCAGACGCTCACGCCTACCGTGGTTGATACCGTTCCCACGACCAATGAGCTCAACGGCCAGTTGGCTGTTGCCGTGCAGGATCCGTGGCATCCGGGCACCTACATACCGGCGGGTACGCCGTATGCCAGTTGGCCCGGTCAAGCAAAGGCCGATGCCGACGTGACTGCCCTGAAGATCGCCAGTTTGTACGCGACCGCGCTGCCGGGGAAATGCACAGTGGCCGCCGGCTTATCCACCACGGGCGTGGCCACGAACGACTGCCCTTTGAATGCGCCCTTCACCGATCACGCAGACAAGGGCGACCTTCGCCTGGATTACCAGCAGAGCCAGAATAGTTCCTGGTTTCTGAAAGTCAGCGATCGCAAGGAGACAGGCAAGAACTTTAACCTTCTGCCCGAGCCGATCGATATGCAGTCCAACGGCGAGATCCTGATTCACGACAGACAGGTTTCGCTTGGTTACAACCATCTGATGGGCGATAACAAGGTGGTCGATGCCCGCCTCGCACTCTCCGGCACCAAGGCCGGCAAGTGGACCTACGCGATCGGCAGCAGTACATTCCCCGCAGGCTCCATCCCTGGCCTGCCCACCATCGCCGGCGTTTCCGGCGGCCTGCCTTCGATGGCCATCTCCGGCGGCTTTACCTCCTTCGGACGCCAGAGTACCAATCCGCAGTGGCAGAACCCCTCGGTCCTCAACCCCAAGGTGAACTTCTCCTGGGTCAAGGGAAAGCACTCCTTGAAGTTCGGCTATGAGTACGAGTACATCTGGATGGAAGTGGAAGACTCGAATCCGCTCTATGGCTCGTTCACATTCAACCATGGCTACAGCGTCTGCCCGGCATCGGCAGGAACTACGAACTGCCCCACCGGCACAAGCGCCGTCGCCGACACCTACTGGGCCGACTTTCTCTTCGGCGCAAGCGGCCAATACTCGCTGTCAACCTACTTCATCACACACTTGCACCAGAACATGGAAAGCGGGTACGCCCAGGACGACTGGAAGATCGCTCCGAAGCTGACCCTGAATCTGGGACTGCGCTGGGAGTACGGTTCGCCTTACTCAGAGCGCAACGACAACCTCTCGAACTTCAACTCGGCAACCGGGACCATGCTGACGCTGACACCCGGCTTTGCCGCCATGTCCACCGGCGTGCAACCCGTCACCGGCTACCCCAACATAGAACCCGGTATGATCTCTGCTTACAGCGGCGGCGGAGTCTACGGAAAAACCCTGGTCAATCCCGCACTGGGCGACTATGCTCCGCGCATTGGCTTCGCCTATGCGCTCACGTCCAGCATTGCAGTTCACGGCGGCTACGGCACCAGCTTCATCCACTACTGGCGCGCCGGTTCGGGCAACATGCTGGGAATCAACGCACCGAACGCGATGTTCACCTCAGTAGTCAATCCGGCCTCCACTTCCACCGTTGGCTTCCAGCGCCTCTCGAATGGCTTTCCCACTGGGCTGGCCACTGTCTTCAGCGCCGGCACCGACAACATCGACTACATTCCCAAGGACACCAAAGACGGCTATGCCGAGAGTTACTTCCTGAGCGTCCAGAAGACCCTGGCCAAGAACGTACTCGTTGACATTGCCTATGTGGGCAACCACGGCGTTCATCTGCAGGGCTTTATCAACGCCAACCAGAAGAACCCTTCGCTCGGCTTCATTGGCGGCGTGCCGGCGAACGGCTGGGCTCGTCCATACCCCAACTGGGGAGGGACTTTGCTCAACAATCCTGCGAACCCCTTCAACAACGGCGACATCACCGAGGCTTCGAACGGGTTCCATTCTCATTACAATTCGCTGCAAGCCCGCTATGAGCAGCGCTTTGTTGACGGCTTGACCTTGCTGAACTCCTTCACGTGGTCGCACGCGCTGGATAATGCCTCGTCCACTCTTGAGGCCAACACGCCAGACCCGCAGGACGGAAACAACCTCAACGCGGACTACGGCCAATCGGATTACAACCTGCCCATCGCCAATGTCACCAGTTTTGTCTACGACTTGCCGGTTGGACAAGGGAAGCGATTCCTGGCCAGCAGCAACACTCTGGAAAATGTCTTGTTCGGCGGATGGCAGATCAGCGGCATCAACACAGTTCAGGGTGGCACGCCCTTCAACCTGACGTATACACCGGCCGCGGCGAACCAGGTCTCGCCGATGCTTACGCAGAACTGGCGCGGCGAGAATTTATATCGCCCCAACCTGATTCCCGGAGCGCACTATACCCAGGGGAAGATTAAGCTCGCCAGCGGTTACGTTCAATATGTCAACCCCAATGCCTTGACGCTGCCTTCAACTTATGTAGGCAACCTGGCCGCCAACGGGCCGTCTAGCCCGTTTGGCAGCTTGCCCAAGAACTTTGGCCGCACGATGCCGTTCTACGAGACGGACCTGGACCTCAACAAGAAGTTCAACACCCCGATTGAAAGAGTAAAGGTGGAGTTCCGCTCGGAGCTCTATAACATCTTCAACCACACCAACCTTTACCTGCCCGGCGGTTCGGGCGGCGGCACGGTCTCTGGTACTGACAACAACACCTCCGCGCCTACCAGCACTGGTGGCGGCCAGATGACCGGTACCTTCGAGCCGCGCATCGTTCAGTTCGGCTTGAAGATCATCTACTAACCCGCACGGAACCTGTGTGCCAGCCACAGCATGTGGCTGGCACACTTTTGATTCAGCTTCTTCGCCATTAGGCGGCCTGGGCTGTTCAGCCACGATTTGACACACAACGATTCAGACCATGGAGGTACGCCCAAAAAGGCGTCCACGGGTGAAACTTGGCCGGGAAACAGTAAGGTCGAGATTTTTGCGGTAACTGAGATTTGAACGCCCCATCTTTTGCTCATTTTGCGAAGGCTGGGAAGCGAGCAGGGAGTTACAGGTGTGGCCATGAGAGCGGAGATTCTGCGGCAACTGGGCCGGCAAACGGAGCCATGGGATGTGTTGGTGATCGGCGGCGGCGCCAGCGGCCTGGGCGCAGCGGTTGAAGCTGTCTCCCGCGGCTATCGCACTCTGCTGGTCGAGCGATTTGATTTCTCCAAAGGAACTTCAAGCCGAAGCACCAAGCTCGTGCATGGCGGCGTTCGCTACCTCCAGCAACTTAACCTGACGCTTGTCGTGGATGCTCTGCGAGAGCGCGGCCACATGCTGAGAAACGCGCCGCATCTGGTACACGATCTATCTTTCGTCGTCCCGGCTTATAACTATTTGTCGCTTCCTTACTATGGTTTCGGGCTCAAGGTCTATGAGATGCTATCAGGCCGCTTGTCGCTTGGGCGATCGGAGTTACTCTCCGGGGAAACGACGCTGGAGAAGCTGCCGGGACTTGTGGCGGAAGGCCTTCGCGGCGGCATCCTCTATCATGACGGGCAGTTTGACGATGCCCGCTATGCTATCGCGCTGTTGCGCACCTTTCAGGACCTCGGCGGCACTGCGATCAATTATGTTGAGGCATTCGGCCTTCTGCGGCGTGGCGGCAAGGTAATCGGTATCCAGGCGCGCGACCGCGAAGACGGCGCCGTCTTTGACGTGCAGGCAAAGGCGGTGGTCAATGCCTGCGGAGTCGAAACAGAGGATATTCTCGCCATGGATGGTGCTGCTCCCGGCTCGTTGCTCGCCGTGAGCCAGGGTACGCATTTCGTTTTGCCCCATTCATTTCTGCCGGGAAGTACCGCGCTCATGATTCCCAAAACAGCTGATGGCCGGGTGCTTTTTGCCATCCCCTGGCACGGCGCCACCATCGTAGGAACCACGGATGAGCCCGTTGATAGTGCGCCCGCCGAGCCGCGCGCGCTTCTCACTGAAAAGAAATTTCTGCTCGAACATATCGCCCGCTATTTTGGCCGCACGCCTGCTGCCTCGGAAATACTCAGCGTCTGGTCCGGCTTGCGGCCATTGGTGCGCAAAGGCGGCGACAAAACGTCGCAGTTATCCCGTGACCACACCATCTTGGTGTCGCAATCCGGCCTGGTTACAGTTACCGGAGGAAAGTGGACCACTTACCGGCGCATGGGACAGGATGCCATTGATCGCGCCTGTGAGGTAGCTTCGCTTCCCAAACGGCCGTCACGGACGCTGGAGTTGAAACTGCACGGATGGGTTGCGGATTCTGCCGCGATGCCCTCATGGGAACGCGTGTATGGTTCGGATCTGCCCATGATTCAGACTCTGTCAAGCGAGGATGCGGCCCTGGATGCGCTTCTCCACCCGCAACTTCCTTTTAGGCTGCGCGAAGTTGTCTGGTCGGCGCGCTATGAAATGGCGCGAACCGTGGAGGATGTTCTTGCGCGGCGCACCCGTGCGCTCTTCATGGATGCGCGCGCCGCCATTGAAGCTGCGCCTGTGGTAGCGAGTCTCCTTGCCAGGGAGCTTCAGCGAAGCGAAGAATGGAAGGCAAAGGATCTGGCAAGTTTTGTTGAGCTTGCCAAAGGCTACGTCTACCGGGAGGGCGAGGATGCATGAACAAGCTGTTTTGCGCATCCGGAGTGTCTTCAGGGCTGAGCCCGTAAAATTATGTATAAGATAGTTTTTCGTCGCATTTAATTTGTCGTGAACAGATCGCGTCAGTAACAGATGCAATGAGGGTTTTCATGAGTTGGAATCTTCCTTTTCTTAGACCGGCGCCGCATATCGACAGACTGCCCGATGCGCAGGTTAAGCAGCTCTATCCTAAAATGCGCTGGCAGATTATGGAATCGACCTTTATTGGTTATGCCCTCTTCTATCTGGTCAGAAACAACCTCCCCATTGTCACCAAGGAGATGGGAGAGTCGCTTCACTACAGTAAAGGGCAGATCGGCGACCTGCTGGCCATCACGGCTATCTCCTATGGCATCGGCAAATTCTTCATGGGCGCATGGTCGGACCGCAGCAACCCGCGTTACTTCATGCCGATGGGGTTGCTGTTGACCGCCTTCTGCAATTTCGCTTTCGCGACCGTACATAGTTACCCTCTGCACCTGGCCCTCTGGGGCATGAACGGGCTGTTTCAAAGTATGGGGTGGGCCCCCTGCGGGCGCTCCCTTGGTCACTGGTACAGCATCCGCGAGAGGGGCACCAAGTTCGCGTTCTGGAACGTCGCCCAGAATGTTGGCGGGGGGCTGACAGGTATCATCGTTGCAAAAAGCACCATGATGCTGGGATGGCGCTCGGCATTTTATGTTCCTGGCATTCTCGCCGTTATATGCGCGATTTATCTTCTTTTGAGACTTAGGGACACGCCTCAGTCCGTGGGGCTTCCGCCTATTGAGGAATATCGCAACGACTACCCGGCTATCGAAAGTAAAGACAGCGAGAAAGAGCTGGGCACCCGCGACTTACTGGTCAATTACATCTTGAAGAATCCTTATATTTGGCTCTTCGCCGGCGCAAATTTCTTTGTGTACATCGCCCGCTACGGCATGTTGGATTGGGGACCGTACTATCTGCAAGAGGTTAAGCACGCCAGCCTTGTCGAGGGAGGGGGCAGCACTGCGGCATTGGAGTTTTCCGCCATCTTCAGCACCATCCTGATGGGCTGGTTGTCGGATAAGGTGGGAGGACGCCGGGGAATGATCAGCGTATTCTGCATGATTCCTGTCTTTCTTGCTTATCTCGGCATCATCTATAGTCCTGACAATAAGTTATGGATAGATATGGTTTTGTTTGGCGTCATAGGCTTCTTTGTTTATCCGGCCATTCTGTTACTGGTAGTCAGCGCGCTGGATTACACCTCAAAGAAAGCGGTTGGCACAGCGGCCGGCTTTATAGGTCTATTTGGCTACCTGGGCCGTGTGACAGAGAGTAAAGGCATCGGCATACTGGTTGACCGATATCATAACTGGAATGTCGCCCTTTATGCGATCATGGCATCGGCTTTCATGGGGATAGTGCTGCTCTCGTGGATGTGGACGCTCTCCCCGCGCAGAGCGGAGGAGATTGAACCGCCCGTGCTATCTCAACGCTCTGTCGGGAAAAAGCCCGGTGTTTGACATCTCCGGGATGTATGCGTCCGCATAACTTGTTTTTGACGGCGATAGCTTCAGGCCCCCATGGGGGCTTGGAATTTAACTGATCCACATCTGGGGATTGCTGATGGAGACCGCGTCGAGACCCTGCGCCAACAGATCCTCGGCCTCCTTCAAGGTCCAGATAAGTCCTCCGCCCACAACAGGGATATCCAGCGAGATAGCTCGTACGCTATCAAGCAGCTTGGGAGCGACCGGTGCAGGCAAGACTTCAAGCGCATCTACAGGCGTATTCTTCAACTGATTGGTGATAGTATTCTTCGCGCCGCTATCCAGGAGGAAGGTTCTCTGGATGGCATAGAGATGGATGGTATGCGCATGGCGCAGCGGGTCCAAATGCGTGGATATGATTCCACTGGCGCCACAGTGTTTCAGGTAGTTCACCGCATATTTGTCGCGCGAGAAGCCGTTGAGCAGATCGAGGTTGACGATGGGGAGTTTGCCCGCGGCAAGAATCTTCTGGATCATCGTCTCGCAATTTTCCGGATCGCCGGTAAGCAGATAGATTATCTTTCCGTGCGCGGCAATTGCATGGTCGAGGTGTTCAACGTGGCGCACGGACGGAATGATGGGGGTTTCTCGGAAGAACGTCCGTAGCGGTGTCAATTGTGCTTGCATGATGCTTTTCCGTTCTCCTCCGGGTCGTCTGAATAGTGAAAGATAACCTTTTGAACGAGCGCACATCCATACCGTTGAGTGCGGGTACAGTCAGCTTTTGCCGTCAAGGGAACTATTATAACCGTTGTCAGGGAACATAAGCAAAGTAAAGTACGCCCAACCAATGGGTTTGCGCGCGATTTATCAACCCAGGGATTCCGCGAGCAGGCTTAGTCGGCGAGGCGAAGTCGGCTGACTTCGCTCTTGCCATTTGCCTTGAACCTGCGCCTGAGGTGTGCCTCGGAAGCTTGACAGTGCTTGTTCAGGCGCGAGATACTATTAACTTAGTAAGTCCGACACCGTTTCGTGAAGAGCGCCTGAGACAGCACGAGCGGGTAATTGGATGCTGCTGAAGAAGTCAGGACCAAGTGCTGCATTAGCAACTGGTTTTGCGTTCAGAATGGCTGCGATCCGATCCTTGCTTCTGTCGTCTGGAATTTCTCTCAAGGTCCAGGCTCTTGCCTTTCTGAAACAAATCCAGATATCCAGGCATGTGTTTCAACGCGCATTGGCTGGAGTGTGTCGAGATGCTGGCCACTATCCTGTTTTCTTCCGCAGATTTCTATCGGACGACGCAAGGGCATTCGTGCTTGTTGCGCCAGGATGCTTCCGCGTTGCCGCGTGGTTTGCGATGCGGTGTGTTCGCGGTCAATTTGAAAGGCACGGTATGGAAGCGACGCAGGTTGTGATTATAGGCGGAGGCGCAACAGGGGCCGGCATTCTTTGGGACCTGAGTTTGCGCGGCATCTCCGCCATCCTGCTGGAGCAGGGAGACATCGCCAACGGAGCTACCGGGCGTTGCCACGGTCTGTTGCACTCCGGCGGCCGCTACGCTGTCAAGGACCCTGACACAGCGCGCGAGTGCGTCGCGGAAAACCGCATCATCAAGGCCGTTGCGCCTCATTGCGTGGATGAGGTTGGGGGAATTTTTGTCAAGTGTGCCCAGGATGACCCTGCATTCTTCGAACAGTGGTGGCGCGCTGCCGGCGAGGTTGGCATTCGCAGCCATAGGCTGAGCCGTGAAGAAGCGCGCGAGCTGGAGCCGAACCTGGCGGCGGACATTCTTGGCGCATTCACGTGTCCGGATGCGCACGTCGATGTTTTCAGGCTGGTGCTCGCAAATCTTGAAGCTGCGGTTGCGCGCGGCGGGCGCTTCCTGACCTACAGTGAAGTAACTTCCATTCTCTCCGCAGACGGGCGTGTGCGCGGAGTTCGCTATCGCAATACGCGCAGCGGCGAGGAAGACGAAATCTCCTGCGAGGTGGTGATCAACGCCGCAGGAGGCTGGGCGCAGGGCATTGCAGCCATGGCCGGCGTCGATGTGCCCGTGCTCTGCGATAAGGGAACGCTGCTGGTGCTCAATCACCGGCTGAATCGCCGCGTCATCAATCGCTGCCGCAAGTCCAGCGATGCCGACATTCTGGTGCCCGCCGGCCCCGTATGCATTTTGGGCACATCTTCGATTCGCGTGCCCAGCCCGGAAGGATTGGCCGCTTCCCGCGAGGAGGTTGATCATCTGCTGCGGCTGGGCGATGAACTGATTCCTGGGCTTGTTAACGCGCGCATCCTGCGCGTCTTCTGCGGTGTTCGTCCGTTGTATGCGCCGATGCCCGTCGAGGTTGCCAGGGGCCGCGAGATCAGCCGCGGCTTTGCGCTGCTCGATCACGGGACACGGGACGGAGTGAGCGGCTTTATTTCGATAGTCGGCGGCAAACTGACCACTTATCGCCTGATGGCTGCCGCGGCGTGCGACTGCGTAGCGGCGAAACTCGGGGTGGATGTGGAATGTACGACCGATAAAACGCCGCTGCGGCCCGCGGTCGATCGCACGACGCACCATCGCGCCATTCATGTGTTGCCGCACCCGGTTGCGGAAATGATGGAGCGCCGCCTGGGTCCCGAAACGGATCAAGTCATTCAGGCCATCGAAACGCGGCTCGATCTGGCCGAGGTGGTCTGCGAATGTGAGCTTGTGACTCGCGGAGAATTGGAATACGTTCTTGGCGGCACTACTCCGGCGCCGGCTTGCACCATTGCCGATGTTGGCCGGCGAACGCGCCTCGGCTTCGGCCCGTGCCAGGGAACATTCTGCGGATACAAAGCGATGCTCGCCGGCTTCCAGACTCACCGCTGGACGGCATCAGAAGCCGCCACGGAATTCTCCGCTTATCTTCACGAGCGCGCGAAGGGGCAGGCCTTCATCCACCAGGGCAAGCAGGCCGCGCAACTGGACCTCAACCACGATCTCTACGGCGCGGATGGGGCGTTCCGCGCGGATTCGGGTAAGCAAGATGGAATCTGAACGCTACGATGTTATTGTTGTGGGCGCCGGGGTCTCCGGCCTTGCCGCGGCCGGCGCGGCCGCTCACCGGAACCTGAAAGTCGCGCTGGTTGCGACCGGTCCAGGATCGTTTGTTACTGGGCCAGGATGGTTGAAGGCGCAAGACATCCTGCGCGCATCCGCTGCGCCTGAGCTGGGCGAGGCAATCGCGTTCTTTTGCGAGATGGCGCGCCGCGCAGGCTGCCCGTATGCAGGAGATATCTCCACCGCGAAATATCTGCCGACTCTTCTTGGCGATTTTCAGAGCGTGGCGCTGGCGCCTCTCCTTCTTTGGAATGCTGAGCCTCGCGATGGAGTCTCGACAGCGGTTATCGGCATTCGAGGACTGTCCGGCTTCGATGAATGCTTCATGGCCGAGCGGCTCAGTGAGCGGGCGCGCGCGATGAGTTCCAGCGGCACGTACGCGGCGCGGCAAATCTCTCTTTCGCGCGATATGGGAGCTCCCGTGACCACGTTGCACCTCGCACAGTTATTTGATCGTGATCCCGGTTTTCGCAAAGAACTTGTCTACGCCCTGCGCGCCGCGGCATCCGGATTTCAGCGCATCTTTGTGCCCGGCATGTTGGGACTGGCTTCATCCGCTGAGCAGATTGCTGAATTCAAGCGGGAACTCCTCTGCGAGGTGTGCGAGATTCCCACTTTGCCTCCATCCATTCCAGGCCTGCGCGTCTTCCATCGAATGGTGAGTTATCTTCACCAGATCGGCGTGGAGCTTTTTCGCGGATTCCCCGTCGAGGAAGTCGAGATACACGAAGGCTTGTGCACCGGCGTGCGGGTTGCGGCTCCGGGGCACGCGATGAATCTGCGCGGCCTGTGCGTGGTGCTGGCAACGGGCCGGCATTCTGCCAGCCCTCTGAACGGGGCCTATGCCGGCCGCGATCAGCAGATGAGGCCGCTTGCCTCGACCGGCGCGGTAATGGCGCGGAACCTATTTATTGCCGGGTCGCTGCCGGACTCCGGCGCGGGCAACAACGGCGATGCCATGCGCATTCTCACAGGGTACCGCGCGGGAAATCTCGCAGCGTCCACAAGGGGAAACCATGCGGCTTGATGACCTTGCGATTGACAATTGCCTGAAGTGTTCGCTGTGCAACACGGTATGCCCGGTGCTGGCCGCTTATCCGCCGTATCCAGGTCCTAAGCGCCTGGGTCCGGAACTTGAGCGCCTGCGTCGCGAAGGCATTTCCACCGACACAGATTGGGTGGAGTACTGCCTGGGATGTCATCGCTGCGATCTCGTATGCCCCAATCAGGTGAACGTCTCTGAAATGATTGCGCGCGCCAAGGCTGCGCACCGCAAGCCGCTGGTTCGCGGGTTGCGCGACTGGTGGTTTGCGCGTCCCGGCTTGCTGGGCAAGCTGACGACAATTCTGCCCGCGCTCTCCAACTTTGCGCTCTCCATGAAGCCGGCCCGTTCTCTCATGTCGAAGCTGATGCAGATCGCGCCGCAACGCAAATTCCCGAAATATGCGCGCCCGGATTTACGCTCTCCCGCGATGACGGGCAACGCGCGGCAGCGGGTGGTGTTCTTTCCCGGCTGCTTCATCCGCTACAACCGGCCGGGGCTAGGCAGGACGGTAATCGATCTCCTCGAGCGAAACGGCCTCTCCGTGGAAGTTGCATCAACGGAGTGCTGCGGAGTTCCAGCCCTCGCCAACGGCGATGCTGCTGCGGCGCGCTCGGTGGCGCGCGCTAACGTCAAGGCCTTGGCCCGCCAAGTCGACTCGGGGCTGCGTATTGTGACCGCCTGTTCGAGTTGCGGACACATGCTCAAGACGGGATTCGGCGGCATCCTTGAAGGCGACAAGAAGTTTGCTTGCGCGGCGCAAAAGATTGCGAGCAATACATTCGACCTTGCTGAGTTGCTGATGGCGCAGGCCGATGCGGGAAAGCTCAACACCAACTTCCAGCACACTGCCCTGCGACTGGCATACCACGCTCCCTGTCATCAGAAGTCACAGGGCATCGGGCGTCCGTGGTATCACTTGTTGCGCATGATTCCTGGCGTCACGGTTGAGGATATGGATACTGGATGTTGTGGCATGTCCGGCACCTATGGCTTCAAGCAGGAAAAATACCCGGTCTCCATGGAGATAGGCAAGGAGTTATTCGCGAGCATCGACGCGGCGCAGCCGCAGATGGTCGCCACGGAGTGCGCCACCTGCCAGATGCAGATAGAACACGGAACCAGCTTCAAGGCTATCCATCCCGCGGAGATTTTGTTGCAGGCCTACGATGGACTCGCGCCAACTAAAGGCCGGAAAGATTGCTCTATCGATGAGTGCGAGTGCGGACCGTGCAGACAGAAGCCCGAGGGTGCGGATCATTGATTTGGAGCGGAAGACCGGGGAAGAGTTGCACTTGTGTTTTTGTTGGAACGGCGGCCGTGATACGTTGCTTGAGATCGGCGTTGAGCAGTTCGTCGGGATTCAGTTCCGGCGAGTAGCTGGGCAGGTAGAAGACCTCGATCTTGTCCGCGTTCAGCGCTTTGAGCAGGGCCATCCCATGCATACGAGCCCTTTACGAGGGATACGCACGCATGGGATTGGCTAGGGTTGTGTTTCTAGTTGATGGCCAGTGTGAAGGTGGTTGTGGGCGCCGGGGTTTCCGCTGGGCTGCCGGCTCCGGTAACGGTGAAGGTATAACTGCCAGCTGTGGTTCCCGACGGACTACTCTTGCCGCCGCAGGCGCTCAAGCCTGTCAGTACCACCATCAGCGCCAGAATCCCTAACATCGACAGCCATCTGCGCCGCCGTGCCGGAATCCCCAGGAAGGCAACGAACGCCAGAAAAGCGCCGCTACCGGCTCCCGCCCAGCCACTGCCTCTGCCGCCCATTTTGGGCCAAATCAACTCACTGCTGGTTGTGGTCGAACTCACAGTGACTGTGGCCGTTCCCGTTGTTGTACCGCTGCCCAGAGTGACGGTCGAGCTGCCCGCGGAGCAAGTTGGCAGGTTAGTGGCGCCAGTCGGCGACGAAGTCAGAGCACAGGTGAGGGTGACTGTTCCCGTATAACCGGTAGTGGTTTTCACCGTAATCGTCGAAGTTGCGGATGAGCCGGGGGCAACGGCGGCAGGCGTCGAAGCCGCCAGCGTAAACGCGGACTCGGTCACTATTGGCGAAGTCGATCCCGAGGTTGTGCCTGTCGATGAGACGTAGTTGGCGTCGCCAGCTGTAGCTGGCGGTGAGAGTATCGGTTCCGGCGCTCAGGCTGTTAGCCGGAATGACGAAGGTGTAACTGCCGTTGACAAGCGTTTCCGCCGTTGAAGTATAGCCGCCGCCGGAGAGAGTGACCGTCCCGGTGGAAGTAACCCCGGCCCCGGTCACCGCAACCGGAACGCTCAGGGTGGAACCCGAGTCCAGTGTGGATGCGGCGGGGGTTACTCCCACGGTTGAGGCCAGCGGCGTTGCCGACACCGTCACTGGGGCCGT
>Ga0224558_1002533_pt1 | contig 16515 bp, 14 predicted proteins | sample 714S32024metaG_FD_180682 | JGI IMG/M metagenome (GOLD analysis project Ga0224558, IMG submission 180682) | Peat soil microbial communities from Stordalen Mire, Sweden - 717 S3 20-24 | ecosystem: Environmental > Terrestrial > Soil > Wetlands > Peat | place: Sweden: Norrbotten County, Stordalen... | reverse complement strand
ATCCGCAGCAACGCCTCGTCCGTTTGCGCCAACCGGTACTTGGCCGCCTTGACCTGTTCCCCCTGCGACGGGGTTGGTGACGGGCTCGCACCGAAGCCTTCATCGAGCATCATTTGCTCAGTGTAGTGCGCCCAGCCTTCGACAAAGGCGTAGCTGCCGAATATCTTTTCCAGCCTCGTGGCGGGCGAGGCGTTCAGGCACAGAAACTGGACGTAGTGGCCCGGATAGGCTTCATGGATCGAGACGATGTCCGTGGTGTAGTAGTTGAAGGCGGTCAGCCACTCCTCCTTTTGCTGGGTCGGCCAACTGGCTTCCACCGGTGTGACGTAGTAATAGGCCTCAGTGGCCTTGGTTTCAAACGGCCCGGGCGTATCCATCGAGGCGAAGCTGGTGGCGCGCATGAATTGTGGTGTCTCCGCCACCCTCGCGCGGACCGGCGAGGGCAGAGTGATGAGGCGGCGGTCGATCACAAACTGCCGGATCATATCCAGGTCCCTCGCCGTGTCGGGAATCAGGTTCTGCTCGGTTGGATGGTCCTTCTGGATCGCCTTAAAGACCTCGATGGGCTTTCTGGTGGGATCAATCACCCGGGCCGCTTCGGCAAAGACCTGCTGCTTGCGCTGCAATTCGCGCAAGCCGATTTCCAGCAGTTGCTCCGGGGACAACGTAACCATCTCACCGTATGCAAGCAGCTTCTGGTACTTCTCCCGGCCGAGCGCGTAAGGGGCGGTTGCCTTTGGAAGCTTCTGTTCCTTGAGGTATGTTGCAAAAGCGCGCAGCTCACTGATGGCTTGCTGGTTGGCGGCATCGAACCCGGCCATCAGGGTTTCGTTTTTCACCTCTTTCAGTGCGGCGACCAGGTCTTTGGCCAGGAAATCGGCGCTCCCCTCAGCCTCTTCAACTGCCGTCTCCACCTGCGGGCGTGGCAGGGATTCGGCAAGGTTTGCCCGGGCCGCCGACATGAGCTGCGGGGCTTGCTTGAGAATAGCAACGATGGAGCGCACCCGGTCCTCCAGGGGCGCAAAGTTGCGTTTGATGTAGATACTCACATCCAGCGCACCGGCGTAGGTCATGGGGTTATCCGTATAGATTCGCATCTGCTCGAACCCGAACATCTCCCGCTGAGTGGCGCTGCGCAGAATGCGGTAGTCGTAAAACGCCGGCGGACTGAGGTGGCTGGTGTCCAACTGGCCCAACCGCTGGTCGAATGATTTGAGTCGTGCCAACTCGGCGCCCAGCGAAGCCTGGCTGTAGTCGGTCGCCTTGCCATCAAATTCATGGAGGCCAAGCACCGTTCCTGTCTGCGGTCGCCAGGCGAGATAGCCGGCAATGTACTCGTCAGCCAACTGGGCAAAGGCGGCGTCGGCATCGTGCGTGGACCCGTGGGGCGCTGGCGCGGGCCGGGTGCAGCCGGCCAGCATGAGGCTCAGCATCAAGATGAAGAATCTTTGCATGAACAGAAGGTATCCTCGCGGCGAATATCTGAGAAGCAGGAAGAATGATCACGGGCGGAATGAGAGCTTCTTATTCTTGAGCACCGCTTGCGTGCTGGAACAGCACATCCAGCCTCATGGATAGCTCTCGAATACCCTCCGGATGCCCTCCGGAGCATCTCCCTATCAACAGGCCAGCACCAGGCTGGCATTTGGCTCGGTACAGGCTCGAAGAAGGGATGCTCCCCATACCTTTCCGGCTCGGCTTTAGGTAGTCAGTCAGAGCCGCAGGAAGATCTTGCGTTTGTAGAGAAAGTGCACCAGCCAGAACGCCAGCAACAATCCCACGATGGAAATGACCATATCGCCGAAACCCTTTGTGACGTGGCCGTCGAGGAAGATTCTCACATCCCCGCCTGCGAAGCGTGTCGCCAGCTTGCGGAAGCCGCCGAGGAAGTTGCTCACGAGCCATTTATCGCAGCCAGAAAGCGATGAATGCCACCGCCAGCGCAAGTGCAACTACCCACCAAACCCAGGTGATCCCGCGCGGCACCGGGCTCTTGCCGCCAAACTCGCGTTTGACGAAGTTGTCGTAGTCGAAGTTCTCGTCCGGCAGATCCAACCCGCTCGCGCGCGCCTCTTCCGACCAGCCCGTCGCTTCATCCGCCCCGCATTCCGGACAGGCCCGGGCCTTGGGAGGGACCTCGGCGCCGCAGTTGAGGCAAATCTCCGGAGGCACGTCAACCCATCCCGGCGTATTCCTCGTCCGTCTTCAGTTGCACGCCCATTAACACGTAATCGTGGGAGAGGGCCTGCATGTCCTTCACGTAATCCTCCAGCCGCACGAGATTGCTGAAGCCGAGCAGGGCGAACATCTTGATGGCGGCCTCCTGCTCCCCAATGAACTCCGCCTCGACCTTTTCCAGGCTCAGGTTGCGGGCGATGCCGACGATCTCGCTCACCAAAGCCCGGGCGAGACCTCGCCCGCGGTATTTCGGGTGGACCAGCACACTTACGCGGCCGATGTGCCGCTTCCAGCCCCCAAGCTGCTGATGCAAAGTGGCAACGCCGACGATCTTCCCGTCCATAAAGGCGAGCAGGGGCAGGTTGCGGCCCAGGTCAATGTTCTGGCACCAGTCCCGAATGACCTCGGGATCGAGGACACGGTGTTTGATGAACATGCGCTCAGCTTCCGGCACGCCCACAAAGAACTCGTGAAAGTTCTTCTCGTCGTCCTTGCGCAATGGGCGCAGCTTGGACTTGGAACCGTCCTTCAGCTTTATTTCTTTAGGATACTTTTGGATTTCTAATTCAAGTGACATAAGCTTCCCACTCTAGTTCACCTGAATCTGGCGCAACCTGTCTGGAAGCGCAAGAGGTTATGCGGCTCAATCAACGCACGACCAGGTAGCTGAACGGAACCACGTAAGCCTGGAGGAAAACCAACAGGCCCATCAGCACCGCCAGGGCGAGGCTATGGAAGAAGACGTAGCGCAGAATGCTGCCCTCGTGCCCATACCAATTGGTGGCGGTGCTGGCCACCACGATGCTTTGCGCGTCCACCATCTTGCCCATGACACCGCCTGAGCTGTTGGCGGCGACCATAAGGATGGGGCTGAGGCCGGTTTGCTCGGCGGTGATCTTTTGCAAACTGCCGAAGATCACGTTTGAGGACGTATCCGAACCCGTGAGCGCCACCCCCAACCAGCCGAGCAGGGTGCCGAAAAACGGATACAGGGAGCCCGTGTGCGCCAGCGCCAGCCCCAGCGTGGCATCGGTGCCCGAGTATTTGGTCACGTTCCCGAGCGCGAGCATGGCGGCGATGGTCAGCAGCGAGAAGCGTACGCGCCACAACGTCTCGAGATACGTCTGCACCAATTCGCGCAGGCTGCACCCGATCGCCAATCCCGCCACGATGGCCGCCAGCAAAATGGCCGTGCCGGTGGCCGACAGGATGTTGAGTCTGAACTCGGCGGCTTCTGGTTTTGCGCCCGCCGGCGCGACAGGTGGCACCCGCTGGACCACCTTGTGCAGATAAGGCACCGCCAGCTTGGGAGCGGCGAGGTCATCGAGCGCGGATTTGAATTGCGGCAGGCCCCAAAGCAGGATGAAGGCCGTAAGGATTATCCAAGGCACCCAGCCGCGAAAGCGCTGGCTTGGAGTGGCTGACGATATCGCCGCCTGAGCCGCGCCTGAACCGGGCGCGCGAAGTAGTGGGGCGGGCGTCTCGCCTGCCGCACCGGGCGTCTCGCCCGCGTTGGAAGATTCGCTGGCGAGACGCTCCGTTGGCAGGCGAGACGCCCGCCCCACTTCTACCTGGCGGTTCACGGGCTTGGGTCCGGCTTTACACTCGGCGATCCCGTCAGCCGGTTCGTTGATCAGGGCCGTCCAGGCTTGCTTGGGCCGCCAAACCCGCATCAGGCCGACGAGCGCGGCGATGGAACAGGCGCCCGAAGTGATGCCAACCAGCCAGGGGCCATGGAAGTTCGACACCAGGAACTGCGGCACAGCGTACGCCAGCCCCGCCACAAGGGCAGCCGGCCAGACCCCCAACATCCCGCGCCAGCCGGCGAACGCGGCCACTACCCAGAACGGCACGAGGACCGAGAAGAACGCCAGTTGGCGCCCAACCATCGCCGAGATCTTTAGCGCGTCCAGACCCGTAACTTGTGCCAGCGTCGTGATCGGAATACCGAGCGAGCCGAACGCCACGGGCGCCGTGTTGGCGATGAGCGCAAGGCCGGAGGCGTGCAATGGCTTGAAGCCGAGCTGGATCAGGATGGCGCCCGTGATGGCTACAGGTGCGCCGAAACCGGCCACGCCCTCGATAAACGCGCCGAACGAGAAGGCAATCAGAATCACCTGCACCCGCGGGTCGGGAGCGATCGTGGCCAGGCTGTCGCGCAGCACCTTGAAGAGGCCGCGCTTGACGGTGAGTTGGTAGAGAAAGATGACGTTCAGTATGATCCAGCCAATGGGAAACAACCCAAACGCCGCGCCATAGAGCGTGGCCGCACAGGCGGCTTTGGGCGGCATCTGATACACCCCCAGCGCGATGGCCAGGGCAGTGCCCAGCCCGAGCAAAGCTGAGAAATGGATGCGAATTCTGAGCAGGGCAATCGAGCCCAGCAACACCACGACCGGCAGCGCAGCGACGACAGTTGAAAGGACCGGATTGTTGAGCGGGTCGTAATTCTGCGGCCAGAGAGGGTCCATTGTTGCAAGTCAAATGACCGGCGTTACAGGGTTCGCCCCACAGATTGTGCCACCCAATCCAGATAGCGCTTGTTGCCGCGGCTGATGGGCAGGACGAGAAACTCCGGCGTGTCGTAGGGGTGCTTGGCAACGATCAACTTCTCCAGCGCGACAAGGCGGGCGGCAGTTGTCTTCAACACCATTAGCACCTCGGCTCCACTCATATTCTTGCCCTGCCACCAGAAGTGCGACTCGACTTTGGGAATCAGGTTGGCGCATGCGATCAGCCGAGCCTCCAGTGCCGCCCAGGCGAGTTTGCGCGCGGTCTTCACGTCCGGCGCTGTCACCAGCACTACTACATATTTTCCTTTGGATTTCATAGTTTACCTCGGCGTGAACTTCGGCCACGCGAGCGGCACCCCCTGATCAGTGAGCAAGGCCTGAAAGCTCTTGAACAGCTCGCCCTGTTTGCGCACCTCGCGCGGCATACGTTTCTTCGCCACACAGAACGCTGCCAGCGCGCCCGCCGCCTCGCCGATGTTCCACTCCACGGGATGCAGCCGGTAGCAGCCATTCGTGATGTGCGTCACGCCGAGGTTCTTGCAGGCCGGCAGCAGGTTCTCGATCCGCTGCGGCAGTAACGCCCCCAGCGGAATCTGGTAGGGCAAGGAACTGATGTCGATGTAGTTGTCACCGCCCGTGCTGGGGTGCAGGTCAATCCGGTAACTGCCGATGCCCACCGAGTCCTTGAACTCCACCGCCTTTGCGTCCTCGCGCTTCGCTCCCGTCTCCTTCATGCGGAACTCGGTCGAGACGTGCTGTTCCAGAATCGTGAACTCGGCGCGGATGCGCCGGCTCTCGCGGATGTAAGGATACTTGGCCAACCCGTCTTCGGTTCCGACGACGTCCGGTCGCAAGCGCATTCCTTTCCAGCCCGTGCCGCCGTCGGGCCGCGGCGCTTCGGTTTGCAGCCAATAGAGCAGCGAGAGGCTGAGCTGCTTGGCCCGATCCAGGTGACGGGCGGCTTCCTCTGGGCTGACCTCGCACAGGTTGCCGAGCATGTAATCGTTCTGCGGCCAGTTCACCAGCGAGATGTCGCCCGGATAGGTGCCCTCGACGAAGAGTGACTTATCCGCGATGCGGCGATAGGTCCAATGGCCGGTGCCCTTTTCCGGGTCGGTCTCCAGCTTCGTCGGCTTGCCGCTGGTCGGCTCGCCGTATTGCCACGACAACAGGCGCCCCGGCCACGGCGGCTTGATGGCCGGCACGAACTCGCGCCAGAACGCATACTCACGCGGCTTCTCGATGGTGTGGTCTTCGCCGCGCAGGTAATCCATCGCGAAGCAGCACGTGAATGATTGCATGTTATGCGGCGCAGCCTCGGCGGGCGCATGCGGCTCGCCGTTCTCCTCCTGTGATTCGGCGCCCGTGACATATTCCGTCTTCGTGAGCGGTAGCAAGTCGCCCAGCTCGGTCGCATCCACGAAGTAAGGCGCCCGGAGGACAAGCTCCTTGCCCGATTCAAGACTGCGCACGCGGACGGCCTCAACGCGGTCCCCGCCGGTCAAAGCGTCCAGCGCTTTGTGCCGCAGCAGAATGAGGATCTTCTGTCCACTCACGTACGGGGCCAGAAGCTGCTGTAGCACCGCCAGCGCAACGCGCGGCTCGTGGCACAGCCGCGAGACCCAGCCGTTGCCGGGATTCAAATAGGGCTTGGCTCGCGCCTCGGCGGTGAGGGGGAAATGGCGCAGATAGTAATCGCGAATCTGCTGGCGCAGGTTCAGGTAACTACGCGTGCCACCACACGTCTCGATCCAGGCATTCTCATCCGGCGGCACGGCTTGCGCCGTCAACTGGCCGCCAATCCAATCCGTCTCCTCGGTCAGGATGACCCGCAAACCGTTGCGTGCCGCCGATAGTGCCGCCGCGCAACCGCCTAATCCCCCGCCGATGATTATGAGGTCGGCGGCCATTTCTCTCGCGGCGGCCTGTTTCACGCCGGCTGGCGCGGGCGAGGAGGTCTGGGTTTGGCTGAAAGCAACGTGCGGCTGGGTTATAGCCACTGGCACGGTGAGGCCGAGGCTCTTGAGGAATGCGCGTCGTGGAAGGGAGGCGATCTGTTTCACGGGCCGAGACTACCAACCCGAATCAAAGGCGGCAACCTCCGGCAAGGCCGCAGTCTTGACATGGCGAATGGCTGAAAGCCAGCAGGCCCTCGCACGACGGGCGGGAGTCAGACCCAACGCGCCGGCCACGGGTAGAGCCGTCCTTAGCCATAATGATTCAGTGGCGGGGGAGCGCGCCCGCCTCGGGCGCTGTGGCTGGCGCCCTCGCCAGCCACCTTTGGTGGTCGCCAAGACGGCAAACCATTTAGTGACTCCGCGCGCGCCTCGCCCACCCGGCGAGGGCGCCGGGTGAGAACGCCCGAGGCGGGCGCGGTCCCCCAAACCAACGGCATGGATACGGCTTAGCTCGCCGGGAATGTCTGAAGACGTCCGGCGCGTGCGGCTTTTTGGCGGCCTGCCACAGCACCCTAAGGATGACACGCCCTAGCTTCAGGCCTCGGGCATCAGGTCCTAATTGCCCCCCTCATGGTGGATTAGGCAGCTTCCGCCCACTGGCGGGCTTCGTCGAGGGCGCTTTGGTCGAAGTAACGGACTTTGGCGGTCGTGAAAGGGCGGCAGAACTGGCTCATGCCCTTCTGCCACTCCTTCTCCCCAACCATTGCCACGCGCTCGACGCCAGAGAAGTGTTTGAGGTCAAACTTGATGTCCTCCCACAGGCCACTTGAGTCCCAACCATGGAAGTCCTTCATTTCCAGCAGCACGCGTAGCGGGGTCAGAACAAAGTTTCTCCACTGTTTTGGGCTTTCTCCTCCTGATGATGTAACAGGGAAGCCACGTGCGTGGGCGCGCCCATGAACAAACGAGCAGCTATCCACTCCAGCGTCATCCAGAAACAAGAGCCGGTTCTTGTCGTCATTGAAGATCGCTTCCCGTCGGTCCCCCCGGTTCATCACGTGATAAATTGCCCCCGGATATTGCACTCTGAATTTTCGAGCCATACCGCGGTAGCGCGGCTATGTCCCCTCGCCAGAATGTCAAGCTCCATACAACCAACCCGCCCCTGGCTCCCCAACATTTAATGGAGTTGTGGAAAAACTTTGTTTTGATCCGCTACGGCTGCTGGTTAAGCCGGTAAAATCTTTGCGTAACGCCGGGCGCGGAATTGGTCACGGTTTTCACCGTGCCGTCGCCTGTGACGCTGGGCAAATTCTGCCAGTTCAAAGTGGAAAGGGAATCAACATATTGCGCCGTGTAAGTTTCTCCCGGTTCGGTTTGAAACGAGAGCATGAAATTGTTGCCGACTTTCGTTGGCGCGAAAATGATTGGCGACGGCCAGATCCAAAAGCCGCCTTGAATGGAAAAGCGGGCGCTGCTCGGCACGGCGGCCAGCGGCTGGGCGATGGTGCTGCCCAATTGAAACCGGCTACTGGTGCTGAACGTCGTGCCGCCGCCGGCGATGACGCTGCGGGTGATGGTGAAGCGGGTGCTGCTTTGAGCGAACGCCATCCCTGAAATGGAAGCCAGTAGAAATAGCAGGAAAGGCTTCATAAGAATGAGAATCTCTCTGCGTATTAATAATAAACGCTAACTCCGCCTTGAGCACCGTTGCCACCTGCTCCGCCTTGATCAGCATAAACTCCGCCGCCGCCACCGCCACCAGGAGTCTCACCATCCTTCTGATCCTGATTTCCCCAACCCCCATTCCCTCCATGAAACGCGCTACCACCGTTGCCACCAATAAGTAAGTTGTAAAACCCAGATTGTCCCACACCGGCTCTTACTGGAATCAGGTTGCCAGTAGTCACTCCCGGAAGTCCTCCTGACCCGGCGATGGAAACGATTGCATTGCCGCTTGCATTGCCTCCGGGCGAACCGCCTCCGGCACTTATCAAAGCTCCAAAGCTACTGGTTCCGCCAGCAGCCCCAGCACTGCCACCACTTCCAACCGTGACCGTGTAACTCGCGCCCGAAGTCACGTTGAAAACATTCCACGCATATCCCCCAGCACCGCCGCCACCACCACCGGCATTATTAGTGTAACTGCTTCCATAACCACTTCCACCACCACCACCGCCGCCCCATACTTCGACGGTTATTTTTGTAACGTTCGTAGGAACGACAAATATTCCGCTCGATCCAAACAATTCGACACTCGAAACCGTGGCGGAGATTTGGAGAACACCGCCGTTAGTGAACAAAGACACATTATTTCCCCTCGCAAGCGTCACAAAATCTGTCAAACCGTTGACGCTCTTAACGACTTGGCCGCTGGCAATATTGGTTGCATTAACCGCATTACCCGCCAATTGCGCGTTCATTATCCCCCCATCTGTGACCGTAGCTGCGACCGCGGCAAATTGAGCATAAGGCAAGGGAAGGACTTGCACGCGCGGCGAAAGAGTCTGGGTCGTCCCGCCGTTGGTGATGGAGATGTCCAGCCAGCGGGCGCTGCCGTTAAACGCGCCCACGCCGAAATCCAGATTCACCGTGAAAAGCCCGTTGGCCAGAGTCGGGTTGTTGGTGATGCCACTGCCAATCTGGTTGCCGCTGTTGAGAGCGTCGTAAAGTTTGAAAATCATCGTGTAAGTGCCGTTGGCGTTCGTGCCACCGTCGTGGAGCTGGCCTTGATAAGTGAAGGCTGTGGTTTGTTGCGCCGAAGATTGGCCGGCATCGAATGCGCAGGCCATGGCAACAATCCATGCACACATCCAACAATTGATTAGCTTTCGATTCATAAAAAACTGATGGGAATTTGGTTCTTGGCGCGCCCGCTTGTACTTGGCGCTGCACGGGTGAAGGAGAATTGGTTTTGGCTCTCATTCATTACGGATCCATGCTGCCAGACCTGGCGGAGGGTGTCAACAGGCAATTTTTGCCGGTTCTTCTCCACCGCGCGCGGGCCGTCAATGACGGCAATGACTCGCATCGGGTCCTGGCAACCGGGGAAGTGTAACGGGTCAACATGCCAGACCCGCAAGATCAGGTCGCGCCATTTCTTGGACGCGAGCTTGAGCGCGAAAACGGGTCAGGTTTGCGCTGCGAGTATCTTAGCAATCCCGTCGGTCTGGACGTGCTCCATCCTCGGATGAGTTGGATTCTGATTTCTGCCGAGCGCGGCCAGAAACAGACGGCTTATCAAATCCTCGCGGCTTCGTCTGCTGAAGCCCTCGCTCGCGATGACGCGGATTTGTGGGACTCAGGCAAAATGGGCTCCGACCAGAGCGTGCAGGTGGTCTATGCCGCGAAGCCGCTGGCGTCGCGCTCGCGGGTGTGGTGGCAGGTCCGGGTTTGGGATAAAGCCGGGCAGCCCACGGCCTGGAGCGCGCCGGCAAGTTGGGAAATGGGGTTGTTGAACCCATCCGATTGGGGAGCCAAGTGGATCGCCGATGCTGCATCCCTGGCCAACTCCCCTCCTCCCGGTCCACTCAATGGCTACCATAGCGAAATTGCTAATCATGCTGATGCGCCCAAGTGGGTGGCTGTGGATCTCGGTGCGCCTCAAACCTTCGACGGCGCGCGCTTGTTCCCGGCCCGGCCTTATGACTGGCAGCCCGACACGCCTGGGTTCCTATTCCCGTTGCGCTTCAAACTCGAGGTGGCGCGCCAGCCTGACTTTTCGGATGCCCAGGTGCTGGTGGACCGTACCGTCACTGAGGAACGGAACCCGGGGACCAATGCTCTGCTCTGCCAGTTCGCTCCGGTGACCGGCCGGTTCGTGCGTCTTGTGGTCACGAACTTGCCGAAACGCGACGGGTCTAATTTCGCGTTTGCGCTGGCGGAGCTGCAGGTCTTGCGCGCGGGACAAAACCTGGCGCAAAATGCAAAGGTCCTGGCGCTTGATTCGATCGAATCAGGGTCCTGGGCCAAGGCGAATCTCACGGACGGAGTGCTTACGACAGTGCCGCCCAATGACGGGCAGGGCGCATTGCCGGCGACGATGGTGCGCAAGGAGTTCAGGTTATCCCAGCCGGTGCGTCGAGGCACCGCTTATGTGACTGCTCGTGGTCTCTATGAACTCCGCCTCAACGGCCAGCGGGTCGGTGACCAGTTGCTGGCTCCGGAATGGACGAGCTATGGCAAGCGCCTTCAGTACCAGACCTACGACGTCACCAGCCTGCTGCGGCCAGGCGAGAACGCTATCGGCTGCCTGCTCGGGGAGGGGTGGTATGCCGGGCGTCTGATGGCAGTGGGCCGTTTCGCCTACCCAATTGCTGGCGGCGAGTTTCGAGCCCGTGTGCCGCTGGGTGGAGTACATCCACCATCTTAACCCCGACCTGATCTGGACGCGCGGCCGCAACAATGACTACAACGACTGGCTTAACGGCGATACGATCACCCAGCCGGGTTGGCCCGCCCAAGGCGGCTCGGTGCCCAAGGAACTTTTCGCAACGGCATTTTTCGCCCACTCGACCGATCTAGCCGCCAGGATGGCGAACGTGCTTGGCCAGCCGGAGCAAGCCACGCGCTACGAGGATTTGTTCCAGCAAATTAAAGCTGCGTTCAACCGCCGGTTTGTCCAGGCCGATGGCCGCCTCCAAGGCGATACGCAGGCTGGCTATGCGCTGGCGCTGCATTTCGACCTGTTGCCCGTGGAACTCCGCCCGCAAGCCACCCAGCACTTGGTCGAGAGCATTCACCGCTATCGTGGCCACCTCTCCACGGGCATCCAGACCACTCACCTCGCGCTGCTCGAATTGATGCGATTTGGCCACGAGGAAACCGCCTGGCAGCTCATCACCAATCGCACCTTCCCGTCATGGCTGTACATGATTGATAACGGCGCCACAACGATTTGGGAGCGCTGGGACGGCTACGTAAAAGGTCGCGGCTTCCAGGACCCGGGAATGAACTCATTCAATCACTGGGCCTTCGGAGCGGTGGGAGAGTGGATTTGGCGCCACATCGCCGGTTTGAACCCGGACGACACTCAGCCCGGTTGGAAGCACTTCGTCGTCTGGCCGAGACCGGGCGGCGGGGTGACCTGGGCCAAAGGCGAATACGATTCCATCCATGGCCACATCACCAGCAGTTGGAGGCTCGAAGGAACAAGGTTCGTGCTTGAAGTGTCAATCCCCGCCAATGCGAGCGCCACAGTCGTCCTTCCCGCCCTTAACGCTGCTGACGTCACTGAAAGCGGGAAACCAGCCACGCAGGCCGAAGGCGTCAGATTCCTCCGGCTGGAAGACGGTCATGCCTGGTTAGAGTTGGAGAGCGGCCAGTATCGTTTCGCTTCTGCGGTTTCACCGCCGGCCCGGTAATGGAACAGTAGGCACGCGGCTGACGCGGCACATCGCTTTGATTTCACCTCCGCCACCCCGCCACCTTGAATCCAGGCTTGAAGCTCGAGCCCCCCGTCCATCCTGAGACATAGCTTAAGCAGACTGCAAGGCCATTCTCCGATTCTCCGGTTGGAAATCCATCGCACGGTCGCGCTGCCGATGAAGACGCACGCGAACAAACCAAGCGCCCAGTTAACTGGCTCGGGAACGACGGTGACTAGACCGTTGGTAGTACCGGGAATTCCCTCCGTACCGGGCAACGGACCAAGAAACACGTCCCGCAGCGTGGGAGTGTCCCCAAAGCTGATGGGACTAGAAGTTCCGCCAGCACCCACGGCTTGGAATTCCACCGTAAAAATGGTGGTGCCATCGCCCAGTGTTTGACCCGAACTTGAGCTATCACTCCAAGCGAAACCCAGGTTCCCGCTTGCCGGGTCCAGGTTAAAGGAACCCGGCGCCAGCCCCACTGCGGCCAACTGGGAGTTGTAGTTTCCAGTCCCCACGTAATTCAGCACTCCTGAGCTCCATGATAAACTGAACGAGGCGCCAAGCACATTTGCGAAGTCGCTAACGGTGATTGGCACATACACGTAACCACCTGGATCAACGGTTTCGTTACCTGCCGTGAAGGCGATGATCCCCGCGTGCAAGGATGGTGAAAGACAAACGGAGGCCGCCAGCACCCCCGTTAGCACGAGCATTACTTTTCCCGTTTTGAACCAGCGGACAGCTTCCTGCCGGAAAAGCCTTGTGTGGCTGGGAGGCACCCGGACTGCGGCCAAGTCTCCCAACCCACGCAGGTTGCAGACCCGTCTCAAAAGGCGGTTATTCTTCATTCTTCGGGTCTCGATCACGCAGCTTCGTCAGTCTATATACGATTCGCAGATGAATGTAAGCCCTAATTATGCCTTGTCATGGGGCTATTGGACGTGGACTCGGTAGAAGCGTTGTTGGTTGGTGGCGGCTGGGTCCATCAGGACGATCACCGTCCCGTCGCCCGTCACGGCGGGCAGCGCCGTCCAGTTGGCCGGGGTCAATGAATCTGCAAACTCCAGGACGTACGAGCGTCCCTGCTCTGTCGGCACTGACAAACGGAACGCGCCATTGGCGTAACTCGGGTTGCTGACCACTGCTGCCGGCCCAACCACGCTGACGTTCCCGTCCTGCGCCCCAAAGGCCGCCAGCGCAAAGTCCACGCTCACCTCCTGCGCGGTTGGTGCACCCGCCAGCGCCACGGCGGAGACGTTACCAACCTTGCCGATGACTGCAAGACTCGCGCTGAAGAGCACCGTGCCGTCAGCCAACGCCACCCCAGCCGCTTCCGGATCATACCACGCGAACGCCAGCTTCCCGCTCTCGGCCAACGTGGTGCCAAAGCTCCCCGCCGACAGCCCCTTGAGCCCGTAGCTCCCAGTCCCTACATAACGCAACACCGCCGGGTCCCACGCCAGGCTAAACTGTGCGCTGGTCACCTGGCTGAACCCGCTGACGGTCACCCCCACGGTCACCGTCTGCCCCGGTTGCGCACTCTGCTGGCTCATCCCGAACAACACCTCCGGCACGCCCGCCGCCAGCGCCGCCCCCACTTTGGCGCCGTGAAGCACCAGATTCTGGCCAGCCGGCGCCGTCCAGGAGTTGTTCACATCCCCGAGCTTGATCGCAATAAAGTCCCCATTGGTCACGGTCGCCGCCAGGTTGGTGTACCAGCGTTGGCTCGGCGCAGTCCACGGATTCGTCGGGTTCGGGAATACGTAATCGGCGGGCACAAACCGCCATAAACCCGCCGGGAAATTCGTTAGTTTGCCCAGGATCACCGCTTGAATCAGGGCCAAGTCAGCCACTGTGATGATCCCATTGGTGTTCACGTCAGCCGCCAGCAGTTGGTAGGGATCCAGCGGCAACTTGCCGAGCACGTACGCCTGAATAATGGCCAGGTCCGCCACCGTGACACCGTTCGCGACGGGAGTGTCATTGGTCTTGGTCGGCGTGACACAATAAGTCCCGCCGACCGGAATGTTGCTCAGGCCATAGCTGCCGTCGGCCAGCGTACCCGCGGTCAGCAGGTTGGCAGCCCAGGTCAGACTCATCGTCACGTTGTCCACTCGTGTAGCCGCCAAACCAACGGATGGATAATTCGTCGGGTAATAGGCGACCGTGCCGGCCAACGAGACGGGCAGCGGAGCCAGCGCGTTGATCAGGTTGGTGCCGTTGGGTGTGCCCCAGCCCGTGCAGAGGTCGTAGCCGGTCACAGCGAAGAACTTAGAGTGACTGCTTCTGTTGGTGTTGTTGCCCGTGGTGGTGTCGTGGAAGGCGGTGGCATAGTTCGCGCCCTGGCCAATAGTGTAGATGGCCGGGTTCAGGAAGCCAACCGGGGCCTGCCCGGCGGCCGCAGCCTGCTGGTTGACGAGGGCGGTAAAACCAGCCCACAGCGGCGCCGCGCAACTGGTGCCGCCGAAGGTCCCCGCGTTGCCGTTGCTGTACACGAGATAGACATTTTCAGCCGTCAGGGCCACATCCGGCACGTTGCGCATGGTCGTGGATCCCTGGTTGGCAACCATACTGACCCCTTGCTGGTAGGACGGGATCGGGTAGTAGGTGCTGATGCCGCCACTGCTACCCACGTAACTGCTGCCCTGCTTCCCCCGGTTCCAAACGGTTTCGGAGCTGTAGGCAGCGCCGGTGCCAGTGGTCAGCGTCGTCCCGCCGACTTCGGTAATATTGGTGCTGTCCGAAGGGAAGGGGATCGAGCCGGTGAAGGCGTCGGAATCGCCGGTGGCGTTGAAGAAGGACTGCCCTTGACCGGCCATTTGCTTGAAGACCTGCTCGGAAGTTGCGTCAGGAGAACCACCGCCCCAAGAGCAACTGAGTTGCATGGACAAGGGGTTGTGAGTGGCCATCGCATTGAGAAGATCCACCCACGGGCTCGGATTGGGTGCTTCATAGACGTAGATATTCGTCACCCCGGGAGCCATGGACATGACCATCTCGATGTCCAGCGAGACCTCGTCGTCTCCGCCGCCGGGAGTGCTGACGCCCCCGTCAATCGGCACTACGGTCACCGGAATACTGGGCAGCCCGGCCTGGCTGGCGTAGGTGGCGATGTCGCTGGCGTAGAACCCGTCAAACTGCAGCAGCCCAACCGTCTGACCGGTGCCGGTCAGCGAGGTGCCGGGCACGTAGGCCGTCCGAAAGTCGCTGCCGCGATAGGTGCCACTGGGCCCGGAGCCGGAGTTTGGCTTAGCGCTGGCCGCGGCGCCGGCTGGTCTCAACTCGAGATTCGGATGCGGGAGGGAGTAGTTGTCCAGGCCGCTGATGTGCAGGATGGGGACAGCGAGGTTAACCGACGGCTCGACGTCCGACGCGTAGAACTCGCGCGCTTCCGTCGGATGGCGGTAAACGCGCAGGGTCACGTGGAAAGTTTTCTGGATGTCGGCGACCGCGCCCGCCACATCCAGCACCACGCGGTTGGGATGGGTGGCAGTGACTGCCAAGCCGTTGGACTTCGCGAAGTCCATGACCGCCTGGTAGTCCTTCTCGGTCGGCCCAAAGCGCGCAGTGAACTCCTCGGGCGTCAGGTAGCGGTGGTAGTTGGGGCTGGCGGGGTTGTAGAGCTGCTGGAGCAGGGTGTCGAGTTCCTGCTGGTTACGCAGCGGCAGGCCGATGGCCAGATTCAAGCGCTGCGAGCCCGGCAGATTGCCGACGGGTGTCAGGCGCGCCGCCGCTGGCGGGACGTGCTGGGCGTTGAGCATCTGGCGGTCTGCTGCCTGGGCAACCAACGCCAGAACCGCTACCAGGAGCGGAACGAAGGCGGTGCCAAGCGGTGCACGCCACGGATGGCGATTCCTGCCAGGCAAACAGTTAGTCACAGGTTAACGATAGGCATTTGGTTTTCGGCGCGCCCACTCGTCTTGGCGCTGCGCGGCTGAAGAAGAATTGCCTTTCGCTCTCATTCATTGCCGCCCCATCCTGCCACACTTGGCGGGGGGGCGTCAACAGGTCGTGCGCGGCATCAGAACAAAGTTTCTCCACTGACGTGATAAATCTGCCAGGCCCCAGAGCGGTCCGGTAAACCTTACCGGGGCCGGACGGCTGTTTTAAGGCCATTGCGCCTTTAGCCCTTCGGCAGCGCACAGGCGGGATAATGCTCCATCGCGGGTGAGCACCAAGTCGGCGCCGGCCAGCTTGGCTGCCCTCGCATGGAGCCAGTCATGGACCATCCGGCCGGAGACGCCTTGGCTCTGAGCGTCGTCGAGAGCGGCCAAGGTTTGTTCCGGGGCCAAATCATGCGCCTGGACCCTCTTGGCCAGGTTGCGGATCATGCGCGCCGCATCGCCAGGGGTCACGGCCAGGCGCCGACCGTCCTTGAGCGGCAGGCCTCGGCCCGAAAGATGGTGAAAGGCCTCCACATAGGCGTGTGACCGGGTCAAATGCTGCCCTTCGTCCAGGCGTGCCAGAACGCTCTGGGCGGCTAATGCGTTCAGCAACGCCGTGCTATCCCAATAGACGCGCGTTCTCCCGCTCCCGTTCTTCGCGGATTTCCCT
>Ga0224558_1002528_pt1 | contig 16532 bp, 11 predicted proteins | sample 714S32024metaG_FD_180682 | JGI IMG/M metagenome (GOLD analysis project Ga0224558, IMG submission 180682) | Peat soil microbial communities from Stordalen Mire, Sweden - 717 S3 20-24 | ecosystem: Environmental > Terrestrial > Soil > Wetlands > Peat | place: Sweden: Norrbotten County, Stordalen... | reverse complement strand
GTCTTTTCTAACCCAGCCGCTATGAGAGCTTTAGCTGCGGTTGGGTTAGAAAAGACAAATGCGACTTACGTGAATTGATAATTGTCGCCAGACCCCAAAAGTAATTGTCGCTGTACAGCTACCCCCAGGCTCCCCTGAGGCTACCCCAAAGCCTCAATGCCACCCTAATGCGACCTTAAAGCCACCCGAAAGGGAAGGCAGAATGCTGAATGCAGAATGCAGAAAAGCAGGCAAAAGGGGCGCTGCTCAATTCGGCCGGCGGAGGATGCTGTAGTTTTGGGCGAAGAGCGCGTGCGCGGCATCGGATTTGCCAGCGGGTGGCGCGGCAGGATCAGCGCCGTCAATGATAGCCAGGTCAATGGTCTTTGCCTCTAAGAGGCGGGCTAACTGGACCGGATCGCTCCAGATGCCGGGCACATTGCCGAGCGAGGCCGTGGCGACAACCAGCACCGGTGGGTGATCAGGCTGGACTCGACTGACATCACCAGGGCCGAGCATAGGTGCGCCGGCAAATGATACAATGGCGCCCGCATCAGCCGATTTGTCCAGGGCGTCAAGAAAGTCCCCGGCTTTGAGGCCGAGCTGGCTCCGGCGCATCGGGTCACCCAGATTGGCTGCCTGGGAGGTTACAGTAGTAAAACCCTGCTTCTTCAGAGCGTTCTTAAAGGCTTCCTCCACTGCGGAAACAGTGCCCCAACTGGCATCTGGGGAGATGATGGCGACCTGTTTCCTACCGCCGGCGATGCGCGCTGCTTCGTCGGCCAGCACCGTGCCGAGCGCCTCGCTTGGTCCCAGCAGAACCTTTGTCCCCTTGGGTGTGCAGGAAAGCAAGAGCACCACCCCTGCGGCAGCTAAAAGAAAACAACGCTTAACTGTGCCCATGCAGAAGAGAACCACAGATGGACACAGATGCACACAGATTCTGGGGGCCGGATTCCGGTCCCGCTGCCCCTGGCTTTGGGTCCCCGTCCGGTGAACGGAGTACCTCGACGGAAGAGCATGGCCTTGAGTAATCTTCATCTGTGTTCATCCGTGTCCATCTGTGGTTGGTCTGGATTGTCACAGCCTAATCCGGCCCATTCTGATAATTATATCCAGCAGGAATTTGCGGCGTGGGATAGGCAAAGGGAGCAGGACCTAGCGTGGAGTTGTAAAAGAGCTTGATGTACGAGGCATGGCCGTCCACGAAACTGACATTATCTATCGCATCCTTGTAGGAGATGTTCGCGTCGCCGGTCAGGCTCTTGTGCCACGAATAGCTCCAATGGATTGGCCACTCGGACATCAGCCAGGTGCGGGTGGGATGTTTGACGGTGGACAAACGCGCATTGAGGAGCGTCGTCTTGGCCGGGTCATTGCCCGCGTTGTCGCAACCATTATAGACATAGCTGCCATAGTCGAGAATGTAATTTGCATAATGGGGCATTTTGTATCCATGATCGGCCCAACCGCGGTCCTTCGGACAATGAAACACCATGTCGTTGCTGCCCTGGGGCAATGGCGGATCTATAAATCCCTGCCTCTTGATGCCGAGGTATGGCACGACCAGCTCTTTGTACCACCACCAGATGGCTTCCGCTTGACCTTCGCCGCCAGTAGTGACGACGCTGTCCCGCCCCGGGGTCTTGTCCTGGTGGTCATCGGCATACATCTTCATCAATAGATTGAGCTGTTTGAGGTTGCTCAGACACTGGGTTTGGGTGGCCTTCGCTTTGGCCCTGGCCAGGGCGGGCAGGAGCAGCGCGGCCAGGATGGCGATGATGGCAATGACGACCAGCAGTTCGATCAACGTGAAGGCCGCCAGCGTTCTGCGGCGCGACCCGGTTCTGTTCATCGGCGACATCAGGTTCATGCGATAAGCATCATCTTTTCCCTGCCAATGTTCTACACGCGGCGTGCCCGTTGCGCAACCGACTTTCCTAAGCTCTCATTTGTGTCAGGCCACGCGCTCGACTGGAGGTGTCGGTAGCTTCAGGGTGCCGGCTATGTTCGGCACCCTCTATGCCCGGAGTTGGGTCGGTGTGAGCCTGTTATGGTTAGCGGCGAGCTGTGGCAGTCCTTTGGCTATCGTGGGCAGCCGCGCGGAATTCCTCGCCATTTGGAAATCAGTCGCCCAGGAACTGGCGCCGTTTCCCAATGTCCTGTTCGAGTTGTACAACGAACCCAACGGGAATGAGAAAGCCGAAGCCGAATGGTTCGCCTTCTGCGAACAAGCCCTGCCGGCGATTCGCGCATACGCTGCCAACCCGGTCATCATCCAATGGGATTACGCGTGCTGGGTCAATCTCGACTATCCTCCGCCGCAGGGGCGCGCCTCCACGCTCGCCTGGATTGAGCGTCATCCTTTGAAGGGCGAAAATATCATCTATGGCACACATCTGTACCGTAATTCGGGCGGTGGTGGGCCGGGCGCAATTCATCGCAGCAAGAATGGGGTTGTGAACCTGTGGGAAGCGGAGGACATCCGGCAGGGCTTGGAATTGGCGCTCTTCCCGCACACGGTTCGTGAGATCAAGAAACCCCTGCTCGTGACCGAAATCGGCGCATACCTGAAATACAAGGGCCAGGACCGGAGCCAGGAACTAAGCCACGAGCTGCTCTGGTTCAAGATCAATTGGCCTTGAACGCCTGGAAGAACGACTGAGCGTTGGTTCCGGCGGACGGGTCGGTCAAAAAGATCGTCCCAGTGGTGTTGGTGACGTCTAGAAACGGCAACCAAGTGACTAGATCGGAGGATTGTTGAATCAGATAATGACCACCCGTCTCAGAATCCAGCCGGAAGCGGAATCCGTTCGTTGAAGAAGAACCCGCCGCTGCGAGCTGGGGCGGTGGGTACACAATGGCCGCGAGATCCTCGGTATAGTCCGGCAGGGGCAACGTCAGGCTGCCGTTTATGGTTATCGCTGGGGAGGTTCCCAAGGATGCGGCGGTGGCTGGGTCATACCACTCCGCGATGAATTTACCGGGAGGCCAGTTGGTCAGGGTGACGGTGTGGCCCTGCTGAACTGGCAGCGGCGCCGTCGTCGCATTTGCGGGAAACGATAAGACGGGCGCGACCACATAGAGCAGGGATTCGTGCGGGCCTTGCAGCCCGATGGCGCCGGCCGATGGCGCCCAATTGCCAGCGTAGGTTGCCGGCAGAACCTGCTCCAATCGCACCCAATCGAGATAAAACCAATCGTTGCCGGTGTTGGTAATGGTTATCGAATGGAGACCGGCAGGCAGATTGACAGGGATGTCCATGTTATACTCCTCGTTCACATTGTAGGTGCCATCCAGATTGGGAAGATTGGTTCTCAACAGGGTGGTTCCATCCACCTTCACCACCATGATGGAGCCGTCCGATACGGAGTTGAGGTGCATGACGAGGCGAGCATTATTGGTGAGCCAGGCATTCATGACAAACGGCGTCTTCAGGTCAGGATGATAGATGCCGTGCACAAAGCTCTCCAGCGCACTCGCGGAATAGCCGACGGCTGTCGGTCCAGGAACGGCCAGTCGGCCGGAAGTCATGCCGCCCCACGCACTGTCAAGTGGAAGCGTGACGTTGAGCGGCTGTCCGCCTGGCACCAGGTTTCCGACGGTGACCGGCGGTGAGCCGCTGGTTTGAAAGACCATATTCGTCCATGTGCCGCGTCCCCAACCGGTGCGGTTCAACAGGGCGCCGAGCGAGGCATAAATGGAATAGTCGTTTTCACCATCAATGTTCTCCCACCACCAGGACATGGCCGTGCCGGCCGAGCCACCCAGGGCGCCACCCCAAATGCCTTGCCGCCAGCCGCGCAAATAAGGATCGTTGGTTCGGTTCCAACCATCCGAGGAGGTCCCGAATTCACCGACCATCACCGGCTTGCGATAGCGCTGGAGAAACGATTGGGCCACCGTGTTGAGACGGCTCGCCGGAGCGGTTTCGTTGTAAGAATGGTAGGCCGCGAAGTCGAGCTGAGGCAGGGACCATATCTCCGGACGATCACTGTTGCCGGTGAGGCTCGTAGTGACGAGGTGGCCAAAAACATCGTTGGTGTGCAACCACCCGCCCATTACCCCGTGCCAGGCCGCGACATTGGTGGAATTGAGGAAGGAATAGTCGTTGTCAATCTCGTTGAACAATTCCCAGGCGAGCAGGTTTTGACTGTAGCCATAGCGGGCGACGAGGTAGCGCAATCGTTTCTGATAGAACCATCGCGCCGTCGAGTTGGTGAAGAAGTCATTGGCCACCGTGCAAGGGCCACCGTTGGTGACGTTGTATGGATTTTCAGGCCAATAGTTATTGCCGCCCCAGGAATCGGGCTGCGTCGCGAACATGCCGTGGTAGTCCAGACAGAGCAGTAGATAAATCCCGCGCTGTTCGGCGAGCTGAAGGACATAATCCAGTTGCCAGGCGGGTCCGAGACTGTAGTTCGTGCGCGAGCTGGCGCTGTCTTCGATGCCAAACTCCCAGGGACACATCCAAATTCGCGCGTAATTCTCACCCGCGCTTTGCATGTGGGAAAACCAGGTGTCGTAGCTGAAGGTCTGTGGGTTATCCCCCCAGGCGACGTTCTCGCCAATTAACCGCAAAGGCTGGCCGTCGCCGGTTTGAAAATACTGGCGGCTGGGCGCGATGCCAACATAACCGGAACGAGGCGGCGGTGGACTTGTTGGGACGGTGAAGTTGGTGATTACCGCGCCGCCGGACGGTTGACCGTTGGTCTGGATTGTGAGCGAAAGTGAGTAGCCGCCGCTTTCCGGGGGCGTAAACCGAAGCCGCCACCCGCCCGTGCCGGTCGGAACATCCTGCTCATAACCACCAGAAAGAGAACGCTGGTAACCTTGATACCAGAACGCGGGCACGACCAGGGTCCGTCCCGAGGGAAAAGTAAATGCGGCATCCAACCGGATGCTGTCTGGATCAAAGGGATTGCCGACGGACGGAACATTGCTAAGGGCAAATTCGAGCCGCTGCCACAGTTGCGGGGAAGTCAACGGGATGATTTGCGGCGCCGCCTGCGACAGGCCGCGCGCCAAGAGGAAAACGACGGCTGCCACGAACAACCATTTCTTTGTGTCACTATGCACCCATTAACACTCTCGCAAATTGGGCAAATCATCAATCAACAAAGGCTCTTGATTGCCGTATGCATGAACAACAAGCTGCCGCGTGTCTTCTGTACTGCAATCCTTCCATTTGCTCGCGGCCTGCGAGGATTCTCCACACAGCAAAGGGACAAAGCAGACAGAATCATGGCGGGACAGGATCATGCGCAAAACAACACTGGGGCGCCATTCCTCAATGATTCTGTCCGGCCATGATTCTGTCAGTGCCGGTTGCGGTTTTGCCGCGCTGTGCCTTTTGCGCTTTTTTGCGGAAGGCTCTACCTATGAACGGGGCCCAAATGAGCCTCGACTAGGCGCTTGGGCACGGCTATCAAAGAGCCGTCTATGCAACTCATGAAATCGAGCCTGAGGACCCCTGCCCCGTTTCCTTATTCTCGTATTTGGCTGGTTGGCTTCGCCGCCGCGGGCCTCTGCTTGACGCTCCGGGCCGCGCCCTTTGATGCCGCACCCTTCGGCCTGCCGCTGCCGGAAGGAAATGGCGTGATGTGGGAGGATCCGCGCGAGATCCACCGAATAGTGGTGCGTTTCGCCGACGCCGCACCCGTCCCGGAGAGAGTCCGGCTGGAATACTGGGGCAGCCGTTGGCCCGAACAGCATCTGCCCAAAGACCGCGAGCCGGGTGGCGGCAGCGTCGGCTGGATGGAACTCGGCAACTGGTACACTTACGATTGGCGGGCGGCGGATGCCGAAGTTAAAGCTGACGGCAACGCGCTCACGTTCAGCTTCCGTCCGGTGAATGCGAAGGAGTTTCCAAAACTGAAGGACTATCCCGCCGCATTCCTATACACGCTGAAGGTGCGCGTGGTGTCCGAGGCTCCGCTGCCGAAGATTGAGCGCATGGAGGCCTTCACCGATTCGGCACTGGAGCCGCGTAGCGTCAACCTGGCCTGGAAATCCGCGGATCCGGGAAAGGCCAGTGTCGAGGTGTTCAACGGGGCTCTCCAGACCGCCGAGAACGTTTCATCCGGCGCTTGCCGCCTGAAGTTGCTGGCGACGGTCAACCCGGACCCCAACACCTTTGATCGCACGCTGGTGACGATTCGCCGCGGCCAGGATGTATTCACGTTCGCGGTGGATGACCTGAAGCGAGGGGCGCTATTCGTGCCGCACGCAGGCGCGGCGGTACTACCCGAAAGTGATGAGCGTGATTATTCGGCGGTGGCGGCCGCTCAAAAGACCGCGGGTGGCAAGACACTCTACGACCGCGTGGCGGAAATGCCGGAGCAGACCTGGCACGCCGCCTGGGAAGGCATGCCGCCCAAGAAATCCCATATCTACCTGCCGCTGGGGCTCGACAGCGGGCGACAGCGGTTCAGGCTCGACGCTGATGGAACCGTGTCATTCCGCTCCAACGACAACTACTTGCAGGGCCGACCGGGCAAGGAAACGCCGCGCCTGGCGCTGGAACCCAGCCCGGTGCAGTTCCGATTCCAGCCGTCCCTGGTGCCGGTGTTTCGCACCATTGAAGAGGCTTGCCTGCCGATCGGCCAAACGGTCTGGGAAACCAATGGTGTGCGTGTCCTTCAGACTGCCTTTGTCACTGGGCTTTACGGCACGAAGGCGGACAGCGCGGTGCCTGCGGCGGACACGTTCACAGTGTTCCTGGCGAAGTTCGTCTTCACCAACGTCACCGGCTCACAGCAAACCGCTTCCCTGCCGCTGAGTTACAGGAGCGGAGATGCTCCCCAGCCGCTTCGGTCAGACGAGAAAGGACTGCTGTGGCTTGCCGGAAACATGCGCGGCCAGGTGCTGGCGGACAAACCGCCCGCCGCTGAAGCGGCAGCCCTAAACTGGACCTGGACCCTTGCGCCCGGCGAAAGCGAGACCGTCGTCGTCAAAATCCCCTACCTGGTGCTGACCGAGAAGACCGAGCACGCGGCGCTGGCGAAACTAGACTTCGACAAGGAGCAGCGCGAGGTTGCCGGCTATTGGCGCCGGCGCCTGGACGAGAGCGCGCGGCTCATCACACCCGAGCCGATGCTCAGTGAGTTCTACCGCGCGGATGCCGGTCATCTACTCATCAATTGCGAGGGCGATCCCGAGAGCGCCGAGCGGCGCTTTGCCCGCGTCGGCTCGTTCGGTTATGGCGCGTATGGCAACGAGTCGTGCATGATGGTCGTGGACCTCGACCGCCGGGGGTATCACAAGGAGGCGCAGGAGTGCCTGGACGCCTGGCTGCATTATCAGGGAACGGTGGCGTTGCCCGGGGATTTCTCGACAAAGAAAGGCATCCTTTACGGGGCCGGCAGTCTCGAAGCGGGCGGTTACAACCAGCATCACGGCTGGATTCTCTGGATGCTGGGCGAGCACTACCGCTTCACGCGGGATGAGGCATGGCTGCGGCGCTCGGCCCCGGGCATCGTGGCGGCCGCGGACTGGATCATCAACGAGACTAAACGCACCGCCAACCGCCAGGAATTAGAGCGGGGCCTGCTGCCTGCCGGTAGCCTTGAGGATATCGGCGACTGGTGGCCGTGGCTGTCCACCAGTTGCTACACCTGGCGCGGCCTCGACACGGCCGCCTGGGCTTTGGAACAGATCAATCATCCCGAGGCCCCACGTGTCCGCCAAGAGGCCGATGCCTATCACGCGCATCTGCTGGCGAATTTCCGCATGGGCGCCGACCGTTCGCCGGTGGTGCGTTTGCGCGACGGGACGGCGGTGCCGCACATCCCATCGATGGTGCACCGGCGCGGACGTTACTTCGGCTGGATTTGCGAGACGCTCGAAGGCTCGCTGCACCTGTTGATCACGGGCGCGCTCGACTCGCGCTCCCAGGAAGCCGATTGGATCATCAAGGACTACGAGGACAACCGCTACATATCGAACCAGTACGGCTACATGCTGGATGACTTCGACAAATACTGGTTCGGCCGCGGCGGCATGTCCATGCAGGCCTGCCTGTTGCTGGATGTCGAACCCTACTTGTACCGGGACGACGTGAAACAGGCCTTGCGCGCGCTGTTCAACGCCGAAGCCGCCCAATATTTCCCGGACGAGCGCATGAATACCGAGCACGCGCTGCCCGCGCTGGGCGACTGGACCGGGGACCACTACAAGAGCTCCGATGAGTCCAATGTCGCGGGCTGGCTGCGCTACCTGTTCGTGCGCGAGGAGGGCAACGCGCTGCTGGTCGGGCAGGCTATCCCGCGCGAGTGGCTGCGCGCCGGACAGCGGTGCGGCATCGAGCGGACCGCGACTTACTTTGGCCCGGCAAGCGTCGTCTTCACTGGTGGCGACAATCAAATCACTGCCAAACTCGAAGCCCCACGGCGCAACCCGCCGAAGGAGGTGCGCCTCCGCTTTCGCGAAGCCGCAGGCCGGCCGTTGTCTGCCATCGAGGTCAATGGCAAACCCTGGAAGAAGTTCAAAGGCGAGTGGGTGCAGTTGCCGGGCGACATCGGCGCAGCGACAGTGGTGGCGCGGTACGCGGAAAAGTAACAGGCGCCCGGTGGAATTTGCGGAGCTCGTCTCGCCCGCGAAGTTTGCGCCGAAGTGAAGCACTTCACTGCATCCGGGCGGCTTCGATAAACGCCTTGATATTCCCGGTGCTTACGCCCGGCGGCATGCCACCTGCGCAGGAAAGCATGAGTTTCGACCTGTCGAGCGCGTCGCTCAGAAGCTTCTGCACTGCCGCGCGGACCTCGGGGGGCGTGCCTTTGGCCAGCACATCGCGCGGTGGGATGTTGCCGAGGATCGTCAGCCGATTCGCGGACATGCGGCGTAGCTCGGCGAGGGTGTTGAAGATGCCGGGGTTGTAGAGGTTAATGCCAATCTCAGGATAGTAGCTGATGGATTTGGCGCACTCGGCGTCATTGTGGAAGAACTTCACGGCCACGTCAGCCGCATAGAGCTCCTTAAAGTAGGGCAGACCGAACTCTTTGAAATCCTGTTCACCGATAAAGCCAACGATGTCGTCCAGCAAAAACATGCCGTCAATGGTGGGAAAGGTCTGGCGCTGGAGTTCGTGCCATCTCTTGAGGAACTGCGTAATGGTGCGCAGGAGTTTGTGCGCTTTGTCCGGATCGGTCTTGAGGGCCATCAGGAACTCCGTGGTGCCCATGAGGAAGGTCGCGACGTTCAGCGGGCCGCGCGAGACTGAGAATCGGATCTTGTGGCCTATGTCCTCCAGGCGCGGGCGCACGCTCTTGAGCCGGTTGAGCATGAAGGGCAGCAGGCCATCGGTAGCGGGGTCCGGTTCGGCGAGGTCGTCTATTTGCGCCACATCCCGGATCGTCTTATCGGCGAACGGGAACTCGTTCTTGTGAAAGACGCACTTGGCGCCAAAGGCGGACGGCTCGGTGCACATGCCGAATTCCGACCAGAAGCCGGGCAGGAAGGTGACCTCGGGAAACGTCTGGATGGCCTTGCGGTTGGCCTGGAACCACAGTTCTTCGTTAGTGAAGTAATCGAGGATGTCTATGCCAAACCAGCTCGGCAGCCACGGCGAGTCGATGATGAAAGCGATGGGCGGGCGGCTTTGCGGCTCACCATTGACGACGGCGAGGAGTTCATTCCATTGCTTGTCAGTCATTTATGCTCTAATTGGGTGCGGATAGCCGGACACCTCCGACCGCAGCAATGCCGGCAGCCCGGCGTTTGTCCATAGCGGGGGCCTTCGGTTCAAGGCGACAGAAAAACGCCGCCGCCCAGGAACCCCAGGACGGCGGCAAAGGGACATGCTTAATCCGAGGCTTTGGTTAGAACCGCTTGGTGACCGTTAGCGTGAAGGTGTTGCCCTGCAAGCGGTTGTCAGCCAGGAACTCGTAGGCATAACGCAGCGAGATCCCCAGCATAATCTTCGGGAAGAACGCGTTGATCTCCGGGCCGATGGCGGCCACGCGATTGCGCGGAGTCTGGAATTGCAATGGGCCGCTGTCTCCCGTGACTTTTTGTTGGTAGTAGCCAATCGCTCCAAAATCGATCATCTCGGTCTCAGTCTTGGTCACGGCGTAGCCAATCCCACCCTCGACCGTGTATGCCTGGCCGGGGGTAACGTCCGTATCTTCCTGCTTTTGGTTGAACTCGTAACGGTTGAGTGCTGAGACCGACCATTTCTTCGCTTCATCCGGATACCAGGTCGCTCCGGCGGTGAGCATTTCGCCCCAATAACCTTGCCCGGCGTAAATTGGGCTGGACGCTGAGTATTTGCCGGTGGGCGCCCAAACGCCCGCGCCCAAACCCACGTCCAATTGCTTCCAATGCCCGGACCAAGTACCCTCAAAGAAGAGGTCACCTGCGCTGAAGGCACTGTCAATGCCTTTGAGGTCTTTGTACATAAAAGGCATCAGTGCGTCCACGCCCAGGTAGCCGTCCAACACTTTAGCGTCCGTAATCCATATCACGCGGGGAGCTTGGGCATAAATGAAGGCCTGCTGATCGGCGATCTTGTTACCCTGGGCGTCGTTGACATGGTCCGCATAGTAGAACCAGTTGTAGTCGCGCAGATAAACTCCCGGAGGCGGCAAGGTGGCCGCCTGGAGTCCTTCCAGCCCGGGCGCGTAATGCGCCGTGGGCTGAGCCTGGAGGCAGTTGGGAAGTGCGAACAGCCCCGCGGTGAGCAGGGCGCCGATAGGTTTGGTCAGTTGGATTCTCATAGTGCTAATGGTGATTCTGATATGTGCTTTTTTGTTGTGGAGTGAGCGACTCAAACATCCTGCATCTTGCCGGTCTGATAGGTTTCGTAAGCGCTCAAGTCGAGCAGGCCGTGGCCGGAGAGGTTGAATAGCAGGACGCGCTTCTGGCCAGCATCGCGCGCCTTGATCGCTTCCTGCGCCACCGCCGCAATCGCGTGGGCCGATTCCGGCGCCGGCACTATGCCCTCCGTTTGCGCGAAGAGCGTCCCAGCCTCGAACACTTTCGTCTGATGATACGCCTCCGCTTCCATCAAGCCCAGCTTGAGCGCATGGCTGACCATCGGCGACATGCCGTGGTAGCGCAGACCGCCCGCATGAATTGAAGGCGGCATGAACTTGTGACCGAGGGTGTACATCATCAGCAAAGGCGTAGTCTCGGCCGTGTCGCCGAAATCGTAGCGCAGCTCGCCTTTGGTCAGCGAAGGGCAGGCCGAAGGCTCGACGCCGACAATTCGGTATTTCTTCTTCTCTGTAATCTTCTTGCCGATGAAAGGGAAGGCCAACCCGGCGAAGTTACTGCCGCCGCCGCAGCAGGCAAAAATAGCGTCGGGCTCTTCGCCGGCCATTTCCATTTGCTTGATGGCTTCCTGGCCGATGACGGTCTGGTGCAGGCAGACGTGGTTGAGGACGCTGCCCAGCGAGTATTTCGTATTCGGATGTTTGACGGTATCCTCGATGGCTTCGCTGATGGCGATGCCGAGGCTGCCCGGGCAATTGGGATCTTCGGCCAGCATCTTGCGCCCAAACTCCGTCTGGTCGCTGGGGCTAGGATGAACCGTTGCGCCCCAAGTGTGCATCAACATCCGGCGATATGGCTTGTGCTGGTAGCTGACTCTGACCATGTAGATATTACATTCCAACCCGAACAGCTTGCACGCCAGCGCCAGCGACGCACCCCACTGCCCCGCGCCGGTTTCGGTCGCCAGCCGTTTGGTGCCGGCCACTTTGTTGAAGTAAGCCTGGGCGACGGAGGTGTTGGGCTTGTGGCTGCCGGCGGGACTGGCGCCCTCATATTTGTAGTAGATATGGGCGGGCGTCTGGAGCGCCTTTTCGAAACGCACCGCGCGCAGCAACGGGGTAGGCCGCCAGAGGGCGTAAATGTCGCGAACCGCTTCCGGGACTTCGATCCAGCGGTCCGGGCTCATCTCCTGCTGGATGAGGTTTTCCGGGAAAATCGCCAGCAGCGCTTCCGGCGGAATGGGTTGTTTGGTTCCAGGATGCAGCGGTGGCGGCAGCGGCGTCGGGAAGTCAGTCAGCAAATTGTACCAGGCCTTGGGAATATCGGCTTGTGTCAGGACAAATCGTGTTTGCATAGGCAATCCAGATTCAGGTTTCAGACGTTAAACCGTCGCAAAGTAGCGACGGCCCCGGCGCACGTCACGCAGAATCTTGCAAACCCTCAAAAAATAACAGTTGATACTGGCTGAGGCACTGCTATCCTGCATGGCTCTTTCGGGAAGGCTGGGCCAAGAACCGCACACCAGCCCGGAAGGGTTTAACGGCCTTAAATGCCTGCGCCGATGGGCGCGGGGGGCCACAACAACACTGAAATCAATCCCGTGTTCCGCGGGATGGTTCGCCCACCAGGCGGACTTCTAACCAAAGGAAACCTATGATTAGTATCGGAGTGAAGGAATTGCTGGATGCCGGCGTCCATTTTGGACACCAGACCAAACGCTGGAACCCCAAGATGAAGCCGTTCATCTTCGACGCCCGCAACGGCATCCATATCATTGACCTCAGCAAGACGCTCATCCAATTGGAAGCCGCCTGCAATTTCCTCTCGGCTACCGTGAGCAAGGGCGGTAAAATCCTGTTTGTCGGCACCAAGAAGCAAGCCCAACAAGCGATCAAGGACACCGCCAAGGAAGGCGGCCAGTTCTTCGTAGTCGAGCGGTGGCTGGGGGGCACGCTGACCAATTTCGCCACCGTCAAGCGCTCCATCGCGCGGCTGAAGGAAATCGAGAAGATGGAAGCCGATGGCAGCATCAACAATTACGTCAAACAGGAACAATCGGTCATTCGGCGCGAGGCCGCGCGGCTGATGAAGTTTTTCGAGGGAATTCACTCGATGGAAAAGCTCCCGTCGGCGATGTTCGTGGTGGATATCAAGCGCGAGCACAACGCCGTCGCCGAGGCCCGCCGGCTCAAGATGCCCGTCGTGGCGATTGTGGATACCAATTGTGATCCGGACCTGGTGGATTATCCTATCGCGGGCAACGATGATGCTATCCGCTCGGTGCGGATGATTCTGGCCACCATCGGCCAGACGCTCATGCAGGCCCAGGCGGAATACGAAACGAAGTACGCACGGCGCAAGCCGGTGGAAGAAGCCGCGCCAGCGCCAACGGCTGAAGCGGCACCCATTGCCGCACCGGAGACCCCCGCGACTCCATCGGAGGTGGCGGCCCCGCCGGCCTAGCATTTGCCCGGAACGCGGTTCGACCGAAGCGACCGTCGCTACGCACCGCTTTTTCCTCCCAACTATCAACTATCAACTTTCGACTAAAGACTCTCTGTATGGCTGAAATCAATGCTGCCCTCGTGATGAAACTGCGCGGTATGACCGGCGCCGGGATGATGGAATGCAAGAAAGCGCTCACCGAAGCCAAAGGCGACGTGGACGCGGCGGTGGACGTTCTCCGCAAAGCAGGAGCGGTTACCGCCGGCAAAATCTCCGCGCGCGAAGCCCGGGAGGGCGTCATCGCCCAGTATATTGCCCCAGACGGGCGCGCCGGCGTGCTGGTGGAGGTGAATTGCCAGACGGATTTTGTGGCGCGCAACGAGATATTCCGCGCCTTCGCCGATGACGTCGCCAAGAGGCTAGCGGCCGACGCGAAGGTCAACCTGGAACCCGAGCGCGAGGCGGCCGTGACGAAGGTTCGGGAGAACATCAAGATTCCGCGCCACTCGCGCATGGAAGTAGCCGGCAACGGAATGATTGCCGCTTACATTCATACCGGCGCCAAGGTTGGCGTGTTGGTGGAAGTCGGTGCTGGCAAGGAGAGCACCGTGGGCAACGTCGAGTTCAAGCAACTCGTGAAGGACATCACGCTGCAGATCGCCGCAGGCCATCCCTTTGTGGTGTCGCGCGAGCAAGTGCCGCCGGACGTGTTGGCGAAGGAAAAGGAGATCGCGGCGGAGCAATTCAAGAACAAGCCACCGCAGGCCGTCGCCAAGATTGTTGAAGGCAAGCTGGAGAAGTTCTACCAGAGCTATTGCCTGGTGGACCAGGGCTTTGTTAAGAAGAACTCCGAAATATCGGTCAAGGAGCACGTAGCCTCGGTCGCCAAGCAGTTGGGCGACGAAGTCACGATCCGCCGCTTCGTCCGCTTCCAGATCGGCGAGACGGCAACGGCTTAGGGTTCATTCCGGTCTGAAGTTCGCCCGCTTGTTTCCCGCGGCTTCCTGGATGCCGCCCAAAAGGTGTTTCAGGAACAGCGGTTCAGTGAAACTCGCCTCCGTGTGTCCCAGCGCCGTGTACCAGATGCGGCCTTTGCCCACTTGCTTGCACCAGGCAATCGGATGGTCCTTGCCCATCGTGCCGCCCTGGTAAGTCGTTTCATCCAGTGACGCAAGGACGCGGGCGCGGCCGCGCGGGCTGGCGATGAAATTATACCACTCATCCGTGCGAACCCAATGCTCAGGCAAGGGCTCGGTCGAGGGATGCTTCCGGTCCTCAACATCCACAGTTGCCTGGACGATCGCCGAGTGATTAGTGAACCGCGCGCAAAGCGCTTCGCCGTACCACGGCCAACTTCCCTCGGTCGCGACGTCCCCTGCCACGGCTGCGTGGATCGCCGCCAAACCGCCGCCTTGCTCAATGAAACGCTTAAAGGCTGCCTGCTGTTCTTCGTTTAAAATGTCGCCTGACGTGCTGAGGAAGATGACCACCTTGTATTTGGCGAGATTCGTGGCGGTGAACCAGCTCGCATCCTCGGTCGCATCCACCTGGAAACGGTTCTCGGCGCCGAGTTGCTTTATCGCAGCAATGCCGTTGGTGATCGAGGCGTGCCGGAACATCAGCGTCTTGGAGAACACCAGCGCATTGAAGCCGGGTGCCGACGAATTGTCCTGCCCAGGAGCCACACCGGTCCCAACGAGCAGAGCTGCGAAAAGCCAAAGCAACATGCTGGAATTCTTCATCGGCGCAGCATGGCTCGCCTGCGCCCCCATTCAAGGATTTTCGAGGTGCCTTTTGCGGAAGCTTCTCATCAGGACCACCATCGTGGGATCCAGCAGTTCTCATTTTGGCGGGGAGTGGGGCAGGTCTCCGACCTGCCGGTTGATGGAGTCTCCGACTCCGCGCGGGGCCAGAGGCCCCTGCAACCGGCAGACCAGGAGGTCTGCCCCACGCTGCTTGCCATAATGAGAATTGCTGCGTGGGATCCTGACAGACCGGAGTAAGTGGCGCACGCTAGCTTGAAATCCTTCAAATCCTTGTAACCTCGGTGACCTTTCCGCAGTCTAAATGCTACACCCTGGCCCACCACGCCGTTCGCAGTTGGACCAGTCCATTGCTCGGCCTCGTGACCAGACGGGACAGGGAAGAAGGAAGCTCCAAACAACTTTGCAACAGGCTTGCAACATGCCTGCAACATCTTTGCAACTCCGGCAATGCCCCGACCCTGCTACGGTGATGCTCCGGTGCCGCGCGGGGGCAACGATCGCGTTCCTCCCGCCGAAAGGAGGCGCTCATGCACCGTCAGGGCTCCGCCTTGCGTGGTGGCATCGGCGACAAACCTCCACCGTACGCTCTTGGCAGACGCCGCACTCTCGGCTACGTTCGCCGGCAAGTCGCGTGCCGCGGCATCGCTCACCCGAGCCCGATCAGAGCCTGCCAAGCACCCTGACAACAGATAGCCATGACTGCACAAACTTGGACCAGCCGCCGCCGCGTGACAGCGGCGCTTAATCACCAGGAACCCGACCGTGTCCCCTACGACCTCGGGGGCACGATCCTAACCGGCATTCACCAACGGGCCTATCGCCGACTGCGAAAGTACCTCGGCCTGCCGGAAGTGGAGGTCGAAATCGAGGACCCCATCCAGCAGCTCGCCCGCGTGCATGAGGATGTGAAGAAGAAACTGCAAGTGGATGTCTGGGGCGTTAATCCCTCCAAGCCGCGCGGCATCAGCGCCCTGCCCTGGAGCGAGGACGGTTACGACAAGCTCGTGGACGAATGGGGCATCGAGTGGTGGAAACCCCAGGACGGGGGCTTCTACTACGACATGCGGCGGCATCCGTTGGCTGAAATTGACAACGTGCAGGACCTCGCGAAATACAGGTTCCCCGACCCGCTGGACCCGGGGCGTTACGAGGGCATGGTCGCGCGCGCCAATGAGCTGATGAATCGGAAGCAGGTCGCTTATGTGCTTGGCCGCAACGCGCCCGGCATCTTCGAGATCGCCCTCTGGATGCGCGGGTTCGAGAACTACTACTGCGACCTGGTCGCCAACCAGCCGTTCGCTGAAGCGCTCCTCGACATCATCATGGAAGTGAAGATGAAATACTGGGCCCGGGCCCTCGAATTGCTCGGCCCCAACGTGATGATCATCTCCGAGGCCGATGACCTGGCCAGTCAGAACCGCTGCCTGGTTAGCCCGGAACTCTACCGCAAGCTCATCAAGCCCCGCCATACGAAGCTGTTCACCTTCATCAAGAAGCACGCCCAGGTGCCCGTGAAAATCTTCTACCACTCCTGCGGGGCCATCGCGGAGTTGCTCCCGGACCTGATCGAGTCGGGCATTGACATCCTGAACCCTGTGCAGGTCAGCGCCGCGGGCATGGACACCAAGG
>Ga0224558_1002525_pt1 | contig 16572 bp, 17 predicted proteins | sample 714S32024metaG_FD_180682 | JGI IMG/M metagenome (GOLD analysis project Ga0224558, IMG submission 180682) | Peat soil microbial communities from Stordalen Mire, Sweden - 717 S3 20-24 | ecosystem: Environmental > Terrestrial > Soil > Wetlands > Peat | place: Sweden: Norrbotten County, Stordalen... | reverse complement strand
CCGCCGGCTGAAGGGTTTCCGCCGCATCTTCTCACGCTTCGAAAAGCTCGACGTGGTCTTTCTGGCCTTCCTCAACTTCGCACTCATCGTCGAGTCACTCAGATTAGTGTGAACAGGCCCTAATCAACATTGTTTGATTAAAGGATTGTCGCCGCTGCGTCATACGGATTCGAAAAGCAATCTATTCTCGCGAATCGCGCCTCGGGTCATAATGTGATCTCTAACAAATCTTCCAGCGTTGCCAGATAGTTGCTGGAAATTGTCATCTGTCCACGCCACCGCGGTTTGCAACGCGTCAATAAACGCTTCGGGGTTCGAAAGCGGTAGGTCCCATCCAGCACCAGCTTCCTCTAGGTTCCGCCAGGGCGTACAATCACTGATCAGCGGGACGCATCCTGCTTGCATTGCTTCGGATATCACGTGCCCATAGTTCTCACCCAAGGTGGGAAGCAGGAACAAATGATATTCCCTTAGGACCTCCTGTACCGCATCATGTGGGATTCCACCCATAAATCGGACAGTAACTGTGTGAGGTAGGTCAGCGCACTGCTGTTCGCACTTCGCCAAATACTCCCTATCTTCCAGCGGGCCGTAGATGTCGTACTTAACCTGCCCCCGGACATTGTGGAAGAGCCGAATGGCGAACTCTATGTTCTTCATAAGGCAGACTCTCCCTAGCGTGACGACTCGCAGTTCTCCTGGTGCTTTCGATACGCGTCTGCTAAGGGTGTCCTCCGGTCTGCTGGCAACGGGCAAATCCGGCTTGATGAGGACTTCTCTCTCTGCGCTGCTTGGTTCGCGGTTTCTGAAACTGCTCTCGGCAATCGAGGCTGCCTCCCTCACATCGACATTTCCGAACGTGTTTATGATGTCGATCTTTTCAGCTCCGCTCGACGCCTGCCAAAGCACCCCGTCGAAGAGCCGTGCTTTTCTCGCGAGGGCTAGATATAGCCGTTTCTGCCTCGGCTTGATTCTAAGCGCTCCGATCGATAGCTCCCCTCGAGGCGCTACGACGACCGATGTTCTGGGTAACAACCCGAATTTCCGGCACGCGATTGGCAACATCGAATAGAGGCGCGACCAAATGCTGTTGATATACAGGATGTCGTAGCTCTCCGAGCGGAGTGCACGCAGCATCATTATCGCTCCGCCGAACCCGGTAGGAATGCGCAAGATTCTGGCTACACCATAGTTATGCCAGCGTCCCACCGGCTCATTTGGGAATGGCTGCTTCTCGCCGAGGTCGCGATCCCCACAGATGATCATGAAACCATAATCATCACTCAGACCCTCAACCAAGCCTGAGATACTTCGAATGGGTCCTCCAGCCTTGAATCCCGGCAAATAGTAGGCGACAAGGATTAGTATCGTCTTCTTCATGTTCCCATCACCTCTTCCGGAGAATTAAAGGCTGTAACCCTTCCCAGATACCGCTCTTCCGTTCGTGGCTCGACAAGTGTCGTCATCGGCTGTCAACTCCTCCTAAGGTGGCCTCGATGAACTTGTCCAGTACCTGCTCGCGGCTGAAATAGTGGTGAACCTGAGCGTGAAGTTGCGCCGGAGTATGCTCCGGCAACCTGCCCAGCAAGTAGTCGCGCATCAAAGCGGCAATGTCCCCAACCTTCGCCGATCGTGCCACCCAGGATGGCTCGAATTTGCAAATTATTTCCGGAATTGCTCCCACCGGAGTCGCCAATACCGGGCGCCCCGCCGACAACGCCTCCAGAGCAATAATCCCGAAGCACTCCAATTCTGCTGTAGGTAGCACAAAAGCGTCGCATGCTGCGTAGGCAATGGGCAACACGCGATCCTCCAGCCGCCCTAGGAATGTAACCGACTTGCTCAGCCCGAGGATTCTTGCCTGCCCCTCCAGTCTGACCCGCAACGGTCCGTCCCCCCCGATCACCAAGTGAAACTTGAGTCCTTCTCCTAGCAATTGACGCGTGGCCTTAAGCAACCTGTCCAACCCCATTCGTTGAACCAGTCGCCGCAATGTAAACAAGACCGGGCGATCAGTTGTCCACCCTAACTCTCTCTTGGCACGCAGCCGGTCATCCGACGGGATGAAGCGATTGGTATCCACCCATCCAGGTATCAATCGAATTCTTTTAGCGAGTTCCTTCCCGTGGATTTCGCCGATGCAGTTGATCGTGTATTGCGAAAGCGCAGTGATCACGCGCGACCGGCGCAGGCATTGAGCCTCAATCCGGTTGATTATCGCCAGCCCGAGAGGAGCCATCATCCTTCGTGCGAAGCTTGAGTTTCTCCACTCAATCGCCATTTCCATCTTCGTAGGCGAATGAATGGTATAAGATGAGTGGATTGAATCTCCGTAGAAGTCTAGTGCTGCCAAGTACGCGAGTGGAATATGTCCGTGGATCGCATTCACTTGTGGCAAATGGCGCGAGAGCAGCCTGGCCACAGTTCTTTGATGAACAAATGCACGCGATGGATTCCAAGCTGCGACCGTCGCCGGGGTATACCGCAGAAGATGAATTCCTTTATACAGTTCATGTTCGGGGAGCAAAGACGCCCCCTGCGCTAGCACCCAGGTATCTATCCCGCGGTGCTCCAGTTGCACAGCCTCATCGAATGCTATTTTTGCTGATCCACTGGGCCGATCATTGTAATGGCCGGTCGTTGCGATCAGCACGCTCATAACGGCCCTCCAGAACTCAACTTTCTCAAAATGCGCAGGGATAGGGTTGACAGGCGATCAATAGAAAATGACTTATGTGTCGCTACAGCATCAAGCTGATCCGAGTCTGCAACATTTCCAGCGACATCCTTCTCCGGCGGTACCGAGATCCTACATTCCGCCTGAATCAAGAATACCGGGACCAATTGGCCACAAACTCGCATCTTCAAAGTCCGACTTCTCGCATTTCCTTGTCCTTGCTTGTTCAACACTGTCTAGGTCGTCTTATCTGTGAAGGGCCCCATTTCAATGCGCCAGTCAGTGGACCTCAATACCCCAATATTCAGGGACGAAGTCCCAGCACCTCTGCTGCTGAGATGGAACTTCGCCTGATTCAACGAAGCGGATCACCTCATCGAACCAAGGTGAGCCTATCCAAGCACGCTTTAAGCCGTGGAGGGAAAAGCCAAGATCGGTATTGCGCCCGACCTTGTGAAAAAGTTGCCCCTTGGCCACGCTGGACGTCATCATCTGTTCAAGTGCAAGCCACGGCGGACGGCCCTTACTCATTCGGTGCAGCACTCGTAGCACGTCGAGCCGCAGATTACGCAGTGGCAGGTGGCCATAGAATGATTGTTTGGCGATCATAAACGCCCGCGAGGACACCTCCCTCTCTACGCCGAGATGCAAATGCGGCGGCTCATACACGTCTACGCCCTCTTCTAATGACTGAATCGCCTCATCGAGCCAGCCGTTTTCACAGAACAACATGTCCGAATCGCACCGCAGTACGATGTCGCATCGCGCTTGATCAATAGCGGCGATGAACGCAAGAATAGGGGTTCCGGCCTGGCATCGTACCGGCCGCGCTCTCCCGAACCAGCGGCGCTGTAACGCTGTTGGCTTGATAGACTCAAGCGAGACGAACCGCACTCTTGCATCTGACACCTCAAGAGACTGTATTGCCTCCTTCATTCTGCCCTGGTTTGACTGCCCACGTTGCAACTCGGCGATTCGTCCGATAAGTGGTTCTGAATCCACAACTAGTATGATTTCATCCAACCGTGAGCCAAACACGCGAAGCCAGTGCGGCACGAGTCGTAACAGCGTTGGACCGTCGGCCAAAGTTGCGTTGCTGACTATACTTATCTTGGTCGCCATCACGGCCCTTACTGTCTCAGCTTCGCTCATCGTAACTTGGGTCTTTCCCCATTCGGCCTTATGCCGTATCTCATTGCGCGCCACATATGAATTCCCCATTTAAGAGTCAGGGCTCCCGCAGTTCCAGAGTGTACTAAGGTAGATATCATATACATAAGCCTGTCTTTTGCGCCTATTCGGATGCCAAATCCCTTTAGCCTTTGCAACTCATCTCTTGCCTTGGCTGATTCACCCAACAACGCAAGCGCACGAAACCGGCGGCGTGTAGCAGAAATCTTAAACAACATCGTTGCTTCTTCTCCCTGCGGGAACTCGTACAGGTCCAGCACGTCTCTTTCAAATTCCCCAAGACCAGCTAGAAGCTTGTAGGCATTCATTGGATCGCGCGGCCTAGTCGCGGACCCTCCTGAAACTCTGTAAGCTGCATAAACATCTGGCATTCAATAACAGGCGCCGTATCGACTCAATGCAACCCAGAGAGGATGATCACCCATCGGATACCTGCCGAGCTTGCATAACGGTGATTCGCGCATTGCCTTCTTAACCAGTGCAGTCCGCGTACACACTGTCAGCGTCCTAATCCTCCCTGACACTATAATATCGTCCAAACCGAAGTAGTGCCCGCGGCCCCTCCCAAGGGAAAGCGTGTCTGGATTGATAGGGACACCATCTTCGGAAATCGTTCGCCAACTGCTGCAAACAAGGCTGATACTGGGATCGCTCTCCAGGACTGATATCTGAAGCTCCAGCTTGTCTAGCCTGCACCAATAATCGTCTCCCTCGCAAAAAGCTATGTATTTCCCTCGCGCGGCCGCTGCGAGCCGAGCAAGATTCTCGTGCATGCCCACGTTTCGTTCTGACGTGATCACACGAATCTGCACTGGGAATCGCTTCTGGTAGCTAAGCGCAATTGTTCTCGTCCCGTCGGTCGAGCAGTCCTCGCCGATGAGGAGCTCAACTGGGAAACTTGTCACCTGTCCCACGACGCCTTCAATCGCCTCGGCCAGATAGCGCTCGTGGTTGTACGTAATCATCACGACGCTCACCAGTGGGTCCTTCAAGAGACGATCGCTTTCGACGTATTCAATCGGAGAATTTAGCATGTCTGATCCGTAAAATCCCAATCGAGGTTCCAACGCCTCAAAGAGTGCTTTCAGCCCTGATTGGCTCCGGCTTGCCGCACATCTCATCACTTCCAACTCGCAGCGGTCTTGGTTGAGCAGGTACTAGCGGAGCAAAGCGCTGAATACTACACTTAAGAGCCGCTGCTCCCAGAGTTCCAGGATGCACCAAGTAGGATGGTAAATACAGCGTATTATCTTTGGCGGTTATGTGGATACCAAAACCTTTAGTGTCTTTAGCTCATATTAGATTGCCGGATTGCCGTTCTTGACCTGAATAGAGAACTCAGCGTGCACCTTGAGCGGCCGACGCCTGTTTATCCCATTGTCACTTCGGCTATGACATTTGCCCACTTTCTCCTGATTCCTTCTAGGCCGAGATGCTCCTGTGCCACGCTGATATTTGCCCCGCATTTCCGCTTGCAGAGACAAGAGAACTCAGATGCACTCATGCTTCCGAGCGACTCGAGAGCTTGCACCTCGAAGCCTGTGGCCTCCAGATCGCGGCGGATCTCAGCGTCTTTCGGTAAGAAGACCGGCTTGCCCGCCGCCAAATATCGGTAGATACTATACAGAGCTCGTTGTCGATGACTCGCAAGCAGCAGAGCGTCGCAAGAATCGATGAGCCTGTCGAATTCATCGAAAGGGAGCAGACGGTCAATGAGCTCGCATGAGACCGCAGCGGACTGCTTCGATGCTGTCTTAAGACGCTCGATGTACCCTGGAGCAGAGTGGTAGCCCAAAGGATAAACAACGGTGAACGCCAAGTTGCGAACGCGCGACAGTTCGGCAAGGCAGGCCAGATGGCCATTGTCCTCCTCACCACTATTGCCGATCTGTACGCGCACGATTGACGAATCGACATTTCGTTCTGACGAAAGGCTGGATCGACCGAGGTACGATGGGTTGTAATATGGAATAACGATGGACCGTACGTTGCGACCGCAGAGCTTTTCTGCCCGAACTTGGTCACTGGCCGCGAGAAACACACACCGATTGAAACGCGGTATTGTCCAGCTCTTTAGACCTGCGTTGATCCGGCTCTTCACCCCCCCGCTCGACTGGAGTTCACCGCTCCAAGGGATCCAGATTGGCCTTGAGCCCGCAAGAATAGCCAACGATGCGACAATCCAGAATTTGGGCCAGTGATCGCTGTGAAAGACGACGAAGTCGAAGCGACGGCGGCCAATGAGTAAAAGTATCGAGGCCGGGGAGAGTATGCGGAGCGCCTTCGACTTGGCAAACTTGCTGAACTTCGCATCTCGCTCGCCCGGAGCGACGAGAACTGTTTGGTTTTCGAATTCGGAAAAGACAACATTTGTGTTCTCTATCATCGTGGCGAGGTGAATAAACATCTTCGCCGGATAAACGTGCAGTATTCGCTTCCCAGGGCTGCGAAGTTCTTGACTTCGATCAGAATCAGCCTGTGAGTCAGACGAAGATCCTGACTTCGTCATGCTCGTTGCGATGAAGTTATCGTTTTTCACGCGATCCCCCTTTCATAACCTTCCGCATCTCTTACTCCTTTCCTCTTGGAGGTCTCCTACGAAGCCATCGCGACACTCACCAGCGGATCTCTTACGAGGCGAATACTGTCAGTTAATCCGACCTGAGGGGGTTGCATATCGTATTTTTGAAGCCCAAACGAAGGCTTACTTGAAAGAACCGCTTGAATGGCGAGTCCCGCCGACGGGCCAATGAAAGCTTTCGGATAGCTCAAGGGGCCTGATTGGGCGAGGAGGTATTCTGCCGTTGTATCTTAGCAGGCACACCAAATGCCACCACACCGGCTGGTATATCGCGAGTGACCACCGCGCCGGCGCCAATGATCGTCCATTCGCCGATGTGTCTCTTGTCCAGAACTGAGGCGCCTAGTCCGATCCACGCGCCCTCGCCAACTGCCACTTCACCCCCCAGACTTGCACCGGGTGAAATATGTGCATACGACGCAACGCAACAGCCATGATCGATCGTCGCGCCCGTGTTCACAATGACGCCATCGGAGATGTTCGTTACCGGCCCTACGACAGCTCCTGCAGCGCACACGACGCCTCGCCCAATTGCTGCCTTAGGTGAAACATATGCATTGGGGTGGATGGCTGTGACGCACTCGAGCCCCATTTCCTGCGTTGCTTCTCCTGCACGTTGCCGGGCCCGGTTGTCCCCCAAAGCAAGCGCTATATGTCGGATGCCTTGCTTTCCCAGCCCCTGAAATGCCTCTTCTCCGCCGAGGATCGGGTAGTCGCCGAAAGTGGCGCCCCATCGCCCGGGGTTGACCTCGTCCAGATAGCCGACGATCGACCATCGGCCACAAATCTCCAGAATTTCCGTCACGACGGTTGCATGGCCGCCAGCGCCCCAGATCACTATTGGGGTTTTACTCCTCATTTTATGCACAACCAATCCGTGGCGCATTCAGATCGGATTCGCTTCTTGCTCTTGACAAAAATGCCCCGCAAATTGCAGCCACGGCGAATTTGTAGGATTCAAGCCGCAGTACGTGACAAATGGCGGGATAACTCACAACTCCCACCAGGACAGACGAGAATAACTGGAGGGGCGGCCAATGAGAAAAGGGAAGGCCGGCAGCCCAGGCAAGAGCGCTGGTGAAGGCCGCGACCGCAGCATAAGGCGCAAGGTCGATGAATTGCGCTACGGTCCCGTAGCCTATCAGGGCTTTCGTATAGTGCATATTCAGGAAGACACACATAACCGATACGATCAGAAAAGCCCAGACCATGGCCATCACACTGATTTTGAAAGTGGCTAGGAGGCCTAATACAATGAGAATCTTCTTGATCACTTCAAGGCGCAAGTAGATATCCGACCTGCCGACAGCCATCACAACGTCCAAATTCGTCATGTGCAGCGGCCACAAAGCACCGGCCAGGCTCAGCACACTAAGATAGGGCACGCAAGGGAGCCACTTTGCGCCAAAAAGGACCAGCACCAGCGGCCTCGCCACTACTGCCAGCCCGAACATCATCGGCAGCGTCGGGAGCATGATGCTTATCTGAGCCTTGCGGACAACCGGCCGAAGCGCGCCCCCTACATGGGATAACTTAGAGAAGATCGGCATGGTCACTCGATTGACGACCATGGAGAGCAGGCTCACCGGGAATTGTTGTGTGCTGTAGGCGCGGGTGTAGAACCCCAGCTCAGTTGCGGAAAACGCCTTGCCTATCACGGTTAATTGAATTCGATCGAAAAACGTGCTTAGCAGTCCCGACGCCAGCAAGCGCGAACCGTAGCCAAAGAGCGATCGCAGAGAATCGACCCGAAACCGCATGATAGGCTTCCAAGGGCAAAAGACCCAAATCAGAGCTGTGGAAGCGGCGGTAGATACCAGCGCCTGCGCCGCAAGGCTCCAGACGCCGTACCCTCTCCAGGCCATCCATATCGCCAAGACGCCAGAAACGACGATTGCCAAGATGCTGGCCTTGCACTGCGTGCGAAAATCGAGGCTGCGCCTTAAAAGCGCGAGTTGCACTACGCCGAATGAACCGATGAATAGGTTCAAGGCCATCACGCGGGTAAGCGGAAGCAGAATTGGCTGACGATAAAAGCCCGCAATCCAGGGCGCCGCAGCCGCAATCGTCAACGCCATCAGTGCGCCCATCGCCGCATTGAAAAAGAACACCGAGGATTTGTCCGCTTCGGTTATCTCCTTGCGCTGGATCAACGCAGAGCCGAATCCGCTGTCGACAATCGAACCGCCCAGCGCGATGAACAGCGACAGCATACCGAGGAGCCCGAATTCCGCGGGAGAGAGCAAACGGGCAAGAATCAGGGTCACCAGGAATTGAATCCCCTGGCGACCAGCAGCATCGACCGCACTCCACCCAAATGCGGCAATCGATCTGGACTTTAGGCCAGGCGTAGATTCTGGGTTCACATTCACAATTGTGTATCCGTAAGCGCCAACACCGAGTCGGCTTGCCCCGATTGGCTAGCCGCCAGTGCCCATTTGCAACTTCGAGACGCAATGTCCCCGATGATGTCGCAGATGCGGTCCACATCGTCCAAAGCAAGATCGCTATAGATTGGAAGCGTTAAAACCCGAGATGCGGCTCTCCGGGCCACTGGCAAATTTCCGCTTGCCACCAACCCCCGATAGCAAGCGTAGTCGGGAACCAATGGATAGAAGTATCGCCGAGCAAACACGTTGAACTCACGCAACTTCAGATACAACTGATCGCGCGTAAGGCCGAACTCGTCCTGCTCCACTTCCACTGGCATGTACGCGTAGTTGTAACGAACTGTTTCCGCTGGAGGTGAGACCAACCGAATACCCGGAATCAAGGCGAGCCTTTCGCGGTAGCGTTCGTTGATTGCGCGGCGCCTCTCGATCATCTCATCCATGCGGCGCAGAAGAAGCAGCCCCATCAATGCCTGGAATTCGTTCATCTTCGCGTTCGTCCCAGGCATCACGACTTCCGTCTCGTTCTCGAAGCCGAAATTCTTCAGGTAATCAAAAAGCCGCCGGTACTCTGGGTCGCGAAAAGTCAACATCCCACCTTCGATCGAATGGAATATCTTCGTCGCATGAAAGCTGAACATGCTCAGGTCGCCGAAATGAGCTATGGATGTTCCATTCACCTCGACACCAAACGCGTGTGCCGCATCATAGAGAAGCTTCAATCCGTGTTTCCGGGCAATCCGTTCCAAATTCTCCAGATAGCAGGGCTGGCCATATACGTGAACTGCCAGAATTGCGCTTGTCCAAGGAGTGATCGCCGCCTCAACTTGCGCCGGATCAAGCGAATAGTAATCCGGTTCGATGTCAACAAACACCGGTCGTATCTTGTTCCAAAACAGGCTGTGGGTTGTCGCCACAAACGTGTATGGCGTAGTGATGACATCCCCCGTGATCCCCATCCCCTGAAGTGCAATCTGCAGCGCAAGCGTGCCGTTGACAAAGAGTGACAGATTCTTGGTTCCGCAAAACGTTATTAGGTTGTCCCGGAACTGCTCCACCAGCGGTCCGTTGTTTGTCAACCAAGCGCGGTCCCAAATTCCCTCCAGTCCACACCGGAATTCCTCTAATGAGGGCAGCGCTGGGCGCGCGACATAGATCGGCTTATCAAATGGCCTGATCATCCTGCTTCAACCTCTCTTCCGATTACTACTCTATCCTAGGCTGTCGGATTCCCCAACAATTCCGCTTTGGGGGATCCGACAACTCCGGTCCGTCCTTGGTGCATTCGCCACGGGATCACAAGCACCTTAGCTACATTAGTTCATAACCTCTCGAACCATCTCTTAGTCGCCGCGGAGTAGCGACAACTCCACTCCCAAAAACATCCACGATCTTGATGATAAGACTCCACATAGTGGTCGTTATCAATAAGGTACGCAGGACGATCGGAACAGGGTACACATAGCACATCATCGATACTTTGCACAGGATACACAATGCGAGAAGGGACCCGCCAGAACTAAATCGAAACCGCGTGATTATTCGCTCCGTCCCACAGATACCAAGTGCTACCAGAAAAGCAAACAGACAAACCCCAAAAGCGCCAGCAGTCGACCATCCATCCGCAACAACCCCAAATTCAGTAGTGCTTTGGGTCGAATTGCTGAATCCGTAGTCTCTGCCATGAAAGGTACCAACGTTGTTCTCGGAGGCCCGCTCTTTCCCTCCCTCTGAATTGCCCCAGATTGTCGCATAGAATTTGCACTCGGAAAGCCATTGCGCAAAGCCTCTATACGAAACCGTCTCTGGGGTAAGCGCGACAGCAGCTGCGTTGGGCCATGCATATAGCCTCGACAGCGAATCAAAGATGGAATCTTCTGAACCAGTTCCTGTTGCGGCCTGAAATGTCGAATCTACCAAAGTGTATAGGTGGGATATATCAACCAAATCGAGCGAGCCTCGCCCCTGACTCCCTCGCAAATGACCAATGGTGCTAAAAACGAAGAGAGCAGGCACCATCAATACAGCAGCGAAGGCTGCCATTCGCCATCGGTTTCGCTCACGCCTCGATACTAACCGCCCCACGACGTAGATGCCGAGCAGTACGATACCGTACCGCGTTCCCAATAACCCACCGATAAGAGCATTACCGAGGAGGGCAACCAAGCACCAGGTTCCCACAATGCCCATATCTGTGCTAAACCAGCCGACAAAGAAGCATGCACCTTCAAGATTGGCCGTCAGCACAAATGCTATATAGCGCGCGGTATCGGTAAGTGCATACGGGACGACACTCCCTGAGATTACTAAAATCAATGCCGCGACAAGATAGACTTTTGTGCGCGGAGACGGATTCCTGCCAAGATCCCCCGCCAGGCTGTCGCGATCATGAGTGAATGCAGATAGAACCTTGGCAGCGATCAGGCTACCTCCGAGTAGACAGAGGTGACTGAGCGTAATAGCACCCGTATGCTCAAAAATGCCAAAGTCCGTGCCGTTCTTCGCAAACGGAAGGTTCAGAAGTGCAACGAGGAACTGAACGGCAATTTGCGCACCGTATACGGATATGAGGGCGACAAATGCAACCGAATTCGGCAGAACCTTACGGCCGATGGCTCCCACCCCATAAGCTACAATCAGCGTGCCAAGACTGGCCAGAGCCAAACCGGCTCGATCACCTAGGATTGCCCCTCCTGTGCATAATAGGCCCGAAAGCAGCAGTGCATAAATCAGTATTGGCTGCCTGCCGTCAAGAATGCTTCTTCGAATCGACTCGTGAGCGAGACGACTGGTGGATGAGAGAGAAGGCTCAGGCCTGTACAGGCGGGTCGGGCTAATCATAGTCATAAAGCAGCAGTCACAACTCTTGTCAGAGGTAGATCCTATGGGCCATCGGCCGCACTGTGTTTCTCCGCCTGTGACTCGTGCGCTTCCTGGTCCGCCAATCTCGCCAATACGCGCATTACGTGTCCTTCATACGAGTAATCAGATTCGATACAACGGCGCCGCCCTGCTAGGGCAATCGACTCTCTTTCCAGCGGATGTTCCAGGTAGTAGCGGCATTTCTGTAGCAATTCCTCACGGGTGGCGAAAAATGAAACTTCTCGATTCTCTGTAAATAGTGCCTCATGCTCCTGCGTGCGTTCCGCCAGCATAAACGCTCCACAGGCGGGAATCTCGACGGAACGTTGTGTCTGCAAATCCCGATTCAGTCGGCGCAGGAAGCAGAGATTGATGTCGAAGCTGCAAATGCCTTTGGCATATTCATCGCCGAAGAGTGCGCGACTCTCTATCCTAAGATTGGAATGAACGTGAGAAGCGCCCCACTTCAACCATCCGCCTCCCCGCACCGCGCCCCAAACTCGAACCTGAATCCCATTGCAAACCAGAAACCATATTGCCTCGGCGCGGTAACTCTCAAAAGCTCCAATGAACCCTACCGGGCCGCCGAAAGCTGCCCGCTCTGTACCGGACACGCTCATCGGCCGATGCACGCCCGAACAAAAGGCATTGTTCACAAACAGCACCGCACGAGCACCCATGTTGTAGAGTTCAGCAACGTTGTAGGACTTGGTTGTGACGTGTAAATCGTAGACTGGAATTCCGCTTAGGTAGCTCCTTGATTGATTGTGTTTGCCATACATGTCGTCCGGACTGTAGTGCACCAAGCGTATATTTGGCACAGATTGGCGAAGGCGCAACAGCGTATTATACCGAATGGTTAGCCCTTTATCGATCCAGGCAATATCTGGCATGTACTGTTGAGCAAGGTCCAGCAACTGTCGATTGGCGCCGACGGTATCCAAGGGCCAACCAATTTTGTTTCCCACTCGATAGGCAAAACGAAGAGGACCATGAGGTGGACAAGTACAGTCCACCGCGAACACTGAGGAGCCAAGTTGCTGTAGAGCTTCCATGCGCATCCGGCATGTGCCGCCGTCCCATAGGTCCCCGCAGTAGAGGATTCTCACTGTGACCCCAGTGGCCGAATTGCCATGACAACCATATTGCGCGTGTATATCCCCCCTTTGTCGGAGCCAGTTTCGACAATGTTCCACAAGGCGCAACTCATCCGAATTACTTTCCAAAGCGCCCAGCGCACTGCGCTGAATGCGCCGTGGACGTAGGGTGTGATTTCCCGTATTCGAACGTCATGAAATCCCATGAGTTGCAATACAGAGGTGATGCAGTGAGGACCGAATATCAACTCATGGGTAAGATCTTCGTATCGATAACTTGCTGCCCATGGTGATAACGCATTCGGCGTTTGAAGGATGAATCGTCCACCTGGGCTAAGGCGATCATGAACAAGAGCCAGAACTTCGATTAATTCGTCTTTATCGAAGTGCTCAATCACGTCAAATGCCGTGATCAGATCGAAAGAATCATTGGCCCCTCGTAGAAAATCCCGAAGATCGGCCTGGACAACTTGATGGCCTCTCTTCCTGGCGACGTTGATAGCCTGTCCGCCAAGGTCCACGCCCCGCACGTCGGAATAGCCGGCATCGCAAAGCGTTTCCAACAATAGACCGGAACCGCAGCCTAGGTCAAGGCATTTAGCCTTCTTATCTTGTGGCAACCAGCCATGCAGCCGGCTCAATGTCGCCTGGCTCCAGACCGCGTCCCGCCTGCTGTCGGACTCGTTCCATACTGGTGTCTGCACTGTTGCGTAGTTCTCATACAACTTTGAGCGGTACATGCGGTTAGGCATCCCTGCGTAACTCCTTCTGCGAGCTGTCTTCGTACTAGTGAGGAATCAACGGCCCTGATATGTTTCGCTCTTCACGGATGAACTCTACAGGGATAGCAGCCGATCGTCTCGGGCTGCGATGTGTACCCGACTAACATGCTGAGGGACAATACTTTCCAGGAGAGCGTAACCACAAATCTGATGGTAGCCAAGCTCCGGCCCGCCGTGATGCATATTTCGGCATGAAACAGTTGCGCATCCGTTCCATCGTGAATCTCAAACTGTTTCTAACTTGGCTGGGACTGGTGCGGTTCGCGCAGAGGCACTTCGGTCCAGCGGCTTGTTGATAAATGGCCTTTCACAGAAGTACCAGAAAACTGCCGCGATCATCACCATGGCGATAATCTCAATGGGAATCTTGAACAAGTGAGGTACACCAATTCGGAACAGTAGCTCTGCCGCTCCGTTGGCCGATTGCAAGTTGAATTGATGGACCAGATAGAGGCTGTAAGTTAGAATGCCGAATTGGGCCAGCTTTGAGCCAACCATGTCCGGACCAGGAAATCGTCCACCGAACGTGCAACCAACAGAAACAAGGCAAATGCACCGCAGATGAACCACTCCGCATAAACTGAGCGCTGCAGCGGGAAACCGGGCCCCTTGTTCAGGGCCCACGCGACCCCCGATCCCAAGACAAGAATCGATAGGCCGGCATCTATAGTCCTGCTGGCTGTGGCATTCGTCATCTTACAAAGCCGATAGAACACCAGAGCACCGAGGCTGAAGTGGACCCAGTATTCAAGGAAAAACCCATACGAGATGGAAGGGTGGGTTAGGTTCCATGCAAATGCAGGAATCATCAAGGCCAGCACTCCCCACATAATTGGCCAACCTAACCGGGATGACACCACCATGATTGCACCGATCACCAGATAAAACTGTTCCTCGTAATTGAGCGACCAAAATGCTGCTACACACAGGGTTTGATTGGAAGAGGCATAGGTCGCTGGGTGCCAGAGCAACGTTAGCCATTGCGTCAGGGTGAGCGTCTGCAGCCATACGATGATAGAGGAGGACAACTGCATGCCTCCGCCCATTGTCCACTTCAAGAGACGCGTAGCGGCAAAAAAGAGAAGTGCGAAGAGGTAAGGCGGATAGATGCGCCGCACTCGTCTGCGCATATAAGTCGTGAAGCCATGGCCATGGCGGAGGCACGATTCCGACGTGGCCGCGATACAATATCCGCTGATCACGAAGAACACCATGACGCCCATGTGCCCAACGTTGTACTGGATTCCAAAGTGCAAATGATGGCATACAACCGTGAGCGCTGCCAAGGCGCGCCAACCGTCGATCATTCTGTATCGCGCCGGCCAGAGATGCGTGGGCATTGCGGTCATAGGGGTCTTTCGTACACATGTGTCACTTTCTATTAGCTGTACACCCCAGGTACTGAAGCCTTCTGGCAGCATCCGCCAAATGCTGCGCACCTATCGCGATGTCTTGGGACTTCGCGATCCTCACCGCGGCCTCCGACATGAAGCGGTAAATCGACTGGTCCTTGTACAAATGGACGATACAGTTCGTCAGCGCTTCGATATCCGCCCACGAGTACACCAAGGCATTTTCGTTGGGTCGGGCGCTATCGGTTGGGCCAACGCATCCAATTCGGTCGCTCAAGATTGCCGGGCATCCAAAACAACCCGCCTCGGGAACCACGAGACCTTTGGGTTCGTACTCTGACATTAGCGCAACAGCGTCAGAAGCCGCATAGTACATTCCGATAGAACTCTGATTCACGAACCCAGTCAACACAATGTTCTTTACATTGCGGTCAGCAAGGAACGACTCCAAGCGTCGCCGCTCCAGACCTTCACCAACCAAGAGCCCCCAGACCTTCAGTCCCCGTTGGTCGCAGTTATGGATGGCTTGCAACAGGTGTAAAGGGCATTTCAGCGGGATCAGTTTTCCCGCGTAGATTACTACAAATGCGTCCTCGGGAATCCCATATCGTCTGCGGATGTCTCGTCGCGCCGCGGCCGCATCTCCTACTGAAGCGAGCAGCCGATTGCAATCGATAGGCAGAGTTCCCGCAAAGATTCTTTCTTCCGGAAGGCCGTAATTTAGATGATAGGTCCTATTATTGTCACCGACGGATAAGGCGCCATCCAAATGTCGATAAAAGTGCTTGACAATAATTGCCTTCGCGGCGCGCTTCCAGGGTGCGAGTTTTACGGCCCCGTTTGAGTCAGAGGCCAGCATCACGGGAATCCGGTTCCTGTTACACCAGCTAACTGCTCTCCAGACGGTCCGATGCGCATATCCGTGGACCACTACGACCTGTGGATGAAACTTGCCAAGTGCGTCACCGACGTTGGGATTGTCCGTCGCCCAGAAGTTGCTTCGCCTAATCTCTTTGCGGCTATCTAGGAACTCCGAATCGTACCCATCGAAGAGCGGTATATCCCACTTTACATTGATTCCGAACTTACTGTCGTAGTAGGTCTCTGCACCTAGTCTGCAGCAAAAGAAGACCTTCAACGCCACTTCCGGAATTGCAGCCAACGCGCCGTACCAAGGTGCGAAATACTGGATAGGGTGGCTCACAACAATCGCGATCCGAACTGACGGCTCTCGACGGCCCAGTCGAAGTGGCTCGCCTGCGCTTTTCACGGTTGCCATTTCGTTCGGCTCCGGTGCGAGTCGTTGGTCATCCGCTGACAGAATTGCTTTCACCGCTTTTGTCTCTTCTCTCAATGAGCCAGCCGTCATCCGAGTCGGTAAGGTCTTATCCTGCGTTGGCAAATCGGATACGTGCGGCGAGATTCGCTATTAGGGAACCTCTGCGCAGGTGCCTGATTTCTAAGCGAAGAATTGGGCGCGAAAGATTTTCAGCATTTGGACCAAGAATCGTTCGAAAAAAGCGCTTACAAGCCTGTTTGCTTTGTCTCGGGAGTCCGTTTTCCGGCCTTCAGAGACACTACGCCCCTTGAGGGGCCAACCGGTTGCGGTGTTGGTACAGGTTCACCAGCGCGAAGGCCGC
>Ga0224558_1002524_pt1 | contig 16581 bp, 15 predicted proteins | sample 714S32024metaG_FD_180682 | JGI IMG/M metagenome (GOLD analysis project Ga0224558, IMG submission 180682) | Peat soil microbial communities from Stordalen Mire, Sweden - 717 S3 20-24 | ecosystem: Environmental > Terrestrial > Soil > Wetlands > Peat | place: Sweden: Norrbotten County, Stordalen... | reverse complement strand
TGAGCCGCTTGCGCCGCCTGAGCCGCCTGAGCCGCCTGAGCCGCCTGAGCCGCCTGAGCTGCCTGTGCTGTTGCCGCTGCACGAGCAGTTGCCGCTGCACGAGCGTTGGATTGCTGCAACTCGCGCCATGCCGACGGGAGCAGGCCCTTTGGCGGGCGCCCGCTGTCGTGAATGGCTACACGGTCGCCAGCAAGGCCCTGCCAGAATGGCAAGTACTTCTCGTGCGCGACCACTGCCGTGAGCTGCGCCGTAGCGCGAGCGCGCTCACGAACTGTCGCAGCGAGCCACCTGAGGTTGGTGGTAGGCACAGTCGACGAGGCACTTTCGCCTTTGAGATGGGAAGTGGCGCGAACAGGCACCGAGTTGTTGATACTGCTGACGCCAGCGGCGCCGATGAACATGGATGCAGCAACAAAAGTGAACGCGATGAGCGCGATCAAGGGGTGCTTGCGCATCTTGCTCCTCCTTGGAGTGTCGAAAACCCGGTGGGTTCCAGGTGGATGCGTTGATGCGGGCAGGCCGTCTTTTGCATGCGACTCGCGACTCGGTGCCGGAAGGGCTGGCCGGATCAGGACGTTGGAACGTTCCTACGAGGTGCAGACGGGTCTCGCCCTGCTTTCTTTGTTGTCGCGACTCCTTTTCGCTCCATCAGGAGAGCAGGTCGGGACGAGCAACGCCGCTCACGCGGCTCGGCTCGCAGGCGCCGAGGTAACCAGTCATGCCTGCGGGAAGGCAAGTGCCTAACCCAACCCGGCGCGATGTCACCGAGCGTTTCGGCACCACTCGTCGTTGACAGTTGGTGTGGCGGAAACCATACGAGAGGACTGTCCTTTGCGCAAGTGGCCAAGACAGTCGAGATGGCATCTATCGTCAATTGAGATGACGGGAATCCCTCTGGAAGGGGCCGCTCCGGTTGTGACTAGATGCGCCAGCGGTCGTGTCCCATGGGCCTGCAATGGACGCGCTCAGTGAGCAACGGTCGTCGCGACCCGTCTGTCAACTGGGTGATCGCGCCTGTTGGCAGCAGCATGCCAGTGGAGAATGTCGCCCTCGGTGGCTTGCCAGAAGCCGTCCGTAACGGGCGGGATCGCCAAGGCCGGATCGTCATTTCGAGGCTCCGCGAGCCGTCTCCAGGAACCGCGAAGCGGACCCCATCGCAGCCGCCACCATGTCGCCGACCTCCGGCCTCCGGTCTTCGGTGACACTGGCGAGCGGGGTCACCACGGCCCATCCGAGCTGTGTCAAAGTTTCGTCCGATTCGTCGCCGTCGCCCAGCTGTGAGACGCCGAGGTGGAATCGAACCCGGGGTCCGCCCTTGACGGCCTCTGCCGCGAGAATCAGCCCGGACGTGGCGAGGCTCGCACGGCGGACGCCACGGATCTCGCCGAGCGCAAGGTTGGGCACGTTCAAGTTGAGCACTGTGCGCGCGGGGGCTCGCTCGAGGTGAGCGGCGAACGTGACCGCTAGCGCAGCCGCGCTCTCAAAGTGGGTGTGAGAGCCGTCGTAGGTCTCATAAGGGGACGGCACCGAGCCGGCCTGGATGCTCGTGGCGAGCCCCTTCAAGCCGAATTGGGCAGACGTGAGAGCTGCAGCCACCGTGCCCGAGTGCAGTACCGCGCGTCCTACGTTGCGACCAGGGTTGATGCCCGATGCGACGAGGTCCGGTGGTGGTCCGAACGCACCGAGGCAGGCCGTGATCACGATCAGTGCCGGCAGGGCATCCGCTGCCAGTGCTTTGATTCCACCGAGGCCAGCCGGTGCGACGGCCTCGACGTGGATACCGCCCCCCATCGCGCGCAATGGACCAATGCCGGCACCTGAGCCGCTTGCTTCCGCTAGAGGTGCGACCACGAGCACGTCATGTCCAGCCTCGGCGAACGCACGAGCCAGGACAGCGAGGCCGGGCGCGTCGAAGCCGTCGTCGTTGGTCACGAGAATCCGCATGCCCGCCCGCTCCTTTTCAGAACCGCTCGTTTGGACGAGACTTGAGCCGGTCTCCGGCCCGCCGGTTAGACGAGCAGCGTGAGGGGGCTGGCAGGTACGATATCGCCATGTTTCCGCCCTCAGGCGAGCAGATTGCGCTTGTTCACGGCGACCTCGACGCAGTGATAACCGAGGTCGGTGCGACGCTCCGTTCGCTCAGGGCGGATTCGGTGCCCGTCATCTGGGAGTATCCCGAAGGTGAGATCTCATCTGGCGATCGGGGACAGGTGCTCGCCCCTTGGCCGAACAGGCTCGAGGACGGCTCATATCGCTTCGGGGACATCGTCGGTCAGGCCGCGCTCAACGAGCCAGAGCGGTCCAACGCGATCCATGGCTTCGTGCGATGGCTGCCTTGGTCGATCGAAGAGCGCTCCGCGGACCGGGCGTTGCTTTCCTGTCTCATCCATCCGCAGCCGGCCTATCCGTTCCGCGTTCGGATCGACCTCGACTACACCCTCGGCGACGGCGGGCTCGAGGTCGCTTGCCGGGTCACGAACGCGGGGAGTGGGATCGCCCCCTTCGGGCTCGGCTTTCATCCGTACCTCCTTGCAGGCCCGGGCGGCATCGACGAGGCCGAGATACGCCTGTCGGCGCAGCGGCGACTGCTCTTGGACAAGCGCGGCCTGCCCACCGGTGAGGAGCCGGTGTCCGGTTCGGTCTTCGACCTCGACGGACGGACGCTCAGGGGGCTCGAGCTCGACGACTGCTATACGGGTTTGGCAGTCGGGAATGACGGCCGCTGGCATGCACGCCTGGACCTGCCGGGGCGGCACTCGGAGATCTGGGCCGACACCGCGTTCGCGTACGCCATGTGTTACACGGGCGACACCCTGGGCGAGCCAGCCGATCGTCGGAGAGCTGTGGCCATCGAGCCGATGACCTGTCCGCCGAACGCTCTTCGTACCGGTACGAGCTTGATCGAGCTCCGAGAGGGCGAGCGGTGGCACGCGAGCTGGGGGATAGCGACCGCCCTAGATTGATCGGCGAAGCGGCTGGGCCGGACTCGAAAGGACCGTGACGAGGGTCCCGAGTGGTGTGAGTGGGAACATGGTCTCCGCGTTCGCGTAGGTCATCTCTACGCAGCCGAGGCTTTGCGGGAAGCCGTAGCTCGCCCGGATGTATCCGTGGAGAGCGTCGCCGCCGTTGAAGTAGCTCACCCATGGGATGCCGGGGTCCTTGTAAGGCTTCCCATTTGGGTTCTTGCCGGTCATCGTAGTGACAAGGAAGCGGGCAAAGACGGGGTAGGTGCCGGCCGCTGTCGGCGCCACTGCGATGCCGGTGTTCACGAGCGTGGTGAAGAGGATCTGGCCGTCGCGCCAAACCGAAGCGGTCTCTGGAAGGGTCTGACTGACAACGACGTAGTCGTACGGAGAAGTGGTTACCTGGCGCCGCGCGACTGCTTGGAGAAGCTCCGACCACACGGTGGGGCCGGCTTCTCCATCAGTGGTCAGTCCGTGGGCGCTCTCGAAGGCCATGACGGCTCCGGTCGTGATCACGTTGGGCACTCCTGGCTTCCAGAGCGCCGCGAGCGAGGCCGGCATGTCGCTGAAACGCCAGATGAGGCGACCCGCCAAGGCCTGGACTGGGACATCGGCCGCGACGGAGGGCTCGGAGTCGATCGCCGGAACAGACGAGGTCGTTGTCGTGGTCGTGGTCGTGGTCGCTTGGTATGTCCTCCGCGAGCCTAAGGACAAGTTGGCGATGGCGCCTGCGCTTTCGCCTGTCGATGCTGCAGGCGCGGCAGGCACGAACTGGAGGGGAAGGTAACCGAGCTCCGAAAGGAGCTGTTGGAGCCGCAGCTCGGAGGCTCCCTCGATCACAAAGTTCTTCCGGAGCGTGCTCGAGAGGCCCTGGCCGGAACGGCTGCGAATCCCAGCGGGTCCGCCTGGCACGCTGAGCTGCACGGTGCTGAAGGGAGTGAAGAAGCCGTCCGGAACGAAACGGACCGCCGCCGGTGCCGTTCTCACCCAGTTCCCGGGCGGGGCCGGCGAGAGCGTCGGCAGCGGGCTGTTGGTCGCGAGCGGCTGAGAGAAGTCCACGGTCACGCTGGTATCGAAGGCGGCGTCGGCCGAGCCGGGTGACGGTGACACCGACGTGATCGTCAAGGGTGGTGGCGGGACCGTGGTCGTCGGGTGAGAGCTCTGTCGCGGACCGTTCGCCGAGGGCGTGTGGGCTCGCTGCAGGGCGATCAGGGCTCCGGCCCCGCCGAGCGCGACGACCAGGACAAGGCCGGTCATAACGCCGAGGACGCGCCGACGCCGACTCGGGTCGGTGTTCCTTGTGCGTCTTCCTAGGCCCATATTGGGCTCTCCACCCTCGTCACGCGTCCGTTTTCCCAACTATAGGCAGGGTATTGGGAGGCTCCGGACGCGGCCCGTACGCCTTCTCAGGCGACGGGCCTAGCCCCAGAGCGACTCGATGACGAGTTCGACCGCAGCGCAAAGACGCTCTTTGGAGAGCTACTCGAAGGAGACGACCTCCGTGGCCAGCTGGCCGGGGGTACGGTGCAGGAGAGGAGGTTTCATGATCGAGCCCCGACCTACGCACGAGCGAGGACTGAGGCCCGCGCACAAGCTGACCGTTGTCGCGGTTGCCGTCGTTGCAGCGCTCGTGGCCTATGTGGCGCTTGGCGCGCTCGCCAGCCTGATTGCCGTCCTGATCAAGACCGTTATTGTCGTCGCTGTCATCGGCGGCGTGCTGTATCTCGTGTTCCGCCACTCCAGACGGCGCTAACTCTGAGCTTGCCGTACCAAGAGCTGCGCGGTTCTCGGCACCGTCGCCGAGCGCGGCCAGGCAATGCGCCGGTCCGGCGCTGCGTGCGCTGTGGGGGCGAACCTGCACAGCGCACGGGCGGTCTCGTAGACTGAGAGTGGAGCTGCCGTCCCTCGCGAGAGGCACTCGTGACCGCCCCCGGCGCCTCGGGTCCCGGGGGCGGCTCGCGCCGGGAGACGCTCAAATGTCGGGTCGAGGATCGGCTCAAGACGCCGGGTCCTCGACTATGGACTCGAAGAGGATCGCGCCGGTCACGTTGTCCCTCAGGATGAAGAGGAAGGGATGGTTGATGATGATCGATTCCGTGCCGGCCCGCGTAGCGGTGGCGATGACGCCTATCCCGGTTGCCGCCGCCGCCGTGGTGCCCTTCGGGGTGACCTGCAGGTAGGCGTGCTGCTCGACGGCGTGAACCTCTAGTGGCACGATCGCGTTGATCTTGCTGAAGTCGGCTCCGGTCCCGAACGCCTGGGACATGCCCATTGGCGAAAGCGTTGGGATTAGTTGATTGTCCGAACGCTGCGTGAACGTGGGCATCGAGAAGTCGACGGACTCAGATGACAGGCTGCTCACTATCTGGTCGAGCGAGGCCGGGGTGAGCGAGGAGACGAACTGCGGCAGCGAGGAACCGGCCGGCATCACTACGAGTGCACTCAGTTTCTTGCCGGCGTAAGGAAGCTCGACCGCCACGTACTTGTTCGTCGTCGACACTGGAACCGTCAGCGCCTTCGGCGAGCCGATCGGTTCTGAGCTCATGAACGGGACGTTTTCGGACGCGCCCGTCGCTAGGTAGAACGGCTGGTCGGGGGTTGCGCTTTCGAACCGGGCAGCCCAGTCAGCGTGGAAGAAGACGGCGTCGGCAAGCACGAGAACCGTGGTTGGAGTGAGGCCGCCAGGGCTGAAGAGCTGCCTTATCAAGCCCTTGGTGTGCTCGCTCGTCCACTGATTGATCGCATCGGTGGCCCCTGTGAGATCGGTCTGGAAGTTGACCTGCCATACTCCGGTTTGAAACTCGCTCGACAGCGCGCGCACGAAAGCTGGCAGTACGGCAAAGTTCTGCTGTACCCAGAGCGAGTTCGCGACATCGAGCTCGGGCACACGCTTCAGGTTCGCTGCGGACGTCGAAGTCTCGTCGGCGAGCAGGGTCTCAAGGCTGTACCACCCGGCTGCCTGCTCTCCGGCAGATAGCCCCGCGGTGTGAAGCGTCGCAGCGATTCCCTGCTCAGTGGAACCTGACGCGCCGAGCTCCAGCATCGCGAGTGCGGTCGCCAAGCTTGACGGTGAGACGAGCTCGTTAGTCGAGCCGTTCGAATCGCTCGACATCGCCAGCCTGTTCAGGAGATCGAGTGAGAAACCGACCTCGGCGTCTTCCACTGCCTTTGCAACTCTCGGTGTTGCCGGCTTCGCCGGCCCCTCGTTGGCGGTGAGCTCGTAGGCGCTTCCGATGCGGTCGGAGACGAAGATCTTGCCCCGTGGGTGTTTGGCCTGCTGTGTTCCCGCGCCGCCGGCCATGATCAGGACGCCGCCTAGCACCAGCGCTAGGACGAGCGTCAGTGAACCACCGGCTCCGAGCAGGCGGTGCCGGCGGGACCCCATGCTGTGGTGCTTCGCTCGGGCGAGAGGCTCCTCGGTTGGTATGGGCGCGAAGGGTAGTTCAGTCGGTTCAGGTGTGGAGCTCACGGACGTATCCCTCCTCGATGTCGACGCCAAGTTTGGCGCCAAGCGATGCCAGTGCGTCGTCTACCTCGAAAGGACTGGGCCTTAGAGGTGACGATTTCATTAGTGGCGGCCACAGAGGAGCTCCAGCCGAGTTGAGCGCTGCGTACCATGCGCGCCTCCTCACGTGAAATCGAGCTCGCGCTCGACGAAGGGCACAAGACCGTACCCGGAAAGCCCGGGCTTCGCCACGTGCCCGAAGCGCTGGACCTGGACTTCCTCGCAACCGGCGACGTCGGCCACGACTACTGCAAAGGGCCTTGCATGAGCCTGTTTGCGGAAGCTGATCGTGAGGTGCTGGCCGAAGTCCACCGGGCAGTACCTCACGCCCGGAGGATCGACGCCCAGCTGGTTGACGAAGTCCCGGATCGCCTCGATCTTCGCCGGCTCGGTGGTCGTGACTGGGGCGTGGCCCGGCTCGCCCGGGTTCATGCCGGACGACAACAGCGCCGTGAGGACCTTCGCTCCTCCGGGGATACCGTCGCCGGCGGGCTTTGCCGGTAGCCACGTCACCTGCGCGTCCACACGGATCCCGCTGCGATGATCCGGGAGGGCCGCGATCGAGATGACCAACACGCGAGTATCGAGAAGCGTGTTGACGGGAAGCCAGCCATAGGAGACGAACCATTCATTGGTGTTCCCATATATGTTGGACGTCCCGAAACCGTTGTGGCCACCGCGGCTCGTGGACCAGGGTGGTGGGTGACTCCGCTCGTACCTGTACAGCTTCCATGCGCTCGCTGGGGCCACGAAGAAGCGGTGCAGGTCGACGAGGTTCGGATCGCCAATGCTCTGTGCGGCCGAGCTCAAGACTTGCGCGTCGCCGCTCGGCGCTCGGGCAAGCTGCTTGGACCCCGGTGGAAGCCGGACCAGGGTGAGCAGCCGGGCCGCGTTGCGCCGCGCGAGCTCACGTCGGGACGCTGAAGCGTGAGGAGCAAGCGTTGCCAGGATCGCTCGTGACCTCGTCAACGCGGGTCGGCTTGAGCGTGCCTGCACCTGGCTGCACGCAGCGAGCATGCCAGAGATGACAAGGCTGGTGACGAGGACGGCACACAGGGTTCGGGGCGAGCGCATCTTCGGGCAGTTCGACGCCGGCGCGCCACGATCGGTTCCGGCTGATGGCAATCGAGGTGAAGCGAGTCCCTCCACGGTGACGAGGATCGACGCGTCCCTGGCGATCATGTCTGCAAGAAGCTTCTCGACGGCAGTTTCGCGTATTCGCGTCGGTGGAATGCGCGGTTTCGCGCAGGTCGTGAGCGGGCCGGTCTTGGCTCGTTGCCTGCGGAGCAGCACCTGAGACCGGCAGCGCATTCGTCCCGGCGCGTTAGCTGGCCCAGGTCTCGGGAATCAGGTCATTGCTGAGGGGATCCCGTTTGATGCGCGGTTCGAGAGAAGCTCCCCAGCGGCCGAGGCAAGCGTAGATTCGAGCCTGCCGAGGAGGTCATCGCAGACCTCCGCGTCGATCACGAGCGGTGGGGCGATCAGGAGCCAGTCGCCGAAGCGCCCGCTGTTCTGGCGACGCGAGTAGAGGAGGAGCCCGCGCTCGAGACCGTGACGAAGAACAACCGAACCTGGATCGACGTCAGGGGAAAACCGCGCAAGGGTGTTCTTGTCGGAGACGAGCTCGATCGCGAGCAACAGTCCTCGGCCGCGGACGTCGCCGACCAGCGGCGAGCTCTCCGCGATCGTTTCGAGTCCGGTTCGTAGCTCCGCGCCGACCCGTTCCGCGTTTCCCATCAGATCTCGCTCCACGATCTCGTCGAGCACGGCCGCGCCGGCTGCACAGGTGATCGGATTCGCGTCGTAGGAGTGGGAGACGACGAACCCGGTCGTTGCGGAGAGCTCCTCCACGAGATCGGCCGGCATCAGCGCCGCGCCGAGCGGCGCGTAGCCGGCGGCCAAACCCTTCGCGAGCACGGCAACGTCGGGCAGCGCGTCGGGAGCATGGTGGGCTGCGAGGAAGCGGCCTGTTCGGAAGGCGCTGACGCTCTCGTCGAACACGAGCCGGATGCCGTAGCGGTCGCAGATGGAGCGCGCTCCGCTCGCGAACGACGGGTGAGGCACGTTCACGCCAGAGGCTTGACCGCCAATCGGTTCCATGACGAACGCCAGGACCTGGTCGGGTCCGATCCGGTGGATCGTCTCCTCCAGCGCGGCAAGGCTTGCCGCGGCTGCCGACTCCGGGCTGGGAGCCCTGAAGGTCAAGGGCGCCGGCACTTTCTCCGAGTACACGGTCATGGAGCCCCACAGCGCCGGAGTCCGAACATCGCCGTTGAGCCCCAAGGTCTGGAGAGTCGCGCCGTGGTAGCCGGGCATCATCGAGATCACGCGCTGACGCTGTCCCTGTCCGGTCGCGACGGCATGGGCGCGCAAGAATTTCAGCGCCATCTCGACGGCTTCGGAGCCACCGGATGTGAGGTGCACCCGCTCGAATCCGGCGCCGCCAAGAGAAGCTATCCGTTCGGTGAGTGCTGCGTTGGCGGGGTGTCTGGTCGTTCGCGAGTACGTGTAGGTCAGCTTCCGTCCCTGTTCCACCATGGCCTGGAGGACACGCTCGTTTCCTTGTCCAAGTGCTGCGAGGAACGGGCCCGAACAGACATCGAGAAGGCGCCTGCCGCGATCGTCGATGAGGTAGACGCCCTCCCCTGCGACGATCGTCGGCAAAGTGCGTGCCGCCGTCCGGTCGAAGAACACGTCCTGGGTCCCGCCCACCTCTGGATAGCGCCAGTCGTACATCGAACGACCCCTTGACCGTCCGCATCGACGCCTCGATGCGTCGACACCGGCAAGCTAGCCGTCCCAAGTGTGCTGGCTCCGCGGCTGGTAGCGAAACCGGGCCAGGGCTTCCGACGGCCGGGGTGTCTTGGGACGGGTTGGACGAGTGCACCGTGGGTGCAGGGGGCCGAGCCGGCCTTATCGTCCCAGGGCAATGACCGGGGTGATGGCATCAGCGAGGGGCGGCTCCTTCGTGCCCACCCAGGGTTGGGCTGGCACGAAGTCCGGCGTAGCGTTGGCGAAGGCCCTGCAAGCGAGGACGCGAGTCTGCGCCTGCCCACCTTGGCCTACCTCCAGAGTCAGAGCGAACCCACTCGCCTCCTCCACAGCGATGGCCTTAGAGGCCGCGGTAAAGGTGCCGAGGCCGACGGCGCGGGCCGGCACCCAGAAGTTGAAGCCCGCGGCGGGCACGGACGCCGGGATAGTCGCGACGAGGGACTCCGCTACGGCGCGACTGTCCGGGATGGCCCCCACCAGGCGCACCGTACCGGTGACTTTGCCGGTGATCGGGCTCATCTGGGCCAGGGCGGAGGCCACGCCTTGGGGGAAGGTGACCTCGGTCTGGAAGCCCGACACCACGAAGTGGCGGCCCGGGGCAGGGTTGGCTGGCGAGATCGCGGCCCTTGCCCTCACGTGCAGAACGATCGGCGTCTCGACCGGGTCGGGACAGTAGAGCTGGTAGGTACCCGTCAGGGCCCTGGGCACCGAGATGGGAGTGGTTGCGCCGGAGGCGGACACCGCAAGAGCCCCTAACACCAGGAGCGTCCCGGCAAAGCTGGCCCCGCCGGGGGCACCGGTGCGGCGCCGTCTGGGCATGCAAGGACACTATCCTCCTCGGTTGGCGGGGGCTGAGGACGGGCACTTCGAACTTCTTTGACAGACACCCATAGCGCCGGTCGGCTACGACCTGTTCAAGGACGAATCTCATAGCGGCTGAGCGCTGCGCGAGTGTCGCTACACCGGACTTCGGTTACGGTCGCCCTTGGTGTCCGAGCACTGGAGCTAGACCGCCCAGTTCGCGTTCGAGCCTCCTGCCCGACCTCGCGGCGACGGCGGTCGGTGGGACGATGAGCACTGTGCGCAAGCTCGGTGTGATTGCGGCGGTGGTCTTGGTTCTGTCGCTCAGCGCCTGTACGAGTTCGACTGCGCCCGCGCTAACAAGAGCTGCGAACGCCGCGAAGGCGGCAGCCGCCGCGGCTGTTAAGGCAGAGACGGCGGCTAAGGCGGCAGCAGAGGCAGCGGAAAAGGCGGAGGCCGTCGCAGAGGCCGCTGCGGCGCGAAGGGCGACCACGTCCACGACCGTCGCAGCGGTTCCCACTCTCGGCCTTCGGGCAGGGATCTTCGCCCAGGGCAAGGGTTTCGGCGAGGTCAAGCCATCCGAGGTGTTCAACGGTGGCGACCCCACGGGTCTTGTCACTCACGTTGTCTGGAAGTCGTGGGGCGGACGCGAAGCCGTCGGGACGGGGGAGAGCGAATACGTCGCGCCGAACCAGGACGTGGCCGAAGGCTCAGAGCAGCCCGCCACCGTCGTCGCGTTCAAGCTCGGTACCTGCCTTGGCGATTTCATGTACCAGGCTGTCGAGTGGTACTTCCCTCAGCACGGCCAGAGGTTCGACCCCGACCAGTACGAGAACATCTGCACCGGCAGCTACGTCACGAGCGCCACGACGGCGCTGACCTGTCCACCCAGCCGGGTCCAAGTGGGGGACGGGCCGCAACTCGGAGGGGCGACGGGTGAACGAGCGATGACTTTCGCTCTAGTCAACTCTGGCCCAGGTACCTGCATGCTCGACGGCTACCCTCAGGTGCGATTTGTGACAGCGGCTGGCACGACCCTCGACTTCTCACAGGTCACTCAAAGCCAGTACATAAAGAAGATTGCTCCGCGCCGCGTGTTGCTTGGGGTGGGTGCGGTCGCGTACGTCGAGATCGCCAAATATCGCTGCGACCTCGGCGATCTTAAGACGGCATCTCAGGTGCAGCTCACGTTGCCAAGGGCCGAAGAGGGCACCACCCTCACGGTTCCCGGTGGCCTCGCCTGCTGCAAGGGTGGAGTGGGCGACCCTGGCAATGTCATCGCCGTCACCCCGGTCGAGTCCAGCCTGGGTGCTGCCAACTACTAGACGTTTCGTGAAGGGATCCTTGTGGGGTTACAGAACCCAGGACACGCGGATGAGCACGGTGAACAAGCTCGGACGTCGTACGCGAGCCTGCGCCCGGGATCTCATGGCAGGATGAACGCGATGCGCAAGGTCAGCACGATGGCGATGGTGGTCTTGGTCCTGGTTCTCGCCGGCTGTACGAGCTCGACCGCGCCAGCAGTGACGAGCGCGGCAGAGGCGGCGGCAGCCGCGGCGGTAAAGGCGGAAGCGGCTGCGAAGGCGGCGGCAGCCGCGGCTGAAACGGCCGCGGCCGCAGCGGAGGCCGCGGCACGGGCGGCAGCGGCGATGTCGTCCACCGCATCCTGTACGGCATCACAACTCGCCGTGGAGCTTGGGTCCAGTGACGCTGCTATGGGCCATATTGGCCAAGTGGTCAGCTTCAAGAACATCTCGACCACGACGTGTGCGCTCAAGGGCTATCCGGGCGTGAAGATGTTCGGCGCCGCCGGGCAGCCCATCCCAACCGAGGTCAGCGACGGCTCTTCCTACATTGTGCCTGTCCTGCCCGAGAAGGCGGTCGTCCTCATTGCAGGTTCCGAGGCATCGTTCGACGTTGGTTACAGCGACGCAACGGGATACGGGACAGCAGTTTGCCCAACCTCGGCGCAGGTAGCAGTCACCCCTCCCAACGCTCGCCAGGCGATCACCGTGTCATGGCGGATTCAGCCCTACGGCGGCAGCACGATCGCGAAGCTGCAATGCGGGCAGATCGCCGTGTCACCGGTCTATGCAGGAAGCGGTTCGTCGGCGCCGTAAAGGCTGTCCGGCAGGTGAGGGAGCGCGCGTCTTGCCAGCGTCACGATCTGGGGTGGCGATCAGGGTGCGCAAGCTCGGCATGGTCGTGACGGGAGTTGTCGAGCCTGCCAGGGGCTGGCACTGCCACCCGGCGAGTCTCCCCATGTGAAGGTGAGCCTCTGCTCAGGGTCCGGCCTCGTCGTTTCGGAAACGGTCCGCTCGGGTACTAAGTACCGCTTCTCAGTCAATCCTGGGGCGTACCGCGTGACGGGTTGGTGGGGTTCCAGGGGTGTGATCATCCGAGCACGTCATGTCGTTTCCGTCGACCTCTGGAATGTGTGCGTGTGACGCGTTTCGACCGCCGGTACGCGAACCGATCCCGTCGTGGCTTCATGGAGGCATGGCAACGGTGAGACCGCGCGACCTCACCATCGTGATCCTGGCGCTCGCCCTTGCCGCGTGCACCAGCTCTAAGACCTTCGCTCCAACCATCACGACGGGCCCGCCCAGGGCCGAACCGCTACTAGCCGTGGACCTGTCGGCCGCACCGTCAGGATGGGTGCCGGTTGCCTATGGCGAAGCCCAGGTGTCCGTGCCTGCGTCATTCTCTGTTGCCTATCCGGGACAGGCTCAGTTCTGCGGTCCGGTCAGCCCACCTGGGGAGCTGTTCATCGCACCTACAGCTACGGCGGAGACGGGTTCCGGTTGCCCGGCGACTGCCCGCAGCACTCTGGTGAGCCTTGTCCCCACGCGCGAGGTTCCATCGAATTACGCAAATGAGCAGCCCATAATCCTCAACGGCGTGCCGGTCTACCGCGGTCTGACTGATGATTCGCTTCTGATCTACACCTACTACGCGCCCTCGCTGGGAGTTGAAGTCACGGCACACGGACCCCTGGCCCGCCGGGTCGTCGGCACCGTGATGTCTTCGCCTCGCGTCAAGGCACTCGCGCCAAGCCCTGCACCTTCGGTTCCACCATCGTGGCGTTTCCTGTCTTTCGCGGGACTTCGCTTTTCGGTTCCCGCTAACTGGCCTGTCGAGCGGACCGAGACCTGGAACTTATGCGGGCCAGTTGACATCGTGAGCGCGCAGGGAGTGACCCTCGACACCGACAAGACGTTCCTGGCACTGCCGTGTCCGGCTCCGTTGCCGTTCCCGGTCATGCCATCGGACGGGATGCGCGTTGACAGCGGAGCCCAGGGTCCTACCGGGTCCTTCTCGGCGGGAGGCGCTTGTCTCCACATTGGCGGCCTCACAGCGTGTCCGAGCAGCACTCCGGACTACAGCGTCCTCTTGCTTCGCGCCACGGTGCCAGGCCGTGCCAAGCCGGTCTTCGTGTCCATCGGACTGGCAGGCAGTGGCATGGTCGCCAGGACCATTCTGTACTCATTGCGGGTCGTCTGATACACGGGCGGCGCGCAGCTGGAGTTCCGACCGTCGCACGGGTTCGGTCGGGTTGAAAGGGGCGAAGGATGAAAGCTCGGCTTCGCAATCAATGCTCGTGCAGGCGGCTCAGGCCGCCGGGAACCCGCTCGTGCTCAAGGCAGAGGGAAGGATCCTCGCAGCCGCACAGTGAGTCGACGCCGACGAGGCTTTCCTGAAGTAGAAGGTGCCTGACCGGGCGGTGCGAGGAAACGTCTGGAAATATGGGCTTGTTCGGCTGAGCTTCATGCTGAGGATGCCCCAGCACGTCTGAGGCCCCGGCCCGTACGCGGTCAGGACCAGCACAGAACGATTGGGCGCGTAGATGCTGATGACCGCGCTGTTCGTGGAACCCTGGGGGCCGGGGACGTAGGTCAGGCCGGTGTCGAGCTCGGCTATCGAGGACACTGCTCCCGGAAGCTGAGCACCGCCGCCGATTCCCACGTAGCTGTCTCGGTTCGACGAATAGAACGAGGTGGCTGCTGTCATCGCTGTCTCGAGGTTCGCCTGCGCGGCGCCGAAGGGCGCGAGCGGGAGGGCGGAGGCTCCACATCCAACGCAGAGAGCGACCACGACCCCGAGAGCCGACGCGATGTCGAACTTCGAGTGTCCCCGCGGGGATCGACGCACCAAGGCAAGGCTACTGCTGGTCGGAAATGCGAGTCGAGCGAGACAGGGTAGAGACCGGGCACGGGCAACGATGCCAGTCGGCCACTACCAAGGTTGCAAGGTCTTACGGCCCTACCGGGCACGGTGCGGCCAGGTGCAATGATGGCTCCATGGTCGATAAACAGCGTCGTTTAGTCATTGCGGGAGCCGGAGGGCGCGACTTCCACAACTTCAACACCGTGTTCCGCCGCGACGAGTCGACGAAGGTCGTGGCCTTCACCGCCGCTCAGATTCCCGGCATCGAAGGGCGCTCGTACCCGCCGTCGCTGGCCGGGCCGCTGTATCCCGACGGCATCCCCATCGTGGCGGAGGAGGAGCTGGCCGACCTGATCGCCCGCGAGCACATCGACGAAGTCGTCCTCGCCTACTCGGATCTCTCGCATATCGACGTGATGCACAAGGCGTCCGCCATTCTCGCGGCGGGGGCGGACTTCCGCCTTCTCGGGCCGAGTGCGACGATGCTGCCGAGCGTGAAGCCTGTTGTGGCCATCTGCGCCGTGAGGACAGGGTGTGGCAAGAGCCAGACCACTCGCCGGGTGGGGCAGATCCTCCTCCAAGCGGGGCTCAGGGTCGCCCTCGTGCGTCACCCGATGCCTTACGGCGACCTCGAGGCCATGAGAGTGCAGCGCTTCGCATCGGTGGCCGAGATCGATGCCTCCCACCCCAGTCTGGAGGAAAGGGAGGAGTACGAGGAACCCGTCCGCATGGGCATGGTGATGTATGCCGGGGTCGACTACGAGCAGATCCTGCGCCAGGCCGAGACAGAGTCAGACGTCGTCATCTGGGACGGTGGCAACAACGACTTCCCCTTCTTCGTCCCCGACCTCCAGATCACCGTCGTGGACCCGTTGCGTCCGGGCCACGAGCTCGCCTACTACCCGGGCGAGACGTGCCTGCTAAGGGCTGACGTCGTGGTCGTCAACAAGATCGACTCGGCTGCTCCCGCCGACCTCGCCCAGGTTGTCGCGAACGTGGAGAGGGTCAACCCGCGGGCGCGCATCGTCAGAGCGGCCTCGCCGGTCACGCTAGGGGAGGGCCCGACGCTTGCGGGCAAGCGGGTGCTTGTCATCGAGGACGGACCCACCATCACCCACGGAGGCATGCCGTTCGGTGCCGGCACCGTGGCCGCCCGCCACGACGGCGCTGCCGAGATCATCGACCCGCGCCCGTACGCTGTCGGCTCGATCGCCGCGACCTACGCCCGCTACCCCGGCATCGGCGCCGCGCTGCCGGCGATGGGCTACGGAGACGAGCAGCTGGCGGAGCTCGGAGCCACGGTGCGCGCGTCGGCCTGCGACGTCGTCGTCATCGGCACCCCGATGGACCTGGCACGGCTGGTCGACCTCGGCCACCCCTCGAGGCGGGTCTCCTACGAGCTGCGTGAGAGCGGTTCACCGACGCTGAAGGACATTCTCGACCCGCTTGCCCAACGCTGGGCGGCAGCACCTTAGCCAGCTGGCATGTTCTGACTCCGCCGCGGTCCTCCTGAGCAGGACGCGTGAGCTAGGAGGCTCGGTAATTGCCTTCGCGCCAGCAGTTCATGGTACGAGATGTCGAGTTCACCAGCATTCAACCCTCGAGAGCCCCTGGGCCCGCAGGGACGTCGACGGCGTGCTCCTGGAGCACCGGGAGCGGAACGGTTTCAAGCGCTCGCTGATGAGTCGATGCGAGCACTACGTAGGCAGCCGCGCCGTCTTCGTGGGCCCGCAGCCAGTTGCGCGCGGTCACACACCATCGATCCCCGGGCACGAGGCCAGGGAAGCGAAACTGAGGCATTGGAGTGCTGAGATCGTTGCCGATCCGACGCTGGTGATCGAGGAACGCAGCGGTGACCACCGCGCAGATCGTGTGGCTGCCCCGGTCCTCGGCTCCCGTCCTGCAGCACCCGTCTCGATAGAAGCCGGTGAGCGGGTCTGTGCCGCAGGGCTCCAGCTCGCCGCCCAACACATTTAGATCACCCATCTCGGCATTATCGCTCAAGAGGGTGGTGCCACGGCTCGCGAACTCGATCACTCGGTGAGGCGGGAGCTAGTCCACTGCGGAGACCGGGTCTGTCTCCGCGCGAAGGACTGCGTGAGTCGTCGTCTCGGTCTGGGTGGAGTCGTGTGAGACGACCAATCCACGGCGGTCCAGGTGGACAAGTATTTCCACGAGCTCCGGGTCGAACTCGCGCGCGAAACGGCTCACGACTCTAAGGGTCCACCGCAAGTTAGTACGCGCGTAGTATTGTGAGGACGTGGAGGTCGGACCTGAGGAACTCGCGCGATTCTTCGAGGTCGTCCTCCCTCACCTGAACGAGCGCCAGCGCAGGGTCGTGGCCGGTGCCGCCTCAGAGATGCTCGGCCGGGG
>Ga0224558_1002523_pt1 | contig 16594 bp, 12 predicted proteins | sample 714S32024metaG_FD_180682 | JGI IMG/M metagenome (GOLD analysis project Ga0224558, IMG submission 180682) | Peat soil microbial communities from Stordalen Mire, Sweden - 717 S3 20-24 | ecosystem: Environmental > Terrestrial > Soil > Wetlands > Peat | place: Sweden: Norrbotten County, Stordalen... | reverse complement strand
GCGGAGATAAATTATCCCCCAAGCACATTAACAGATTGAGAGAAAGATGCCCGGAAATTACCTTAGTTAACGGGTACGGCCCAACCGAAAACACCACCTTCTCCACAAGTTTTAAGATTGACGAAGAGTACGAGGAGAACATACCGATAGGAAAACCCCTGGCTAATTCCACCGCCTACATCCTGAGAAACGATCAACTCCAACCGATAGGGGTGGTAGGAGAGTTGTGTCTCGGTGGGGCCGGCCTCGCCCGGGGCTACCTGAACCGCCCCGACCTCACAGCCGAGAAGTTCGTGGCCAACCCCTTCCTCCCCGGGGAGAGGATGTACAGGACCGGCGACCTCGCCCGCTGGCTCCCGGACGGCAACATCGAGTTCCTGGGCCGGATCGACCACCAGGTCAAGATCCGTGGTTTCCGGGTGGAACTGGGGGAGATCGAGGTCTGCCTGCTCACCCACCAGTCCGTCAAGGAGGCGGTGGTCACCGCCCGCGACGACCAGGCAGGAGCAAAGTACCTGTGCGCCTACATCGTTTCGGAAGCGCCCCTCTCCACACCTGAACTGCGAGAGCACCTCTCCCGGCGCCTCCCGGACTACATGATCCCCTCCTGCTTCGTCGCCCTGGAGCGGCTGCCCCTGACGCCGAACGGCAAGATCGACCGCCAGGCCCTGCCCGATCCGGAGGGACGCCTGGAGACGGGGGCTCCCTTAAAAGAGCTGCCCCACGATGCCTTGGAAGCTAAACTGCTGGGGATCTGGGAGGACATATTGGGAATTTCTCCGATTGGAGTTAATGAAAACTTTTTTGATTTAGGCGGTAACTCCCTCCATTCAGTCCGGCTTCTTGTCAAAACTTCGGAAGTGCTTGGTAAAAAATTGCCCTTTTCAGCGATTTTCCAGGCACCCTCCATTGCCAAACTGGCTGCGCTGATCAGGCAGGATAATCTCTCCCTACCTTTGGCTGCATGCTTGTCGCCAAGCGGATCTGGGATTCCTTTCTTTGGTATGGGCGTGCCTGTTGAACTCAGGGTTGGCCTGGATAAGAATTTTTCTTTCTATACGTTCCAGCATGGAAACACATTTTCCAATTCTATTGAGAAGATTGCGTCAGAGTACCTTACTGAAGTTTATAAGATCCAACCATCAGGCCCCTATCTTCTTGGCGGTTTTTCAATCGGTGCGGTAATTGCATTCGAAATGGCGCAGCAATTGCTAGCTCAGGGGCAGGACGTGGCCCTCTTGTTCCTGCTGGACCCACCTTGGGAATTAGCAACTTCCAAGATAAGGGCAACAGGACTGGGATATTGGATCGCCTATATTGATTATTTTTATAGAAATAACGAGCTTGCCAAAAAAAGCTTGGTGCAGAAACTGACCACTATAGCAGCGTATCTTAAAACATTACCTCAAAAAGTCAACTTTCATTTAAAAGCTAATCGCAACAATCCTCTTTCTCCTGATGAAGTTTTTATATATGCGGACGAGGTATACGTATTGCTAGCCAATCAATATCGTCCGAAGCCATATCCCGGCAAGGCGACCATATTCTATTCCAATGACGCCAAAACCGATAATGGCCTGGCAAGATATTTGACGGGTGATCTTGAAGAACACCGGATTAAAACAGACCATTCAGGATTTAAAGGAGATGCTGCGGTCATAAATGAATGGGTAGAAATTCTTAATCACAGCCTTAGAGAGGTGTGCCGGAGGCGTGTCGGAAGGGTGTCCAGCGGATGATTATGGGAGTAACCAGGGAAGATCTAGAGAAGTTCGACTCTTTTCAGGTTACTGGCTTGATGACCGGTATGTTCGGCCCTGAGAGAGATCGCCTGGAGACTGAATTAAATTCGGTCGTGGTGGCGTCAAGTCGCCCGCTGAGGCTTGATAGTACCGGTGTTATAATTGTTAAGGTGATTGCCGCAGCTCACTATGGGCAGTCTTTCTTGGACATTCTCTACACAACAGCCGAAATAAGGGAGATAAATGCGTTTAAAGCTACGAGGCGCCGTTATGAGAAACTTGCCGGAAAACTTGCTGCAAAGATCTTGGCCTATGAGGCCATCCGGCGCTGGTTCGGAGTAAGATGTCCACTGCAGGCTATCCAGGTTTTATCCCAATCCGGTCCGCCCGGTATCAGTGTGCCAGGCAATACCAGGCTGAATGCTCAACTGGAGAAACTTTATTTTTCCCTCAGTCACTCTGGCGATCTCGTCTGTGCAGCCGTCGCTTGCCATCCCGTGGGAATAGATGTCGAGAAAATTCAGCCCTTGTCAGAAGAAACGGTGCTGGAGATCTGCGAAGAAAACATCCGGGAGGCGATGGCCAATTACCGGCAGCGGACTCAAGCGGCGGGATTGGTGCCAGAAGCATTGCCGATAGTGGTCTTTACACAAAAAGAGGCTGTGCTGAAAGCAGCCGGCGTGGGAATTATACGTGGCCTTGCAGAAGTTGAACTGTTATCGTTTGCCTTGGGCGCCATGGTTGATGCTTGTTGTTTTGGCTCAAAATACAAGATTCTAAGTATTGATAGCGATGGCTATATTTTCTCGCTGACTCAAAGGATTGAATAGCGGCGCTCTTTGCGGCTACAGGACAGTGCGCCTCCGGCCCGGGGGCGATCGGTGGAGTATACGCGAGGGCAGCAAGAGGGCATCAGGAATTGAAGATAAAGCTGAGCAGAGGAGATCTGTTGATCAGGGTATCGGTGGCGTATGGACCCATTCCCAGGTAAAGAGCCGCAATGCCGCCATATTCCCGCAGCACGAGCCGGATGTTCCTGCTGCTGGTCCACCACCTGTTGCCGTCGTTGAAGCGAGGGTTCCTGATCGAGGAAAAGGTGAGCGAGATCCCAGTTTTTTTGAAGATATATAGAAAAGTCAATCTCGCCCGCAGCATGTGATAGTCGGAGGATACGACCAGAGCCGAGCGCAGGCCGTGCTGTTCCATCAGCGCCCTGGAATAGAGGGCGTTTTCATAGGTGCTGTCCGCCCGCCCTTCCAGGATGATGGCCCGCGCCGGGACACCCCGGTCTACGGCTATGGCCTCTATCGAGGAGTCCGAGCCGGTTAACAGCAGGTAGGGAGCATAGCCCATATGGTAGAGATCGATGCCCCTTTGGGTGCGGGCCCACTCGCCGCTCAGGACGATGATAACATCGGCCTTCCGGGGCGGCTGGTCGACCACGAGCCAATGCCCGGCGTTTACCAGGATCAGGAGCAGGCAGACGATCACGGTTAGCGTCAGGATGATCTTGATCCACTTCATAAAGAGCAATTCTCCTCGAGCGAGGATTCCTCGTGTGCGCCACCGCTCAGAACGATATCATCTCTGCTTTATGTGGCGGTTGATTGATCACGAGAAACTTACCGGTGTCCTTTACGATAAGCGCTAGAGCCAATGCTGCCGCCAGATGGATTATCGGTTTCGGCCGTTTCACGCTCAGTAGATTTCCCCAATCGGCCCGCTGTGGCTTTTTGGCTTCGAGCAAATACCCAGTAAAAAAGGGTAAACGGCCGTATGACATAATATAAAGGATACAGAGGGTCGGGCAATGATACCAGTCTGATATCACTTACAGCAGGACGCCACAAACTGAAGATATATTTGACCTTATTTCGCCATCCTACCCGCATCTGATAATGGTAGACAAAGTACCAATAGTTATTGAAGTCACTACCAGGTTCTCTTAGTTGCTGGTCGGCACACGCAAAACACAAGCTGATCGCCAGGGAACTAAGTCTCTCTGCCCGGCGATCAGCAAGCACAGAGGATTGATAACCGGGGGGCAAAGGCGTCTCAAGGAGATGGTTGGCCAAGATTAGCGCGCTGTGTAAAATGAATTGCATACCAAGGTTTTTTGCCAAAGACTCAAGCTTTTCCCAATCAAGCTCCCGTTGCATAAACTTTCCGATGTCTACCAGCCACCGAAAGCTAAACCAGGCATGGCCCGCCCCATGTGAAACCAAATATAACAGCCATTCCTCATCGGCAAGTACCGGCAGAGAACTTCCGGCGACCTGAATTCTTTCTATACTGGTATCAGTGGGCATAGGGAGAACTACCTGTCCAAAATGACCAAGATTCCAGTGTATTTCGAGGAAAATATTCCTCTCGGCATGCCAAAAAACAAGATGATGAGGATGGGGATAAGCCCTTAAATAGATCTGGTTTTGCCTTGGAGTCAATCCATACTCGGGATGTGTTTCCCGATAACCTTCGTCTTCCAATATCTTGGTTGCTAACTCTACCACATCAGGCGAAACTAAAATATCAACATCGGAGGATGGCCTGATGGCAATATTGCCATATAAATGCGACGCCAGCGCCACTCCTTTTAACACAACCGCGCGCAGACCATGGCTTTCCAGACAATTTACCATTCTGATCGTTTCCCCGGTCATGTTTAACGCCCGCAGTGAATTTTCCCTGCATTGAGTGCGCAGAGAGATCATAACATTTTCCGGAACAGCCGGATTGTTTAATTGGCTGAGCGTTTGATATACCAGCGGATACACCTGGTGATAAGCTGCCAAGCGCAAAAATAATCCCCAGTTAACAGGAGAAGATAATAGGTACTGCACCCTAGCTGAGTCGCTTCTTGCTCCGGCCAACATCAGCCTGATCTCAGGCGAAATATTTTCATTAATATTGTTTGACCTTTTCATGCTGCCTTCACGCCTTTTCGTAGGGTCGCATGCCGGCGCAGTTGTGCAGCACAGACCTGTGAGGCCGTGTCGTTTCTCCCCTTTCGGATGAGTATGCCCCTCAGAAACCGTAGGCGCGGTTTTCCCGCATTCGGCTGGCTCCATAACTTGGCCACACTAACAGATCAACTAGCCAGGGCATAAAAACGGCTATCCCGGTCCCGGATCAATGCCTCATAATCGCCTTCTTCCACGATCCGACCATCTTCAAGCACAAAAATCCGGTCGGCATTTCTGATGGTGCTGATCCGGTGGGCGATAACCACAATGGTCAGTTTGCCGCGCAGGCCTTCAATGGCCAGCTTGATCCGCCTCTCATTCTCCGAATCCAGATTGCTGGTCGCTTCGTCCAGGACCAGCACGCATGGTTTTCTCAGCAGCGCCCTGGCCAGGACAATGCGCTGCCGTTCTCCCCCGGACAGGCATACACCCCGGTCACCCACCATGGTATCGGTACCGCTCGGCAGACTCCTCACAAACGAATCCACGGAGGCTAACCGCAAAGCTTCCCAGATTTCCTCCTCCGTGGCTTCCGGACAGGCCCACAACAGGTTGTCCCTGATGCTGGCATTGATTAGAAATGGATCCTGCGGGACATAGCCGATGGAATTCCGCCAGGCCGGTAAATTGGCCACCAACGGCTGGCCGTCAACCAGGATCTCTCCGTTCCTGGGCGTCAACAGCCCGATCAACAGATCAACCAGCGTGCTTTTACCGGCGCCGGACACTCCCACAAAGGCGGTGGTGCTACCGGAGGAAAGGTTAAAATTAGCCTCTCTTAAAGCGTAACTTGAGCGTCCCCCATCGTATAAAAAACTTACATTGCGAAATTCCACGCCTTGAGCCAAGGCTATCCTGGCGTCAACCACCACGTCCGTCAGTTCCTCCCGGGCGGCGAGGCATCTGTCTTCCAGTTCTTTGGCAGCGCCAAAACCCGGGAGTTGCATACTGATATTTTGCGCTCCCGTCTGCAGGGTCGACAACTGTGGCCATAGACGGGCCGAGATATAGGCAATCAAGATAAATTGCGGAACATTCAGCTTAAATATTTCCACAGCAGCGAACAGGCAAACGCTGATAAAGACCGCCGTCCCGATGTTGTAATACATTGTCGTACGGCTTTGAATCACATTAAACCATTCGACGTTATCTTTGAGCATATTCCTGGTCCTGGTAAAGCTTCTGATCTGGGCCGACTCCAGACCATAACTCTTTATTTCTTTTAACCCGTTCAGGTGCTCGGTGAGATTGAACAATAAATCGCGGTTCAGGCTGGACAGTTCCTCGCCGGCTTTGCGGGATTCCTTCACAGACGGTTGCAAGAAAAAGAATAATATCAGGGCGCCGCCCAGCACCAGAACGGTCAGTCCTGGCGCTATCCAGAAAGCGATGATGATCTGTACCAATGCTATGAAACCCGTGGCCGTCATCTGCAAAAATAAACCGATCCCCGAATATACCCGAGAAAGTTCCGTAAGAATAATGTTGGTAATATCGGACTTGGTAATATTCATCAGAGTCTGCCATCTGGCAGAGGCGACAGCCCGGAATAATCTTACCCCTAAATAACTGCCGAACGATTGCTGCAGATTGACACTCAGAATGGATTGATATCGCTGCAGCCAACTTTGCCCGGCGTTGATTGCCGTGTAGATAATCAGCACAACCAGGAGATTGAGCGGTATTCCGACATATTGGAATACCTGCTTGAACCAGGCGATCATCCCGCTAGTTGCCTGCAGGCCGGGAATAATGCCGGCCAGCATCAGCAGGGGAATGATCAGCAGCACACCGGCGCCTGCTAGCATTCCCAGTATAATCATGAGCAGGATATTTACCACGAATCTAACCCTGGAAAAGTTGAATAAATCTTTTATATAGACAAAAAGCATTCCCATGAGCAAATTCCCCTTATCCGGCCCCTTCACTGCGCAACCAACGGCTGAAGATCAGGCTGCGGATGAGCATCCGCAAGGCAGGGTTGGCCGGCCCGTTATCCCCCAAGGTAACTATTTTATCCAGTTCTGACCGGATCCTGGGTATATCGAGATACTCCCGTTCGAGCGCCAGGGTGCCGATCTCCCCGATCTCGGCTCTCAATGACGGCCAGTATGGCTGAAGACGCTGTGACAAGTCGGCGCCCTGCTCGCCGCGTACCCTGGTGTTCAAACGCACCTTGTCCGGCAACAATCCGGCCATTGCCCGCCGCACCAGCAGCCTGCACTGTCCATTCCTCACATACTGCTCGTCCGGCACCCGGATGCAGAATTCGATCACCCGCTTGTCCATGGTGGGATCGCGCTGTACCAATCCATAGGCCAGGCCGTGTTTGGTGGTAATCGGACCCACTTGACTGAAGTAATCAACCTGCAGTTCCTCCCGGCGCTGGGACCGCGAGTCCCCGGAGCCGATAAAGAACGGATCGAAGTGAAAGCGGCGAAAACGTTCGTCAACATGCATGCGTCTTGCAAAATCGGGGTTGATGGGGGTCAATGCCTGGCTGATTTTGAATTTACCCGGTTCTCTGTATTGATAGTACATCTTTTGGAGATCGTATGGAAGCATGTTTATCAACAGGAAGAACAGCATGCTTCGCCATCTATGCTCTCCTCCGGTAGTTGCCCAGAACTCCTTGGCAAAGCGGCCTAGGCGCCCCTTCCGGAGTGTGTACAGCAGGCAGGGTAGCGGGATTCCCCATGAAATCGTCCGGTTGCCGGCGCCCCCGTCAAGCATGACCCCGATCTGGCGTTCCCTGGCTGCTTCCAGGATATCGTCCAGCCAGAACAGGTTTTCAAAGATCTTGTATGGCTGCTCCAACATGGCCATCAGCCGTCCGGTATCGGATAGGGGATGCCTTCCCTCGGCGCGGCAATAAACGACATCCAGATTGCCTGCGTGTTCCCTTACCGCCTCGACGTATTCAGACTCATCGGCCAGCCTGGAGGACCGCAGCCAGTTCCGGTAGCCTGCCATCGGCACGGAAGTGAAGGCCGTAAGCCGCTGACCGCGGGCGGCCAACTCTCTTGCTGCCAGGCACGCCACCGTGGTGGAATCCAGCCCGCCGCTCATCATCACACCCACCGGGCGCCTGCTGCGCAACCGGCAGCGCACCGCCTCCCCCAGTACCTCCCGGAAGGCTTCCTCATACTCCCAGTCCGACTTCAACTTGATGAGCGGTTCTGACATGGCCGACCAGTAAACCCGCTTCTCCACTCCATCCCGCCTGACCCTCAGCAAGTGGCCGGCAGGGAGCAGGTAGACATCCTCGAAAGGTGTCAATTCGGGGTCGAGTTGGTGTGTCACGGAGGGCATGGCTAAAAAATCGGCTATCCAGGTTTCGTTGCGCTTCCTGGCGATTTCCGGCAGCATGAACAGGGGACCGATCAGGGTGGAGAAGGCAAAGCATCCTTGCGACCAACAATAATAAAAAGACCTGGTCCCGGTATGGTCCACCGCACAGAACAGTTCATGGTTCTTCTCGTCCCAGATGGCGAAGGCGAAATCCCCTACCAGGTGTTCGGCACAGGCGGCGCCCCATTTTCGGTACGCCTGCAGGATCAGCCAGCTATCCGTGACGCTGTCCCATTGGGAATTGTGCACTCTCAGATTGGCGCCTAGCTCCTCCCGGTTGTCGATGATGGCATCCGCCGTGATGGTTAAGCCGTATGATTCATCGTGGTAAGGCAGTGCTTCACGTACCGACTCGGGTGTGATCTGCCTGTGATGGCAGCCCAGAAAAACCCGTTCTTGCTGCCAAACTCCCACCACGTCTGCCTGGTAGATATCCAGTGCCCGCATCATGCCTGCGCCGGCTTCTTTCGTGTCCGTCCCGCCATTATAGGAGTAAATGCCGCAGATGGAACTCATCGATTTGTCCTCTTTACTGTTAAAGTTACCTGCCACGAAGCATCCCGGCAAGGTGGCGCTCCGCATTTGATAGGGAAATCCTCTGTTCAATTAAACGACAAAGGAAACCAAGCGCCTTCCGCCCTGCCACCGGCGGGGACTGGGGAGCGTGGTTGATATCATTAGGCTCCTCGGTGCAGCGGTGTTAGCTTCAACGAGGAGCCTAATTACCTGATGGAATATAGTGTTCCCTCGTAATTATCTAAGGATAGGGATCGCCTGCTTCGGTACTGTACTGGTCAGTGTTTGAGCCAGGTTTGGCAACGTAATAATTAGTTGCCATCTTGACTTCAATTTCGGAGATTTGCGGTTCAGTCCAGCGCTTCTTATCCATGATCACCCCTCCTTCCGGCATACTCTTTCTTAATCGGTAAACTTGCCAAGCGTGGTGAATCTTTCCCGTCCCCTCCCTCCAGTGACAATCAGCTCGCCGCACCGGAGCCAGGCATGGGCCTCGATCTCTTTGCGACCGTTCCTGTCCATCCCCAGATAGAGCGTATTGGCTATACCCAGTTGCCGGAGCATGATCTTGGCGGTCAATGCCTGAATAAAACATTTGCTCTTCCAGGGAGTAAAGCAACATGCCGTTTCCACCGCCCGCCCGATTTCTCCTGCAACCTGAACCCTTGCGTCATCTTCCTCCCAAGGCGATTCCTCCGCCTGGCTGCCGAGGAACACGGCCAACCTGCGGAAGGGAACGACTAGCAGAGCCAGCCGCATCACTCCCGAGAGGCAGAACGCCTCCAGCAACATCCACTGTTTTCGCCGTGGCAAATGAAAAAACCCGTTTAACCGTCTAAGCAATTTTGACCAGTCCCGCCTCGTGTAATTTGCTCAAGAAAGTGATCACGTCCCGTTGGCATTTTTTTTCTTCGATGTCATATTCTTCAAGCAACACCCTTACCAGTTCACGCACTGTCCTTGGAGTCTCCATCAGTGACCAGATCCGGCTGGCGACAGTATCCAGAGCATAATACTTGCCTTTTTCGATGTTGAGCATGGCCTTTTCCTCGTGCATGTCTCCGGCAACCAGTCCGGGGGCCGGGGTCACCACGCTATCGAGCGAGATTTCCTCGTTTACTTCCATCGCCGTCACCTCTTAGATCTTCTTCAACCAGTCTTACCTGATCCTCCAGGGAGAACGCACCCTGCGGCCTGATCAGCCGGGATATTGGAGTTTTCCTTCCTATTTTCAGGCATTGCTCGAAAAGCGCCTTGGTTAGACCGAAGCCGGCGATCAGGTTTCCCAGCCATGTATTGTTCATCAACACCGCCAGCCGGTCGGCGACGGTCAGGCGGCTGATCCTGGCGCCGGGGGATTTTCCCGTCCATAGCTCATACACGGCGCCCAAGGGCGCAGGTACCTGACAAAACTCTTTATTCACGGGTAAGATAAACTTATCTCCATTACCCCCGTTAAATACCGGTAATTGATCAGTGCCCATTATGCCTACCGCTTCCGCGCTATCCCGCCTTAAATTCTGCTTGGGGCAGGCCGGCTGCACCCAGGCCACGCAATTTTCATCCATGCTCAGGACCGCCACATCGTCTGTCAGCATGGCGTATCCCCGTTCCCTGAAAGCAGCGGCCATAGTTGACTTCCCCGCTCCGCAAACACCGGTGAAGACCACGGCGTGTCCGTCAACCACCACCGCGCTGCCGTGCAGGGCGATAATGCCCCGCTGGAGCAGCAGCACGCCTAGCGGCAAGTCCAGGAGAAACTCGCAGACGACATGCCCTTCCGCACTTTTCTCGAGCTCGACAATCATCCGGTTGCCGTTGGTTGCGTAGTAGTTGGCAACCCCCGGCATCCGCATGATCAATTCGTTTCTTGACACCTGATAAATATCGGTCTCTTCCACAACATCGGTAATTGCTGCCGGGACTTTACCTAAATAAATGGTGACTTCCGGTTCGCCGGACAGATTGCCGGCCGGCAGTAGCTGTGGTAGTAAAACATTTGAAGCGATATCCAGGCCGAATGCCCTGTAGCTGTAACTGCCATGAGTCAAACACTCATCTTGATTAACCTGCAATAACATCATTCCTCACACAACGTATACAACATTTGGAGCCAACCAAAAAAACAAGAAAAAGACATTCAACGTATATCACCATAACTGAAGCCAAGGGCATCACGACAGGCTGTGATAATTCCATACCGGTAGCGACACCAACCATCTAAAATGCCACCACCATATACTATCATCTGGGGGGGTCTTTAAGAAACCAAAAGGACAAAATGATTGAAAATTTATTAAATTCTTATCTATTCTATACCGAACAGACCGTAGCTTGACAATGGACCAAAAGACTCAATTTATATAAAATAGTCTGACAACTTTTGCGGGCGACAGCGTGTTCCATCCAGCGAGAGACTAGCAAGGATCAGGGCCATAGACATAATAACCTGCAGTCTCTGGAAATACTGCCGTCACGATTCCTGAGCCGGCATCGTTGGTTGCTGTCGCTCCGGCTACCGTGAAGTAGTTGGCAGGGACGCCCGCCAGGGTATAACCTGTTTTCGGCGTGATCGCGATTATTGCCGTATAGACTTTGCTAAATGTAAATGCCGAAGCTGTTGGAGCCCAGGAGATTGTTGCCGTGTATTCTGACGTAGCAGCTATTGTCGATACCGGCGTTGCGCCTAATACCGGAGCTGTTACTCCCGCTATTGCCGGAGCATTAACCCGTACCGCCGGAGAGCTAGGAACTGAGGCCATTAGTGCTTTGTAAACCATCTGTGCGATATAATCGTCTCCTGCTGTTGAGGGATGACCATTTGAACCTACACTACCTTTATTAATTCCATCGCTCAGCAACACATTTTGGGGGCCACCTGGATAAGCGTTGAAACAGGCGTTCATGTCAATGAAGGGCAAATCATTCTGGAGAGCGAACTGTTTCATCTCTTCCACGAATGTGGGCCAAGTTCGCTGATCACTCCAATACGTTCCTAAAACTATGATGTCGCAGTTTCCATTTTCTTTTAAGTAGGATACAAAATTAGTCATATTTGATTTCCAGACGCTAAAACCCTCGGTGGTGAAATCGTTAACACCCCAGCATAGAAAGACTAAATCCTGACGTGAAAAGTAATTGAACGTATCGGTGGCGAAGTTAGAGGTAGAGGAACCGGATACTGCAATGTTTTGCACTAATACTCCATTGGTTGTAATATTTCTTGGGTTGAATTCACAAAACAGTGTAGCACCAGATATGGAAGTGACTGTAATAGTGTGACTTTGCGGAGTATCCGATAAATGATAGCTCTTTATGAGAGGCGTAATACAAGGATTGAGCCAAGTCGCAAATGTGTCAATAACTGTTCCATCAACCGTAACACTGGCATCATAACCGGAAACGGACGGATATGTTGTCAGCAAAACATCAACATCTGTGCAGGTCAATGTTGCCGATACCGCACTACCCGGATCAATCAATTGGACGTTATGTTCTCCTGGCCCGCCCACACCGCCCTCATTTTTCACGCTACCTTTATAAAAAAATCTCTCATCAGCATAAACTGTCATACCATCCCCGCAGTTGCCATAAACGTTGCGGAAAAGATCCCTGAGTCGCGCAGGCCAGCTATAATCGTAAAGATTCGTTGCATAGAATCCGTTGGTGATGGAATCGCCGCAAGTAATGATTATGGCATCCTGGGACGATATGTTCTCTAGGGCTGCCTTAAAATGTGGCAGGTTGCCTTTGATGTTGTAGGCGTAGTACTGTGGCAAATCCTTATTCATTGGGGCTTCAGCACGCCCTCCTTTCGGGAAAAATATTAGTATGGAAATAAAAATGACAAGGCATGACAGCACCACAAAAGCAAAATTTCGGATTGTTATCATCGGCATCTCCCTTCGCTACTTTATTAGCTAAAAGGTCAGAAAAATCCTTCTTTTCCTACATCTTCCCCGCAATGTTGAATGAGACGAGGCTGCGACGAACTTCACCCATCCCAGAGAGGCCATAGCGAATAGCATTGTCGACGATTGCTGAGTGCTGCCCTGCGGCAATCGTGATGGTGATCTGGTTGCCAGAGGATTGAGGGTAGCGCCGCTGCTGTCTGAGGTTTCTAACGTCAACGAATTACCGCCTGTCCATGTGCTGGGATCTGGATCAGGGAGCCGCTACCGTTGCACTCTTCGATCACATCCAAAAGATCGTGCCCTTCAAAATCCTTGAAGGGAGCAAGACCCCAATCATCTATGGCCAGCAGATCATAAATTGGATAACTGGTGGATCAGGCGGGGTTAGGAACCATCACCCCGGGCGGCCAGACCCCTTGAAAAGTTAATTTTATAGTAGCATAATTATATTACTGCGGTCTCCATGCAGCCCCGCAAGCTACATACTGCCTTTGTCGGGCTCTTCCTGTTCATTCAACTTCTACGCAGATCGATCTCCTAGGTGTGCTCATCTCCGCTCAGTTACCAGAAATTGAGATGATTCCTGCTGCCCATGCCATTCGCTCTCCTGGCGCTGATGATCCCAGGCAAGGAGCGCACCAGCCTTGTGATGGAGATGGTCTTCGACTTGGGGATAGCTTTCTTTGCCGGACTCAATACCATTCCCAATCGTTCCTTTCTCTCTGAGTACAGCGCCAGGGTGGATCCATAATAATCCGACTGTTTCAAGGGCGGGCAGTATTGCGACACAAGTGACAGTCCTAAGGGGTTGTTACTGATCCGAGTGTCACAAGCTCTCCGTTAACAGGGGATATGGCTTTTCGGCGGTGCTTACGGTGGCTGGCACAGTTACAGCATCAATGGTGATCTTCTTGAGGGTCAGTCCGGCAGGCAATCCTTACGCTATCGTAACTACGGCAGAAACAAACAACCGGGCAAAACGGCGAGGCGTGGGATTTCCAGATCCCGCCTGGACGGGGATTTCAATTAGAAGTATCAACTGGCGGCGTAACCGGCTCAGGCTCAATAACTGTAGCCGGAACAATGGGGGTGCGTGAGATTATGAAAAAGTTTAGAGTAGTTAGCATTCTGCTTGTTGTAGCCTTGTCATTCTCGCTCTTAATACAACCCGCCTTTACTCTCGATCCTGTGATTATCCTAAATTATGGAGTATCTGGATCAACTCAGACTACGACTGGCTCGATTACTTCTGGGAGTAGTCAACTTACGATTTCCTCATCTCTAGATTTTGAGAATGGCGAAGGCATAACTATAGCAAATGCTGGACCACTACCAACCATCCCTGCTCCTGCGAGTTTAACTATCACTCCAACCGGGTCGTCTGGGTCAACTTCCTATTCCTATGCAGTCGTTGCTCTGGACAACTATGGAGGTGTGACAAGTTCTACTTCTACTTCAACGTCAACTGGCAATTCTACTCTTTCGGGTACGAATTACAATGCCCTGAGTGTGGGTTCAGTTTCCGGAGCTTCCAGATATGCCTGGTGGCGTACTGCTGGTGGATCAACTCAAGGATTTATTGGAACATCTTTAGGTTTGACACTAAATGATGCCGGTTTTCCTGTTATAGCGACACCCTTTGGAGTTCCAACTTCTCCCCCCAGCACTGCTCTAGGAAGACCTGTTAATAGTACTATCGTATCTGGCGCCGGCAGTACTGTCTTAACTCTGTCATCATCTGCCAGCACTTCAGTAACAGGATCTGCTGTAATACATAATGATACTTTGGCCATTCAAGCTTGTCTAAGCGCAGTTCCTTCAGGCTCTACAGTTCAATTCCCAAATGGACAATATAATATCAATGCGGCGTTACAAATCCCTTCAAATGTAGTTATCAATATGCAGAAGGATGCTATTATCTACTTAATGGACAATTCCAATACGGATATTTTTCAGATAAATGATGTGCAAGATGTTGATATTTACGGCGGCGTTTTGAATGGAAATTCGAGTAATCAAACATTACAATATGACCAGAATGATTTTTGTGGAATTGATATCATTAACGGGTCTTCCAATATTAAGATTGACGATATGGAGATAACGGCAACTGCGGCAATGGCGATAGCCTCCAACCCTGTTTCTGATAGTGATGTCAGTAATATCACTATCACTAATTGCTATATTCATGACTTGGGCAATCAAGTTGGGGAAGGGCATGGTATTGAAATGGCAAATGGTACAACTGGTGCAGTAGTTGAAAATAACCATATAACTAATAATGTAGCTTATGGATTGTATGCAATAGATGCAGATAATGTTACTTTTCAGGATAATATTATAAGAAATGTACAATATGGTATTGTTTATGAAAGCGGAACAGTTCCAACTAGTCATGAAACCGATGTAATATCTAAGTTTAATTCAATTTATAATGTTGAAGATGGCATTCATGTTGAATATAATAATGCTCCTGTTTACGGAAACACTTTTGAAGATAATTTCATTGATGGTTTTAGTCGACATGGTATATATGAGAACTACTCGGCAGGAGATGTGATTGATAGTAATAGAATAACTAATAATGGGACTGGCGGGGCAGTTGACTCGATTAATATTGGTCTGACTTTTAATAATGAAAGTGTAATGACTATCATTGAAAATAACCAAATATGGGATAGTGCAGAAATAGGTATTACCGATAATTCAAATAGTATTATCAAAGATAATCAACTATGGAATACTGGTGCGGCTGGTTCTAATGAAATACAAAGAGGTATACTGATAGAAAATAGCAATAATCTTACAATAATCGGCAATATCCTTACAAACATGAAACTTTATGGTATGCAAATAGACTATAATGATACCAACATAAAATTAGAAAATAATCAAGTAAGTGGAGATACAATCAGCGCATATACGTAACTACTCAGGCCTGCCCGCGGCGAAATTAACATTTAGGTGCAATTTGGCACAAAGGGACTCCCGAGAAAGACATCACGTAGTGCATCCAGCACCGGAACAGAATTCTTCTTGACTGTGGAGATGTAACCCCTGATCCGGCAAAAGATCTTGGCGCCCTGCAGTGACCGGAATCCTCCGGAGATCTTTTGTTGGACTTTAGTCATGCGGATGTCCCGTTCCGCCTGTTATTCTAATGATTTAATAACAGGCGTTATGCTCATTAAAATATTATTCTCATAGTTGTCTGATTGCCGCGTGATACCATGAATTGGATCTAAAATGCTCAGAATAATTTTTCTGCTTTCTCTGGTATTATTTGATTTGCCAAGTTTATTGGCAATAAATATATCGGAGGGTTAATGAATGGATGATTTCACTGGAAACTACAGAAATCTATGCAGAAACGGATGCAGAAATGGTAAATGCCGCTTTTAGGGGGATGGAAGACTCTTTACTGAACCAAAATCCATCACAGTCGAAAGAAAAGAAATGGAAACAAGCTGATGAAGAGACGCTTGCTAGGCTATACGGATTGAAATAAATTAAAAGAATTATTCTGAGCATTTCAGGATAAAGCCAAGTAATTACGCAGCTTTCTGGTAATGCTCAGAGTAATTTATTAATGAGTGTAACGCCTGATTGTTCCCGAAGGGGATTCTAAAATCATACATGAAGTTCAGCGTCTCCGTTCGGTGCTTATCAAGTCTTTCTAGCAGGTTTCTCGCTTTGGGTTTCTTGGGTCTGCCCTTGCGTCGCTTATCGGGTTCCCAGACTTCGAAGAATGGATTCGCTCGATATCCAAGGGTGATGATGCTCTGGAAGCGTGACTCGAAATCCATGAGCTGTTCCAGTTCCAGGCGTAACTTGGAGTTCTCCTTTGCTTCATTGACCACTGACCTGATCTCAAGGAGCAGATCGTACATCTGCTGAGCCCAGACCTGGCGCTCGCTCTCGATTACCCAGGTAAGCTCCCGCAGGTGGTGGTCGTTGCAGAGGGAATGTCCGCAGTCCACATACTTGAAATATGCTTTCCAGAAGTCGTGCTTGGCGATTCCCGTGTAGAAGGGTAGGATCCCCAGTTCATCCATGGCGTCGGAACCGCGTTTTGGGTGGATGCCGTAATAGGTAAGCTCCGGCGTGC
>Ga0224558_1002519_pt1 | contig 16608 bp, 16 predicted proteins | sample 714S32024metaG_FD_180682 | JGI IMG/M metagenome (GOLD analysis project Ga0224558, IMG submission 180682) | Peat soil microbial communities from Stordalen Mire, Sweden - 717 S3 20-24 | ecosystem: Environmental > Terrestrial > Soil > Wetlands > Peat | place: Sweden: Norrbotten County, Stordalen... | reverse complement strand
GAACATTTCACGCAGGCAGTCGGGACATATCGCAACATCCGGCGAAATGAGAGTGCGGACTTCCTCGCCCTCAGCACTGTGAACAATGCGGAAATCTTGATCGCCCCCGATCTGCACGACAAAGCACGGAACTTCACGGACAGCAAAGCTGGTGATGCGGGCCAGCGGGGGTGCCTCAGAGGGTAGGTGCTGCAGAAAATCCTGAACGCTTTCGAGGGGCCCCTGGATTTCAATGGTTACGCCGGCGGATGTATTGCGAATCGTACCGCTAAGGTGCCTGCTGGTAGCGAGACGATAGATGTACGGCCGAAATCCAACTCCCTGCACAATGCCTGAGACTTCGATCTGGCGCCGAACGTCCATACATGTTCAGCTCATAGTCTCCTGCGTCGTTTCCTGCGCCAGCGGCTTCCGCGTCCTGCGTCGCTGCTCCAGCCACATCATCCATTCCTGCAAACCGTTACCGTTCAGGCAAGACACTTTCACAATCTCCATCCCCGGATGCACCTTGCGGGCATTCTCCGCCGCCGCCTCGATGTCAAATGGGACGTACGGAAGCAGATCGATTTTGCTCAGCACGAGTAAGTCGGACTTGAAAAATATGGAAGGATATTTCAGCGGCTTGTCTTCGCCTTCGGTAACACTCAACACCACGACCTTAGCCGCTTCCCCCAAGTCATAACTGGATGGACAAACCAGGTTACCCACGTTTTCGATAAACAGAAGATCGAGGTCTTCGAGTTTCCAGTCCGCCAAATGACGCACGATCATGCGGGCATCCAGGTGGCAGGTGCCGCCGGTCGTGATTTGCTTTACCGGGAAGTGAAACCGCTTTAGCCGGTTGGCATCGTTTTCGGTCTGAATATCGCCCGTCAAAACGGCCACGCGATCATGCCGCGGCAGGGCTTCGAGAGTGCGCTCCAGAAGACTGGTTTTGCCGGAACCGGGAGAACTTATCAGGTTCAGACATAGAATGCCGTGCTCCTGAAATCGGGCACGTAACTCAGCCGCGACGCGGTCGTTCTCACTGAGTACTTTTTGCTCCAACGGTACTCGATCCATATTCTTCCACCTCCAGATAGGCCAACTCTAACTCATCTCCACTGATGCATGTGGTTTCCAGGCTCGCGCATTGCGGACAGCGGGAGTCGTAGTCGCGCACCACGAACTCACGTTCGCAGACCTGACAACGATGGAGGCGGGGACAGACCTCGATCCCCACCTCAAGCGACTCCAGATCGGTCGCGTGAACGATCGCTTCAAAACAGAAGCGCAGTGCGTCCTGATCGATGGCCGCCAATTCGCCAATCCGGAGACCGACTTTGCAAGGATAAGTTCCCGGATGGAGACCCATCTCGGTTCTGACCGCTTCCAGCACCGAATTCGCAATTGCCATTTCGTGCATATTTCCGAATCTCATGTAGCGCCGGCGTCCCGCCGGCCCAATGGGCGATGCCCCGAACCGTATGATTCATCATCCGGTCGCAGCGTCAGCAGATGCGCGGCAATTGATCGCCTGCGAGCATGTCCACGATGCGGGTCGTGCCGAACGGCGTTCGCATCGTCACCAGCCCCGGGTTCTCTTTGTTTACCGTGCCAATGATCTGAGCTTCCGATCCCAGGCGATGACCTTTCATCGCGTGCAGCACCGCATCGGCGGCCTCGGGCGCCACGATTGCGATCAGCTTGCCTTCGTTGGCGACGTAGAGAGGATCCAAGCCGAGCAACTCGCACGCACCTCGTACCTCTTCGTGGATCGGAAGGGAACTTTCCACCAGTTCGATCCCCACCCGCGAACGCTCCGCGATTTCGTTCAGCGTGCTGGAGACGCCGCCTCGCGTCGGATCGCGCATGCAGCGAATGTCACGAGTTACGCCAAGTATCTCCGCCACCAGCGTGTGTAAGGCGGCACTGTCGCTCTGGATCTGAGTCTCGAATTCCAGTCCCTCGCGCTGCGCCAGAATCGCGATGCCGTGATCGCCGATCGAACCGCTCAAGAGCACCTTGTCCCCCGGACGGGCGCGGTCGGCGGAAAGGTCGACCCCTTCTGGCACCAGTCCAATTCCGGTCGTGTTGATGAACAACCCGTCGCCCTTACCTTTCTCGACCACTTTGGTATCGCCCGTCACCACCTGCACGCCCGCTTCCGCCGCCGCCTGGCGCAGCGAATTCACCACGCGCCGGAGTTCGTCCATCGAGAAGCCCTCTTCGATGATGAAGGCGGCGCTCAAAAACAGCGGCGTTGCGCCGCCCATCGCCAAATCGTTCACCGTGCCGTGAACCGCGAGCGAGCCGATGTTGCCGCCGGGAAAAAACAGAGGCTTAACCACGAAGGAATCGGTGGTGATGGCCAGACGCTGGCCGTTCACATTCACGATAGCCTGGTCATCCAGGCGCGCCAGCACCGGATTCTGAAACGCAGGCAGGAAGATGTCGCGAATCAACTCGGCGCTCAACTTGCCGCCGCTGCCGTGCCCCAGCAGGATTGTGTCTTTGGCCGGGAGCGGCGTCGGGCAACTGAGCTCGAATTTTATTTCGGCGTCGGTTTTCGTGGACACGCTCTCTCCTATTTCGCGACCGCATGGCGCCGATAGTGATAGTAGGCGGCGCATGCCCCTTCCGTAGAGACCATCGGTGCTCCCAATGGATTCTCCGGCGTACATCGCATGCCAAACGCGGGACAATCCGTCGGCTTCTTCAATCCCTGCAAAACCAGGGCGCTGATGCACTCCGCAGGCTCGTCTACTGTAATTTCACCCAAGTCAAAGACTCGATCCGCATCATAAGCGGCGTACTCTTCGCGCAAACGCAAACCACTCTGCGGGATCGACCCGATGCCGCGCCACTTCTGATCCGCGACTTCAAACACCTCGGTCATGATCTGCTGCGCCGGAACATTCCCCTGGTAGCTCACCGATCGCACATACTGGTTTTCCAGCCGCGCCTCACCTGCCTCAAGTTGACGAACCAGCATGAGGACTGCTTCCAGAATATCTACCGGTTCGAATCCTCCGACCACAATCGGCACGCGAAAATCGCGCACCAGGGACTCATACTCTTTGCACCCCATCACTGTGCAAACATGCCCAGGTGCAATGAAACCCTGCACCCGGTTGTCGCCGGAAACCATCAAGGCGCGGATCGCCGGCGGCACCAGCACGTGCGAAACTAGCAAAGAAAAGTTGGTGAGGCCTTCGCGCTTGGCTTGCCACGCCGCCATCGCATTCGCGGGCGCCGTGGTCTCGAAACCAATCGCCAGAAACACGACTTTACGATCGGGATTCGAGCGGGCGATCTTCACCGCCTCAGTCGGGGAGTACGCAATGCGAACGTCCGCGCCCTGGGCCTTGGCGCGAAACAGATCGGAATGCGACCCAGGCACCCGCAGCATGTCTCCGTAGGAAACCAGGATCACTTCGGGATGCAGCGCTAACGCGATGGCTTTGTCCACGGTTTCAAGCGGCGTGACGCAGACTGGGCATCCCGGGCCATGCACGATTTCGATGCCGCGCGGCAGCAATTCATCAATGCCGTAACGCATGATGGTGTGGGTTTGGCCGCCACAGATCTCCATCAGCACCCAGGGCCGGGTTGTCGACTGGACGATCTCCGCCGCCAAGGCCCGTGCAATGCGATGGTCGCGGTACTCGTCAAGATATTTCATAAACTGAATCCCCGCGCGAACCCCACAGGCATGACTCTACCAGAGGCAAACCGCCTATCGGTGATAGAGATCACACGTTAATGTGACCCGGAACCCGAATCTGAGCCAGAATCAGGATGTGACCAGAAATCGGGAGGATTCGCCATCGAAGACATCTGCTTGCGGGACAATACGAACGATTAGTCCAACGGAAAGCCCGGCAAGCTTGGAGTGTGCGCGGGCAAGAACTACGCTTCCGCTGGTGGCAATTCCGCTTCCAGCGCTCCCATCTCTTCCAGAAGCTTATAGGTGCGCTCAGCTTCTTCCGCGTCCACGCGGCTTATGGCAAAGCCCACATGGACCATCACATAGTCGCCCAGGCCAGCCTCGGGGACAAAGTCCAGGGAAACCTGGCGCACGATCCCGCCGAACTGCACGCGGGCCGCACGCATCTCACCCAGCTTTTGAATTTCTAGGATTTTCCCTGGTATTGCAAGGCACACGGCAGCTCTCTCCCAAGTCAGTACAGCACTGGTCGGTTACAGCGATCTGTGACGAGCGTCACACGTCAGAGTGACCGAGAGAGCGACAAGCGCACAGCGGAAGGGAGCTTTCTAGACTAGCTAGTCGCGCCGGAACCTATCGCTCCGCGAAAAAAAATCTCGCTGTACTGACGTGCGATCTCTTCGCCGCTTAGCGGGCCGCCGGGCTTATACCACTGATGGATCCAGTTGATCATGCCGACTAGGGCGAGGGCGGCAGCGCGCGCCGTGACCTGCGACGGGGAATTATGCTTGCGCTGGACGTCGGCGATGATGTGCTCGACGAAGTGCACGTAATCCTTCTTGCGTCCGTTGATCTTGCGCATGAGCGTCGGCGGCAGTGGATGGTTCTCGTGCAGCATGACGGTAATCTCACGGTCTTCGGGACTGAGCACCACCTGGATGTGCAGCCGGATCAGCGTGCGCAGGCGCTCTTCGGCTCCAGCAACAGTGGCTCCGTCGATGCGGCGCACCACATTGATGACCCGTTCCTCGGTGATCTCCATGGCGTGCGACATGATGTGGAACAGGATTTCGTCCTTCGACTGAAAGTGGTGATAGAGGCCGCCCTTGGAGAGTTTGAGCGCGGCGGCCACATCATTCATGGAAGTGGCATCGTATCCCTGCTGTTGAAAGAGGCGGGCGGCGGTGCGCAGGATTTCCTGGCGCGGTTCCTGGCGGGGTTCCTGGCGAGGTCCGACGGTAGCTTCGCGAAGCATCTCCAGAGATGGTATCGCGGAATGGGGTCCGCCCTCTACAAGCGAATCTCGCGGCTGGCTTGGGAGTTGGCGAGGGGAAGCTATTCTCGCCGCTTCTTTGACGATTTCGCTGGGGCTGTGCTGGTCGAACGGACCTTGTCGATGAATTGTACTTTTTGTGGCGTTTCGGATGAGGAGCCGGTTCCGTTCCCTAATTGCAGAATGGGCCGGGTGGATCCGAACGGAGGGCCGGCTCGTAAAATTTTGTAGGGGAGGGCATCAGGAATCTCGGGCTGGGCGGATCGGCTGGCGGAAGGCTGCAAATTGGGGTGCTCACGCCGAATGTAGCGAGCATACGAGGCTGACCACACTTGACCCTGCGCATGGGCGAGTTCGCTTGCCTCGAATCGAACTTCTTGTAAGGCGTCTTTCTCGCTGTAGCCCAGTTTAGTGTCGCTCAGCCTGGCGTAACCCGGCTTCGCATGACCTGGCATGTGACTGGAGTCTCCATGCAATCGCCGGATGCGTGCCACGGCGCGATCGACGACGCGAGCCAGTTCAGCGCCAAAATCCGGCGGGCGGCCTTGAACGAGGCGTTGCTTCGCTTTTTTGGCGGAAAACCAGGTGGGATTTCGATTCGATTCCTGCGGTGATTCCAGGCGAGAAACCTCGCAAAGGTGAGCAGTGACGGCAAACTCTGGCTGGACAGGTCGAGAACTAGATCGGGAACTAGGTCGAGAAGAAGATCGGGAAGAAGACCGAGAAGAAGATCGGGAAGAAGAGGGCCGCTTCCCGGTGTTTGCCGCCGGCGTGTCGGGTTGGCGACGGAGGTAACGGGCGAAGGCAGTTTCTTCCATCCGGCCGTGGACGCCCGCCTCTTCAAAAGCCTCGAGGGCAGCGGATTGCGCATGCGTAAGGCCCGGTTCCACGCCGCCTTTGGGAAAAATCCAACGTCCGCCGCGAGTCTGCACCAGCAGGAATTCGATGCCGCGTCTGCGAATGCGGTAGCAAACGGCGGCAACCAGTTGGCGTCCTTTCGGCAGCCGCAGGGATGGACCATAGCCCATAGCACATAGAGTGCGTGATGCGAACCGCTTCTGCCTAGAGCAAACCTTGGTTCGCGGGCAGCCTCCCTGAATCCTTCTACATACTTGCGCCACCGGCAGCGCCTTGGAGAAAGTAGCGTGAGCGGAACATTGACCACGGGAGACGGGACTATTGGACAACTTGTATTGTCTTCGCTGCAGCCGCGAGCTCGAGGCCGGACAAAAATCGGTTGCGGTGTACTTGTTCGCGCAGACGGTCGGAGTAAAGCCCCGCCAGAAGTCTTCGGCCCAGCGCATCTGTTTCTGCCCGCAGTGCTCAGTTTCACTGGCGATGGGCCCTGCACCGGAGGGCGCGCTCAACCTCGCCGCCTGGCAAATGATCCGCGACATCGTCGGCGCCGACCCGGCACTCACTGAGGCCGCATGGGAAAGCCTGCACGGAATTGAAGAAGGCTTGCTCCCGGCGACCGGAACCGGCAGTGCGCACCCAATGCGCCCCGGAGCGTTCTTCGAGTTTTAGACCTTCACACGAACCGGCGCAATCTGGAATAGGCGCCGGTGAATCCAAGATTGACACCGCAAGGTAGAGGTGGGTAGCATCACTTACACCGCCCGTCTGGACGGTTTGTTGCCTTCAAACATGATCCAGCATTTCAGCCAACATATTTAACTAACATATTTTAACTAACATAGCTTAGCCAACAACGATAAGGAGTTTTCCAGTGGCCACAGTCTTTTATCAAAACGATGCCAATCCTTCCGCGCTGAAGGACAAGACCATTGCCGTTTTCGGGTACGGGTCGCAGGGACACGCGCAGGCGCAGAACCTGCGTGACAGCGGATACGACGTGATTATCGGGCTCGATCCCGAGCGGGGCTCGGCCCAGCAGGCGCGCGCCGATGGCATGACCGTGGTCGCTCCAGCGGAAGCCGCCAAGCGCGCCGACTGGATACAGATTCTCACGCCGGACGAGACCCAGGCCGCCTTCTATGAATCGGCCATCAAGCCGCATCTGCGCAAAGGGAAGATCCTCGGCTTCTCGCATGGCTTCTCGATTCACTTCAAGACCATCAAGCCTCCGAAAGATGTAGACGTGGTCATGATCGCGCCCAAAAGCCCGGGCCATTTGCTGCGGCGCGTGTATTCGCAGGGCGGAGGCGTGCCTTCGCTGCTGGCCATCCACCAGGATGCCAGCGGGCGCGCGCATGAATACGCGCTGTGCTATGCGCACGGCATCGGTTCAACACGCGCCGGCGTGTTGCAGACCACCTTCAGAGAAGAAACCGAGAGCGACCTTTTCGGCGAACAGGCGGTGCTCTGCGGCGGATTGACTTCGCTGATGCAGAAGGGTTTCGAGACGCTGGTGGCAGCCGGTTACGCTCCCGAGATCGCCTACTTCGAGTGCGTGCACGAGGTGAAGCTGATCGTCGACCTGATCTATGAAGGCGGGTTGAGCCGGATGCGCTATTCGATTTCGAACACAGCGGAGTACGGCGACCTGACACGCGGCGAAGTGGTTGTGGGAGATGCAACGCGCAAGGCGATGAAGAAAGTGCTGAAGCAGATCCAGAACGGACGCTTCGCCAAGGAATGGATTGAAGAGAACAAGCAGGGCGGCAAAAAGTTTGCCGAACTGCGTGAGGCTGCGAAGCAACATCCGATTGAAAAAGTAGGTGAGCAGTTGCGGGCAATGATGTCGTGGCTGCCGTCGGAGAAGAAGAAGGTGGTGAATGCATAAAAGAGCAATGGAGCGTCGGGCGTCCGGCCCGCCGAACTGACGGACGGGCGAGACGCCGGTCCCTCCATCGTCTCAGCGATTCAGTTAAACTGTCCTGTTCTGCATTACTCCCATGGACATCGACCTCAAACATCGCAGTCGCAATATCACCGACGGGCGCGACCGGGCTCCGGCGCGCGCCATGTACAAATCCATTGGCTTCACCGACGACGACCTGGCGAAGCCGCTCATTGCCGTCGCCAACACCTGGATCGAGACCATGCCCTGCAACTTCCACCTGCGCCGCCTTTCGGCCAAGGTGAAAGAAGGAATTCGCGCAGCGGGCGGCACGCCCATGGAGTTCAACACCATCGCCATTTCCGACGGCGAGACCATGGGCACCGAAGGCATGAAGGCGTCGCTGGTGAGCCGCGAGGTGATCGCCGACTCGATCGAACTGGTCTGCCGCGGACAGCTCTTCGACGCCGCGGTCTGCATAGTCGGTTGCGACAAGACGATACCCGCGGCGGCCATGGCGTTGGCGCGAATGAACCTGCCCGGTCTGGTGCTCTACGGCGGAACCATTGCCGCCGGCAAGTACAAAGGCAAAGACGTAACCATTCAGGATGTGTTCGAGGCGGTAGGCGCGAATGCGGCGGGCAAGATGAGCGACGCCGAACTCCTGGCGCTAGAGAACGTGGCCTGTCCCGGTGCGGGCGCATGCGGCGGCCAATACACCGCAAATACAATGTCCACGGTCATGGAATTGATCGGCCTCTCGCCCATGGGATTCAACGGAATTCCGGCGATGGACCCGCGCAAGGACGAAGTCGCGTTCCGCTGCGGCGAAGTGGTGATGAACCTTCTGAGGCAAGGCATTCGTCCAAGCGATATTTTGACGCACGCGGCATTCGAGAACGCGATCGCGGGCGTTGCCACGACCGGCGGATCGACTAATGCCGTGCTCCATCTGTTAGCAATCTCGCGCGAAATGGGCCTGCCTCTCGACATCGACGATTTTCAGCGGGTCAGTGAACGCACGCCGCTCTTGGCTGATCTGAAGCCGGCGGGAAAATTCGTGGCGGCGGATGTGGACGCGGCGGGCGGCATTCCGGTGATCGCCAAGAGGCTGCTCGATGGCAAGTATGCAAATGGTTCGGCGATGACAGTGACCGGAAAGACATTTGCCGAAGAAGCAAGCGCAGCGCAAGAAACTGCTGGACAAACGGTGATCGCTCCTTTGAGTAAGCCGCTGAAGACCACGGGGGGACTGGTGATCGTGAAGGGCAACCTCGCTCCTGGCGGCGGAGTGGTGAAGATGAGCGGCCACGAACGGGCGTCGCAAACCGGGCCGGCGCGCGTGTTCGATTCCGAAGAAGCGGCGATGGAGGCGGTGACCAGCAAGCAGATCAAGGCTGGCGATGTAGTGGTGATCCGCTATGAAGGTCCAAAGGGCGGACCCGGCATGCGCGAAATGTTGAGCGTGACCGCGGCGATTGTGGGCGAAGGTTTGGGCGAGAGCGTGGCGCTGATCACGGACGGACGCTTCAGCGGCGCGACACGCGGTCTGATGGTTGGCCATGTCGCCCCAGAAGCAGCGCTGGGCGGGCCGATTGCCGCCATTCGCGAGGGCGACCGCATCACCATCGACACCAAGATCCGAAGACTGGAGCTGGAAATTTCCGATGCCGAGATTGCGCGGCGGCTGGCGGAATGGAAGGCTCCGGCGGCGAAGTATAAGACCGGCGTGTTCGCGAAATACGCGGCGCTGGTGAGCTCGGCGGCGGAAGGTGCGATCACCACGCCGGCTCGGCGTTGAGCGCACGGCCTCACAGGCTGCGGAAAAACTCCGGTTTCGTATTAGGGCATCGCTTCAGCGATGCCGTAAGAGGCCCCCGATTGTGCTCACGTCTCGCTCAATGAGCCTAATGGCATGTTTCGCCACTTAGCAGTCCGTCACCATGACGATTTGACGGCTTGAAACCGCTTAACTTCGCCTCATGCCTTGACTGGGTATGGCGTGGCTTCGGTGGCCTGCGGTTTCCACGCTTTGCTACTCCGAACTGTCGCCAGAGCCAGCAGAAACGCAGCGCACGCAACCCAAGTGAGAACCGTCAGGCTGGTATGCAGACCGTACCGGTCTGCGATCCGGCCAAACAGCGGCGTGACGACCCCGCCCACACTGGCCGCCAGTCCAAGCGTGACCCCCGAAGCCGCGCCGGGATGGTTGGGAAGAAATCCCTGCGCCATGACCACCATCACACCAAACGGCGCGAAGAGCACGAGTCCGAGGGGCACGAGCAGCGCCATGGCCACGCCGGCCTGGCGCACCGCGATCAGAGCCAGCAACAGAACCGGCGATGCGAAAAATGTCCAGGGCAACACCGTCTCGTTGCCCAATTTGTCGGCAAGGCGCCCGCCAACCAGCGTGCCCACTGCGCCAGACAGCAACAGGATGCTCAGCGCCGTATTGCCCCTGGCCTTCGATTGATGCAGTTCGCTGATCCAATAGAGTGCAAGGAATGTGTTCAGGCCGAAGAACACGATTGAGCGCAGAACTACTGTGGCGGTCAAATAGGCGAAGGGCCACCAGGCATCCCGGGCGCGCGGGGCGTTAACCCCGTCGAACGCCGCGCGACTGCTCAAATGCCCCTGCAAGCGCGGCATCTGCACGAGAAACAGGACGGCAGCCAGCGCCCCCGGCACAACCAGGAGCAATGCCCCGTGGAAACCGAACCACAGGACAAATGTCGTCGTGAGCACTGGCCCCAGGGCAAAGCCCAGATTTCCTCCGACCGCGAACATGCCCATCGCGGTACTCTTCATGGGGCCGGCCAATCGGTTCACGAGCAGGGTTGCTTCCGGATGGAACGCCGCAATCCCCAGCCCGCTCAAACCGACGGCGGCAAGCATCATCCAATAGGTGGGAACATTCGCGGCCAGCACGACGCCCACACCGGCAGCGAGGATTCCGGCAGGCACAAACCACGCCACGCGGCAGCGATCGGCCACATGGCCAAAAATCGGCTGTGTCACAGACGACACCAGGTTGGACATGAAAACCAAGCTCGCAGCCGTGGCGTAAGAAAAATGTCGGGTTGCGATCAAGAACGGCAGCAAGGCCGGCAATGCACCCTGGTTGATATCGGAGAACATGTGCCCGGCCGCTAAGAGAATGATGAATTTCTTCTGCATGGTCTACGAACACTCAAACGAGCTGCTTCATGATCTTCCCGAACGGCGTGAGACCGTAGTATCCACCCAGTACGCTCCGACACGCCAGTTCATAATCGCGGACGGATGGAACATGTCTGGAGGACTCGCCCGGTGGTATCGGGATCAGATCAAGGCTGCTGTGCTCCACACGGGTTAATAACGTGCTTTGTAGTTACCAGGAAGAAAATACCCGCTATAGCGCTTAGGGCTTGCTCTTGGTTAGACTGCTCTCTCTTAGCAAAAAGGAGCAAGCCATGTCCAAGTTGATCGTACGTTTCCTCGCCATCTTAGGCGCCCTGAGCCTGATCGGATTGGTCATCGTGATGGTGGCGGTGATCGGCGTGAAGGGCAAGGTTCCATCCAAGACCATTCTCGAAGCCAATTTCGAGCAGACGTTCCTGGAGGACGCGCCGGAGACGCCGACGGCGCAGTTGCTGCTGCATGAGAAACAGACGCTGCGCGACGTGGTGGACGCGATTGACCGCGGAGCGAGCGACGATCGCGTCGCCGGCATGATTGCCAGGATCGGCGCGGCTCGCATGGGAATGGCGCAGACGCAGGAAATTCGCGATGCCGTGCTGAGATTTCGCGCGCACAAGAAATTTGCGGTCGCGTACTCGGAAACTTTTGGTGAGTTTGGTCCGGGCAACGGCGCTTACTACCTGGCGACGGCATTCGACCACATCTATCTTCAGCCCTCGGGCGACGTCGGACTGACGGGCATCATCATGGAGTCGCCGTTCATCAAGGGGACGCTCTCCAAGCTGGGCATGACTTTTCATGGTGATCACCGCTACGAATACAAGAACGCGCTCGACTTCTACACCGAGACCAAGTACACGGGACCCTACAAGGAAGCGATGACTGCGATCATGACTTCATGGTTCAACCAGATGAAGGACGGCATCTGCCAGGCGCGGCAGATCGCGCCGGAGAAATTCCAGGCTCTGGTGGATGCGGGGTCTTATCTGGGCAAAGAAGCAGTTACGGCGAAACTGGTGGACGCGGTTGCGTATCGCGACGAGGTCTACGGCGACGTAAAGAGCAAGGCGGGCGACGGAGCGGAACTGCTCTATCTGGATAAATATTTGGACCGCGCCGGGCGTCCGCACGATCATGGGAAGACGGTGGCGCTGGTGTTCGGCGTGGGCGACGTCACCCGCGGCAAGAGCGATTACGACCCCGTCGACGGCAGCCAGAATATGGGCTCGGATACGGTGGCGGGCGCGATTCGAGCGGCGGCGGAAGACAGCAGCGTGAAGGCGATCTTATTTCGGGTGGATAGTCCGGGCGGTTCGTATGTCGCCTCTGACGCGATCTGGCGGGAAGTGGTGCGGGCGCGACAGGCGGGCAAACCGGTGATCGTTTCGATGGGAAATCTGGCGGGGTCGGGCGGATACTTTGTGGCCATGGCGGCCGACAAAATCGTCGCCGAGCCGGGAACCATCACGGCCTCGATCGGGGTGTTGGGCGGAAAGATGCTGACCAGCGGGCTGTGGGATAAAGTTGGGCTTTCGTGGGACGAGGTACATCAGGGCGAGAACGCTACCATGTTCACCGGAACGCACGATTACACGCCCGCCGAATGGGGACGATTCCAGGCTTGGCTCGACCGGGTGTATGTGGATTTCACGGGTAAGGTTGCCGATGGGCGCAAGCTGCCGAAGGAAAAGGTGCTGGAGATTGCGAAGGGGCGGATCTGGTCGGGCCAGGATGCGAAGAACCTGGGCTTAGTGGATGAGCTCGGCGGCTACGATACGGCGCTGAAACTGGCAAAGAAGGCGGCGGGAGTTCCTGAAGGCGACGACGTCAAGATCGTGGTGTATCCGCGGCCAAAGACTTTTATCGAGAGCGTGGTTGAGCGCCGCGGTCCAGATAACAGCGATAAGGAAGCCGTGGGGCAAACGCTGGCGCGGATTCTACAGGTGGTGCAACCGGTGGCGCGTCAACTGGATGCGGTGGGGATCAAGGGGAAGGATGCGGATCAGGACGATGTGCTGCGGATGAAGGCAGTAGCCGGTAGCCAGTAGCAGTTCCCGGTTCGCAGTTCTCAGTTCTCAGAAAAATCCTTCGGCGCCCGCTGAGAACCGGGAACTGAGAACTAGATTCCCAGCTTCTTTACTTCATCGTTGTAATACTTGCGGTAGAGAATCGACCATTCCTCCGAGCCCTCGATGATGGTACGACGCTGGCTTTCGATTTTCTGGCGGGCGGCCTGGTCGATGCGGGCTTCCTGCATGAGGAGCTCTTCGAGAATCTTGCGGACTTCGAGGCGAATGGTGTTGCGGTCCTCGATGAAGTCAACCTCGTCCATCTCGGCTAAGGCGTCGGTCACAACGTGGGCGAGTTTGTTGACTTTGTCGCGGCTCAATCGCACGGCGGGGGCTCCAGCGCGTCCTCCAGTTCCAACACTAAAGAACAGCCTTGTATTTTTTCACCAGCTCGGTCTTCACCTTGCGGAACATTTCCTGGTAATTGGCGCCGCTCTTCTGCATTTCTTCGGAATACGCTTCGAGGATGACGCGCACCTCGTCGTTAATGCGGTCCTCAAGCGCCAGTTCTTCGAGCAGAGCGGCGTGCACCTTCTCGGTAAGAGCCGGCACCGCCTTGGTCTCGATGAGACCGCCTGCCACCAGTTTCCTGGAAACTCCGCGGGCCAGATAGCCCACATATTCTTTGGAAAAGAGCATGATGAAAGCGCTGTTTTGTAAGCGGAAAGTTTAACACAAGCGAGGCTGTCGTTGGTCGCTGGTCGTTAGTCGTTCGCCAGCCGCCTCAACTCGCATCGACAGGCCGAAAGCAACATTCCGCAGAACGGGTTTGCCAACGACCAACGACTAGCGACCAACGACCGTCCTCGGCCGGTCAGTGGCAGTGAGTGGGGCCAAGCCTTACAATGATGACACTCCATGTTTCCTAACCCAATGTCTCCACACCCAGACGACCTGACGGGCATGAAAGAAGATATGACGGCCTTCATTGAAGGTCTGGGCATGCGGCGCTTCTTTGGCTATGTCGAGTGCGAAGAGATTCCCAGCGTGCTGTGGGACTCGGGACAGAATCCGGATGGCTGGAAGGATTTCGTGGAGCTGGCCAAGTCGACGGGGGCGCCCTTCCTGACCATGCATTCCTGGGCGCTCAACCGCGAAGAGTTGGAGCGCTTGTCGCAGCAGCTCTCCGACAGCGATTACAAGAGCGAAGAAGATATGGAAGAAAGCCGCTGGCTGAAGGGCTATGTCGGGAAGACCGGGTTCGTGCAGCTGGGATGGGCGTACCAGGGATGCGTCTTCGTCTATGAAGCGGGCACGGAATGGTACGAGCGTTATCAGCAGCTGCGCGAACTGGCGGATGATGCCGGCGGATTCATGATCGACGAACCGGACCAGGACGAGGAGCGGTAGGACAGGTCTCAGGTATCAGGTCTCAGCAAACTTTGCACGGTCCAATCCGCAGTTTTCCTTAGACCTTAGACCTGAGACCCGAACAATGCGATGGATCGCCAATCCGCTGAATTCTCCGAAAGCCAGGGTTCTCGAAGCTGCGCTGCATGATTCAAAACTAAGAATCTCTCCTTCTGCTTTGCCTGTGCTTGCCGATCTGCTTGCTGGCCGTGGGATCGATGAACCGGAGGCGGCTTTCCGTTTTCTTTCGCCTGAACTTGGCGACCTGTACGACCCGCTGCGGATGAGCGGAATGAGAGCGGCGCTTGATCGGCTGGAAGCGGCGTTGGAGCACAAAGAGAAAGTTCTGATTTACGGCGACTACGACGTCGACGGCACAACGGCGATCGTCATTCTCAAGACGGCGATCGAGCTTTGCGGCGGCGCGGCTGACTTTCACGTTCCGCACCGCATCCGCGAAGGCTATGGCATGCGCGACGAGGTGATCGAGCGCGCCGCCGCCGACGGCGTGCGGCTGATCATCAGCGTGGATACTGGCATCCGCGCGTTCGACGCGGCCGAAACTGCGCGGCGCACCGGAGTGGACCTGATCGTTACCGATCATCACCTGCCGGGGATGGACGGGGTTCCGCAGGCGCTTGCCGTGGTTAATCCAAATCAAGAGGGTTGCGATTATCCCTGCAAGCATTTGTGCGGCGCGGGCGTGGCGTTCAAACTGGCCCAGGGATTGATGCAGCGGCGGTTGGACGCGAAGGATCAGTCGCGCCTGCTGATGTCGTTTATGAAAGTTGTGGCCATTGCGACCATCGCCGATGCTGTTCCGTTGCTGGGCGAGAATCGCGTGTTTGCGAAGCTGGGATTGCAGGGGCTGCGTCGTCCGGTGAACGTTGGGCTGAAGGCGCTGCTGGAAGTTGCGAAGCTCGGCGACGGGCGGGCGCTGACCGCGACCGAAGTGGCCTTCCGCATTGCGCCTCGCCTGAACGCTGCCGGACGCATGGACGTAGCTCGCGACGTGGTGGATCTTTTCAACGAGAAAGACATGGAGAGCGCGCGGAAGATTGCCGCCCGACTTGATCAGTTGAACGCCGAGCGGCAGGAAGAAGAACGGCGCATCATGGACAACATCGAGCGCCGCCTGGAAGAAGAGCCCGCGCTGCGCGAAGCGTACTGCGTGGTGCTGGATGGCGACGGCTGGCATCGCGGCGTGATTGGCATCACGGCGTCACGGGTGGTGGAACGGCACGGGCGCCCAACGCTCGTCATCTCGTGTGAGGGCGACGAAGCGCACGGCTCGGGACGATCGATCCCGGCGTTTCATCTGCTACATGCGATTGAATCGTGCCACGAGCTATTTTCGCGTTATGGGGGACACGCGCATGCGGTGGGATTTGCGCTGCCCAGCGCCAACGTGGAGAAAGTGCGCGCGCATCTGGATGGCTACGCGCGCGCCCGGCTCACTGCCGCCGATTTCGAACCGCAACTGGAGTTTGATCGAGAGCTGCCACTGGGAGAAGTTACTCCTGAACTTCACCAGGCGCTGCTTTTGCTGGAACCTTTTGGGATGGAGAATCGGGAGCCCATTTTCGCGGCGCGAGCAGTGCGGCTGATGGCGCCTCCGCAGGCGGTGAAAGACAAGCATGTTCGGCTGCGAGTGGCGCCCGCCGTCAATGGCGCGCTTGCGGGCACGACGGCAACGGCGGTGCGAGACTTCACTCCCCGTTGCCATCCCGATGCGGCGGCGATTCCGAAACGAGATGGGGTGGGGGCGGGGCTGCGCCCCGCCGCTACACAATCCTCATCTTCATCTTCCTGGCGCGACAACATTGCGTTCAAAGCGATGGGATGGGGGCTGAAGGAATCCTGCGACCGGTTGCAGTTGTTGGCCGGGGACCGCCTGGACATCGCCTACTCGCTCGGCATGAACGACCATCCTGAATTCGGCGGGCTGGAACTGACTTTGCGCGACGTGGTGCGCGCCCGGTGAGTGCGCTTGTTTCGATGACGAGGGTAGCGAGGTACTTTGATTATGAAAGTGGCCCACTACCCAACACTGAGATCTCAGGGGCGGTGTCCTAATTCAATTTTTCCACCACGGAGACACAGAGAAACCCAACTGTTTGGCAAAACCATCCCCTTGCGGCTTTTTGAGGGTTCGAGGCTTTCTCCGTGACTCTGTGACTCCGTGGTTAGGGAAGGCAAGTTAGTACGCCACCATTTCACGGGTCTCAAGTCTCAAGTCTTTTCCAATCGAAGGATGAGCCTGAGGGAAGGGGCTGGGCGGTAGCGGAGGAAGCTCCTTTCGGGGTTGGATTTTGACCAAGTGTAGCAGCCGCAGCCGGGGCGG
>Ga0224558_1002518_pt1 | contig 16609 bp, 16 predicted proteins | sample 714S32024metaG_FD_180682 | JGI IMG/M metagenome (GOLD analysis project Ga0224558, IMG submission 180682) | Peat soil microbial communities from Stordalen Mire, Sweden - 717 S3 20-24 | ecosystem: Environmental > Terrestrial > Soil > Wetlands > Peat | place: Sweden: Norrbotten County, Stordalen... | reverse complement strand
AAAATACACCCATCCTGTTCAAAGGTGCCCGTCAGCCGACAAAGACCTCAAATCCGGCTTTCAAATCTTTGTGACATTAGGTGAGGGCACCCGGCCTACATCCCCCGCAAAACCGCCATCTTGTAGTCCCCATCTCGTCCATAATGAGAATTGCTGGCCGGGCTGACCCCTCTCGCAAGCCGGCGGGCCGTCACTTCTTCTTGAATTTCCACGCCTGGTCGAGCATCTCCCGATCGTACGGCTTGGATTTTCCCACTAATCATCGAGACCTACCGCTACAAAAAGTGTCCGATTTTCTCTTCACTCACTGCGCAATGCTTAGCACATTCGGGCGCGCAACTGAACCTACTCAGAGCGCCGCCAATACCTCTTTGGCGTGCTCCGCGGGCTTTACCGCGGGCCAGATCTTCCTGATCCTGCCGTCGGGCCCAATCAAGAAGGTCACGCGATGGGTGCCCTGATACTTCCGGCCCATGAAGCGTTTCTCTCCCCAGACCCCATAGGCCTGGACAATCGCCTTGTCCTCGTCCGACACCAGGGTGAACGGCAGGTTGTATTTGTCGGCGAACTTGTCGTGTGATTGAGCCGAGTCGGTGCTGACCCCGAGCACGACGACGCCTTGCTTCTTGAACGGGGCAAACTCATCGCGAAAGGCGCAGGCCTCCTTCGTGCAGCCGGGCGTGTCGTCCCGGGGATAGAAGTAGAGAATGACGTTTCTCCCCTTAAAGTCAGATAAGGACACCTTGCCACCGCCATTGGTGTTGGCTGTAAAACCTGGCGCCAAGTCGCCTTCCTTCAGTTTTAACTCAATTTGTTTTCCCATAAGCCTATGCGGTTGAGTACGGGACCAGCACCACAGTCCCGGCCCCGGACTTTAGACTTTAGACTTTAGACTTCAGACTTCGGACTTTGGACCTTGGGCTTTGGACTTGAAGACGGGTGCGCGCTCAACTGACGGCTGCCGTCCCAGACATAGAGCAGTCCCGAAATGCCGGTGCAGATGGCCGTGGCAAGGCTCAGCGCACGGAGCCAGCTCTCTGCCCATTTCAACATAATCCAGAGCACGACGATCATCTGCAGCACGGTAGCAACTTTGCCGATGATCCGAGGCCGCACCTTGACTTTGCCCACCATCAACTGAATCACCACCATGCCAACCAGTATAAGCACGTCGCGCCCTATAATCGTGCCCGTGAGCCAAAGCGGCACGCTGTCCAGATAGGGCGCATGATCGAAGCTGAGCACTACAATGCCAGAAACCAGCAGCAGTTTGTCCGCCAGCGGGTCGAGGATCGCCCCAAGTTCGCTGCGTTGATTAAACCGCCGCGCGACGTAGCCGTCCACGCCATCGCAAACGGCCGCTACGGCAAAGCAGAGCACCGCCAGGGTGCGATATAGTTCGTGGCCACTCTGGGCGTAGTACAGGACCTCCACCACGAAGAACGGGATCAGGAGGATCCGCAGGATGGTGATCTTGTTGGCAGTTGTCATATCCTAACCTGGGCTGATTCTGCGCTCTTTGGGCCGCCAGTCAATCCTGGAACGGGCTTCCGACGGAAAACGAACCACCAAAACCAGGCGGTTCCCAGGGCGCCGCAGACGGCGGCCCCGATAAAATTCGCGCGGGGACTGAGGCCCCACAACCAGGCTCCCAGGAGCGAACCGCTCGTCACCACGCAATCGCGAATCAGATAGTAAGCGCCGTAGGTGCGAGCCCGGAGCTCCGGGACGGCTTCCCCAATGATCAGGGCCTTGCGGGCCGGCTCGCCGAACTCCTTCAACCCGCGAACGACAAAGGCCAGGGCAAGCCAGGCGAAGCTGTTCGCCCATAACAACGTCACGGGGAAAAGCGTGAAGAACAGGAAGGTCACCAGCACGAAGGGGCGCCGGCCATACTTGTCGGCGAGGTGCGCGACGGGAATGTAGCAGACCATGGCGGTGACCATCTCGAAGGCGACCAGCACACCATAGCGCTGGGCACTGACGCCATCGTAGTTCATGGCCCACAGGACGACGAAGGCGTAGGGGATTCGTTCGCAGAAGCGAATCAGAATGTCGCTGACAAGCAGTTCACGCAGCGCAGGAGTGAAAGAACGCATCACGGACAAGAGGGTCATGCCGCTCGACTCGGCGGCCGCAGACAGGCTTCCCTGGCCCGGATCGAACATGAACCCTTGGAACGCCATGGTCAGAAGGGTCAGCAGGAGGCAAAGCAGCAGGGCATATTGCACGCCGCGGGTCCAGCCGAAGCGCGTGATGAGCCACCCGCCGGCCAGCGGTCCGAGCATCATCGGGACACGACGCACCAGGGACTGGATGCCGATCCCCATGGTGTGCTGATGTGCCTTGAGGGAGGTGGCCACGACGGTGAACGTCGTGGGCAAGGACAAGGCGCTCCAGGCGAGGAAGAGAAATGAGCCAAGTAGCAGTGCCAGCCAATGATGCCACACCAGGACCACGACGTAGCCCCCCAGCGAGAGTGTGCTGAAGAGCATCAGCGACCGGCGTTGTCCCCAACGGTCGGTCAGCCAGCCACCCGGGTAGGCATAGACGGCGCCGAGCAGGGTTTGCAGCGCGTCAAACAGGCCGATGATGAGGATGCTTGCCCCGAGGGTCTGGAGGTACTTGGGGGCGAAGCCGAGCCACAACCTCTCACCCGTGCCAGCCAGGACCAGCGCTACAAGCAGGAGAGCGGTGTTGCGCTTCAGGGCCAGAAAGCCCGCGATGGATCGCCAGCCATTCACTGGTGATTTCATGGTTGAAAGCGGGCCCAGGTCATCACATGATATATGCCATGAGGCCATCGCATTTTATGTGGAAGCTGTCAATCGTGCTGGCGCTTGCCGCCGGCACGTGCGTCCCGCTTTTACTCGCTGAAACGGTGAGCTTCGGCAACGCCAAGGAGGGCAACCTGCCGCCGCATTGGATTGGCACCCAGACCGGGAAAGGTGAGGCCAATTGGAGCATCGAAAATGATGCCGAGGCCCCGGGCAAACCCAACGTGCTGAAGCAGTCGGGCGTGGCCACGTATCCCGTCTGCATCAAGGATGATACCCACCTCCAAGATGGCTTTGTCGAGGTGAGGTTCAAGCCTGTCTCAGGCAAGGAAGACCAAGCGGGCGGGGTCATTTGGCGCGTGAAAGACAAGGACAATTACTACGTCTGCCGCGGCAATGCGCTGGAAGACAATGTGGTGCTTTACAAGACGGTCCAGGGCAAGCGCACCGCTCTGGACATCGTGGGCCGGAAGGGTGGTTATGGCGTCAAGGAGCCGGTATCGCCAGCCAAGTGGCATACCTTGCGGGTCGAGTTCAAGGCCAACCACTTCAAGGTCAGCTTCGACGGCAAGCAGTTGTTCGACGTCGAGGACAACACGTTCAGTGAGGCCGGGAAGGTCGGCGTCTGGACCAAGGCAGATAGTGTGACACTCTTCAATGACTTCAGTTATGGCAATGCAAACTAAGGAAATTATGAAAACGACGCCTTCCACGAAGCCGGTAGTTGGAATCATCATGGGCAGCGACTCCGACTGGCCTACAATGAAGGCCGCGGCAGACGCTTGCGCGGAATTCGGCATCGCCCATGAGGTCCAAGTCATTTCGGCGCATCGAACGCCACGGGATTTGGAGCGCTACGCGAGCAGCGCGCATGCTCGCGGGTTGCGGGTCATCATTGCCGGAGCAGGCGGGGCGGCGCACCTGCCGGGCGTGGCAGCGGCCTTCACTCCCCTGCCCGTCATCGGCGTACCCATCGAAAGCAAAGCCTTGAAGGGGCTCGACTCGCTGCTGTCCATTGTCCAAATGCCGAGCGGCATACCCGTGGCAACGGTGGCGATTGGCGGAGCCCGGAACGCGGGCTTGCTCGCGGTGCAAATCCTGGCCGTGGGCAATGCCGCCTTACAGAAGAAGTTCCTCGCATTCAAAGAACGGCTCGCCGAGGAGTCGCGGGCAAAGAACCGCAGCTTGCAGGCGTCTTAACCTTTGCAGCGGGCAACCGCGCTGGGAGAGAAATCCGAAACCCGAAGGCCGAAGCCCGAAATCCGAAGGGGCGACTCGTGCGTCTTGGGGATCATTCACGCCCGGCCTAACCCATCCTCGCCAGCGCGCGGTCAATGCGCTGCAGGGCGCGCTCTTTGCCGAGAATGGCCAGCAGATGGTAGAGGCTCGGCCCGGCGGGGTTGCCGCAGCAAGCCAAGCGCGTTGGATGCACCAGTACACCCGTCTTCACCCCGAGCTCCTGCGCCACCGCCTTGAGCGTGTTGCCAATCGGGTCCGCCTCGAACGGCTCCAACCTCGCCAGGGCGTCGCGGAGCCTGGCCAGGCGTGGCTTGTTCTCGGCGGTGAAGTCTTTCTCCGCAGCGGCCGGGTCGTATTCGATGTCGTCTTTGAAATAGAAGCCGGCATAGGCAGGCAGTTCGCTGAACAGCTTGATCTTTCCTTTGCATGTCTCCAGCGCGGCCTTCACGTAGGGTGCGGGGTATTTCTGAAGGTCGAGCCCAGCGCGGGTCAGGGCGTCCAAGCAGAGTTCGTAGAAGCGTTCGTCGCCGAGCTCGCGCACGTATTCCCCGTTCAGCCAAATGAGCTTGGTCAGATCAAACCGGGCGTTGTGCCGGAGGATCTGGGGCAGGTCGAACGACTGTACCACCTCGGCCAGCGCCATCTTCTCGCGGTTGTTCTTGGGCGACCAGCCGAGGAGGCAGAGGTAGTTCACCACGGCGGCTGGGAGGTAGCCTTCCTCTCGGTAAGTCATGAGCGAGGCCCCGGTGTCCCGTTTGCTCATTTTGGTGCCGTCAATGTTCAGAATGAGGGGGATGTGGGCGTACTTGGGCGGCGGTGCCCCGAAGGCGCGGAAGAGGGCGATGTGCTTGGCCGTGTTGCTCAAGTGATCTTCCCCGCGAATGACGTGCGTGACGTTCATCTCCAGGTCGTCCACAACGTTGACCAAGTGAAACACGGGCTGCCCGTCCGAACGCACAATGACGAAGTCCGGCTCCGCCTGCTCGCGGTCCGTTAGTTCGCGCCGCACGTTGCCGACGACAAGGTCCAGAATGACAATTGGCGCACGGTCCATCTTGAACTTGACCGCACCCTGTTCCTCGTAGGCCAATCCTTTCGAGAGAAGGCCCTCCACGCGTCGCCGGTAATTGTCCTTGCGCTGGCTCTGGAAGTACGGACCGCAGTCGCCCTTGCTCGGGCCGGCCGGATCGCCGGTCAGCGGGCCTTCGTCCCAGTCCAGCCCCAACCAGCGCAACCCGTCGAGGATGACGTTGACCGCCTCCTGTGTATTGCGCGCGGCATCGGTATCTTCTATCCGCAGGATGAAAGTGCCGCCCGTGTGCCGGGCATAAAGCCAATTAAACAGCGCCGTCCGGGCCCCGCCGATGTGCAGGAATCCCGTTGGACTTGGCGCAAAGCGTACGCGTGATTTCACCGGCCAAGTCTGACCGAAAAGCCGCTCGCAGGCAACCCCTCGCGATAACTAAGGCCTGAGGCGGGCGAATCTCGCCAAACTTCTTTGCGGTGCGTCGGGAGGAGCCAACAGAGATTCGCTTCTGGAATCTCCGGCCTGACGACAAGTCAGCGCTTCCGCGGCTTCCCGGGAGTGCCGGTGGTGGAGAGCGTGGCCTGTGCGTTGATAGCCAGGGGATTGCGATCCCCAAGCCACCCACAAGCCAGGTGGTGGCTATTTGATCCGTTAGATATCCGTAGGAGTTCCGTAGGATATCCGTAGGGGTTCCGTAGATGACGCGCCCGCTTCAGGGTGCTCCATGAGCGTCCCAGCGGCGGCCAAAAGGCGTTGTTGCCGTGACTCTGGCTTCCTTTGACAGCGCCGCGGCAAACATGTTCTGCCTGGATTAGACGCTTTTGGCGCCGCGCAGGTTACGCGCCTGGTGCCGACTGCGGGTGGCCACGACTCACGCCTCGGCGGTCACACTTTCATCCGGTGGCCGGGGATGGACACCCGGCGGCGGGAAAATCCTTCTTGCAACCGAGTCTCAACTACCATAATCTTGCCGCCGTGAAACAGAAACCGCCGCCCGCATTCGAGGTTCTTGAGGGCCGCTGTGCCGGTCCCCAGGTATGCCCGCTGAGCCGGGTCAAGGCCGGGGCGGTGGTCTGCATCAAAGAGCTTTACACGGCGCCGGACGTTACCACCCGGCTGCGGGAACTTGGCTTCTGCGAGCAGCAGCGGATCAGACTGCTTACCCGGCAATCGAATTTCATTTGCCAGGTTTGCAACGCGCGTCTGGCGATTTCCGAGAGGCTGGCAGACTCGATCATGGTGGAAGCCGTGCCCGCCGCAGTCGCGGAGGCGTGACCGGCGCTGATTCTGGACACCAGGAAGCTATGCCGCCCACTCTCCAACCGCTCACTTCGGTCGCGTTAGGCGCGACGGCCACGGTGGTCGAAATCAAACTCCCCCCCGAAAGCCGCCCGCGGTTAATGGAAATGGGGTTGCTGGTCGGCACGGCGGTTGAGCTGGTGCGCTTTGCTCCGCTCGGCGACCCGGTGGAAATCAAGGTGCGGGGTTACCATTTGACTTTGCGCAAGCACGAAGCGGAGCAGATCCTGGTGCAAGCGAATGCGTAGGCATGCGCGAGCGGGGTTAATTGACTTGAGGTGGGAAGCACTTTACCCCTCACCCCTGCTCTCTCCCCATCCGATGTGGAGAGGGAGAAGCTTCGTACGCCGGTGGGCGGGTCGGACATGAATTCTGCCTCTTCCAGCGCCGAAGCGCAGCCGGTCTTGCCTGCCGAAGCTGTCGCAGTCAAGTCCGCTGCACCTGCAACCGGACCAGCCCGGAAGCCGGGCCCGACTTCGCCGCCGTATATCGTTCTGACGGGCAATCCGAACTCAGGCAAGACGACCCTGTTCAACGCGTTGACGGGTTTGCGCGCTAAAGTCGGCAACTACGCGGGTGTGACGGTGGAGCGCAAGGAAGGCCGTCTGCTCAACGCGCCGGCCGGCTTGAACGCGCGCGTGCTGGATTTGCCCGGCACCTACAGCCTGAGCCCGCAGTCGCTCGATGAACAAATCTCGCGCGACGTGCTGCTCAACCGGCTGCCGGAGCTGCCCGCGCCCTCGGTGATCGTGGTGGTGGTGGACGCGTCGAACTTGCAGCGCAACTTGTACTACGGCAGCCAAGTGATCGAGCTGGGGTATCCCACGCTGATTGCGCTGAACATGATTGATGTGGCGGAGGAGAATGGGCACCGCATTGACACGGGCATGCTGGCCGAAGAACTTGGCGTGCCGGTGGCGCCGCTCATCGCCAGCACCGGCCAAGGGATAGCCGAACTGCGGGAGGCGATATTTGCCGCGCTGCAAGCCCCGCCACGATCCAAGCCGCGCCAGTTTTCCGAGCTGCCTGCGCCGCTCAAAGCGGAGGCGATTGCCATTGCGGTTTTGCTGGCCAGGACTTTTCACGAGCGGCGCGCGCAGGCGTCGGCAGAGGCATTACTCATTCTGAGCAACGAAAAGGCCTTGGCTTCGAGCCTGGGACATTACCCCCCTTCCATCCAGGAAGCTGTGGCCGCCGCCCGCAGCCGCCTCGACGCCGCGGGGGTTGACTGGCGCGGCGCCACTATTGAAGGCCGCTACCTGGGCGTCGCGGCAATCCAATGCGCCGTCACGACCGAGTCGGCGGCGCCGGGCGAGAACCTCAGCGACAAGCTCGACCGCACACTCACGCATAAAGTTTGGGGCACACTGATCTTCCTGGCCATAATGGCGCTGATGTTCCAGAGCATCTTCACGTTCGCGCGCATCCCGATGGAGGCCTTGCAGAGCGGGGTTGGCTGGCTGGGGGGCGTCGTTGGCCACCTGCTTCCACCCGGCGATTTGAACAGCCTGCTGGTGGATGGCGTGATTGCCGGCGTGGGAGCGGTCGTGGTGTTTCTCCCGCAAATCCTGCTGCTGTTCCTGTTCATCGGTTTCCTCGAAGACACCGGTTACATGGCACGCGCCGCGTTCCTCATGGACCGTCTGATGAGCAAAGTCGGCCTGCATGGCAAGAGTTTCATCCCGATGCTCAGTTCTTTTGCCTGCGCCATCCCCGGCATCATGGCTACGCGGACCATCGAAAGCCCCAAAGACCGCCTGGTGACCATCCTGGTGGCGCCGCTGATGAGCTGCTCCGCCCGCTTGCCGGTCTATACGCTGCTCATCGCGGCATGCATCCCGAACATCGCCGTCCTCGGGTTTCTCAAGCTCCCCGGGCTGACGATGCTGTCAATGTATCTCTTGGGCATCGTCGTCGCGCTACTGATGGCCTGGCTGTTCAAGAAGACTTTGCTAAAAGGCGAGACGCCGATGCTGATCATGGAACTGCCACCCTATAAACTGCCCCTGCTTAAGGTGGTGTTGCACCATATGTGGGACAGGTCGAAGCTTTTCCTGCGCCGTGCCGGCACCATCATCCTGGGCATCAACATCCTGCTCTGGTTCCTCGCCACCTACCCCCATAATTCGGCGCCCCAGACCGTCGCCGGTGAAGGGCGCTCGCAATTGAAGAGCCAACTTCCGTCGGCGGCTTCCTCTGAACAATCCCCGGCCCCAGCCGCGCCGACGGGTGCGCTCGACGGCGGGGCCGCTGGCGCGAGACTTCGCCAGAGCTTCGCCGGCCACCTCGGCCGGCTCATCGAACCGGTCATTGCCCCACTCGGGTTTGATTGGAAGATTGGCATTGGCATCATTGCCTCTTTTGCGGCGCGTGAAGTCTTCGTCAGCACCATGTCCACCGTGTATAACGTCGGCAAGACCGATGCCACCACCTCGGGCATGACCAGCCTGGCCCAAACCCTTCAGGCGCAAAGACGGCCGGACGGCACGCCCGTCTATACCCCCTTGACGGCTGTCACGCTGATGGTCTTTTACGTCTTCGCCCTGCAATGTGTCAGCACGGTCGCCATTGTGCGGCGCGAAACCAATTCCTGGAAGTGGCCGCTCTTCCAGTGGTTGTACATGAGCGCGCTGGCCTGGGGATTGGCTTTCATCACCCACATAGGAGGCGGTTTGGTTGGTTTGCACTAAAATGTGCAGCCGAGAGCCGGTTCGGTGGCAGACTCGAGGTCCCTGATGGGCGTAAAATTCCGAAAGAAAACTCTTGCATTGGGTAGTCCACCGGGGGTATGTTGAAGAGCGGAAAACGGCAATGACCGTGTCACTAGCGAACCTGAATGCGCGGCGGACAGTCGGAGCTCGTGGGTTTACGCTTATCGAGCTATTGACGGTTATCGCGACTATCGCAATCCTAGCGGCCTTGCTCCTGCCTATTTTGAGCAGAGCTAAGGTGAAGGCGCAGCGCACCACTTGTCTCTCGAACCTCCGCCAATTGAGTGTATCGTGGGTGATGTACGCGGACGATAACCACGGCTCGTTGGTAGAATCCTACCCAGTCAACAATCCCGAGGTCTGGGTCCAGGGGGACATGACCAAGGCCAACGAAGCGGGCAATGCGGATTTGATCCGAGCTGGCAAGCTCTACCCGTATAATCCCAGCGTCGCCATCTACCACTGTCCGGCCGACGAGGGGGTCACGATTGGAGGGCAGGTAGTTCCAACGCTGCGCAGTTATTCCATGAACTGCTTCATGGGCGCGCGCGATCCTAGCCTTGGGGCGATTCCTTCCACGGCAGAGGACTTTGTCCCGTTCTACGCGAAGGATTCCGATATCCCCCGGCCAGACCAATTGTGGGTGCTGATCGAGGAAGACGAGCGGAGCATTAACGACGGTTTCTTCGTCACTGACCCTACCGGCCAGATATGGATGGATTTCCCGGCCATGTCCGCGCATCGTCACAACTACAGCTACGTCTTAGATTTCGCCGACGGCCACTCCTTCGTCTGGCGATATAACGATCCGCGCAGTTTCCAGGTCTCTGTAAGCATGACCGAACAGCCGGGCAACGCTGACTTGGCGCGTCTAGCGCGCGCGACCGCGAGCCCGAAATGACACGCCGCGCAGGGTGCGCAGCTTGGTCATTCCTGGCCTGAACGACTGGTGCTGCGGGAAGGGCTCGCCGGAATTGCACGGCAGCGACCGCAGATCTCAACTTGCCTCATCCTCGGCGCTTCTTGAACCTAAAGGCTGCACTCTTGCGCCGTGACGGCAGGGAACGAATACTCGCCTGGTGGGGAAAGCCCTAATTCCTCTCAGCCGACTTCGCGCACCATGTCATAGCCGCCGAAGGGATTGGGCACACGCACGGTGCACTCCGGGTCTTCGCACCACTGGCCGTCCACGATAAACAGGTAGCTATGCTTACCTGGCGGCAACTTAAGCGTGGTGATCCAGGCGCCGTCCGTCCCTTTTTCCATTACCAGCGCTTTCTGCTGCCATTCGGTAAAATCACCAACCAGCATCACACTGGTGGCCGCCGGTGCGACGTAACGAAATGTTTGCGTTTTCGGTTTCTTAGATCTTCTACTCACTAGTCACTGTCCTTTCGTGTATTCGAGGGTTCTACCCCCGGGGAATGTGCGCGACCGGAGACGTCCTTCTCACGGCGCAGTGAAGTGCCGCGCCCAGCAGCCCGGTAAGAGTCCCCGTTTCTTAGCGACCTAGGCAATATGGCTCTGCAGGGATTGGGAGTCAACGGAAAAGACCAAGGAGTCGCGCTCGGGTAGTCCTCGTTGGCCTGGGCGCCGATAACGGAGCATTTTCGCCATGGCCAAAGCGTCCCACTGCGCTGCAAGGTGCGTGTTTATAAAGGCCCGGCTAAATTGTAAATGCAACCGGGGCGCGCTTGGTGTTTGCTACTGGCAACCAGATGAAAAGCAACCCAAAGAACCGATCACAGCCAGGCTGGATGGACACGGCTGAGAAGAGAATGGGGCCGCCTGAGAGTGAAGCCCTCCGCGCCGTTGTTTCGTGCTTGCCTGCCAGGTTGGTTGACCCCTTAATGGCGACAACAAATTAGTGAGGCCCTATGGATTTTCTAGTCTATGCCGTCTGTTTCGGAGTTGGCCTTCTGTTCGCCATTGTCAGCGCGTTCCTGAGCCATCTGTTCGGGGGGGGGCACGATGTGCACGTGGATGTAGGGACGGGAGGCCATGCCGAAGCTGGCTTCCAGGATACGGGCATGCCGGGCCTGTCGCCGTTCAGTCCGACGACGATCACCGCGTTCATCACCGCGTTCGGTGGCCTGGGATTGATTTTCAACAAGATTGAGGCGACGCACAGTCCCTGGATCAGCGCCCCCCTGGCATTACTGGGCGCGTTGGTCATCACTGCCGGAGTGGTCTGGCTCTTCGGGACGATCTTTCACCTCACGGATAGTTCGAGCGAGTCGCGCATGTCAACATTGGTGGGAATGACGGCGACGGTCATCACGCCCATTCCGACCAACGGCGTGGGAGAGATCGCCTATGTGCAAGCCGGCTCGCGCTATAGCGCACCGGCACGGGATGAACGCGGATCGCCGGTCGCCAACGGCCAAACCGTCAAAATCGTCCGCATCGTCGGCTCGCAGTTCTACGTGGTGCCCATCTGACTTTGCCCAGAAACCCACAACCCTCAACTACCCTCTAAACTATGCCAAACTATATCGCCTTTCTCGCCCAAGTGAACCTGAGCGGCCTGGGAACCGTCGCTATGGTGGTCGTCGGGCTGGTCGTCGTCGTTGTGATCTTCGCGGCGATCTGGGCCAGCCGTTATATCAAGGTGGGCCCGAACGAGGTGCTCGTCGTATCCGGCCGCCCGCACCGCTACACAGACCCCGACGGCAGCGTGCAGACCCGCGGCTTTAGGATCCGGAAAGGCGGAGGCACCTTCGTCATCCCAGTCATTGAAAAGGTGGACCGGCTGTCACTGGAACTGCTGACCATTGATGTGCAGCAGGAGCAGGACGTTTATACTAGCAAGGGCGTGCCCGTTCGCGTGGACGGTGTGGCTCAAATCAAGGTGAAGGGCGATGACGTTTCCATCGCCACCGCAGCGGAGCAATTCCTCAGCAAAGACACCGAGGCCATCAAGAATATTGCCATGCAGACGCTGGAAGGCCATCTGCGCGCGATCCTGGGCACAATGACCGTGGAAGACATTTACCAGAATCGCGATGCCTTCGCTCAGAAAGTCCAGGAGGTGGCGGCAGGCGACATGGCGAACATGGGCCTGGGTATCGTCAGCTTCACCATCCGCGACATAAAGGACAGCCAGGGCTACCTCGACGCGTTGGGCAAGCCGCGCATCGCGCAGGTCAAACGCGACGCCCAGATCGCCCAGGCGGAGGCCGACCGCGACGCGATGATCAAGTCCTCGCAGGCCACGCAAGCGGGCCAGGAAGCGAAGTTCGCGGCGGATTCCAAGATCGCCGAAGCGCAGCGGGATTACCAATCGAACGTCGCGCAGTACCAGGCGGCGGTGAACCAGAGGAAGGCCGAGGCCGACCTGGCTTACGATTTGCAGAAGTATAAGACCGGCCAGCTTGTGAAGGCCGAGGAAATCCAGGTCAACATCATCGAGAAGCAAAAGCAGATCGAGCTGCAGCAGCAGGAAATTATGCGCAAGCAGCGCGAGCTGGAAGCCAACGTGCAGAAACCGGCCGATGCCGAGCGCTACAAAGTCGAAACCCTGGCCAACGCCCGCAAGTTCCAGTTGGAGACCGAGGCCGCCGGGGCGGCGTCGGCGACCAAGGCCACCGGCTTTGCGAATGCGGACGTAGTCAAGGCAACCGGTATGGCGGAAGCCGATGCCAACAAGGCTCGTGGTTTGGCCGAAGCCGCCGTCATTGAAGCGCAAGGTAAAGCGACGGCGGAGGCCATGCGCGCGAAGGCCGAGTCCTTCAAGCAATACAACGAGGCGGCGGTGGTTGAGATGATCATCCGCGTGCTGCCCGAGGTCGCGGGCAAGATCAGCGAACCGTTGTCGAAGATGGAGAAGATGATCATCATCAACTCCGGCAGTGGCGTGGGCGGCGGCGCGAGCAAGCTGACGGGCGATGTGACGCAGATTGTGGCCCAGCTTCCGCCCATCATCGAGAGCCTCACCGGCATCAAGTTCGAGAAGCTGCTCGAACAGGTTCCCGGGCTGAAGAAGACCATGGAGAAGAGCGACAGTGGAGACAAACAGAAGTAACCGAGGAATCTTATGAGCTGCATGAGCGGATGATACCGGGCGTTTCGACCATGCGTCTATTCGAAGCCATCATAGATGCCAATCACCGGGCGCTGGCTGGTGACCAGAGCGCCGGGCTGCACCCGGCGGAGTTCGAGAGCGAACTCCCGGTGGTGGCGCTGACCTGTATTGACGTGCGGCTCAATCCGCTGCTGCCCGAGGTGTTGGGGGTCCCGAAAGAACAGTTCATCTGGCTGCGCAACGCGGGAAACATCATTACCGGGCCGCTGAGCAGCACGATGCGTTCGCTGGCCCTGGCGTGCGCGGTCAAGGGTGGCAAGGAAATCGCCATCATTGGCCACACCGATTGCCAGGTCGGCAAGACGCCGACCATGGAGTTGATTGACCGGTTTCGCGCCTTGGGCATCGAGCGCAACCTGCTGCCGGCCAACGTGAACGAGTTCTTCGGCATGTTCGCCAGCGAGCGGGCCAACGTCATCAAGGCCGTGGACATCGTCCGCCAGAGCCCGCTTATCGGCCCGAAGACTCCCGTGCACGGTTTGCTGCTCGATATTGAGACGGGCAAGGTAGAATGGCTGGTCAATGGGTATCAGACCTTGGACACGATGAGAACGCACTTGAACGAGGTCTCGGCCTCCGCTGGCCACACGCTGGATGCTATGAAGTCGCTCATGAATTTTGAGATCGGCGGGATTAAGTTCCCCGAGACCAAGATCGGCGAGACGGTCACCAAAGCGGAAGACTGGCTTTCCGGCAAGGTCCACCAAGCGGAGAGCAAACCGCCGCCGGCCTCACCGCCCGCGAAGCCCGCCGCTCCCCCGCGGATTCCGCTGCCACCGCCGTTCGGACCCAAGCTGCGCTTTCACAAAGGACCCAAGTGAACGATCAACCCCCAAAGCCCCGCCGGGGCTGTTTCTTCTACGGATGCATCACCGGAGTGGTGTTGCTGGTAATCGTGCTGGGAGCGTTGCTGGTCGGGCTGCACTACGTGAGAAAGGTGGTCAATCGCTTCACGGATAACAAGCCAATGGAGTTGCCCACGCTCCAGATGTCGAAAGCTGAGATTGACCAGGTGAAGCAGCGTTTCGAGGCGTTCGAGCAGGAGGTCCGCGAGCAGCGCGCCACGAAGCCGCTCGTTTTGACCGCGAACGACATCAACGCCCTGATCGCCAGCAGCTCGGACCCGCAGGTGTTGAAAGGCAAGTTGTATGTCAGCCTCGAGGGCGACCAGGTGAAGGGCGAGGTGAGCGTGCCGCTGCAGGAAGCCGGGCTGAGCATGTTTAAAGGCCGATACCTGAACGGCAGTGCGACGTTCAATTTGGGTTTCCGGGAGGGCGTGCTTATTGTTACGCCTAGCACACTTATTGTGAAAGGGAACCCGGTGCCCGAGGCTTATATGCAGGAGATCCGCAAGCAGAACTTCGCTGCCAGCTTAACCAACGAACCGGCAGCGGCAGCGGTGCTGCAAGGGCTTCAGGACATCCAAGTCAAGGAGGGTAAGGTGGTAATCCTTCCCAAGCTACAGCAGTGAATGACCTGGTCACGGTCTCACTGGCATTCCGTGCGCCAGTTGCGCGGCGGCTCCCGGCGGTTGCGTCCGTGCGCGTCGGGGCGCTATTGGGCATAGGAAGCCAGACTTTGGCATTCGAGCACGTTTAGTTCCTGTCGCTTGCGCGGGTTGCTTGCCGGGTAATTCGGAAGTGCTACCGAAAGCCGGAGCACCTAAGTTTCGAGCAGTTGCTGCACCGAGATACCGCGCAGCTCGAAGAGGCGCCGGATGGCATCCTCGATCAAGTTGTTCGGACAGGACGCTCCGGCTGTAATGCCGACCGTCACTTTGCCGACCGGCAGCCAGTCGGCTGTTTCGACCTCCTCGTGTTTGTGCTGGTTGTAATGGAAAATCAGCTTGTCTGACCTCATCTTGGCGGCGTTCTTGATAAAGTAAGTCGGCAGCCTCGCCTCGCCCATTTCCGCAAGATGTGACGTATTTGAGGAATTGTATCCCCCAATGACCAGCAGCAGGTCAATCGGCTCCTGAAACAGCTTTTCCAGGGCGTCCTGGCGATCTTGTGTCGCCCCGCAGATGGTGTCGAAGAAGCGAAAATGCCGGTCAATGTCACCCTCGCCGAATTTCTGCGCCATGGCCCGGCGCAAGCGCCGCTGCACCTCTTCGGTTTCGCCGCGCAGCATCGTGGTTTGATTCGCGACCCCGATAGCGTGCAGATGGACATCGGGATCGAAACCCTCGGAATAAGCCCCTTTGAATTTCTCCAGGAAGGCGGCTTTATCGCCGCCGCGCACGATGTAATTGCAGACGTAGTCCGTCTCCGCCAAGGTAAACACGACAAGGTAGTGGCCGCCGCCGTTGGCCATGGCCTGCGAACTGGTGGCCTTCGTCTCCTCGTGCCAAGCCTTGCCGTGGATGATGCTCGTGACCTTGTCTTTCGAGTACTGCCGCACGCGCTTCCAGACGCTCATCACGTCGCCGCAGGTCGTGTCAACGAACCGGCATCCTTTGGCCTCGAGTTGCTCCCGCATTGAGACTTCCGTCCCGAACGCGGGAATGATAACAATGTCGTCCTTCTTCAAATCCTGGAGGTCTGCGTCCTTCTCTTTGCCGGAGAGAAACTTGATGCCCATGGCGCGGATTTGGTCGTTGACCTCGGGGTTGTGGATGATCTCGCCGAGAATATAGATCGGCTGCTTGGGAAAGACCTTGCGGGCGGCGTAGGCCAGGTCAATAGCCCGCTCGACGCCGTAGCAAAAACCGAATTGCTTGGCGAGCTTGATAGTCAGATCGCCGGCCGAAAGCACATGGCCACTGGCGCGAATCCGTTCGACCAGGTTGCTTCGATAGTGCGACAGCACCTGGGCCTGGACCGCCGCCATGACGTCAGGGCGGCGAAGATTGATTTTCTGCGGCGCGGTAGGCGCTTCGGTTGACATACCTGCCCCACTCTAACATGAGCCGGTACATCTTCCAGCCGAAAGCCAGACGTATTTATAGTTGCGCTCCCGCGGCGTTGTGGGATAGTTGCTCCCCGGTCGTCGGAGCGTAGCTCAGCCTGGTAGAGCACTTGGTTTGGGACCAAGACGCCGCAGGTTCAAATCCTGTCGCTCCGACCACTTCCAAAGCCTTGCTGGGCTTTGGCGCAGTCTATTCTCGGCCGCGTTGCTGGCGCAGCATTTTCACCACGTCCTTCTGGTCAAAAACGGCTGCCTCGTGCAAAGGCGTCCTGCCGGCGTCGTTCTTGGCATTGACCTCGGCCCTGTTAGTCAGCAGCAATTCCGCCGTGGCCTTGTGGCCCATTCCCGCCGCCAAGTGTAAAGGCGTCTGGCCGTATTTGTCCTTGGCATTTACCTCAGCCTTTCCGGCCAGCAGCAGTTCCGCCACGGTTTGGTGGCCCTTAGGGATAACGTAATTGCTAACATACCATTTATAGGTATTTTCATGTGCAACAAGAAAGAGAGCCAAGCACATGAAGAAATCCCTGTTGGAAAACAGACAGATACCGGAATGCGCGGTCGAGTT
>Ga0224558_1002516_pt1 | contig 16618 bp, 12 predicted proteins | sample 714S32024metaG_FD_180682 | JGI IMG/M metagenome (GOLD analysis project Ga0224558, IMG submission 180682) | Peat soil microbial communities from Stordalen Mire, Sweden - 717 S3 20-24 | ecosystem: Environmental > Terrestrial > Soil > Wetlands > Peat | place: Sweden: Norrbotten County, Stordalen... | reverse complement strand
CAATATTACGTCGCATCAAAAACGTTGCTGCTCAAAATAGTGACGCAAGCCACGCGGCGAAACGCTGGACCTGAGACATCCATGCCGATGCACAGCGAGTCCGCCTGCGCAAAATAGTCCCCTCGAGTTCTTCAATGCGGGAGCAACAAAAATTGAAAACGTTGGCGTTCTATGCAGGGCTTCTATTTGCAGTAACGGCGAATGCCGAATATACCGCGCGCGCGACATTGATCGGGCATCATCTGAATGGCTACTTCGGCGGTACTCCCTTGTTGATCTGCGAATACGCCGGCTCCCGCGCGAAGTTCGAAATCCTTTCGCAGAACGGCAAGTGCGCCCCCTATATCACGGTCCAATGACGACCATGCAGGCGCGGGCTACCATCAGCGAGTTCGAACATGGCAAGACCAGTATCATGGCCGAGGCGCGCGACGCGCTCCGACGCATCGGTGTCGAGTATCACTGCGTCATGTTCGACGTACATGCTTCGCAACCGCTCCCGAACGGTGCGACCCTGACCGTGACGGCGGAGGGCAACTGCGTCAGCGGTTGGTTTCCCGCCGATGAAATCGAAGATTCTCGAGACCGCGTCGGCCGCGCGGACGTCAGGCACAAAATCGCAGGCCTGGTTGCCCGAGTAAAGGAAGCCGTTATTTAGTTGACGGCGAGACAACTTGGGTCCTGTACCCCGCCCTTCCCTGTCGAGGAATGAGCCAGGAAAGTGCGCGCCGTAACGGATAGCTGGCGCCTCCCCCGTTCGTCCGATCAACCATTCGCTATACATTACGAATAAGAATCATTATCATTCGTATTATGATACGCATTGGTAAGATAGCAATCTCTCAGGAGACTTTGAAGAAGTTTATTCGCCGCTGCGGGATCCTACCGCTCATCGCCCTCGCAGTGCCGTTTGCCGGTGGACCAAGCCGCGCAGATACCAGTACGGAGGACCCGTTGTTGATGGCGGGAATACCGAGCCAATCGATGTTGGACACGATCACGGTGCTGGCGGAACGCATCAGCGGTCCCAGCTTGGCGCCGGGCGCCAACACGGAGTACACGGCCACGGCGCAGACCATCGCCGACTTACCGGCCGGAACGAATACCGCATTGACTGGCGTACTGGCGCAGATGCCTGGTGTGGCCATTGACCAGAACCAGCAAATTCACATCCGTAACACCGAAGGACCCCAATTCCAGTACCAAATCAATGGGGTGCTGGTGCCGCTCGACATCAACACCAACCCACCGTTTCTGTCGATGATCAATCCGCTGTTCGTCAAACAATTGGATCTACAGGTCGGCGTACTGCCCGCCCGCTATAGTTATGCCGCCGGCGGAGTCGTCGATATTCAGACCAAGGACGGCTGTGAAACGCAGGGCCGCGATGTCGGGTTGTTCGTCGGCCAACGGGATACGGTCCAGCCGAGTGCGGAAGTGAGCGGCTGCAGCGGCGGGTTCGGCTATTACGTCAGCGCCCTTTACGGTCAATCCAACACCGCCTTCAGTTCCGCGACGCCCGGGCCGACGCCTGTCCACGATTCGACTCAATCGGGACAGGCCTTCGGATTTTTCTCCTACGCCTTGGATTCGACTACCCGGCTCAGTCTCCTGCTCTCTGCCGCCAGCAGCAACAATCAACTACCCAACGTCCCCGGCCTTGCGCCCCAATACGCTCTTGCCGGCGCCGGTGCCCTGGCGTCGGCGGCGATCAATTCCAGTCTGAATTTCCGCGATGCCCTCGCGATGTTCGCGCTTTCCGGCACGCCCGCCGATGGCTGGACCTACACGCTGGCCTATTCAGCGCACACGATCTCCGAGAATTTCCGGCCCGACGATGCCGGCGAACTGACTTACCAAGGAGTTGCATCGACCGCGTCGCACACCGACGTCGACAATACGGTGGAAGGCGATTTGGCGTTCCAAAACGGCGCTCACAGCGTAGGAACGGGTTTTTATCTGGGCGAATACCGCGTGGCGGCCGACGATACGTCGTGGGTGTTTCCGGTCGATCCGAACACGCAGCTCGCGGGCGACACGCCCTTCGGCATCAGCAACAACGCGCATGCGATCAACGTAGTGAGCGGCGTCTATGTCAATGACTTGTGGACCATGAATGACCGGCTGCGCGCCAATATCGGCTTACGCCGCGACGCGTTGACCGGCTTCACGAACAATCACCAAATCGATCCGACCATGAATGTCGCCTTCGGCGTCACCGGCGATACGACCGTTCACGCAGGCTTCGCGCGCTACATGCAGGTGCCGAGCTTCCAGGGCATTTCACCGACGGCTGCCGCTGCGTTCGCCGGCACAACGGCCGCCGGCCCCACCGGCATCGCCACACCGTTGACCGAAGACGACTATGAATGGGATTTGGGGGCCATCCACCACTTCAGTAAGCGCTTGACGCTCTCCGTCGACAACTATTACGAGAGAACGCGCCGTTATTTGGATACGGGGCAATTCGGCATCGTGCCGATCTTCGCACCTTTCAACTACGGACACGGCTATATCTGGGGCAGCGAGTTGGCGCTCAACTACAAGGGATCCGCGCTCAGCGCGTATGCCAATCTAACCGTGGGCAGCAACATGCAAAAGGGCGTGAGCACCGGACAGTTCAACTTTCCTGCCGACGAGCTGGCCTATATCGACAGCCATTACATCGTGCTCGACCATCAGCCGCATTATGGGTCCTCCGCGGGGCTCATTTACGATCATCGCAGTTACAGTGTCAGCGTCGATGCGATTTACAGCAGCGGCTTGCGCGCGGGTTTCGCCGACGAGGAAAAATTGCCGAATGTGATTCAGTTCAACATCGGCGCGCAGCGCAAATTCACCATTCCAGGAGTTGGCGAACTGGTCAACCGAATGACCGTGCTGAACGTTTTCGACCGAGTGAATCTTATTCGACCGGCCGAGGGAATTGGAATCTTCCAATCCGCGTACGGCCCACGCCTCACTTTCTACGATTCGCTGACCCTGCGGTTCTAGACGGCATCACGGTGAGGATGCCAGCTCCAGATCTCGAAGACGCGGTCCTTCTAAGCGCCCGATCCGAACCGACGCGTCATACAGCACCACCGTGAATATGACCACCGCGACCACGAGAGCCGCAAACGCCTTCACGTGACGCGATTCATAGGTACGTATCGATCGTGCGAATGCAATCAGCGCGAGCAACGCGGCGACAACGACAATGGCATCGACGCTCGCGCGCTGCCAATAGCTTCCGCCCAGATGCAGCCACATGCCGAATTCGTCGAACGTCAACGCCATCGCCATCCCGTACACCACGGCAGCGATGCTCGAATTTCGCGGCGTGGGCGTGCGGAACAGGAGATAGCCGCTGACGGCCGCGAGCAGCAATATGCCGTAATTCAAATGATGGACATGCGTGCCCCCGAAGAAAAAATACAAATTTGGCATTCTCTTCGACATGATGAGAAACACGACCGAACGCGCGGCGATGAAAGTCAGGATAAAACCGACCAGAGCCCGACGGGCTAATTGATCGGATCGCAGCGGCAAGCGGGTGTTTCCCATCTGCCCATTATAAGCGTTGCGGCGGTTGCCGCCGTGCCCGGCACCCGTGCATTCACGAGTCCGGGAACCACCGGCGGGGTGATTCGCGGCGGATCGTTACCCGAGGCGGTGATGGTGAGGCGGCCGCCTCGATCAACGAAATTTCCGCCGGTTCGATTTTGGCGCTGATGGCCCGATCGGCGGCCTACCCCGCGCCGGCGATGAAAAGGCTTACGGCGAGACATGCGAGCTTCATGTACGCGATTTTAAAGGCAAGTAAGCCCCGCGGCGACTGCAATTCGAGCGCCGTGTGCGTAGCGAACCGGGGCCCGTGCGGTTATTTCATGCGGTCGGCAATGCGATCGCCCACGCGCGCCTAGAATCAAAAATGCTAAGGTGGCATCGATCAACGCTTGCGAGGTACCGGTTATCGTAGATGCAAATGCAAAAAAAATTGCGGCTGATTCCGACAATCCCCTGTCGATTGAGGACTATGCAATTATCGGCGATTGCACGACAGCGGCGCTGGTGGGACTGAATGGCTGCATCGATTGGCTGTGTTGGCCACGCTTCGACAGCGGCGCCTGTTTCGCCGCGCTGCTCGGCCATGCAAAACACGGTCATTGGTCGATATGCCCCGCCGCCGAAGCCACCCAGGTTACGCGCTCGTACCTGGAAGATACAGTGGTGCTCGAAACCGTGTTCCAAACTGCTGCGGGTTCGTTCGCCGTCATCGACTTCATGCCAACGCAGCAAGCGACTACGTCCGTCGTGCGCATCATCGAGGGACGCCGCGGGAAAGTGCCCGTACGGACGCATTTGACGTTACGGTTCGATTACGGATCATCCGTACCTTGGGTATCGCGGCTTCCCGATGAGTCCGGTATTGTCGCCATTGCCGGCCGCAATCTGGTGGCGCTGCGAACCTCGGTCGCATTGCGCGTCGAGAATTTGTCGATCATCTCCGATTTTCAGATCGCGGCCAAGGAACGCGTATGCTTCGTCTTGTCCCATGGGCAGTCGCACCAACCGCCGCCCGCCGCCGTGGACGCGGAGGCGGCCCTCAATGAAACACTCACGTATTGGCGAAACTGGACCGCATGCTGCACGTACCGCGGTAAGCGCCGCGATGCCGTCATGCGCTCTCTCCTGACGCTCAAGGCCATGACGTTTGGCGAGACCGGCGCGATCGTCGCGGCGCCCACGACCTCGTTACCGGAGCAACTCGGTGGGCTTCGGAATTGGGACTATCGCTACTGCTGGATTCGCGACGCCACGTTGACGCTGGCCGCGCTCATGGGCGCCGGCTATTACGACGAAGCCAAGGCGTGGCGTGAATGGCTGCATCGATCGCTTGCCGGTACGCCCGACGACTTGCAGATCATGTACGGCATATTCGGCGAACGGCGGCTTGCGGAATGGGAGGTTCCCTGGCTCCCCGGCTATCAAGGCGCCGCGCCCGTTAGAATCGGAAATGCCGCCTCCGGACAGCTGCAACTCGACGTTTGGGGAGAAATGATGAGCGCGCTGCACCTCGCGCGCGAGGGGGGCCTCGCGGCGTGGCCCTCCGGCTGGGACATGCAGCGTCAGGCACTGGAACATCTTGAGACGATCTGGATGCAGCCGGATGACGGCATCTGGGAGATGCGGGGCGGCCGGCGGCACTTTACGCACTCCAAAGTGATGGCGTGGGTGGCGTTCGACCGAACCATCAAAGATGCAGAGAAATACAACCTTGATGCGCCGCTTCCTCGCTGGCGCGAAGTGCGCGCCGAAATACATCGAACAGTGTGTGAACGAGGATACGATTCGAAGAGGTCGACCTTTACCCAGAGCTTCGCCGCCGATGAGCTTGATGCGAGTTTGCTTCTCATTCCCCATGTGGGATTCCTTCCCGTCACCGACCCGCGGGTCGCCGGCACGATCGCCGCCATCGAGCGGGAACTCCTCGTCGACGGTTTCGTGATGCGATATCGAACCGAGAGCGGCGCGGATGGTTTACCTGCAGGCGAAGGCGTCTTCATTCCCTGCAGCTTTTGGCTTGCTGATGCATACCTCCTCCAAGGTCGTGACGCGGAAGCAAGCGCGCTGATCGATCGACTACTGGCACTTCGCAATGATGTCGGACTGTTGAGCGAAGAGTACGATACGAAGGCTCGCCGTCAAGTTGGCAACTTTCCGCAGGCGCTTTCGCATATGGCGTTGGTGCAATCCGTGCTCGTCCACGAGGCACGAATGCCGTTACGAGATCAGATCGCCATGACGTGCGGCCGGTCATGACTGGCTCCCTTCATGACGCTCCCATACGCCGAGGAAGTGGCTGAGTAAGCTCAGTTCGTTGGACACGGATGGCGCGTCGGCCGGCACCCATCGATCCGCCGCGCAGTACGGACATTGCTTGCTGCCCTCGAGCGGAGCAAGAGTTGGCGAGCCCACGTGAGAGGTTGGTATCGGTTTGTCGATTGTCATGAAATTCTCCTTGCGATTGCGCAATGTTGTGAATGAAATTCAACCGTCACCCAGAGGGAGACTGTCGAATACGCGATCAGGCAGCGTCGCCAAGATTTCTCGCCCCTCACTCTTCATAGACGGTTGCTGCGCATGAGAACGGACACGGCTGCGAAATGAGGCGGTGTGTGATGGATGAGAGCGGGGATATACTTGATGCCGCTCAGCGCGAGCGCGGAGGGATGCAGTGTCGGACGATTCGCCCAAGCCACTACCGCCGATGCCGCCGGGCGGGATGGACATCGCCGCCCTGACTGCGGCCGCCTACGAAGATCTTCGCCGGTTGGCAAAAGCGCGGCTGCGATCCAATGGTCCCTTGACCCTGCTCGATACGGCCGGCTTGGTTAGCGATACGTACAAACGCCTCGCGCTGCAGCACAATTTGCAGATTGAAAGCCGTGCGCATTTCCTCGGCTACTGCTCCAGGATCATGCGCTCGGTCGTCGTCGACCTGGTGCGCGAGAGAAACGCCGGACGCCGCGGTGGCGGCGAACGAAATATCACGCTGAACACGGCGCTTGGTGAATCTCTGGCGGCCGACGATGAGCCCCTTCGAGTCGACGATGCGCTGGCGGATCTGGCAAAGCTCGAACCGAGGCTGGCGCAGGTGGTTGAGATGCGTTATTTCGGCGGCTACCACGAGGAGGAGGTCGCCGAAGCGCTCGGCATAACGGCGCGTACCGTGCAGCGCGACTGGCAAAAGGCGCGAGTGCTGCTGCAGGCCATGCTATCCGGCCCGGAGTGAATCCGAACGTCCGAAATTCCTTCGGAATACCGCAATTCCCTATAACAACGCGCGATACTGCGAATGCCCAAACTGCCCTGCCCGCCGGAATTGTGGCCTGCCTTCTCAGCCTTGCTGGACGAGGCCCTCGATCTCCCGGAAAGCGACCGCCCGAAGTGGCTGGCTTCGCTGGGCGCCGAGCACGCGGCAGTCCGGCCTTGGGTGGTCAAGGTCATGTCCAGCAATGCGGGGACGCTCGAGACCGACTTCATGAGGGCGCCGGTCATGCACGATCCGGCGTCGTCCGAATTCTTTCACGGTCAGCAAATGGGACCTTACCTGCTGCAAGGGCGTCTTGGCAGCGGCGGTATGGGTGAGGTGTGGCTGGCCTCCCGCAGTGATGGAACGCTCAATCGCCGGGTTGCGCTGAAGCTGCCGCACACCCATTTAATGGCGGGTGTGTTGCGCCGTCGATTCGAACGAGAGCGGGATATTCTTGCGGGATTGTCGCATCCGCATATTGCGCAGCTTTACGATGCGGGCGTCGCCGATTCTCAGCATCCCTACCTCGCCATGGAATGGATCGACGGCGTTGCGATCAATCAGTACTGCTGCGACGCGAAGCTCCCGCTGCTGCGGCGTCTGGACTTGTTTCTGCAAATCCTCGATGCGGTGGGCTACGCCCATGGCCGGCTGATCGCACATCGCGACCTGAAGCCATCCAATATCCTCGTGACGCACGACCAACAGGTCAAGCTGCTCGACTTCGGCATTGCCAAACTGCTGGTTGGCGACACTGAGATGGGCGCAACCCAACTAACGCGAGCGGGCCACTGCATCGCCACCCCCGGGTATGCGGCGCCGGAGCAGCTTGCCGGCGAGCCGATCACGGCCGCCGTCGATTTGTACGCGTTGGGGGTCATCCTCCATGAATTATTGACCGGCCAACGCCCCTATCGCGACAAGCGCAAGATGTCCGCCGCGCCTGGCGATATGGCGCGCGCCTCGTCACAGATCGAACTCGGCCACGCCGCATGTGTCGGCGGTTTGGATGCCAAACAATTGCGGCGCGCGCTGAGCGGGGACCTCGACGCCATCATTGCCAAGGCACTCGAAGCCGATCCAGCGCGCCGCTACCGCTCGGCCGAGGCCTTCGCGCTGGATATTCAACTCAGCCGCCAGCACCGGCCGATTTCCGCGCGCCACATCAGTCCGGCGACCTTGACGCTGAAGTTCGTCCGCCGTCATTGGATCGGCGTGACCATGACTTTGAGTCTGCTGCTTGCGCTCATCGGAGGCAGCGCCGGCATCGCCTGGCAAGCGGTGCGCGCCGAACGCGAAGCGCAGCGTGCCACCACCATCAAGGATTTTCTCGTCGGCGTGTTCCGCGCGAGCGATCCGCGGATCGCCGCGGATAAGCCGCGCGGCGAAATCACGGCACGGGAGTTACTGGACATCAGTTCCCAACGGATCGAGGGTGGCTTTGCGCAGCAGCCGGAAACGCAGATCGAGCTGCTCGGCGTCACGGCCGATATCTACCGCGAACTCGATGAGACGCACCGATCCACTGCCCTCTATGCGCGCGAAACCGAACTCGCGAATCGATACCTAGGGCCCGCAGACGCACGCGCCATCGACGGACTGCTGGGCCAGGCCTTTAACGCCGACGCGGATGGCGATGATGCACGCGCGCTCGCGCTGCTGGCTCAAGCCGACCCGCTGATCCGGCAAGCGCGTCTGGACAAGACCGCGGTGCGTGCGCGTTGGCTGCTGATGCGCGGCGAAGCGATGATGGGTGACGCTGCCAATGCCTCTGCAGCGCAATCCTCTCTAGAGAACGCAGCGGATCTGTTCCAGGCAGCAGTCCCTCGAGATCCGCGGTATCCGGAAGCGCTGATCGATCTTGGCAACTTGGCGCTAGAGCATTCGCAGTTTTCCTTCGCCGCTTTCCATTACCGACAGGCCATTGCCGAAATGGATCCGGAACAGGCAGCGGGCGATGCGCTGCTGGCGAACGCCGGGCTGGCCTTGGCGCTCAACAACTTGGGCGATTTCGCAGGCGCGGCTGCCCCCTTCGATCGCGGAATGAAGATTGCCGCCCGCACCTACGGCCGGGACAGTTGGAACTTTAGGACAATCGCCTCCGACTGGGCACAATTCCGCTATGACCGCGGCGATCGCGAAGAGGCCTTAGCCGCATTCGAGACGCTGCTGCGCCAGCTTCCGGAACAGCGGGCAGCGTTTCTTAACGCCACTGATGCCTGGGGAGCGGCGCAGTTATTGCGCAAATACGGGCGTTGTCTTGCCACTGACGGCCAAGGTGAACGATCTATCCAGCTCTTGGAACGAGCCCAGGATCTACTAAAGACCTCCTTACCGCGCGCGATAGATGCCGGTCATCTGCAAATCGACCTCGGGAAGGCTTACGAGGCCGGTGGCCGCACGGCCAAAGCTCGCGACGCCTATCTTGGGGCGATCGCGACGATGGAGTCACACAAGGCACCGGCATCGCAGCTTGCGACGGTGCATGAACGTTGGGGGCGATTCTTGTTGTCGCAGAAGGATGCGGACGGTGCTTCGAAGGAATTCAACGAAGCGCTGCGCCTTTCCGCGGGCCGCGCCAGCGAATCCGCAATATACGCACAGGCGGGACTCGCAGCGATAGCCGTCTTACGTAGCGATGTGCGTGCCGCCTCGGAAACCAGCCGCCACGCCATGGAGCAACTCAATCGCATCGAGGGCTACTACGACATCCGCCTCGAGCCGTACGTGTGGGGTATTCGAGCCCAGTCGCTCGCGCTGGCGGGTGATGCCGAGGGCGCACTTGCGCTGGCCAAACGACAGCGCGAGGCTGTGCTTCGTTACTACTCTCCTGGAAGCGCAGCCATCACCGAAGGCAGTGCGCTGGTGCAAAATCTTGCAAGCGGCGAACCGGCACGCTAGCGCACAGCCGCCGGACGGTTCATTCTCTTGATGAAAATCGTGGCGATAATGATGCCCGCGATGAGACCAACGCCGAAGCCAATACCAACACCCTTATGAAAGGCGTGCTCTTCGAGGGTGTGGATGCAATTTGGATTATCTGGGGCTTTGGTATCGGGACACGGTCCATGTGATGTAGCAGCGAACTGGTCCATGCCGGACGCCACCGAGGACGCCGCTGTTTCCCCAGCCGCTTCTGCGCGAATACCCTGCCAATTCAGCTGCCTCTCGACCCCTTGAAGCAGATGCGTCAGCTCCGCAGACGCCACACCATCGAAACTGATCTGAAAACTCATGGTAAGTGCTCCTTAGTCTTTCTACGCCGTAAACCCTGGGAGCCTATGCAACGTTATTCGACGACCCGCAGCCAAATGAACATACGGGCGCACTTACAGAATATAACGGAATCCCTTCTCGAACCTAGACATCGTGCGGAATAATCGGCCTGACCGCCCTTCCCCACCCCGTATTTCTGCCGATATGCCGGCCGGCGGTGGGGGCAGGATTTCTCCGATATCATAGCGACCCCCGGTTAGACGATTAGCGAGGTTGGAGCCCCATCGATGCTGATGCATAGTACGCAGAGAATTCTCACGGTCCACCATTGGAACGACCGCCTGTTCAGCTTCACGACGACCCGCGATCCGGGCCTACGCTTCGAGAACGGCCATTTCGTCATGGTCGGCTTGCTCATCAATGAGCGTCCCTTGATGCGTGCCTACAGCATTGCGAGCGCGAACTACGAGACCTATTTGGAATTCTTGAGCATCAAAGTACCGGACGGACCGCTGACCTCGCGCTTGAAAGATATCCAGCAGGGGGACGAGATACTCATCAGCAAGAAGCCCACCGGCTCGCTGCTGCTCCGGGACCTGAAGCCGGGTAAGCATCTCTACCTATTGAGTTCGGGAACGGGTCTCGCACCCTTCATGAGTTTGATCAAAGATCCGGAAACCTATGAGCGTTTCGAGAAAATCATTCTCGTGCATGGGGTGCGCTACCGGAGCGAATTGGCATACCGCGACTACATCGATTGGGAACTGACGGCGCATGAGTACCTTGGCGATGAGGTTCGCAAGAAGTTGATTTACTATCCGACCGTGACCCGCGAGCGGTTCAAGTTCGAGGGGCGGATTACCGAACTCATCGAGACGGGAAAATTATTCGCCGATGTCGGCCTTCCATCCTTGGATCCTGCCGTGGATCGAGTCATGATTTGCGGGAGTCCGGCCATGCTCAAGGATCTTTCCGCGCTGCTCGACGTTCGCGGCTTTCATATCTCGCCGCACGTCGGCGAGGCGGGAGACTACGTCATCGAGCGGTCGTTCGTGACTCGCTAGATGATGCGTCTGATGAGGCGCAGTCGCCGGCTGCCGCCGATATAAGCCAATCACGGCATACCTGGACTTCGCGGCGCGGGCGCTGTGGTCGCTCCGGCGTAACGACAAAATACGAGTTATCGTCGGCGAACTCACGGTCGATCGCCGGCACCAGCCGCCCCGTCGATAGGTATGGGGCAAGAAATAGTGGGTGTGCCAACGCACAGCCCGCGCCACTCGCAGCGAGTTCCAGCGCGGCCAGGGTGGTATCGACCGTGGGGCCGGGGTTTGACCCGACATTCTCGAAACCCAAGCCCTGGCGGACCTTCAGCCAATGATTCTCGTAGCCCATGATGTGAATCAAATGTTGCGGAACCAAGGTCGCCATTTCGCCCTTCAGCCGCGACGCCTGCAGTAACCGGGGACTGCAGACTGCGACGATATTTTGGTTCAGCAGATGCTCGGAACGATAACCGTGCCAATGGCCCATGCCATAGCGAATTTCCAAATCGGTGGCCTCGTCGGGAACGGCGTTGTCCCAGATCACCGAGGCGAGCCTGATATCGATCGCAGGGTAGGCTGCGCTGAACGCGGGGAGCTTGGGCGCAAGCCAAAGTGCAGCCAGCGATACCGGCGCGTGCACCGTGATCTGCACCCGTTCCGACCCGCCGAACAGCCCGACCGTGGAATCTGCGAGTTCCTCGAACGCCTTTCGGACGGGAGGCAGGTACGCGACGCCCATCGGGGTTAGCTTGACGCCGCGCGGCAGCCGTTCGAAGAGAGAGAATCCGAGGTGCGCTTCGAGGGCGCGTATCTGATAGCTGATCGCCCCTGAGGTGAGGCGAAGTTCCGTGGCCGCCGCCGCGAAACTCGACGTTCGGGCGGCAGCCTCGAAGGACCTCAGCCAGGCGAGGTTCGGTAACCCGACAACGGGTCGGACGGTGTTCATAACGCTATATGCACAAAAATTTTATGGCCAAAGATACCAAAATACTCAGTTGCGCGGTGCTAAGGATCAATTTATTGTGGCCAACACCTTTCCCCAGTCGGTATTCATGAAAACAAACGCACGCATCGTCGTGGTGGGCGGCGGCATGATGGGCGCAAGCCTGTTGTACCATTTGGCGCTCGAAGGCTGTTCCGACACGATATTGGTGGAAAAGAACGAGCTCACCTCGGGATCCACCTGGCATGCCGCCGGCCAATGCCCGAGCATCACCGGCAGCTACAACCTCGCGAAAATCCATGCCTACAGCAATCAGCTCTACCCGCGGTTGGAAGCGCTGACCGGCCAATACGTCAGTTGGCACCCGGCCGGCGGACTGCGCCTGGCCACCAACGAGCATGAGCTTGCCTGGTTGAAGTTCATCTACGGGTACTCGAAGAGCATCGGCTTCAACATGGAGATCGTCGGACTCGATGTCATCAAGCGCCTGAATCCGTTTCTGACCACCGACAACGTGCTCGCCGCCGCCTGGACCACCGATGACGGACACGGCGATCCGTCCGGGCTGTGCAACGCGCTGGCCAAAGCCGCGCGTGACCTGGGCGCGACCGTGATGCGGCATAACCGGGTCATCGATATTCGAAGACGTCCCGGCGGCGAGTGGGAGGTGGTAACCGAGAAAGGCTCCATCGCTGCCGAGATGGTGGTGAATGCCGCCGGCTGTTACGCCCGCCAGATTGCCGCCATGGTCGGCGCCGACGCACCGATCACGAATATGCAGCACCACTATGTGGTGACGCATCCCATTCAGGAATTCATCGATCGCAGCGACGAGATCCCGGTCATGCGCGACTCCTACACCTCCGGTTACTTCCGGCAGGAGCAAAAGTCCGGGCTGATCGGCGTCTACGAAGGCACGGAGTTGCGCGAAGCCTGGGCGCCTCAGGGCTTTCCGGCGTGGGAGTCTTCCAACGAGTTGTTCCCGGACGACCTGGAGCGCATCGCACCGTGGCTCGAACGCGCCATTGAACGCATGCCCATTTTCGGCGACGCCGGAATCCGCCGTGTCATCAACGGAGCGATTCCGCATACCCCAGACGGCGCGCCGCTGTTGGGCCCCGCGGCAGGCTTGAAGAATTTTTGGATGTGCTGCGGCACGTCCTTCGGCATTGCGCAGGGCGGCGGCTGCGGCAAGTATCTGGCGCAGTGGATGCTGCACGGCGACGCCGAAATCAACATGACGGAGTTCGACCCGCGGCGGTTCGGCAAGTTCGCCGATGCCGCCTATACGCGCGACAAGGTGTTTCTCGACTATCGGCTGACGTTCACCACGCGCAGACCCGGCGAAGAAGAACTGGCGGGACGCCCGCAAAAGACCAGTCCGCTGCACGAAACGTTGCAGGCACGCGGCTGTGTGCACACCGAAACCTTCGGCTGGGAACGGCCGAGATGGTTCTCGCTCGACGGTCGGGTCGAGGACTACAGCTACCGCCGCAACAATGTCTTCGATGTGGTTCGCGATGAGGTCGCTGCCGTCCATGAACGCGTGGGTGCGCTCGATCTGACGGGATTCGCCAAGTACGACATCAGCGGACCCGACGCTGAAGCTTTCCTGAGCCGGCTCTGCGCCAATAAAGTGCCGCGCAAGATCGGCGGGATCGGCCTCGTCCACCTCTTGTCGCCGGGCGGCCGCATCCTGGGCGAAATGACCATCAGCCGCTTGGGCGCCGACCGCTTTTATGCCCTTTCGGCCGCCGCGGCTGAGTTGCGCGACATGGATCTGCTGACGCAAGGGGTGCAGCCCGGCGAGGCGGTGCATATCGACAACGTTACGGAAAGCCGCGGCGTCATCGTGCTCTCCGGACCGCGGTCGAGGGAGGTACTCCGCCGATTGACCGACGCCGACCTTACCAACGCGCAATTTCGCTGGCTGAGCGCCCGCGAGATCACCGTGGCCGGCCACCCCGTACGCGCTCTACGCGTCAGTTACGTGGGCGAACTGGGTTGGGAGCTTCATCCCCCGATGGCTTCGATGTCCGCAATCTATGCTGCGTTATGGAGCGAGGGTCAGGCATTCGGCATCGCCAACTACGGCTTGTATGCAGTCAATAGCATGCGGATCGAGAAGGGCTACAAGGCCTGGTCGACGGAACTCACCAACGAATTGACCATGCTCGAAGCGGACATGTCGCGTTTCATCGACTTCAACAAGAACGATTTCGTCGGCAAGAGCGCAACGCAGACGCAAACACCGCGGCCGCTCAAGATCGTGTACGTCGAGATAAACGCAACCGACACGGATGCGCGCGGCGGCGAGCCGGTACTCCACGAGGATCGCTGCATCGGCGTGACAACCTCCGGGGCTTACGGACATCGGGTTCACAAGAGCCTCGCGTTTGCGTGTGTGCCGCCGCAGTTCGCCGCGCCGGGCAGCGCTTTCGATATTTTGCTCCAAGGCGAACGACGCCGGGCAACCGTTCTCGAGCACCCGGCATTCGATCCCGACAACACCCGGATGAAAGTTTAAACCGTGGCAAGCCAATTCCCTTCCCGCGCGCAAGTCGTCATCGTCGGCGGCGGCGTCATCGGCTGCTCGGTCGCGTACCACCTCGGAAAACTGGGTTGGAGCGATGTGCTACTACTCGAGCGCAAACAGCTGACCAGCGGCACCACCTGGCATGCCGCCGGCCTGGTCGGCCAGCTGCGCCAATCCATCAATATGACGCAGCTCGCACGCTACACGGCCGGCTTGTACCGCGGTCTCGAAGCCGAGACCGGCCAGGCGACCGGCTATCGACAGTGCGGCTCGATCTCGCTGGCGACGACGGCCGGTCGCATGGAAGAATTGCGCCGCAATGCGTCCATGGCCAAGGTATTCGGACTGACCGTCAATGTCGTCAGCCCGAGCGAACTCCGCTCCTTGTACCCGCTGGTCAATAGCGACGACGTCATCGGCGGCATTCACATTCCGAGCGACGGCTATGCCAACGCGGTGGATATCACGCAAGCGCTCGCCAAAGGTGCGCGCAGCAGCGGCGTCCGGATATTTCAAGACGTCAAGGTGACTGAGATTCTTCATGACGGCGGTCGTGTGCAAGGCGTGCGAACGCCGCTCGGACGCGTCGATGCCGACTTCGTGGTGCTGTGCGGCGGCATGTGGACCCGGGATCTCGCCGCCAGTATCGGCGTCACCGTGCCGCTGCATGCGTGCGAACACTACTACGTACTGTTCCAGGATGTGCCGGGCTTGAGTCCGGACATGCCGGTCTTGCGGGATTATGATCATTGCAGCTATTTCAAGTACGACGCCGGGAAACTTCTGGTCGGCGCGTTCGAGCCCAATGCCCGCCCCTGGGGTACCGACGGAATACCTTCGGATTTTTCGTTCGGCGAAATCGCCGGCGACTTCAATCACTTCGAACCAGTGTTGCTCGACGCGATGCGCCGCATACCGGCACTCGAGGGCGCCGGTATCCAAAAATTCTTTTGCGGACCCGAAAGCTTCACGCCGGACGTGCGCTACCATCTCGGCGAATCCGCCGAACTCAAGAATTGCTTCGTAGCCGCCGGCCTGAATTCCATCGGCCTGCAGTCGGCCGGCGGAGTCGGCAAAGTGATTTCCGAATGGATTCGCGATGGTCACCCGCCCATCGATCTCTGGGAGGTCGATGTACGGCGCAACATGCCCTTCCAGATCAACCGCAAGTATTTACGGGAGCGCGTCTCCGAGAGTCTCGGGCTGCTGTATGCGACTCACTGGCCGTTCCGTCAATACGCAACGGCGCGAGGCGTGCGCAAGTCGGCACTGCATGACCGTTTGGCCGCCGCCGGTGCGTGCTTCGGCGAGGCGTTCGGCTGGGAACGCGCCAATTGGTACGCCCCAGCCGGTGTCGAACCCCGCTACGACTACAGCTATGGCCGCCAGAATTGGTTCGAACCCAGCGCCCGGGAGCACCACGCCGTGCGCACCGGTATCGGTCTTTTCGATCAGTCTTCGTTCGCCAAGTTTCGGTTGGAAGGCCGCGATGCCGAGCGCGTAATCAATCGAGTCTCCGCCAATGACATGGCGGTTGCGCCCGGCCGAATCGTCTACACGCAGTGGTTGAACGAGCGCGGCGGCATCGAAGCGGATTTGACCGTCACGCGTCTCAGCGAGCACGCCTACTTGATCGTCACCGGTGCCGAAACCGAAACCAAGGATTTCAATTGGCTGCAGCGGCACATCGAACCGGACGCACATTGCGTCCTGACGAATGTGACCTCCGGCATGGGCGTTCTGTCGGTAATGGGCCCGAAGTCGCGTGAATTTCTGCAATCACTCACGCCGGACGATATGTCGGACCAGGCCTTCCCCTTCGCCACCAGCCGGAACATTGAAATCGGCTACGCTCTCGTGCGCGCTTCCCGGATCACCTATGTCGGCGAATTGGGCTGGGAGCTGTACATCCCGACCGAATTCATGCAGGGCGTGTATGACGAATTGGTCGACGCCGGCAAACGCCACGGCCTCGTGCATGCCGGCTACCACGCGTTGAACTCCTTGCGAATGGAAAAGGCGTACCGACATTGGGGACACGACATTACCGATGAGGACACTCCCTTGGAGGCCGGTCT
>Ga0224558_1002515_pt1 | contig 16619 bp, 10 predicted proteins | sample 714S32024metaG_FD_180682 | JGI IMG/M metagenome (GOLD analysis project Ga0224558, IMG submission 180682) | Peat soil microbial communities from Stordalen Mire, Sweden - 717 S3 20-24 | ecosystem: Environmental > Terrestrial > Soil > Wetlands > Peat | place: Sweden: Norrbotten County, Stordalen... | reverse complement strand
AGCGCGAGAGAGCCTGGTAAAGCGCGAAGAAATTCGGCGAGCGTTCGCGGGCCTTCTGGATCTGGAGCGATTGCTGGCTCGGCTTTCTCTCGATTCAGCTGGACCGCGCGATGTGCGGGCGCTCGCCAGTAGCTTGAGCCGGTTGCCGGGGTTGAAAACGGCGCTTGATGCAATGCAAGCGGCACGCTGGCGCGAACTGGCTGAGCGGCTGGACCCGCTCGAAGATGTGACTGCGCGGATTGTTTCCACTCTGGTCGAAGAACCTCCGCTGACACTGGTGGATGGTGGAGCGATTGCGACGGCCGTGGACGCGGAGTTAGACGAGCTGCGAACAATCTCGACCACTGGCCGGCAACAGATTGCAGCCATTGAGGAGCGCGAGCGAGCACGAACCGGAATAGGTTCACTGAAGGTAAGGTATAACTCGGTCTTCGGCTATTACATCGAGATTACAAAGTCTAACTTATCTCTGGCTCCGGCCGACTATGAGCGAAAACAAACGCTCGTAAATGCGGAACGATTCACCACGCCTGAATTAAAAGATTATGAGCGCAAGATTCTCTCGGCACACGAGCGATGCATCGAGATTGAGAAGCGGATTTTTGCCGAACTGCGGCGAGCAGTGCTGGAAGCAGCGGGGCGCATCAAGAATGCGTCCGCGGCTGTGGCGGAGGCGGACCTACTGGCCAACTTTGCGCACCTGGCCGCGGGACGGCGGTATGTCCGGCCAGTTATAGACGAGGAATCTGTATTCGAGGCTGTCGCAGCGCGCCATCCGGTAATCGAACAGTGGATGGAAGAAACGCGCGAGGGAAGGTTCATTGCCAACGACATTTATTTGAATGCCGCCGGCGATGGACCGAGCCTGCTCCTGATTACCGGGCCGAACATGGGCGGCAAGAGCACTTATTTGCGCCAGGCGGCTATGCTCGTGCTTCTTGCCCAGATGGGCAGCTTTGTGCCGGCGGAGAGTTTACGTTTCGGCATCGTCGACCGGATTTATACGCGCATCGGAGCCAGCGACAATGTCGCGCGCGGACGCTCAACATTCATGGTGGAGATGACAGAGACGGCGACGATCCTGAATACGGCTACGAGTCGATCCCTGATTCTGTTGGACGAAATGGGCCGTGGAACGGCGACCTTTGACGGGCTTTCACTGGCCTGGGCAACGGTCGAATTCCTTCACGCGGAGACGAAGGCGCGCACTCTGTTTGCCACGCACTACCATGAGCTGACTATGCTAGCCGAGAAACTGCCGCGCGTCAGGAACCTTCGCGTGGGAGTGAAAGAGGGCGCGGACGGCATCGTGTTTCTGCATAACATTGAGCCGGGCGCGGCAAGCAAGAGTTACGGCATCGAAGTGGCACGGCTGGCCGGGCTGCCCGCCGCAGTTATCGAGCGGGCCAGGCACCTACTCCGCCAGCATGAGAAGCAGGAGCGGCAGAGCGTGCAGGTGGAAACGGCCGCGGAGCCTGTGCAATTGACGATTTTTACGCCGCTCTCGCAGCGCATTGTGGATCGGATCGAAGCGACGGAAGTCAACTCGCTGACGCCGTTGCAGGCGCTGAATCTGCTCGAGGAACTTCAACAGGAGTTGAAGGAAACGAGGGAGTAGGGACTAGAGCTGGTTGCATAAATCGGCTCGTGTCAGGGCACGACTTCAGTCGTGCCGAAAAGGGCCAGAAAACAAAGGGCTTTAGCCAGTGAGGGACATTCCCTCACTGGCTGGAGGGCATTTATGCAACCAGTTCTAGGGACTAGGGATTAGGGGGCGCAGCCAGTATGAATGCAAAGACAATGACGGTGGCCGGCATCATGAGCGGAACCTCGGCCGATGGGATCGACGTGGCCGTAGTGCGGATTGCGCCGGGGAAGCAGAGAACAAAGCTTACCCTTCTGGCGCACGAGGGGTTTTCGTTTCCTGCCCCGCTGCGGCGCGCGGCGCTGGCGGCGATGAATGCGACGGCGACGTCAACGGCCGAGTTGGCGCGCCTCAATTGGAGGCTCGGCCTTGCCTACGCAGAGGCGGTCGATGCAACGGTGAAGCGGCATGCACTGAAGCTCGATCTGGTTGGCTGTCACGGACAGACGCTCTATCATCAGGCCCGTGCTGAAAGCTACGCGGGCCGGCGGTTCGCGTGCACCTGGCAACTCGGCGAGGCTGCGGCGATTGCCGCGGCGGCCGGAGTGCCCGTGGTCTCGAACTTTCGTCCCGCCGACATGTTCGCCGGAGGCCAAGGAGCGCCGCTGGTTCCGTTGCTGGACTATGTGCTTTTTGCCGACCCCAGGCGCGGACGCGTGTTGCAAAACATCGGCGGCATCGCCAACCTGACCGCAATTCCCGCTGGAGCGGCGGCGGATGCGGTCGTGGCCTTCGACACCGGCCCTGGCAATATGATTATTGACGCGCTGGCGCAGGAGCTATTCGATAAGAAATTTGACCGCAACGGAGGCATTGCCGCTCGGGGCAAAGTACTGACGGAGGTTTTAACGGAGGCGCTCCGCAACCCCTACTTCACACTGAAGCCGCCGCGCACGGCGGGGCGCGAGCAATTTGGGCGCGAGTATGCCGCAAAGTTTCTGACATCCTGCCGACGGCACAGCAACCGGCCTGAGGACGCGCTGGCTACGGCGACCGCTCTGACCGCCGAGACAATAGCGCGCAGCTACAAATCTTTTGTCCTGCGCGGAATGAAAGGCCGCGCTGTCGATTACATTGTCTCCGGCGGCGGGGCGCGCAATGCAACGCTGATGGCGATGCTGGCGCAAAGGTTGGAGCCGCTGGGTTGCGAGTTGGCCGCCAGCGAGGAGTTTGGTTTGCCCGCCGAAGCCAAGGAAGCCGCGGCCTTTGCGTTGCTGGCCTGGCAAACCTGGCATCACCTGCCGGGGAATGTGCCTAAAGCAACCGGTGCGGCGCGGCCGGCAATCCTGGGACAGGTGACGTACGCGTAGCAATCCGTTGGCGCTGTGGAAAAAGGCTACAGCCTATATCGCCTGTTACTCTCGCGACAGAATCAACTTCCCCAATGGAATGTCCCGATAATTCCTGAACAATCCCTCAATGCGCTTGAAATTCTGGCGTTTCAAACAGCCCTGCATACTAGGCGAACATCGCCATGAAGCCCCTGCCTTCTCCCGGCAGCGGCGACCTTCTGACGATCTCCTGCCAAACGGGCGGAGTCCCCTGCCCCTCTGCAAGGTGGAACCCAAGACGGTGCAGGGCTTGCTGAGGCACAGCAAGATTCAAACGACGCTCGATCTCTACCCGCAGGAAGACAGCGACGAGACGCGCGCCGCGCAAGGATCGTTCCTCAGCGCAATGGGAATGCGCCCATCGTCACCTATAACTTACAGGCCAAGGGGAAGCCGGAAATCCCTATGACACTTTCGACCCTTCCTAACTTTTCTACTCGCACGCGAGCGGTCTCCACAGCACATCGACACTCGGCTACCTTGTAGTCGCATCGAAGGCAGCAAAGATAGTTGTTGACAACGACAGGTTTGTATGGCAAACTAGAATGCATGAATGTAGAGATTACAAACTATATTGACCGGGCCAAGCGATATCAAAATATTGACGGTACCGGCGAAATGGTCGTTGGCCTCACCCTTTTGGGTTTTGCTTTGGCGGGCTATCTGGAGGCATTATTGCCTGAGAATTCGCCGACGTGGATGCGACTGGTGGTGATATTTGCGAGTCTGATGCTGGCATTGGGTCTCGCCTATTGGACCCGTCGCACGATCAAGCGGTACATCACTTGGCCACGCACCGGCTACGCCGCATTTCCGCGTCGGGGCAGGTCATGGTGGGTCACAACAATCATAGCGCGCCTCATCGCGCTCATTGCCGTGGTCAGTTTGGCTTTCTTGATAAGAAGGCATCATTGGATGAGCATGAGCACTGTGAGTTGGGATTTAAGTCCGAAGACGTGGAATCCACGTGTTGTCCTGCTGCTTGTTATCAGTACGACGACGTACGCGATTTGGATCTCCCGTATGGGCCGGAGACACTGGTGGAAATGGCTCGTGTTGCTTTTTATGATCCTCGGGGTCATCACGCTTGCTTTCATCGTTCCCGGAGACTTCGGCCAGTGGGCGCGACCTCCAGTTTTGTTTATTGCTCTCCTCTGGCTTGGCTCCGGCGCGGGCACTCTTTATTCATACGTTCGTCATACGAAACCAGCCATCCCGGAAACAGAATGAATCAACAACTGCGAGCTATTTCCGAATTGGATCGGGTTATTCACGAGCCCGGCAGGTTGATGATTGTTGCTCTGCTGTCGGCATTCAAGGAATGTGATTTTCTTTACCTGCTGCACGAAACGGAGATGAACAAAGGTAACCTTTCCAGCCACTTGGCGCGGTTGGAGGAAGCTGCTTATGTCGAAATTCAAAAAACGTATCGCGGCAAAGTGCCCCAAACCGTGCTTCGGCTCACGTCGGCCGGTCGCAAAGCATTTGATGGATATCGTAAAGGGCTGAAAGCCGCGTTTTGAGGCTGCTTCGGTTTGTCGCGCGGAATTTCAAAAATGCCGCAATCTGCTGACCATGCCCTCGTCCAGCCAAATAGCGGTTATCAATGGGACGATTCGCTCAACCTTTTGGCGGCTTGGTCCGTCTACGTGAATAGCGATAGAGTTTGCCATCCAGAGCGCCGTATGGCGTTGAGTCAAGAGTGATGGCTAATGGAGAGCAAGATGAAAATTCGGATTCCTTTTTTGATCGCGCGGGCGGCCATGGGCATGGCCCTGCTGTCAGCCGCAACTTTTGCTATCGCGCAAGCGCCCGTGCGGTTTGTGGGCACCATCACCGCCATCAGCGGCAACACGCTCACGGTAAAGACCGACGCCGACGGCGCTCACCAGGTGAATGTGCCTTCCACGGCCGTGCTCAAGCGCATCGCTCCCGGACAAAAAGATCTGACCACTGCGGAGACGATTCCGTTTTCGGACCTGGCAATTGGAGATCGCGCGCTGGTGAAGCTTGATCCCGACGCCCCTGCCGGGACTGAAGAGGCATTACAGATTATCGCCGTCAAGCAGGCCGACCTGGCCCAAAAGCAGCAGAGCGACCGCGAAGACTGGCAGCAACGCGGAGTGGGCGGATTGGTGAAGAGCGTTGACGCATCGACCGGCGTCATTTTGTTGACCAGTGGCGCGGGAGCCACAGCCAGGACCATCACGGTGAATACCACCGAGGCAACCATGCTCAAGCGCTATGCGCCGGACTCGGTGCGCTTTGACGCGGCGCTTCCGGCGCCGATCACTGCGATCCTCGCCGGCGACCAGTTGCGCGCGCGCGGCACAAAGAACGCGGATGGAACACAGATTGCCGCCGAAGAGGTGATCTCGGGCAGCTTCCGCAACGTCTCCGGAACCATTCTGTCGCTCGATGCGGCAAGCTCGACGCTGGTGGTCAAGGATCTGTCAACGAAGAAGCCGCTCACCATCCGCATCACGCCGGACGCACAGATGCGGCGCTTGCCGGAGGTGATGGCAAGAATGCTGGCGGCGCGGCTGAAAGGCGGCACGGGCGGCGGCGCGGCATCAACGCAGCGCGGCGGCTCTGGCCCATCGAACGGCAGTAGCGGAGGAGGTGGCGACCCGCAGCAGATGCTGAACCGGGCCCCGGCCATTCAACTTGCTGACCTGAAGAAGGGCGAGGCGGTGATGCTGGTATCAACCCAAGGAACAACCGAGGTCAATGCCATTACGCTGCTGGCGGGCGTTGAGCCGCTGCTTGAGGCTCCCGCTGCCAGCCAGAACCTTCTTTCCAACTGGAGCATGAACACTGCCGCGCCCGATGTTGCCCAGTAGACATTTACGCATAACAAGCGGAATCAAACGAGGAAGATGTGTATTCAAAATTGCATAGCTGCACTCATTTTCTGATTGCCCTGGCGTTAGGCGCCGCCGGCGTATTGGCGGCGCAGGCGCAGACTCCTGCCGCGCCGGCGCCGCCGCCCGCGGTTACGACGGCCATTGCCGCACCAGCAACTCCCGCTGCGACGGCCACGTTCCGCGGTCATATCGCCGACCCATCGGGCGCGGTGATTCCCGGCGCTACAGTCACCATCGCCACATCGGCAGGGATGGCCGTGACCACTACGACTTCGGACGCCAGCGGCCAGTATGCGGTGAGCGGACTGGCTCCCGGCAGCTATATCGTGCAGACAAACGTTCAGGGCTTCGCTCCCTTCACTTCACCAGCCATTGTGCTTGCCGCCGGACAGGTGAAGCATGTGGACATTTCAATGGCCATGGTGGTCGAGCAACAGAGCGTGGTGGTCACCGACGAGTTGCCCTCGGTCAACGTAGAGGCGGGTGGCAACGCCAGCGCCATCGTGATCAAGGGCAAAGACCTGGACGCGCTGTCGGACGATCCGGATGAGCTGTCCAATGAACTGACTGCCCTGGCCGGACCCTCGGCGGGGCCGAACGGCGGGCAGATCTACATCGACGGCTTTAGCGGCGGGCAACTGCCGCCCAAGTCGGCGATTCGCGAGATCCGCATCAACCAAAATCCGTTTTCCGCCGAGTTCGACAAGCTGGGCTACGGGCGCATCGAGATTCTCACCAAGCCCGGCACCGACAAGTTGCACGGGCAGTTCTTCCTTCAGGGTAACGACAAGGCATTCAATACGGGCAACCCGTTCACCAAGACGATTCCCTCGTATTACAGCTACCAGTTCAACGGCACGGTGAGCGGCGCGATCTCCAAGACCGCTTCGTTCTTCGTGAGCGCCGAACAGCGCAACACGGAGAGCGTGAATGCCTGGCTGATTCCCGATGCGGTGCTGGAAAACAGCTCCGGTGTCTACGTGGATAACATTAACTACGGCGTCAACCTTTTGAATCGGCGCATTCGCGATAATGCCTCTGCGCGCATCGATTGGCAACTGGGCGCAAAGAACACGTTCACGGCGCGCTATGGTTTCTGGTCCGAGTCCGAGCACGGCGATTTGAACTCGCAATCGCTGGCCAGCGCTTCCACTCACGAGTCGAACTCCGACCACACCGTGCAGATAAGCGACGCGATCGTACTGAACGATCACGCCGTGAACGAAAGCCGCTTCCAGTTCGAGAGGCACGATGAGAATCACTATCCCGACTCGACTGACCGCACGATTAATGTCCCAGGAGATTTTACGGGAGGCGGGTACCCCGGCCAGGAAAGCCAGGACCACGCCATTCATCTGGAGTTTCAGAACCTGACGACGTTGAGCCATGGCGCGCACGCCATCAAGTTCGGAACCCGTTTGCGCGATACGCGGGATGCAAACCTGACCAATGCGAACTTTAATGGGTCATTTACCTTTGCGCCGGTCACCGTAGGGCAGACCACTTACCCTGCCAGCACTGTATACGCACAAATGGCCAACGGGCTGCAATCCGGCCAGACCTTCAACGCTCTCGTAGCTCTCGGCTATGGACCAACTTCCGCCAACTACACCAGCGGGCAGGAATCGGCGCTCGCCAATGTCTTCGATATGGCGCTGTTCGCTCAGGACGACTGGAAGTTCAATCCGCGGCTCACGCTCTCCGGCGGACTTCGCTGGGAGGCTCAGAATCACATCTCCGACCACGACGACTGGGCGCCGCGCGCTGCATTCGCCTACGCGCTGGATGGAAACGGCAAGGACAAGAAAACCAAGACCGTGCTGCGCGGCGGTTACGGTTTCTTTTACGACCGGCTTGGAAGCAGCAATCTGCTGACCATCAACCGGGCGAATGTCCAAAGCCAAGTGGTGCTCAACGACCCAACGTGCACCTCCACGGCCACTTCACTCAGCGCCATCGACATGAGCACATGTTCCAGCACCATAGGCACATCCACCGCTTCGTTGCCGGTAAGGTACGAGGTGGCTTCCCACTATCATTCGCCCTACACGGAGCAGGCTGGCATCAGCCTTGAGCGGCAACTTTTCTCCGGCACCAGTGTGACGCTAACCTATCTGCATTCCTTCGGCGTGCATCAGTTGGCGACGCGCAACGCCAACCAGGCCACGGGCGGAACTCCACAGGATAGCTCTGGCGGATATTTGTACGAGTATTATCCCGAGGCGGTCTTCAAACAGAATCAGGTCATCACAAGCGTGAATACCAAGGTGAACAAGAACCTGAGCCTGGTGGGCTTTTACACGCTTGCCTGGGCCAACAGCAACGGCGCCGGAGGCAATGCTTCGGACGCCTACAACCTGGACAAGGACTACGGGCACGCCAACTTTGTTTCGCGCAATATGCTCTTCATGATGGCCAGTTACAGCGGTCCATGGGGCATTCGCTTCAATCCGTTCCTGATTGCGCAGTCGGGCCGGCCCTTTAACATCACGCTGCCTACTGACACACTGAACAACTTTTTCAACCAGCGCCCGACCTACGCAACCGCTGCCACGCCAACAGCTGACCAGGTAACGACTCCCTACGGCGTTATGGATGAGACGGGACTGACAGGCACAACTATCCCGGTGAATCTTGGCAACGGCCCAGCGGCAGTGGCCGTGAACCTGCGCATCAGCCGCGGATTTGGCATCGGCCCCAAAACAGCTTCGACGAACAACCAGGCCGACGGCGGACCGCCTCCGGGGGGACCGCCTGACGGCGGCGGCGGCGGACGGCACGGCGGATCGCCGGGCGGTAGTCTTGGACCGGGCGGGTTGGGCGGTGGTGGTGGGCACGGAGGTCCGGGTGGAATGGGCGGAAACGCCAATACCGGCCACAAATACTCGCTCAACTTCAGCGTTCAGGCGCTGAATCTCTTCAACGACATCGACTATGGAACGCCTGGGGGAACCCTCGGAACCCCAAACTTCAACCGGTCTACGAATCTTGCCGGCGGCATCTTCAGCTCCGGCTCGGCTGCGCGCCGCGTCTTCGCGCAGGCCGTGTTTTCGTTCTGATCTATACAATTCAACCGAAGAGCGGACCGGAGCGCAATGCTCCGGCCTTCCTTCTTTTGGGCAGGCGCCTGTAGCTACCGGTCTGCCGCCGTCACCGCGGCAGACCGATTATCCGCAGCGAAGGCATCCATAAGAGAGATGACCTTCAACTGCGACTTCAACGCCTCGATGGAGGCCGCGCTACTGGCCTTGATCTCCACCGTCTCGCCCGGCAGCAGATCGAAGTAGTTGTCGGAAAGAGCGACGTCAAGATTGCCGAAGGAGAGATATACGCTGCGCGCCAGCACCGGGGAAGTTATGCGAATCTCGTAGTGGCCGTTTGCGCCAGCGGTCTCCACTTTCAGTTGGGCCGGCTTCAAATGCACTTCCTTGACCGGGGCGAGATAGGCCAGATTGCGCGAGATCTGCGCTCCGCCCTCCGTCAACTCTGCGACGACGAACACGCGCGAAGTGTCCTGCGCGCCCGCGTCGGCGAGCTTCTTGAGCGGCCAATCGAGATAGACCTTGCTCGTGAGCGGCGCCACGTCCACCGCGCTGGTCTCTTCCAGCAGCACTTTGCCGTCGAAGTCCATCAGCCGCACGCGGAGAGAGGCGGACTCGGCCTTCGTCTTGTCGGAGATGATGTAGACCTTCAACGCTCCGTCCTCTATGTGCGGAGAAACCAGAACGGGCGCATAGAACCGGCGCGCATAGTATTGCAGCGCCTTCCACCGGCCATAGTAGTCGATGCTCGACCACGACGCCACTGGCCAGCAATCGTTCAACTGCCAGAAGATGGAGCCCATGGTCTCCGGCCGCGAGCGGCGGAAGTGCTCGGCGCCAATCTTTATGCCCTCGGCCTGTAACACCTGGCTGACGTAAAGGAAGCTGGCGAAATCCTTCGGCTCGGAATAATCCCTGAGCAGATAGTCGTGAATGATGGAATTGCCTTCGTTGTTCTTCTGGTGCGCCAGCATCACCGGCGTGAAGATGCCGGTGCGGTCCTCTGGCTGAGTGAAGCTCTCGACGGTGCGCATCTCAGGGAATGACTGGAAGCCATACTCGGTGACGAAGCGCGAATGATGCGTTTCGTAAGTCGAGAAGGGCACGCGTCCGTGCCACACGTCCCAGATGTGGTCGTCGCCAGTGTGATAAGAATCCGACACTGCTTCATAGTCGGCGCTGGGCGAGCTCGGCCAATAGGGCGTTTCGGAGTCGAGCCGCGCCACCACGCGGGGCAGAATGCCGCTGAACTCGGTGAGGTAATCCTGCCACATTTGAAACCGCACATCCGCAGGCAATGTTACCTTGGTGCCCCAATTCAAAGCCTCCTCGGTCTCGTTGTTGCCGCTCCATATCACAATGCTGGGATGGTTGCGTAACCGGCGTACCTGGTCCTCGGCCTCGGCTTCAATGTTGAGCTTGAAAGCGTATGTGCCAGGCTGCCAGTCGTTGCCGAACATGAAGTCTTGCCAGACCATGATGCCCAACTTGTCGCAAATCGCATAGAACTCTTCGCTCTCGTAGTAGCCGCCGCCCCAATGGCGAATCATGTTCATGTTGGCGTCGCGGGCGGACTCGAGAATGCGGCGATAATCCGCAGTTGTCACGCGATTGGGAAAGCTGTCAAAGGGAATCACATCCGCGCCTTTGGCGAAGACAGGGATGCCATTGACCACAAACTCAAAAGACCGGCCCCATTTGTCCAGCTCTCGATGGAGCACGACGGAGCGCAGGCCGGCTTTGACTGTGCGTTTCTCGGCTGTCTGGCCGCCTGTGCCCGCTTGTGCGGTGAATTGGTAGAGCGGATGCTCGCCGTAGCCTGCCGGGTACCAGAGCTTCGGCTTCTGAACCTCGATAGGCAGATCGATGACGTTGCGTCCGGCATGTACGGTGACCGTTCTCGCCAGGGTCACCGGCTTGCCGTTGTCAGAGTACTGCACGCTCACCCTGGCTGGGCCAGCGCCGGCGGCTTCGACTTCAACCTCTGCGTCGAGGTGGGCCACTTCCCTGCTCACATCGCGTTGGCGAATTGCGAAATCGGCGATGCGTACCTTGTCCCACGCTTCGATTTGCACTGGCTTCCAAATGCCGCTGGTCACAAAGCGTGGACCCCAATCCCACCCATATTCATACGCGGGCTTGCGCAGGTAAGTCTTAGCCTCGGTCTTTGTCTTCGGCTGCCAGGGATCATTGGCGGCTGCCTCTGCAGCGGCCTTCAGCGGCGATGGAAAAACGATGCTTAACAGGTTCTTGCCGGCGTGCAGATGAGCCTTGGCAGGCACTCTCCATATTCGAAAACTGTTGCCAGCCACGAGCACCTGAACGCCGTTCACGGAAACTTCGGCGGCTCCATCGAGGCCGTCAAAGACGAGATCGACATGGGATCGGGCTAGCAAAGCCGGCGTGACCTCAAAGCTCAGCCGGTACTCCCAGCTTTCTTTCTCGATCCACTGGAGCTTGGCCTCGTTGTCGCGCACGAAGGGGTCGGGAATCTTCTTGTTGGCCAGCAGATCCAGATGCACGTCGCCAGGGACGGCGGCGGGGAGCCAGCCGTTCTCGTCCTGCCCTGCGCCGGCCGTGACCTGCCGGAACTGCCAGCCATGATCGAGCGCCAGCACTGCATTCCGCGCTGGTTTCAATTGCGCCTGCGCCATTTCGTTTCCCATGCTCACAGCCAATGCCAATATTGCGCAGCATACCATTCGACGACCGGCAATTGTGGTTTGCATTCAACGTCCTCCAAGCCCTCCGCTGAACCGATTGATTGGCCCGGAAAGGCAACTGATGAAATCGTTCATTAGCGTATCATGAGGCCCCGGCTGCGCCGTAAAGAGGGCCTCAACCGAGCCGCGAAACTCCAAGGAGTCCGGAGCGAATCAGCAACTGCGCGCCAGCATCTTCCTGTAAAGCGATTCCCACTCGTCTGCTTTGGCGTCGAAGCTGAATTGCTTTTGGATGCGCTCGCGCGCCGCGCGCCCCAGAGAGCCGCGGGCCTGGGGCGTGTCCCGCATCAGGGCAAGCATCGCCTGCGCCAGAGCAGCCGGAGCCTTCGCGGGAACCATCACACCACACTCGCCCACAAGCTCGCGCACTCCGCCGACATCGGTGGCTACAACCGGCTTCTCCATGGCCATCGCTTCGCCCACGGCCAGCGGCATCCCCTCCCACGCCGAAGCCGACACAAAAGCATCCGCGGCGTCCAACAGGGCGGGCATATCGCGACGCAAACCCAGCCACTGCACGGAAGCCTCCACGCCCAACTCGACCGTCAGAGCTTGAATGAGCGCCAATCCGGTCGCAGGCGCCTCTCCGGCCACCCATAGCCGAGCGGCAGGAATGGCTGCGTGGACGCGGGAAAAGGCGCGGATCAGGTTGGGATAGTCTTTGGCAGGCACGATGCGGCCAACCGCCAGCCAGACGAACTCATTGTTCACTCCCATTTGCGCTCGTAAGCAGGCACGCCGCTCGGGGCTGGGTGCAAACTCTGCGGTGTCAATTCCATTGGTGACGACCGAACATTTGTGCGCCGGAATAGCTTTAAGGCGCACGTAACGGGCAGCGCCGGCCTGACTCACGGTCGTAGTGCGGCGGCTGAAGGAATCTGTGAGCCGGTAGGCCAGCATGCGCGGCCATGGGCCCTCGTAGACGCTGTGAATCGTGGAGAGAACAGCCGCAGCCGGAAAAGAAATCTTGAGCAGCCGGGCCGCCATATTGGCCGGATAGGTGTGGCTGTGGATCAGCTCGGGCTGGAAGACGCGCAGAAAGTGGCGAGCTTTTGCGAGGCCAGCCATGAGGCTCGCCGGATCCTTGTGTACATCGAGACGGATGAGATCGAGAGTAGTGGGCCATTCATGAGGTTGGCGCCCTCTGAGGACGATAAGCGAGACCGCATGACCGCGCGCCATCATGCGCTCAGCCAGCGCCACTGCCTGCCGTTCCGCTCCGCCGACACCTAGCGAGCTGAGCACGTACGCTATCCGCATTCCACCCGCACCACGCAAAAAGATTAAGTGGAACGATGATAACGCGCACGGTCACGCTTCGGTAGCGTCCCGATTTGGACCGGCCGTCGCTCGTGCACCATTCGGTTCACAGGAAACTGTGACTAGGAATACTAACCTGACCCGGCGTTTGGGAATCTGGTAAACTTGTGTTGTTCTCGATGATGCGGAGGAGGTTCCATGGAGCTGGGCGAGTGGGTGAAATCCAATGTCGATTATGGCCGGCGGCTGGTGGGCTCCGGAATTGAGGGAGCGCGTTCCGGCCAGGATGAATTCCTCAATGGAGAACCTCTTGCTCCATTTCTTGGCGAGTCGTTCCGCGGCGCTCTGGTGCCCGCCGCTCTGGGAGCCTGCGTTGGCGTGCTGGTAGGCTATCCCATCTGCCGGAAGAAATCCCCTGCTGTTACATGGGCGTATGGCCTGCTGGGTTGCGCAATCGGGCTCGCCACAGGCGTGGCCTGGAAAAGCCGCCATCTCAGCAAGAGTGTCGCCGGCGGCGCGATGAAGAACATCGGCAAGGTGCGCGATGAGCAGTGGCTCAGCAAGAATCCCATCAACTACGCATAAAATCAGTCAGCAAAGAAATCCGCAGTGAAAAGACCCGTTATTCGGCAGCAATATTGTTGCCGAATAACGGGTCTTTCTTCTGACAATCAGGTTCTGGCGCGGGAGAGAATCGTCGATCCGCCCCCGCGCAGGTCCTGTTGGGTTACTGCACGTCCGTCACCTTGCCATCTTTGAAGATGACCTTCATGCCGTTGTAGTTATAAATCACCTTCGGCCCCAGGTTCGCCACGCTTCTAGGCGCTCCCATAGCCGCCTTCACCTGGTCGAAGCTCTGGCCCAGTTCAACGGACGCAGGCGCGGCCGGAGTCGCTGCTGGCGCAATTGCGGCAGCGCCGCCAGCAGCGCCGCTGTCCTGCGCGGCCTCGGCGGTCACATCCTTTTCGGCCTGATCAGCCTGTTGACCCTGCTGTTGCAGATCGGCCGCGTCCTGCTTATCGGCCGGAGGTGCAATCTGGGCATATTCGGTCTCTGTTGGCTTGGCCTGGGCCGAGGGCGGCGCTGGCGGCAATCCTCCCTTGCCCTGCTTGGCCTGCAGATCCTGGAGGCCCTGATCGATGGTCTCCCGCATATGGTTTTGCATCTCCTGCAGGTCGGTCAACTGCACTGTCACCGTGCTGGATTTCTGACATTCATTTCCGCCCTTGCTGGCCATAACCACCAGGTCCGCCGCGGTTGCGTCGGCAGCCGGAGGCGTCTGGAGCTGGAGCACATCGCCGTCGCTGATCGCGCACTCCTGTCCGTTGGTGTCCACCAGGTCCAGTGCGCCTCCTGCCACGAACGTATGCGGACGGCCGTCAGCCAGCATGCGCGCAATCCCGCTGGAGCCGGGGTCCACATCCTGCTGCTTGGCATTTTGTGCCGCCTCGGAGTTTTCCAGCGCCAACTCGCTCTTCACCTCGTCTGCGACCATCTGCTTCACGTCCGGTGTCAGCTCAGGAGGGCCGCCGGCTGCAGCCTGATCGCCGTCCACTTCGCCGGCCTCCTGATGCGCCGCATAAGCAGCCTGCAAATCCTGCGAGATGATATAGTCCGTCAGCCAGAACGCTGCCGAAGGATAGACCGGGTACGGCGCAAAGAAGCCGCCGTAGAATCCGAGCCATGGACTGCCTCCCCATCCCCACGCGAAGCTGATGGGAACAGCCCAGGGGTTGTAGGCCCAGCCATAAAAGCCGGGGCCAAAATAGAAGTCCGGAGCATAAACGCTCAAAGACAGCCCGCGGTAGCCGTAGCCGCGATAGTACCGGTTATATTCATGGCCATGGTAGTAGTAAGACCGCCGGCCAAAATCGTGTCCGCGGTAATGATACCCGCGCTCCACATACCCGCGACGACCGCGCTCGGAGACCATCCGGCTGCCGTCATGGCGCTGCACCGAAACCCTCCGGTTGCCATTCAGTCCGTGATGCACGTCCATTCCACGCCGCGCATCATGCACATCGCTCACCCTGCCGTTGGGCCGCGTGCGAACCGCGCTGCCGCCCCTGGTCGCGTGCTCGTTGCTTCCCTTGGGCGCAGAGCCGCCAATGGCCGAGTGGCCTCCGGTTGTGGTGTGTGTGCCGCCAGCGGTGGTGGTGTGCCCGTCGCCGCCCGTGGTGGTCGTGTGCGTGCCGCCAGTGGTCGTGGTGTGGCCGGTGGCGCCGCCGGTGGTCGTCGTATGGCTGCCCCCGCCGCCCGTCGTGGGTCCGTGCGATGCAGACCCGCCGGCTGTTGGTCCATGCGATGCCCCGCCGCCGGCTGTTGGTCCGTGCGATCCTCCGCCGCCCGTGGTGGTGTGCGTGCCTCCGCCAGACGCGTGTGCGGCTGGTTTGGGAGGCGCCGGCGCCGAAGGCTTATTGTTATTGGCTGCGCTGGCCATGCTGCCCATGCCCAGAAATGCGGCAACAACTGCGGCTGCGGAGATACTTCTCAAGGCCCTTAAAAGAACTGGCATCGTCATTGGATCCTCTTTCCCCTTTCGATCTCATGGCTGCGCGCTCCATTCACGAAGCGCTGATCTGCTGTGCAAACTGAGCCGCGTGAACGCGCTACTCAACGTTGCTGACTTTTCCATTGGTGAAAGTCACCTTCATATCCTTGTAATAGAAGATCTCCTTCACTCCGAGTTTCGCCATCCTCACCGGCTGCCCGAATGCAGCGGTCACCTGGTTCTTGGTCTGGCCCAGGGCAATCGTCGGCGGCGGAGCATCCGACGGCGGAGCCGGCGGAGCAATCTCAGGCATGGGCGCCGCCGCTGCGGGAGCCGGTGCCGCCGCCTGGGGACCCTGATCACCCTGGCTGCCGCTGTCGTCCGCGGGCTGAACCGTGATGACCTCCGCAAATGTCTTCACAAAATCGTCCACGGGAGGCACGGAGCCCTTCGCGAACGGGAACTTGATCTCACCGTAGTAGCGAACGTCATCGAAGGGATCGCTGAAGGTGCTGACCAGAATGCCGTCTTTTTGAGCTACGATCCCGGTAATCCAGAACTTCTCTCCGGCAACAAATTTTCTGGAGGTGCAGCCGTTATTCGCCGCATCGGTCACGCTGGCCCCGCTGCCCAACCCAAACCTGCTCAAGCCAAATGCCTTCGCGTACGACTTGGTGGCGTCCTTGGCGCGGTTGTTGTAATTCGCGGTCAGAACCCCGTTGTTGTATGTGTTTGAAAATGCGTAGGACGATGCCGTACTGCACATCATCAGCCCATCCTTCTGCAACACCAACACGTCGCCGGCTGTGACAATATCCGAGCGGTCGGCCGTGGCTTTCGTCAACTTGATCTGAGAGACAAGCTTAGCCTGGATATGTGTCGCCGGGTCGCCCGCCTGGGCTGCCATCCCGGCACAGTAAATCGCCGCCGCAGTGACAAACACGATTGCGCAAAGCCTCCGCACCTGAGCCATATGCCTCTCACCTTTCATGGTTTGTTGGGGAAATGCACTACACGCCCAAAACGTACATCACGGCTTTGGCACTGTCAAGAAAATCATGTGTGAACGGCTTTTCGCGCTACCCCGCGTCAAGGCAAGCAGCTCCCACGTCGGGGCAAACACAGCCTTCAGCCCAATGTTGCGCGCGTTTCAAAATTAGTTCTTCTATTGGCGATAAATTTCCTGTCTGTAAGATCAACCGGAGAGGAGCGGGAGCAGGCCTGGTTGTGGCTACCGCACTGCCGTATCCCGCAAACAAGG